>JAESGP010000126.1_pt1 | contig 50207 bp, 42 predicted proteins | sample 9269741 | NCBI WGS metagenome assembly JAESGP01 (sample SAMN15720684, study PRJNA650882) | algae metagenome | isolation source: Desmonostoc vinosum HA7617-LM4 and co-occurring heterotrophs from cave wall | place: USA: Waikapalae cave, Hawaii | collected 2011-05-27 | reverse complement strand
CCCAGTCCCCAGTCCCCAGTCCCCAGTCCCCAGTCCCCAGTCCCCAGTCCCCAGTCCCCAGTCCCCAGTCCCCAGTCCCCAGTCCCCAGTCCCCATTCCCCAGTCCCCAGTCCCCATTCCCCAGTCCCCATTCCCCAGTCCCCATTCCCCATTCCCAAATGTAACCTAAAGTGAGTTGTGCGATCGCGTGAACTTGAGTGCATAGTTAAATTAAGTTAAGTTAACGCGTATCGATGAATCAAAGTTTAAATGTTGCTCCCACCTTGGAAGAACCTGTTGCTGAAAACTTTGCTGTCACAAAACAACCTTTGTTGACCAGGCAATCAATTATCCTTGCTTTAGAAATACTGCTAGCTTTACCTCTTGGCTTATTCTTGGCAAGGTTTCATAGTGGAGGGATTGCTTGGATATTTGGCGGGATTGCTGCTGGTACAGTAGTTCTGCAAGCATGTCGGCTATTCTACCAATATTCACCTGCACCCAACCGCACTGCGAGGAAAGTCGGCATAGCACTTGTGGGACTAACTGTTGGCTTATCCAACACTCATGGTAATTTCTCCACGGTGATTTCCGGTATTCCTATTTTTATCTTTCTCACCATGTTTCTGCTGCTGTGTGGTGGCTGTATTGGCTACATTTACTCTCGCATCAGTCAAACTAACCTATTAACAGCAATGCTAGCTACGGTTCCTGGTGGTGTAGGAATTATGGCAGCTATTGCCGCTGATTACGATCGCAACGTGACTTTAGTCGCCCTAGTTCAAGCCTTACGCGTTACCTCTGTAGTTTTTCTGATCCCCCCCATTGCGAGGACATCGGTTGGCAATTCCTGGAATTCGCCAACACTCCCAATTACAGGCTCTTTGGTTAATTTCGATTTATCTCAATTAGAATTACTTTTGTTAGCACTGCTAATTACTGGATTAGTAGTTTATCTGGCTATTTTATGCAAAATTCCCGCTGGTGATTTTTTTGCAGCATTGTTGATTGGTATGGGGTTTAATCCGGTGCTAGATTGGCTGCCTTTTGTGGGTGATATTAGCTTTAGTCCACCGCCTTTGATTAACTTGTTGGGTCAAATGCTGTTGGGGATTACTATTGGTGAATACTGGGGAGACAAGCCTACATTCAAAAAGCAGGCTATAGGCTATGCTGTCATGTCTGTAGCGATGACTATTGCCGCCGGAGCGATCGCTGCTATACTCGCTATGCAATTAACCTCTTGGGATTGGTTAACTTGTCTGTTAGTCACAGCTCCAGGCGGATCAGCAGAAATGATTTTAGTTGCGCTGACGTTGAATCATAATGTCGAAATTGTCACAGCTGGACATTTAGTCAGGTTAATTGCAATTAACAGTTCTTTACCGCTTTGGGTATTTTTATTTCGCCGTTTTGATGGAGAATTGTCTGAACTAGTTTAACGTATCTGCTCACTCAAAATTGATGAAACAGGCGGCCGGCTTGCGCCAAATCTACATTGCCACCGCTAATAATCACGCCAATCTTTGCCCCTGGTGCTATTACTATATCTTCTAATAAAGCTGTGGCTGCAAGTACTCCAGTCGGTTCAACGACAATTTTCAGGCGTTCCCACAAGAAAAACATGGTACGCACAATTGCCTCTTCAGATACTGTCACCATATCATCAACATATTGCAGTACTAGGGGAAAGGTAATTTGACCAAGACTCGGAGTACGAGCGCCATCGGCAATGGTATCAGGATTAGTAACAGTGTGCAAAACTTTAGTGTGAAAGGAGCGGGTAGCATCATCGGCAAGTGCTGGTTCGACGCCAATGATTTTACAATTAGGTAAAAGTGCTTTGGTAGCGATCGCACAACCGGAAAGTAAGCCGCCACCACCACAACAAACAAGCACTAAATCGAGTTGTTCAACTTCTTGAATAAGTTCTAGAGCAGTTGTACCTTGTCCAGCGATCACATGGGGATAATCGTAAGGGGGAATGAGGGTAAGATGGCGATCGCTTGCTAAATTTTGGGCTAATTCTTCTCTGTTGGTTGTTTGTCGGTTGTAAAGAATTATTTCAGCACCATAACCACGAGTTGCAATTTGCTTAACTGCGGGAGCATCATCAGGCATGACAATAGTGGTAGGAATATTTAATAGCTTTCCAGCTAATGCGATCGCTTGGGCATGATTCCCCGATGAATGGGTGATAACGCCTGTTTTTTGTTGGGTTGGTGATAATTGTACTAGGGCATTGTATGCACCTCTGAATTTAAATGACCCTGTACGTTGAAAATTTTCGCACTTAAAAAATACTTGGCTATTGGTGCGATCGTTGATAGTTCTAGAAGTTAGTACAGGTGTGCGGTTAGCAACACCAAAAAGACGTTTTTGTGCTGCTTGGATGTCAGCTATGGTAACAGAATTATGGTGTAGCATGACGGTTTTGATTTTTAAAATATCAAAAAAATATTTATGCAAGAGGTTTAGTGATACTACTCATTTGTTCTCTTAAAGTTGCTACTTGAGCAAGCATAATTTTCTCCATTGTTCCAGTTTCCATTTCTCTCATCCAACGAATCATCGATGAGAAAAATAGTTCTTTGAGATATGCAAAGGAGAAGCCATCTGTAAGTGCAACTATCTGATTTACAGCCTCATCAGATAAGCGCATCACATCTTTTAGTTTATGATTCCATAAAGTTACATAAGCTTGTCGATCTGCAATATCTGGTAATTCAAAATGATATTTGCGGTCAAAACGACTTGGGCGATCGCAAATTGCCGCATCTAAGCGTTCTGGATGATTGGTGGTGGCAATAGTAAAAATACCTTCGTTCAAAGCAAAGCCATCAAGTTCATTTAAAAAGAAGGAGCGATTTTCATCATTCAGAAGAGAATCTATATCTTCTAGCACCAAAATACAAGGAGCAGATTGTCGTGCTTGTTTGAACACTTTGCGAATATTTTCGCTATCAGTATCATACTCAGATTTAAAGCTTTTAACATACAAACAAGACTGCTGCATTTGATTGATTAATGCTTTGATTGTATGTGTTTTACCATTGCCTGGTGAACCAATAAATAAAATACCCCGCTTCCAAGGCACACCATAATCTGCGTAAGTTTCACCAGACGCAAAGAAGTTTATCAGGTCATCATGAATATCTTGTTTAAGATTTCCATGCAAGATGAGATTATCAAAAGTTGCACCTTTAATTGATTGAAACAAATCGAGATTTTTTGTCCAGTAACCATCTTCAAATACTAAAACTTCTTCCCGAATTTCTGAGTTCCAATCACAAACAGCAGCAAAAAAATCCTCAGCTACCTCCTTGTTGTTAGCCAGAATCCAGTAATATCGAATCTTACAATATCCTTCATGCCAACTCATTAACAGTACATTGAATTGGTGTTTTTGCCATGTCACTTCAAAGCTGGCATTTTCAGTATAGTTATAAATTTCATTTGCCATGCCATTCCAACCAGTGATAATTTGGTTATGAATGTGGGCATTGTGTTGCATTGTACAGAGATTTGCTTCGGCATACTTTTCTAAATTAAATGCAGAATCGCTACCTTCTACCAGCACTTTATTGGAATAAATCGCGGCTAATTCCTGACTGATATGATAAGCGATCGCATTATTAGGCAGATTCAGTGCTTCCGTAACTAAGTGTTGAATTTTCATGATAATTTAATCTACTGGTAGTTGTAGCCTGACAATTAAGTAATTGGACAAAATTAAGTTCATTGAAAAGAAGTTGAGACTAAGAGGTTCTAGCAGCACAAGATGAACACATCCATTGTTCCAGTTGCTATTTCTCCGATGCAACGAATCATTGACGAGAAAATTGAATTTTTTAAACAAATCTTTGTGTAAATTCACACATCAAATCTACTCTACCCTTTCGTAACATTGCTGGATCTAATCTTTCGGTAGTGTTACAAGTCATCAAAACAACTAACCGCTGCTTCAATTGAATACTAGAGTCATCAATTACACTTTGGTATAAAGTGCCATCTAACAAACTGAGAATATGCTCGGTTTTATTGTTATACTGTGCTACTTCCGAAGCCCGATTTTGTGCTAAATTATCTGCTTCGTTAATTACAATACAAATCCTCTCTAAGTAAATTGGCGGTACAAAGTTAGCGATCGCATCATGATCGAGAATAAAAATTACATACCCTAAAGGTACTAAAATTTCTTTGGCTACAGCTTGTGTCCATGCTGTTTTACCTGTTCCTGGTTCACCATGTACAACAACGGCTAACTGATTTTGACGGAGAACTGCTTGCTGTACCGAGTCAGTAAAGTTTTGAATATCTGCTGGAAATGTGCGAATGGGAAATTGACTGTGAACCTTGCCTACACGACTTTGATAGCCACTCAACATCACTGCTAAATCATAAGTCGCTTTGTTAACTAATGGTGTGATGTCTTTTGCCATTAAAGTATATTGTCGTCTGCCGCGATCATAAGGGTCAATCTGTAGCCAAACGTCATATTTAGACCAATAAGCGTAAACAGTATTGACAACATCTAGGCGTTCCCAGTTGACAAATTTATCTACAGGAAAATAAAAATCTCTTTCTGAATAATACTGAGTAATAATATCAGGACATCCTAATAATTGTAAAACGCGTAACACAGTAATTTCTTGCAGCCGATTCAACACGTAATCAATAGGAATACTGCTACGATTGACAAATTGCACTATCGGTGTTTCTGTACTTAAAACATCTTTATACCGATGATCAGGTGATTGTGGATCAGGTGTGATGTAGTTCCAAAATTTTTCAATTTCATATCGTGTATTATCAGATACAACATTTAATAAATTAGCCCACCAAGCATAATTATTACGTCCTAAAATCTCGGCGACATTACTCGCTAAATTCAAACTCTTTTGTGTTAACTCACCAGTATCATTGTGCAACAATCGCCAAAGAAAACTCCAATCTAATTCTCGGTGAAAAGGTCGCCAACCACTAGCAAGTAGACTTTGACGGCTATTATTCCCAACACTACCTTCATTGCTTCTAAAATAGTGAAAATCCATATTTTTAGTTACGCAGCGTTAATTGAGTTAGTTTGTGCCGAGGTAGGAAGTTATGAAAAAGTTTTCTCGTAATATATACTACTTAGGTGTAAGTTGCTAGTGTAACTACACTATCTCTATGCGATCGCTATTTCTAAGCTAACCTGCTAAATTCTTTGCACTTGCCTCAGTTATCGCCCGCTTCTTTAGAGCAACAAAATATCATATCCAACTCTAGCTCTGCTATTTACATAAATTTACTCTATTATATACTACATGTAATACAAAAACTAGTAGGTAGTTGATCAAGTGCGATCGCTTTGTTGGAAGATTGGTTAAAAATCCGCTGACTTTAAAACAGAACAGACAACTGAGAAATCTCCATAATTAAACTTAGGAGATGTGTGCATGGATTTGCGCTAACTTTTGACAATTGATTATCGTTTGAGTGTAGTTTCACCAAACTTAATTAAAAGAGCGATCGCCACGCTGACAATTAGAATTAATGTCATACTCAAAGCTGAACCAAATCCCCAATTTTGAGTAGCTCCTAGAAACTGATTATAAACTAACCGTGCCGCCGTCATACTAGAAGCGCCACCCAGTAATTCCGGATCAACAAAATCTCCTAAGCCTGTGATAAATACCAGCATAGAACCAGCAGCTATTCCAGGCAAAATTTGAGGTACAGTCACTTGCCAGAAAGCTTGTGTGGGATTTGCACCCAAATCTGCTGCTGCTTCTAACAAACCCTTGTCTAATTTTTCTAAAGAGGCATATAAAATTAAAATCATGTAAGGTAATAAGCCATAACTCATGCCAATCAATACAGCTGGAGTTTGGTTTAGTAATTCCAAAGTAGGTAACCCTAAATTGGTGAGTAAACTATTCAATAAACCAGTAGGACGTAAAATTGTAATCCAGGCATAAGAGCGGAGTAACGATGAAGTCCACAAAGGTAAAACAAAGCTTAACAGTAATAAATTTCGCCAACGCTTCGGTGCTATCTGAGCAATCCAATAAGCAACGGGGAAGCTTAATATTAAACAAATGATTGTAGTACCAAACGCTAAATAAAGCGATCGCCCAATAACTTGTAAGTACAGCGGGTCAAATATACGGATATAATTTTTGAATCCACTAGGATTTACTAAATCCCCTGGTCGAATATCCGGGACTAAACTTAGCTCCAAAATTATGAAAGATGGTAGCACTAACAAAAGTAATAACCAAATTCCTGATGGCCCAAGTAATACTAAAGGCTGAATCCAGTTTATTTGTGGGCGGTGCGATTCTCGTATATTGGCAATATCTTCTGAGGAATTTACTTGAAAAGAAGTATTTTTTGTAGACACAAAGCTGTATTAGTAATTTTTAGTTTTGAATTTTGAATTAACTTAACTAGTTCCGTGGGTTGAAGTCCCCCAGTTCTATAACCTGTAAGTTTTGTGTTGGGTCAAATCCCCATTACAAAACTTAATTACGCGCTTCGCAGCGGTAGCGAGTCCGCGATAGCGTTAGCGTAAAGCCTGCGGCATAGCTTCGCTTAGAGCGACACAGGAGCGTCGCGTCATTACGAATTACGAATTAATTTAACTACTAGTTAATTGAGTCCAATAGCGGTCGTAAATTTCTTCAGTTTGTCCTAAAGGAGTGATACGTTCACAATTGGTCAAAATTGACTCTGGGGGAAATAAATTAGCATTGTTTTTTATTCTTTTTGGTAATTGTTCAAATCCGGCACTATTTGGTGTGGAAATATTTAAACCTTTACTGATTTGGGCTGCTACTTCGGGTTGTAAAATAAAGTTGATCCAAGTATAAGCTCCGGCTAAATTCGGGGCTGATTTGGGAATTACAATGGTATCAGTCCATAATGAAGAACCACTACGAGGAATTACATATTTTAACTTGGGGTTTTCTTGAGATATTTTGACTGCATCAGTTGAGTAACACATTGCCATAAGTAAGTCTCCAGCCATAATTTGATTTTGCCAGGCATCGGTATCAAAAGCTGCGATCGCTGGTTTTAATAATGTCAACTTTTCATAAGCTTGTTTAATTTCTGTTGCGTTGCGTGAGTTATAGGAATAGCCCAGCATCCGCAACACTGCACCCATAACTTCTCTAACGTCATTGAGCAAAGTTATGCGTTTATTAAGTCGCTCTTGATTTTGCCATAAATATTCCCAATCTTCTGGTGCATCTTTGATTTTTTCAGAATTATAGATTAACCCCGTTGTCCCCCAATTAAAAGGAATACTATAACGATTATTGGGATCATAACTAGGATTACTAAATCGGGGTAACAAATTCTCTAAACCAATCAGGCGATCGTGATTTATTTCTACTAATAAATCCTTATCTACCATCTTCTGTACCATATAATCAGATGGATAGATAATGCTATAAGCCCCACCACCCCCAGCTTGTAATTTAGCTAGCATGACATCGTTAGAATCATACACATCTGCTAACACTTTCATGCCTGTTTGGGCACTAAATGTTTTGAATAGTTGTCTGTCAGTATATTGTGTCCAAGTATAGATATAAAGTTGGTCACGTTGACCAGAGTTAATAGAAGTAGCTCTGACATCAGCCAGCTTCCAACCACAACTAGTTAAAGACAAACTAGAAAGTGTTGCTAGTCCTTTTAAAAATTGTCGTCTTGTAGTCATTTTCAATAGTCAAAATCCTCCAGTTTTAACCACTTCCGTGGGTTTAAGTCCCCCGATTCCATAACCGGCAAGTTTTGTGTTGGGGTCAAATTCCCATTACAAAACTTAATTACGAATTATGAATTACGAATTATGAATTACGAATTATGAATTACGAATTACGAATTATTTAACCGCTGGGCGTACTTTAAATGCCAACTCAGAACGATAAAAACAAACATCAAATTCTAGAAAGTTGAAGTTACAGTTTCAACTATATAAATTTCAGCAACTTCGGCACAGAGGATCATAATGCTAAAGAATCAGTTTCTGCCCACCAAACATATATAAGTGTATCTTGGTCTGGTAAGCTACCAAAAGTATTGGGTTGTAAAACATTAATTTTGATGCCGTTTGTTAATTCGACAACATAATTAACATGAGTACCCAAATACATGATATTGTTCAGCTTTCCTTCAAAGTAGTTTGTTGGTAAAGTGGGTGGATAAAGTGAAAGCTGGATTTTTTCTGGACGTACACTAACTACTACTGTTTTTGATAGCTCAGTTGGTGTTTCTTCGGTGCGATTAACAACAATTGTCAGTCCTGTTTTGGTCGCAACTTTGATATTAGAAGAGTCCACTTCCACGATTTCACCAGTGAATAAATTAGTCTCACCGATAAAATCAGCGACAAAGGGTGTTTGGGGACATTCATAAATTTGGCTGGGAGTGCCAATTTGCTCTATTTTGCCTTGATTCATCACGGCAATGCGATCGCTCAACGATAGCGCCTCTTCTTGGTCGTGTGTCACCATCACAAAGGTTAATCCCAAGTCCTTGTGTAAATTTGACAACTCAACCTGCATTTCCTTACGTAGCTTTAAATCTAACGCCCCCAATGGCTCATCCAGCAGCAAGACAGCAGGACGATTGACCAAAGCCCTTGCTAGGGCGACCCTCTGCTGTTGACCACCAGAAAGTTGACTAGGAGAACGCGATCGCAAACTCTCCATTTTCACTAGTTTCAATGCTTCTTGGACTCTATTTTCAATTTCTGATTTGCGTAATTTTTTTAACCGCAGTCCAAAAGCGATATTGTCCCACACATTCAGGTGGTTAAACAGAGCATAACTTTGAAATACAGTATTTACGGGTCTGCGGTAAGGGGGCACATTAGTCATCGACTTGCCCTGAATCAATACTTTACCAGCATCAGCCCGTTCAAATCCAGCGATTAAACGTAGCGTAGTAGTTTTACCACAACCAGAAGGGCCGAGAATACTAAAAAATTCTCCCTGTTTGATATCCAAGTCTATACCGTGGACTGCTAGTTCTTGGTTAAAGAACTTGAAAACATTACGCAACTCAACATCAAGTGGCTGAAAACTTGTTATCCCCCTCTGATTTTGCATGACAGTTTGAGCCATAATCCTCAGTAGAATGCCGTGATCTTACGTAGTGGAATCAATCAAAAATAGTCTAAAAATGTATAAAAGATGAAGGATATAATTTTTATTCCTTCCGCGCCAGTTAAACCTAGTAGATTTCTCCGTTGACTTTTAACTTCATCCTTTATACTTCACTTTTTATCTTCTGGGTCAAAGGAACTGGGAAGCAAAAAAATTATGGTTTCTGCTTTGGCCTCCTAAATTTTAGAAAACTTCTCTAGCCTCTAGTCCCTAGTCCCTAACCCCTACTCATCTTATGCCTTTATCACCATCATCTCTACTTGGGAGCAGAAAAGATACACGCACAGTCGGGCGTGGTCTCCAACCAGTATTTCTAATTATGTTTACTCTATTAATGGTTGGCGGTATTGAAGCTCGTTTGACTTATTTACAAATTATAGAAGGGCCGAAACTCCGTGCCAGAGCAGAAACAAACCGGATTCAGATCATCCCAAAACAGCCAGAAAGAGGTAATATTTTTGACCGTAATGGCAAACTTTTAGCGAGTACTCGTTATCCGCATTCTGTATATTTGTGGCCAATGGCACATACCAAACCTTCATGGTCGGTTGTCGGTCGGCGTCTATCACAAATTCTCAACATTCCCCAAGAGGAGATGGAAAGCAAATTAGAAGAGGCAGGTGCTAATTCTTCGTCGCTGATTCGGATTGCTCGTGATGTTAATGAATCACAAATTACAGCATTAAAAGAATATAAAAGTGAACTTAAAGACGTAGAAATAAATACTGATGCGGTACGCTACTATCCCCACGGTCAAGCATTAGCTCATGTGTTAGGTTACACACGGGAGTTAACTGCTGAACAGTTAAAAACAAAGAAGCAGGAAGGCTATCGATTAGGCGATGTCATTGGCCAGATGGGCATAGAAAAAGCTTATGAAAAATCACTGCGAGGCGAGTGGGGTGGTCAGCAAGTAGAGGTAGATGGTGCTGGACGCCCGCAAAAAGTTTTGGGAGAAAAACAAGCAAAAGCTGGTAACGATTTACACTTGACTATAGATTTGGACTTGCAACAAGCAGCGGTCAAAGCTTTAGGAAATCTGCGAGGTGCGATCGTAGTATTAGACCCCAATAACGGTGCGGTTTTAGCAATGGTATCTTATCCCACCTTTGATCCGAATATTTTCTCGAAGCAGAAATTGAGTCAACAAGATTGGGAAAGCGTACAAAGTAAAGACCATCCCTTGGTGAATCGAGTCCTTAGCGCCTTTCCACCCGCCAGCACTTTTAAAATTGTGACTACAACTGCTGGGATAGAATCGGGTGAATTTTCACCGGGTACAGTATTACAAACCTTCGGTTATCTCACCATCGGCGGAGTAACTTTTGGTGAGTGGAATCACGCCGGATTTGGGCCGTTGGGATTTCCTGGTGCGATCGCCATGAGTAGTGATACCTTCTTTTATCAGGTTGGGAAAAAAGTCGGTGGCCCGACTTTAATTGAATGGAGTCGCAAATATGGATTTGGGCAAAAAACAGGCATAGAGTTTGCCAGTGAAGAAGCAAAAGGCTTGGTTCCAGATGAAATTTGGAAGCAGAAAGCATGGAAAATACCTTGGACTATCGGTGACACTATAAACATGTCAATTGGTCAAGGTGCTTTACAAGTCACACCCCTGCAAGCAGCGATTATGTTTGCGGTTCCTGCTAATGGTGGATATCGAGTTAAGCCGCACTTACTCAAGGACAATCAAGCCGCAAAAAATTGGCGAGAATCCTTGAACATGAAGCCAGAAACTATCAAAGTTCTCCGTGAGGGACTACGCAAAGTCATCAGTGATGGTACAGGTAAGCGCTTAAACGTGCCATCGATTCCCCCAGCTGCTGGTAAGAGTGGTACTGCGGAAGCTGGTACTGGTCGCCCAAATCATACTTGGTTTGGTGCTTATGCCCCCAGCAATCAGCCAGAGATTCTAGTTGTCGCTTTTGGTGAAAACTCCGGTGAGCATGGTGGTACGGTCTGCGGGCCGATGGTTTTACAGGTTTTAGAGGCTTATTTTCAACATAAGTATCCAGGCAGATATGAAAAACCTAAACTAGAGAAATCAGTAGCTCAAACTCAAGTAGATTAACAAGACTTATGTAACTGGTGTAAATATATTTTGCGATCGCACTTCCAGAAAAGGGACAGGAATTTGACATCTTTCCCCTGCCTCTTTGGTCAAGGTTTTCTGAACTTTTGACTTTGGACAAATTCTACTGGCGTAATCCAGCTAAAATGATGTGATATAAAACTCTCGTGTAAGCTCTTTAACCCGCACCGGACGGGCGAGACGCCCATCCCACAAGAGATTGTAAATTCCTATTTAGTTTTATTTTATGACCCTATTACAGCCTTCTCCACTTGGGAGAAAAAAAGATACTCGTACAGTAGGACGCAGTTCTCAGTCTGTATTCTTCATAATATTTACATTATTAATGGTAAGCGGTATTGGCTTACGATTGGCATATCTGCAAATTATCGAAGGGGCACAATATCGCAAATTAGCAGAGGGAAACAGAATTAGGATGATCCCCAAGCATCCAGAAAGGGGTAATATTTTTGACCGTAATGGCAAACTTTTAGCTAGTACTCGCTACCCTCGTTCTGTATACTTATGGCCGATGGCACATAACAGACCCTCGTGGCCGATTGTCGGGCGGCGTTTATCGCAAATTCTAGATATGCCTCAAGAAGAGATGGAAAAGAAGCTAGAAGAGGCAGGTGCTAACTCTTCTTCACTCATTCGGATTGCTCGTGATTTAAATGAAGCGCAAATTACCGCCTTGAAAGAATATACATCGGAACTTCAAGACGTAGAAATTCATACAGAAGCAGTACGTTACTATCCCCATGGTAAAGAATTAGCACACATATTAGGTTATACGCGAGAACTAACTGCCGAACAATTAAAACAAAAGAAGCAAGAAGGCTACCGATTAGGTGATGTCATTGGTCAGATGGGAATCGAAAAAGCTTATGAGAAATCACTGCGGGGTGAGTGGGGTGGTCAGCAGGTCGAGGTAGACGGTGCTGGAAGACCGCAAAAGGTTTTAGGAGAAAAGCAAGCAAAAGCTGGTACTGACTTGCACTTGACAATCGATTTAGATATGCAAAAAGCAGCAGAAAAAGCTTTAAATGGCCGTGACGGTGCGATCGTCGCATTAGATCCCAAAAATGGTGCCATTTTAGCAATGGTATCTCACCCCACCTTCGACCCGAATATTTTCTCTAAACAGAAACTTAGTCAAAAAGATTGGCAAACTGTACAAGGTGCTGACCATCCCTTGGTTAATCGTGCCTTGAGTGCCTTTCCACCCGCTAGCACTTTTAAAATTGTCACCGCTACAGCCGGTTTAGAATCAGGTAAATTTTCCCCTAGTACAGTACTACAAACCTACGGTTCTTTGAATATTGGTGGTACCCGCTTTGGTGAGTGGAATCACGCCGGGTTCGGCCCGTTGGGTTTTGTTGGGGCCTTACAGTGGAGTAGTGATACCTTCTTCTATCAAATTGGTAGGGGAGTTGGTGGCCCAACTTTGATTGAATGGACTCGCAAATATGGATTTGGCAAGAAAACCGGCGTTGAATTTGCCTCAGAAGAAACAAAGGGTTTAGTGCCAGATGAGACATGGAAGCAAAAAGTTTGGAAAATGCCCTGGACTGTAGGTGACAGCATTAATATGTCAATTGGTCAAGGTGCTTTGCAAACTACTCCACTACAAGTTGCAGTTATGTTTGCTGTACCAGCCAATGGCGGCTACCGAGTCCAGCCACATTTACTTAAAGACAACGAAGAAGCAAAAAGTTGGCGAGAATCTTTAAATATGAAGCCGACAACTATCAAAATTCTCCGTGAGGGACTGCGGAAAGTAGTTGCCGAGGGAACAGGTAAAGTTTTGAATCAGCCAACAATTCCGCCAGTATCTGGCAAAAGTGGCACAGCTGAAGCATGGAAGCGTGGCGTCAAACAAAATCACGCTTGGTTTGGTGCTTATGCGCCTGCCGACAAGCCAGAAATTTTAATTGTGGCATTTGCCGAACATTCTGGTGGTGGTGGTGGTAGTGTTGCAGCACCGATGATTTTGCAAATTATGGAAGACTATTTTCAGCGCAAGTACCCAGGTAAGTTTCAGAAACCAGAGGTAGAGAAATTAGAGAACAAGCGGCACAATTGAATAACGGTTGATTTGAGTAATCTTTTATTGAGCTACCTTATCGGTTTTGAGATTTTTGGCTCTGTAGAACATTTCTAAGCTATCGCGATCGCCTACATAACGCCAGTGCCAAGGCTCATAACTCACGCCTTGAACATTGTCTTTGGGAAAGGACATCTCAAAGCCAAAACGTGCTGCATTTGCTTGCAGCCATTGGTAAGCTTTGGTATTGTCAAAGTTGGTTTGGAGATTGGTTGCTGGTACTGCCCCGTCACCAAGGTCTACCGCATAACCTGTATGATGTTCGCTATAACCAGGAGGAGCGCTCAAGGCAGCACGTTCTGTTGGTACTTGATTTCGCTGCGCCCCAACCCCAAAAAATAACTGTTCTTGGTCTTTAACTGAGCGAAAGCCAGAAATTGGTATTAAAGTGATTCCTGCACTCCGCGCAGCCCTCACCATTTCCTGTAACTTTTGAGCAGCAGTTTTTCGCATCGTGATGCGCCCATTTGCGGAAATCGGCGCTAGTTCTGTCTGGGGTGCTTCTGGGTATGTTATGTGTCCTAACAAAGTATTGCCATTGCTCTGTTGATTAGCGGAATTCCCTGACGCTGGCGTCGCTGAATTAGCTAGTAAAGGTTGAGAAACAGTAGTTTGTTTAGGTGCAGTCAGAAAAAATATAAAACCACTAACTATAGACAGCAGTACAAATACTGAGATTCCCCCAACCAGCAAAATCCAGAGTTGCAACCTCATTGGTGCTGCATCAGGAGTATCACGTAAAGCAGCTGGGATATCGTCTTCAGGATCATTAGATGAGTTATGCGGTTTTCTAGAAAACCCAGCTCTATTCAAGGGTCAACTCCTGCTTTTGTTGAATTGCCATAACCGATTGTAGACTAGACGAAAATAGATGCAACAAGTAGCATTTTACTTCTGTCGTTCTTAGGTACAATCTTGACCAATCTTCTAGAACTATACGTCAAGCTGGGGGGATTAGTCCTGATTGGATTTATTTTGGGACGTGGGCTACCTCTCACAGTTCCCACCTTGTTAGCACAGTTACTTTTCTGGGTAGGGACACCCATAAGCATTGTATTTTTTTTACGACAAGCCGACCTATCACAACAAATTTGGATTGCTCCAGCGATCGCTCACCTAGCCATTTTACTAGGAGCATTTCTCGCTTGGGTAGGAATTAAAGGACAAGCCTATTTCAGAAACACTATCCCCCAACAATCAACACAAGGTAGTTTAATACTAGCTGCAATGGTGGGGAACACGGGCTACCTTGGCTTTCCCATTACTTTAACCATGGTAGGGGAGGAATACTTTGCTTGGGCGTTATTTTACGATTTACTAGGTTCTTTTTTGGGTTCATATAGCTTAGGAGTGGCACTAGGCGCACATTTTGGCGGTAGTGTCCAGAATTATTGGCAAATCACCAAAGCAATTTTAATTAATCCTGCTTTGTGGAGTTTCGGTTTTGGCTTACTATTTCGCCAGGTAACAATTCCCCCAATAGTAGAATTCTGCCTAGATAAATTGGCTTGGAGTGGTGTTGCTTTATCTCTAGTATTAATTGGGATGCGGCTGGCACTGCTCAAGTCTTGGCACAGCCTACCACAGGCAGGAATGAGTTTAGGAATCAAAATGCTACTAGTTCCCATGATTTTAGGCAGCACCTTACCACTGTTGGGATTAACTGGCCCCATAGCCCAAGTCATAGTGCTACAAATGGCAATGCCTCCAGCTTTCGCCACACTGATAATAGCCGAAACCTTCAATCTCGATCGCGATCTAGCAGTCACCGCCCTAGCCGCTGGGGTTATGGTACTATTAGCTACCATGCCACTTTGGCTGTGGTTGTTTTGATTTGCGATCGCTGATTTACCAAGAAGACGCGGAGACGCGGGGAAGGGGAGACGCGGAGCGCAACCCTTCTCAAGGTCGAAGCACTGGTCAAAAGCCCCCGACTAAAGTCGTGGAGGCAAAAAATGTTTTCCTTGCTTGAATCCCCTAGCTTTAGTTATGGGGACTCTCCGCGTCCCCCTTCGGGTGACGCTCGCAAGCTCGCTAACGCTGCGCTAACGCAGTCGCCTGCGGAGGGAAACCCTCCTTTACTCGCTGTCTCACCGCGTCCAAACGTCTCCGCGTCCTCATCAAAATCTCCCTCATCTCCCTCATCTCTCCATCACCTTCACCGCCAGTTCATCAAGGTTCATATACTCATAATGTTCAAAGGGTTGGTGAATCCAGGGGTTATCAGTTAGGTAATCGATATAGTAATCTGGTTTGATCACTGAACAGGCTTTATACCAAATTACAGCAGTCCGAATTTCCATAATTGGGAGATCACTATGCTGTTTGAGCCACGGGATAGTCTGCTGGAGTGTGATCCCAGAGTCTACTAAGTCATCAACTAAGAGAATGTGCGAACCTAACTGTTCAGTAGTCATTGTTAAGTGGCGAGAAAAAATTAAATCATTTCTTTCTTGTTTGCCAGGGCCGCTGTAAGAGGATGTTGCTAAAATTGCTAGCGGTTGCTGGTATATACGGGAGAGAATATCTCCTACTCGCAGCCCACCTCTGGCTAAACAGATAATTTGGTTGAACTCCCAGCCAGATTGATGAATTTGAACAGCCAGTTGCTCAATTTTTTGGTGATAGTCTGACCAAGAAACGTAAAGATCTGGCATATGTTTAAGGGAAGTGATGGATAAGATTGATAGTTTGTATGGAAAACAAACTTTTTATTTTAGTATGAGTGCAAAGTTTTATGAACGATTCTGCTGCTGATAGTGATGCTCAACGATCGCCTAAAAATGAAAAACTGGATTTCAAGACAAAACTGGCTTATGGTGCAGGAGATTTAGGCCCGGCGATTACTGCAAATATCTCTATCTTCTTTTTGCTAGTTTTCTTTACCAATGTCGCTGGTATCCCTGCTGGCTGGGCTGGCAGCATTTTACTGATTGGTAAAATCTGGGATGCAGTTAATGATCCCATCGTCGGTTTACTAACCGATAAAACAAAATCTCGTCATTGGGGGCGTCGTCTTCCTTGGTTGTTTTATGGGGCAATTCCCTTCGGCATATTCTTTTTCTTGCAGTGGATTGTACCGCGATTTAGTGCCGAACCGAGTAATAATATTTGGCCGTTGTTTTGGTATTACGTGGCAATTGGGGTGATATCTCAGGTATTTTACACCGTTGTGAATTTGCCTTACACAGCGATGACTCCAGAATTAACTCAAGATTACGATGAACGCACTAGCCTTAACAGCTTTCGTTTTACATTTTCTATTGGTGGCAGTATTCTGTCATTGATTTTATCGAAAATTGTTTTTTCTTTAATTAGCGATCGCCAGCAACAATATATAGTTTTAACAGCAGTTTGTACAATAATTTCGGTCTTAGGATTATATTGGTGTGTTTTTGGTACACGCGATCGCATCCTCGCCTTTGAAGCCAAACGTACCGAAATTGCCGAACCCCCATCTCTACCATTTATTGAACAGCTAAAAATTGTTTTCACCAATCGCCCTTTTCTATTTGTAATTGGTATATATCTTTTTTCTTGGTTAGCTGTGCAAATCACAGCTAGTAATATTCCCTTCTTTGCAATTTACTGCATGAAACTACAAGAATCAGACGTACCTACGGTGATGATTGCAGTGCAAGGAACTGCTTTAGCTATGTTATTTTTCTGGAGTGCTTTAAGTAAAAAAGTAGGAAAAAAACTTGTTTATTTTCTAGGAATGAGTTCATGGATAATCGCAGCCGCTGGACTATATTTCTTACAACCAGGTCAATTAGTTTTAATGTATATTATGGCTATCATGTCAGGCATTGGAGTTTCTACAGCTTATCTAGTTCCTTGGTCAATGATCCCCGATATTATTGAATTAGACGAACTCCAAACCGGTCAACGTCGGGAAGGAATTTTTTATAGTTTCATGGTTTTGTTGCAAAAGTTTGGTCTAGCTTTCGGGCTATTCTTAGTCGGAAATGCTTTGCAAGCATCTGGCTTTAAAGAAGCTGTAGCAGGAGCCAGTATATTACCAGATCAACCCGAATCAGCTCTATTTGCTATCCGCATCGCTGTTGGCCCTTTGCCTACAATTTGTTTAATTTGTGGCTTATTTATCACCTATTTTTACCCAATTACCCGCGAAATTCACGCCGAAATCCTGCTGAAACTCCAACAGCGGCGAGAGAGTGTAGGGGAATGAGGGAGACGCGGGGACGCCGGGACGCGGAGAATAATCAATAACAATTCCCCAGTCCCCAGTCCCCAGTCCCCAGTCCCCAGTCCCCAGTCCCCAGTCCCCAGTCCCCAGTCCCCAGTCCCCAGTCCCCAGTCCCCAGTCCCCAGTCCCCAGTCCCCAGTCCCCAGTCCCCAGTCCCCATGACAAAGATTGCAATATTGATGGATTCTGGCTTACTCTGGAAAAACTACCATATCAATTTGAAGGAAGTTGCGATCGCCAGATTAACCTCTGCAAAGCCTTGCCTTCTAATATCAAGAAACTTGTTCGTTAAACCTTGCCAATGCCTAGAACGATGAAAGCATCTGCTAATTTCGACTTTGAGGACGATAAATTTAATGCACCGCCTTCTCAAGTTATCCCTTGGTGTCAGATGATTAATCCTCGTTATGGCACAGATGGGATGCAATCTTATGGTTTGGCAATTAAGCTAGATAATGCTCAAGCTGTTGGTTTCCAGCCAGATGAAAATTGGCAGCAAGTAGAACATGAATTTAGTTCTGGAGTCGAAACTGTCTTTATTAGCACCACTCCACAAATAGTCATCGTGCGTCGGGGGCCGTTATCTGTCAAAGACCGAGAAACCGGAATTAAACTCGGTACGCTCAGAGATAATTATGATGCTTTTTTAGCAGACAAGCTTAAATTTAAAACTTTTACTCGTTATCTAATTTTTTTGGTTGGCGAAGACAAAAAATTTTTACATCATTCACCACTACAATTAACTCTCAATGGTGCAGCAGGAGCGAGTTTCAGTAAAACCTACTGTGAGTTTCAACAAGGCAAAGTCCTCAGCGGTTTTGTTGCTGAACTAGAAAAGGCTTATGCCGGATACCGCAAGCAACCTTTAACACCAAAAGGCCCACTATTTCATGCTCACGGGATTTTTAGCCCCATCATTGAGTGTGAAGAAAGAGGTATAGAACCAAACACAGTTCTAGTAGCGTCAACTGTGGACTACAAACACCCCACAATTGGGACATTAACACAATACTTGATAGCTTCCGATTCTTCTGAGTCGGCAATAATTTGTAAAACTTTTGAAGAATACAAAGATTTTGCCAAGGAAACCGTAAAAACCGAAGCACCCAAAATGGCTATGGCAGGAGTTTCTAATTCTTACGTCTACCCCGATGAAGATGATTTTGGCTATCCGCCGTATTAGGGAGTGGGGAGTGGGGAGTAGGAAAGCAAATATGATTTAACTTCGCGGTAATTGAATCTCGACTTCGTGGTAGTTGAGCTTAGTCGCCACCGTATTAGGGAGTGGGGAGTGGGGAGTGGGGAGTAGGAAAGCAAATATGATTCAACTTCGCGGTAATTGAATCTCGACTTCGTGGTAGTTGAGCTTAGTCGAAACTCGATTTCCGCGTAGCCGAAACTCACCAACCGGGGAATAAGGGAGATAAGAAGCAGGAGGCAGGGAGCAGGCGAAGTTATGAAGAATTAATACTTAATTCCTAATTCCCCACTCCCTACTCCCTACTCCCCACTCCCTACTCCCTACTTCTTCAACAGCAGATAATATAGTGAACCATTACCACCTGTAATGCCAGCACGATCGCCTGCTAGTTTACCAGTTCCCATAAAATAATCTACTCTTCCTGGCCCTTTGATGGCGCTGCCTGTATCTTGATCTAATACAAAGCGGCTGACAGTCCGAGACTCCAGTCCCCCAGAACCATTGGGATAAGGAAATGAGTTATGAATCAGTGCTAGTGCCCCTGGAGGCATGAGAGATTTATCTGTAGCGATGGAACGCTCTGCTGTCACTGGTACGTGTATACTACCTGTGGCTGGTGTACCGCTAGTTTCTTTGAAAAAAACAAACCTCTCCCAGCGTGGTAGATAGTTACTCAATTCCTGTGGCTGTTGGCGGAAAAAACTGATCAAGCGGGGCATTGTCAAACCTTCTAGCGGCAGCTTGCCATCTTTGGCCAGTTCTTTACCTATGCTTGTCCAAGGATAGTCTGTACCACCAGCGTAACCAACAGATGTTGCTTTGCCGTTGGCTAGCCTGATTTGGGCAGAACCTTGGATGTGTACCATGTATGCGTCTAAGCGATCGCGCATCCAAAATAATTCTAAACCGCGTAACTGACTTTTATCTCCCAATAAACCATCTTGCCCTTCCAAATCAATTCTTTTGGGATGGGGTTTAGCCCATTGGCTGAAATCTGGCGGCAGTCGATAAAGGGGATACTTATAGATTGCAGTGCGTACGCGGCTAGCTGTATAAATAGGCTCGTAGTAAGCAGTAAATTTAACAGTACCCTTGCCATCATTACCCATTGATTTGTAAAAAACAAATTCCCGGCGGACAGCAGATTGCAGTTGCGCTGTGGACTTAGAATAGACCACCAATTGACGAAAGCGTAGCAAACTGCGACGAACGCGATCAAGTGTAATCCCTTGAATGGGATAATTTTGATAGACTGCGATCGCCTCATCCTTTGCTAAGTAACGTAGACTATTGTCAATTGAAGCTAACAACGCTTTGCGATCGCCTAGCTTACCCCTTTGACTAAAAATTTGCTCATCCCAACCCAAGCATAAATGTCGAGGTGTACAATCGCTGCCAATATCGGTTAGTTTTAGCGGCGGAACTTCAACTTTAGGATTGGTCAATGGAGGCAGCGGTCTTAACTTAGGAGTAGTCGGTAATGGCAACGGTGGTGGTAAGTTAGGAACCTGAGCAACAGAAGACCAAAAAGGATTTACAACGGCAATTCCTAGACTCAAGGAAAGCAAAGCAAGGGTTTTTCTCATCATTTAGTTGAATCTTTCAACACTAGAACTAAAAACGGGTTCTACCCGGATTGATACAATCCGAGACGGACGTACCACCATATATTCTCCCTGAATATTCTTAATCGGCACGCTAATGAAATCATGCGAACCAGACTTAGGTACAAGTTCGCCACTATACCACTTCTGAAACTCTTGAATCGTAGGAAAACGCACCTCTTCACGATGACCACTGTCCAATAGTAAGTGTACGGCGTATTCGTTCGGTGTTCTAGGCATATAGTTGAATCATTTTAAACACATTCAACCCATTTTTAACCACGTCACTCCCGAATGAACTCGGTAAGCATACGGAGGGAATTGGGAATTGGGAATGGGGAATTGGGAATTGGCAAGAGGACACGGGGACGCGAGACGCGGAGAAATTTTTTCCCTCATCTCCCTCATCTCCCTCATCAGGACGATTGTCTACCTCAAAACAGTTCCCGGTATTTTTTCTAGGAAAAAGATGCGATCGCATAAGCTAGAGACAACCTAATTTGTTAGGTAACAATGGAAGTGAGGACTTAGGCTAGTCATACTATGATAGGAAAATTATTAGACGGACGTTACCAAGTCCTCCAAATATTAGGTGCAGGAGGATTTGGCCAAACATACATCGCCCAAGATACCCGCAGACCAGGTTTCCCCAAGTGCGTTGTCAAGCACCTCAAACCTATCAGCGATACTCCTGAATTTCTGGAAACTGGCAGACGCCTATTTACCAGTGAAGCAGAAACTCTAGAACAACTAGGCAACCACGACCAAATTCCCCGACTTTTAGCCTATTTTGAACAAGACAATCAATTTTTCTTAGTACAAGAATTTATTGAAGGACATACTTTAAAAGCAGAACTGCTACCAGGTCAACGTTGGTCAGAAGAACAAGTCATGCAACTTCTGCAACAAATATTAAGTATCCTCAGCTTTATTCACAACCACAAAGTTATCCATCGCGACATCAAGCCAGAAAATATCATTAGACGGCAACAGGATGGCAGGTTTGTGCTGATTGACTTTGGTGCGGTTAAACAAATCCAAACTCAGCTGCTCACCGTCATGGGGCACACACAAACTACAATTATCATTGGGACTCCGGGATACATGTCTACAGAACAAGGGCAAGGTAAACCCCGCCCCAACAGCGATATTTATTCTCTGGGTATTATTGGCATCCAAGCATTAACAGGGTTACATCCCAACGATTTTGAGGAAGATGTAGATACAGGAGAAATTTCCTGGCAGCATCGAACTCAAGTCAGTCCTCTGTTAGCAGATGTACTATCGAAAATGGTGCTACATCACTTCAAACAACGCTATCAGACTGCCGCCGAAGCCTTACAAGCGCTACTTGGTACTCAAGAAACTTTAATAGAAAAGCCATCAACTCAACCACAATCTGTTGCACAATCTCAACAACATGTAGAACATTCTGCGGTTTTTACCTTATCCTCAGAAACTCACAACCGCCTAGAAAAGATTCTTTTAGAATTTATCGGCCCCGTAGCCCCAAGATTATTAAAACAAGTCGCGCCATCAGCATCTAATCCCGAAGAATTAATTAGTAAACTGCAAGTACATCTAACAGAAAATCAAAAAATTGATTTTAGGAAGAAAACAATATTTCTTATAGAAAAACCTACTGTTTTGCAAGAAATTACAATTAAGTCTGAAACTAAATCAGCTAACTTATCTAGTCAAGACAATCAATTAATCACCGACAGTTTTATCAGTCAGTGCGAAAGAGAGTTAACTATTTTAATTGGCCCAATAGCTACTTTTCTAGTTAAAAAAGCTTTAAAAACATCTCCACAGATTTCCCGTATTGACCTCGTAAAAATTTTGGCATCCCAAATTCCCGATCCGCAAAAAGCTATACAATTTAAACAACAATTGAGTGGGGAGTAGGGAGTGGGGAGTAGGGAAAAGGTTACATTATAGATATCTCCTCATTTCCCAGTCCCTAGTCCCATTACAAATAACTAACTCTGCTGATTTAATTACGAATTACGTTAGCGCAGCGATAGCGAGTCCTCGATAGCGTTAGCGTAAAGCCTGCGGCATAGCTTCGCTTAGAGCGACGCAGGAGCGTCGCGTCATTACGAATTACGAATTATTTAACATATCCATCGCGATTTTTAAGCTAGATTTCATCCGATTAAATGCCTTTGCTAATCCACCAATTTCATCATTGGAATTTTCTTCAAAATCAGCATCTACATCGCCAGTACTAACATTTTGAGCTACTTTTTCTATTTTCCTAATTCTCTGAATCACAAACTTGTTGATGAGGAAATTAATCAAAATTATTATAATTGCAAAAATGGCAACCAAAAGTACCATAACTAACAACCAACGTCGTTTGGCATTAGCAAAAATCTCCTGCGATGGTACAGAAACAACTTGGACGCCAAGAACTTCGTTGAGTTTCCAGCCAAAACCGTTGTCTGAGCCATAGGCAACTAACTGACTCTTAGGAGCCTGATCAGGTGTAGAATGACATCGCAGACATTGCTGCTGTGTAATTACTATTGGTTTTGCTATGTAAAATAATTGAGCTTCGGGTAAGCTGCGAAAGCCAGAAAGTTGTTTATTATTAGAATCTTTGCGAAAGCGCTCAATAAGTCCGATTTCAAAACTATCGGCCTTATCTCGCAAATTAGTTGGATTAAGTACTGCGTCTTTATGGAGAAAGTTTTTATACTCAGGGGTTTGGCGAAAATTTTCAAAAACTTCTGTAGCAGAAAAGCTGGGTACGACTTCAGGAATAAATGCAGTTTCTGTGTCTAGTTTAGGTGTTAATAATGGAACTATTCGATTTTGTGTATAGTATCTTACTGAGTTTACCATCTGCATCAATACCAGTGCTTGAGAAGCTACTTCATATTGCGCTCTCCCTTGAATAACATTGGATAGGGTAGCGCCACTAACAATGATGCTGATTATGAAAACTATGATCAAAAGTATGTTAAACTTGGTGCCTATTTTTAAATTATTTAACATCATATTGATATAATGCAACTTTGCAAATAAAGCTAGTATCTGAATAATTTATAGCAGTTTAAAAACAGCTACTCGATATTTAAATAAATATTAATTTTATGATGCAATATGACCAAATATAGGAATCTGACTTAATTAATGAAATTATTTACGTAGGTAGGGAGTAGGGAGTGGGGAGTAGGGAGTAGGATAGGAGAGAGTTTCAAGGTATATGGAGTTTTTTCACCAAATCAAATATGAGTCCTATATTGCAGTAGTTGAATTGATATGCAGATTAACGTTTGCTTAATTTCAATAGCTAAATCAATAACATTACCATAATTAATATGTCTTTGCGATTTTCACGTCGTTTATTTCTTTCACAACTGATATATTTAACAGTTGTCGGATGTCAATCACCACCAAAGTTTGAGGGTACTATAACCATTGGGGCCATAAACTATGGTGGAAGTGACCAAATTATTAATCAGTTTGCTAAATTCAATAGTTACTTGGGTGAAAAAATAAAAGCATATGTTCAGCTAGAGCCTGCTTTCAATGAAAATAGAGCTATCGAACGTCTTGAGGCTCGTGCTTGGTCTTTGGTATTCGCACCCCCAGGTTTAGCAGCTATTGCGATCGCACGCTACCAATATACCCCGCTTTTTCCTTTAGTAGGTGTTAGTAATTTACGCTCAATTTTGGTTGTTCGCAAAGATAATCTCATACAAGAATTAAAACAATTACAAGGGCAAACAGTTGCTTTAGGTCAACCAGGTTCCGCAACGGGATATTATTTACCTCTGTTTAATCTTTATGGTTTAACATTAGCAGAAATACTATTTGCACCCACACCTAAAACAGTTTTAGAATGGGTAGCATCAGGAAAAGCTAATGTGGGTGCAGTTTCAATTGCGGAATATAATCTCCACAGTCGAGAGATTTCCCAGAGTGAATTTCGCATACTTTACACTGACCCTCATTATGTTCCACCTGGCGCAGTTTTAATTGGGCCTAGTGTTGAACGCAACCGCCAAGAATATATTCGCCAAGTGATGAGTCAATTTCCTTCAGTTTTGGCCGAAGAAATCGCATATGTACCCAATGGGCAAGTACCAAACTATCAATATATGATTTCTGTGACAGAGCGAGTGAAATTAATTACTTCGCAATTACAAAACAAGCCTGTGCGATTATTTTAAGAGGTTTGAGATATCTTTTTTGGTATATCCTCGTACTCCTATTCGGTAGAAAACAAAATTAATTAACCAAGTAGTACCACGCACCATCACAACAGAAACACCAATACTACTTGGTAGTGCTGGGGATAATGGCTCAATCATTCAGGTGATAATGTGGCGAACATAAAAAAAGGAGCCTAACTCAAGCTCCTTAATTTAAAAACTGAATAAGATAGCAGATTACAGGTAACAGAGATACCAATTTTCAGAACAAAGTCATATAAAAAAGACTTTTAACCTGTTCTCTGTTCCCTACTGTATATTTATGACTACTTCACAGTCACCTTACCGCCAGCTTCTTCAATCCGCTTCTGAGCATCTTCAGCAGCATCCTTGGCAATACCTTCCTTGACAGGCTTAGGTGCAGCTTCCACTAAGTCTTTTGCTTCTTTCAAACCCAAACCTGTCAATTCCCGAACAATCTTCAGTACGGCAATCTTCTTATCAGCTGGTACTGATTCTAGAATTACGTCAAACTCGGTTTTTTCTTCTACTGGTTCAGCAACAGCAGCACCGCCACCACCAGAAGGCATCATCATCATGCCACCAACTGGTGCAGCAGCACTCACACCGAAGGCTTCTTCAATTTGTTTGACTAATTCAGAAGCTTCTAGCAAACTTAGGGACTTGAGTTGTTCTAAAATTTGATCGGTTGCAGCAGACATTGATATAACTCCTGTAATTTTGATTAGTTATTTGTCATTCTTACAAAGTTCTATTCGGAGGAAATCTCCGCTCAGACTTTGCGCTTTGTCATTTGTCTTTATAGCTGTGTGAATTGCTCAAAGCCATGAAGCACTCAGCACTTTGTTATAACTATTGACTTTTTGACTCTTGACTGAAAAGACGTGAATTTTATTCAGCAGCACTTTCGCCACTGCCTTTTTCTCCGTCGGACACAGCTTGTAAGGCGCGAGCCAAGGAACTGGGAACTTCATTGATACCCACAGCAATCTTGCTAGCCAAGGAATTGAGCGCTCCAGCAATTTGCGCCATGAGTTGCTCCTTAGAAGGTAAGTCTCCGAGTGCTTTGACATCTGATTCTTTCAGCAGACGACCTTCCATGACACCACCGCGAAGTTCTGTCTTCTTGGAAGCTTTCTGGAAGTCTTGGTAAGCCTTAATAGCAGATGAAAAATCTTCTTTAACTAGCAAAAAGGCTGAAGAACCTTTGAGCAATTCTGACATTGGTTGCCATTGTTCTTGGTCTTTAATGGCAATACCCATCAGGGTATTTTTAGTTACCTTACAAACAGTTCCTGTCGGACGCAGCCGCCGCCGTAAGTCGGTGATTTCCGCAACTGTTAGCCCTTGATACTCAATCACTAGTGCCAGAGTTGACTGACTCAAAGTTTCTTTGAGGTCAGCTACTATCTCTTGTTTATTTTCTAGCGTTCTACCCATGTTTGTTTCACCTCCTGAGCCAAATCATCGATTTCCCTACCCCTGTTGTTTCTAACTAACCACAAACAATAAACCCCGGCTATCTCAACCGGGGTTCAACATTAATACTCTTTACGCCTTAATAATCACACCCTTAAAGATGGTACTTCAGGTAATTAGAGCATCAACCTCGGCAGGGTATTAAGCTGTTAGCACCTGCTGTCTCCGGCTTTGCATATTAAATTGGGTAGTGGTGACTGGGGATTGTGTACTGGGTACAAGGAAAACTCTTTCCCAGTCCCTAATCCTCATTAAGCTGCTTCGGTCAGTTTTAAATCTCGTAGAGCGCTGATATCGATTTTAATCGATGGCCCCATAGTGGCAGCCACATAGAATGTACGCCAATAACGACCTTTAGCTCCTGAAGGACGGTTGCGGTCAATCGTCTCTTGCAACGCCTTCAGGTTGACTAATAAATCTTCAGGCGAAAATGATGCCTTACCAAACATAACATGGACTATCCCAGTTCGATCAGCACGGAATTCTAATTTACCAGCTTTAAATTCGGCGATCGCACCAGCTAAGTCAAACGTTACGGTTCCACCCTTGGGTGATGGCATCAAACCCCGCGGCCCCAGCAACTTACCAAGCTTTGCTACCTGTGGCATCACATCTGGCGTAGCAATCAGCTTGTCAAAGTCCATCATGCCTTTCTGAATTTGGTCAATTAGTTCTTCTGAACCAACTATGTCAGCACCAGCATTGGATGCTTCTGTCACCTTTTCACCTCTGGCAATCACCGCTACCCGGACTGCTTGCCCTGTACCTTTAGGTAATGCTACCGTTGTTCGCAACTGTTGGTCTGTATATTTTGGGTCAATTCCTAGCCGGATATGTGCTTCAGCGGCTTCAGAAAATTTAGCTGTCGCCGTCTCTTTTAAAAGGGCTAAAGCCTCTAATGGTGGATAGTCTTTATCTTCTACTTTTGTTTGCAGTTCCTGCAAACGACGTGATACTTTTTTGGTCATTTTTCTCTCCTGGGGTCATTCCGAAGCTATTGCCTCTCCCCCGATAGTTTTTAGTGATGAGCGCAGAAGCGCAGTAGCGGGGCGTTTAAGCTCATGCTGAGTAATTTTGACTCTGACTCTTGACTAATCTGCTACTGTCACACCCATATTTTTGGCTGTTCCTTCCACAATCTTCATTGCTGCTTCGATGTCGTTGGCATTGAGGTCGGGGAGTTTAGTTTGGGCGATTTCTTGCAATTGCGCTCTAGTAATATTCCCTACTTTCTTTTTGTTGGGTTCATTTGAGCCGCGTTCGATTTTCGCTGCCTTGCGAATTAACACTGATGCTGGTGGCGTTTTGAGTACAAATGTAAAACTCCGGTCTTCATAAACCGAAATTTCTACGGGTATGACCATCCCAGCTTGGTCTGCTGTTTTGGCGTTGTACTCTTTGCAGAACATCATGATGTTGACGCCATGTTGACCCAATGCGGGGCCAACTGGCGGTGCTGGATTGGCTTTTCCAGCATTCAGGGCCAGTTTAATGACCGCTACTACTTTCTTCGCCATTTGTGTTTAGCTCTGTTTCTCTACCTGATTAAATTCCAATTCTACTGGTGTATCCCTTCCAAATATCGAGAGCAAAGCTTTGAGCTTACTCCGCTCTGGAGAGACTTCTATCACCTCGCCTTCAAAGTCCTTGAACGGGCCAGAAAGTACGATGATCTTATCACCAGTCGCCATGTCAATTTTGACAACTGGTTCCTGTTCGCTGGTTTGTTTGAATATGCGCTCTACTTCTGAAAGGCTCAGAGGTATAGGATGAACGTGACCGCGACCTCTGCCACTACCACGTTTTTGTTCTGAGCCTACGAAGTTAATCACATGAGAGGTGTTTCGCACTACCTGCCATGTGTCATCGTCCATCACCATTCGTACCAGCACATAGCCAGGAAAAACTTTTTCTTCTGTATGCTGGCGACTGCCATCTTTACGGATTTTTACCGCTGGTGTGTGGGGAATTTCCACCTGGACGATTTTGTCAGACACATCAAAAGTTTGAATGCGTTGTTCTAAGTTAGTCTTGACACGCTTTTCACAGCCAGAGGCTACTTGCACCGCATACCAGCGTGCTTCATTGAGCGCTGTTTCTGCTGTTTCCTCTGACTGCAACGTTGTTAAGTCATGTGGTTCGTCTGTTGCAAAAGTCATCAGAATACCTGTTTTGCTGCCCAAGCAAACAATCCATTAACTAGATCTAAAGAAGCAACGGTCTGATTTTTGAATATGATTGTTGCTGCCCAATGAAACAATCCATCGACCAAGTATATCAAAGATGCAGAAAGTGTCACCATTAACAACACAGCTGCTGATTCGCTCACTAACTGCTTGCGACTAGGCCAGACTACTTTTTCCAGTTCTTCTTTGGTTCCCTGGATAAAGTTGTTAAAGCTAAATCCACCAGTGTTTTCTGGCATTTCTGCTTCATTTTTTTTGGACACTGCCGTTTATCCCCCGTTTCTTATACAGATGTGTATATATTCTGCTAATTTTCACAAGGGTTTACAGCTTTAGATCCATCTCAACTTGTTGGAAGCAAAAAAGCTGCAAACACAATAGATTAACCCGAAATTATTAGCATCAACTGCTATGTTAGCAGCTGCGTAATTATTTCGGGCTGTGTCTTTTGCTCTTGAGCGCGCCCTGGAGGACTTGAACCCCCGACATCAGGTTTTGGAGACCTGCGTTCTACCAACTGAACTAAGAGCGCACAAGCTGTTTTTGATTCAGTCATTGCGCTGAACTAATTTCTCAGTTTAACGCAATTGCGACTTCTATCATACTTTATTTTTGTCCTCAAAACAAGCTAGCGGCGGATGCCGCTTGGTATTTGAGGTTTGGGCGACATTTTTGGGTAGGGGATTACAAAGGTCGGTCAAACCGTTGCTTGATTCGGGTTGCTTTACCGACGCGATCGCGCAGATAATAAAGTTTAGCACGTCGGACTTTACCACGCCGCATCACTTTAATGCTGTCAATCCGGGGAGAATGCAACAGAAATACCCGCTCAACGCCGACGCCTTGAAATACCCGACGGACTGTAATGGTTTCATTGATGCCACCATTGCGTTTGGCAATCACCACTCCTTCGTAAGGCTGCACGCGAAATTTTTCGCCTTCTTTAATTTTTACCCCGACTTTTACTGTGTCGCCCACGTAAATTTGGGGCAAATTAGATTTTAGTTGTTCCGCTTCAATCGAGCGGATGATCTCTTGAGCGTTCATGTCTTTTGGTGTCTGGTGGAAAAATCTCACGATCATCCATCATAAATCCTTAACTGCTTGAGAGTCCAGTTATTTAGGATGGATAACTTTTCTGAATATAAATGTCTGTAAATGGGAAAAATGTTACAAAAGACTCTGCTAAGGTATTAAATTTATGAAATTTAGCGTCGTCATCACTACCTATAATCGCTTAGATTTGCTCAAACGAGCAATTAATTCTGCTCTCAATCAGACAATTGAGTGCGAGGTTGTTGTCGCTGATGATTGTTCTTCTGATGACACCGAAACCTATATCAAAAGCTTAGGGGACAGCGTTGTTTATCATCGTAACGAAGTTAACCAAGGACATGCAGCAACGGTGAATGCTGGAGTTGCTAAAGCTAGCGGTGATTGGATTAAGTTTTTAGACGATGATGACTACCTACATCCTAATTGTCTAACCGAGATGCTCAAGGCGATCGCACTGTGTCCAGATGCAGCTATTTGTTCCTGTGTTGCCGCTCAAGTGGATGGTAATGAAGTTGAATTGAGTCGGACTCCCCGACTTGGCCCTGGATTAGCTTTTTATATCCCCCAAGCTGATATTCATTTCGGAATGCTTTTAGAGCTTTTGCCTTTTGGGACACCTGTGCAAGTAGCTTGTCGTCGAGATGCTTTTTTACAAACTGGCGGTTGGGACTCTACACTTGATGCTAACTGTGATGACATTGACTCATGGATTCGCATTGCCCAATTTGGTCACGCCATTTTTCTCAATCAGTGTCTTGCTTATCGTACTATTTGGCCTGGTGCTTATAATCAAAAGTTTTCTTTATCTCAGCGGCTAGCTACAAATATCTTGATGAAAGAGAAAATTTATCCCTTGGTAGCTGAACAACACCGCTTAGATATCCCTCTACTTCAAGATATAAAAAATTACCTAAAACTCCATTGGATTTTAGTGGCACTCAAGCAACGTAACATCAAAAGTCTGTTTTCCATGATAGATTTTTCCATACTTTCCCCCTTGGCTTGGAAGCTTTTGTTAAATGCTGTTTTCATGCGGCGCTCCCCAGAACAAAATTCTGATCTTCGCAAATTGGTGTTAATTGAAGACTGATGACTAAAGATTAGGGAACAGGGAACAGGGAACAGCACCTTCTCGAATCTTGGGTTTCAGATAAATTCATGAATCATCGGTGATTAGGAGAATTTATTTCTCTTCCCCACTCCCTACCTATCGCGCTTACGTTACGCTTCTGTGCGAGACGCTTCAAGGAACGCGCACCACGAAAATAATTTTATGAATCAAGTCAGACTCCTACATTTACTAAAAATTTATAAAAAACATGTAAATTTACTGAAAAATTTGTAATTGCTTAAACTCAGGAATTGTATTGTAGTAGCTGTCATCTAAGTATAGATAATCAAAATAAAATTGTAAAAAGTTATCTTCACGCTGTCAGTATAAAATTCCCAACTCATTAAAGCAGAGATTATACATATCAATAATTTCCGCAAGTAATGAATATTTGTATGTAAAATTAAATGCTATGAAACTTTCAGCAGTAAATTTGAAAATGTTGAAATTTTAGTCAAAGTGTATTTCCATAAAGTACAAAGACACACCATAAAACTAATTGTTTAGGAGCAAAAATTCAGCCATATGTACGACTGCATTATCGTCGGCGCGGGGCCAGGGGGTGGAACAGCTGCATACCATTTAGCCAAGCAGGGCCGCTCAGTATTAATTTTGGAAAAAGAATCTCTCCCAAGATATAAACCCTGTGGTGGCGGTGTATCACCAGCGATCGCTCAATGGTTTGACTTTGATTTTAGCCCAGCAATCTCCCTAAAAGCAGACTCTCTACGCTTTACTTTGAAATTAAGCGATCCCGTAGAAACAAAAGTTACCACTAAAGAACCAGTCTGGATGGTGCGGCGGGACGTTTTCGACCATTTTCTTGTGCAGCAAGCACAGAAACAAGGGGCTGAACTAAAAGACAATACAGAAGTCACAGGAATAGAATTTAAAAATAACTCTTGGCAAGTTAACACAGCTAATGGCCCAATTACAGGCCGCTACCTCATCGCTGCTGATGGCGCTAAAGGCCCAATGGCGAAATGGTTGGGTTTCAAAGAACGCAAACGCCGCTTAGCAGGAACATTAGAGACGCAAATCCCAGCAAATATCAACAATCAATCTATAATTCAGTTCGAGTTCGGCTTAGTAAAAAACGGCTACATGTGGAACTTCCCCAAAGCTGATGGTTATTCGATTAGCGTGGGTACTTTTATTGGCGGCGAACCTCAAGACTTTAAAAAGGTTTTGCAAGAGTATGCCCAATCTTTTAATGTAGATCTCAATACTAGCAACCAGTATAATCATTCCCTTTGTCTATGGGATGGCAATCAAAAATTACATACTCAAAATGCAGTTTTGGCTGGCGAAACTGCTTGTGTAGTTGATCCCATGACAGGTGAGGGGATTCGTCCTTCGATTTTTAGCGGTTTGCTCGCAGCAGGAGCAATTAATGACGCTCTTGCTGGAGATATCAGCGCTTTAGAAAGATACAGCGATGCCATTAATGAACAATGGGGTGCTGATATGGCTTGGGCGCAAAAATTAGCGGGAGCATTTTATCGTTTTCCCGGCATTGGTTATAAAGCTGGTGTAAAACGTCCTTCTGGTGCCCAAATCATGGGTAAGATTCTCTGCGGAGAACTGCGTTATGGCGATGTTGTGGGTCGCGCTTTAAAACGTTTAATTCCTGGTTTTGGCGGTTAGCTATTATGGACTGTTTCAGCGCCTTTGAAGGCAAAAAGTTTTTGGAGCGGGGTATAAATCCCCGTTACAAAAACGGTCTCCTGCCTCCTGCCTCTTGCCTTCGTTATCAGTTATTGCTGATGGGTTTAGTTACAACTCACTACATAACTAATGACTAACTTCCTGTACTTTTCTTTTTCGTAGTGGTAGTTGAGGACTTAGCAGTTGACTTTGAGCGAGTAGTTGTTGATTTAGTAGTCGTTGATTTAGTGCTTTTGCGAGTGGGCTTTCCTGATGATGCTTTTGCTTCCAGCAATTTCAATGCCGCTGATAGCGTTACGTCTTCTACTGATTGACCTTCTGGGACACTCACATTAGTTTTGCCGTGCTTAATGTAAGGCCCATAAGGCCCATCATAGATGTTAACTGGCGTTCCATCTTCAGGATGTGTACCCAGCTCGCGTAAAGCTGCCTTAGACTTGCTATTGGTGGAGCTGCGCCCTTTTTTCGGTTCAGCTAGCAACTCTAATGCACGCTCTAAGGAAATTGTCAACACATTATCAGCGGCTTTCAAAGAGCGGTAATCTTTCCCTTCCTTGCCTTGGTCATGAACGACATAGGGCCCAAAGCGTCCCAAACTAGCTTGAATTTTGCCTCCAGTGGCTGGATGAGTTCCCAGTGTCCGGGGTAGTGCTAAAAGACCAACGGCCATCTCCAGAGTTGCATTTTCTAGGGTGACACCTTTGGGTAGTGAAGCTTGTTTCGGTTTGGGGTTTTCGTCGGACTTATCACCCAACTGGACGTAGGGGCCATAAGTGCCAATCTTCACATAAATTGGTTCGCCGGTTTCAGGGTGGCGACCGAGTTGGTCAGGCCCAGTAGTTTTTTGCCGCAGTAGCACCTCTACCTGTTTAGGATCGAGATCAGCGGGCGTTAGGTCTTTGGGAATAGAAGCGGTGACGACAGTTTCACCATTTTCAACTTCAATGTAGGGGCCATATTTACCAATACGAACTTTGGCATCTAAATTTTCTAATTCTACCGTTCTGGCTTTATTGGCATCAATCCGACTCTCCTGTTCTTTAACCAAGGTTTCCAGACCTTTGTCGCCTAGATAAAAACCCCGTAAGTAGGGTAGCCAAGCCGCTTCACCCTCAGCTATATCATCCAGAGTTTGCTCCATCTTGGAGGTAAAGCTGGGGTCAACGATGTCCGGGAAATGTTTCTCCAACAAATCAGTGACAGCAAAAGCGGTGAAAGTAGGAATTAAAGCATTATTCACCAACTGAGTGTAACCCTTGTCAATGATTGTACCAATGATGCTAGCGTAAGTACTGGGACGACCAATACCTTCACTTTCTAGGGTTTTCACTAGAGTTGCTTCGGTGTATCTGGCTGGTGGTTGAGTTTCGTGACCGACTGCTTCTAATTCTTGACAATCTGGATGATCCCCAACTTTGAGGTTAGGGAGAATTATTTCTTGGTCTTCTAGCGCTGCTTCTGGGTCATCTGAACCTTCAACGTAGGCGCGTAAGTATCCAGGAAAGTCGATACGTTTGCCAGAGGAACGAAATCCGGCGTCTTCAACTTGCAACTGTACGGTAATTTGAGTTTGGCGAGAATCAGCCATTTGGGTAGCGACGGTACGCTTCCAAATTAAGTCATAGAGGGCAAATTCCCGACCACTTAAGCCGGTTTCTTGAGGAGTGCGAAAGGTGCTACCTGCTGGACGAATGGCTTCGTGTGCTTCTTGTGCGCCTTTGGATTTAGTGGTGTACTGCCTTGGTTGGGGGCTGAGATATTGTTTGCCGTAAAGTTGTTCTACACAGCTACGAGCTGCTGCGATCGCTTGCTCTGATAAGTGTACCGAATCTGTACGCATATAGGTAATATACCCCTGCTCATACAAACTCTGGGCAATCCGCATCGTGTCTCGTGCTGAGAGGCGTAGTTTTCGGTTAGATTCTTGTTGCAGTGTCGAGGTAGTAAACGGTGGCGCGGGTTTGCGTGTGACTGGGCGTTCCTCTACATCTGTGACACTCCAGGTTTTTCCAGTTAGGCGTTCCTTGAGGGCTAGCGTGTCCTCTTGTGAAAGTAACACCACATTGCGACCAGCGGTAATTTGACCTGTTGCTGGGTCAAAATCGCTCCCAGTGGCTACTTTCTTGGCTGCTAGCGTCACCAACTGGGCACTAAAGGGATTTTTTTCTTGCTCAAGATAAGCTTTCAAATCCCAATATGTACCTTCATGGAAGGCGCGACGCTGGCGTTCTTTGTTAACCAAAAGCCTCACAGCTACAGATTGTACGCGTCCAGCAGATAATCCCCAGGCAATTTTTTTCCACAGCAACGGGGACAAGGTATAGCCCACCAGTCGGTCTAAAATCCGTCGCGTTTCTTGAGCGCGAACTAACTGCTCATCGATATTGCGGCAGTTTTTGAGAGCTTTTTTAATAGCGTCTTGGGTAATTTCATGAAACACCATCCGCTTGGTCGGCACTTTCGGCTTGAGCAATTGGTATAAATGCCAACTAATACTTTCACCTTCACGGTCTTCGTCCGTTGCCAGTATCAGCTCATCTGCCCCTTTTAGAGCATCTTTGAGCTGGGTAACAATTTTCTTTTTATCTTTCGGGACAACGTACACCGGTTCAAAGTCGGCGTCTACATTTACACCAAGCTGTGCCCATGCTTCCCCTTTGATATCAGCAGGTATATCACTAGCTGACTGGGGTAAGTCACGCACATGACCCATAGACGCCTCTACCCGATAGTCTTTCGGCAGGTAATTGCGGATGGTACGAGCTTTGGTTGGAGATTCGACGATGACGAGAGTTGACATGGAATTTCAAAAAAAAAGAATAGCTGCTAAGCTAAACGGTCAAGTTGAGTGAGTTTCGGTAAATTGTCAAGATAAAACCTCCCACTTGGGGCTGTGATTTAATCCTTACACAAACTGCCCGTTAGGGCGAAAATCTGCTCAACTTCTGGCGTAGTCCTTTTTAGGGGATGGGTATGGGGGAATGCTGGATTTAAATTTCCAGCTATTTCAATCTTTAACTTATCTAGCGCACAATTGGCGACTAAAGTTTTCAAAATATCCTCCAAGTGTAATGAGACGATAATTTTTGTTTGTAATTGAGGTGGTGCGTTGTGCAGCGAGTGTGGTCTAGCCACCCCCGTCGGCGGGTTTCCCGACTTGAGCGGACTGTCAGGGGAACCCCCGCAAGCGGCTGGCTCGACTTGAGGGAAGTGGCGTGGTTTCCCCGATGAACAACTCACGTTGGGGTTCCCACGGCAGTTGCTCATGGGGAAAACCCTCTTGGTGTAGCCTCTCCCTTGGGGAGAAAACCTTGCTGCCTAAGCGTTGTAGCAACTGCTGTGGGGAGCAGGGGGAAGATACACTATTAAGGTCTCCCTCTTGCAAAGCGCACCATGCCCCTCTGCCTCTTCTCTATCTCTGACTTTCACGAAGGTTGTGCCAAAATTAAATCAAACTTAAGAGTAAAAGCGAAGTGGGGTTTATACCTATTCTCTTGAGGCAAAACTGTGCGAGCAATTCATCAAAAAGATGTAGTTTTACTATCTATCAGAAAAATCTATAGGACAAAAGATACCTCACTAACTCTAGCAGAAGACGAAATATATTGAGATATATAGCGAAATCCTTAAGTACTGATAAAAATATTTTAAAAATAAGACTAAGAGCTACGTGTTTTAACGTAATCAGTGTAGCTTGCATTGCTTGCTTATGAAGAACATGAAGCGATCGCAATTACCAAAACAACTGGATGGTTAGAAAAGTTTTCCACATAACTATTAAGACAGTAAGTAAAGCAGCAGATTCTTTAGTTAGTAGATGTTTCTGTTCAGAGGTCGTCAGGACGAGTTCATTAAATTTGATATTTGTGAGGAATGTGGGAAAAGATTGTCAGTGAATAATCAACTAACAAAATAGTCAGCATAGTAAAAAATAATGCATGTGACCACACAACAATTCTAAATGTTTATAGATTTTCTAGTTTTGCTATTATTTTTCTTTTGTAGTACTCATCACAAATTACAGAAAAAAAAGCGCAAACTCAATGAACGTTTCACAACTTGAAATAGGGTTACTATAGTTAAGTAAAATCAAGTTTTTTCAGATAGAAAGTTGTGTTAGCATACTTCTAGAGAAGTTACGTTCGGCGATACGAATCTTGTTTTTAGTCATAATTGCAAGCGGCTCTCCGAATACACATCTCTGCATCAATGGATTCTGGAGAATTTCATGTCAATCTACGTAGGGAACCTATCCTACAGCGTCACACAAGACGACCTCACTAAAGTATTTTCCGAGTATGGTGCCGTGAAGCGAGTCCAATTACCTACAGATAGGGAAACTGGACGCGCAAGGGGTTTTGGTTTCGTGGAAATGGAATCATCAGCCGCAGAAGATGCAGCTATTCAAGCTCTGGATGGTGCTGAATGGATGGGGCGTGTAATGAAAGTTAACAAAGCTAGACCACGAGAGGATAAAAATACTCGCTCTGGCGGTGGTGGTTGGGGAAAAAATAATGATGGATATTCGTAAAGCAATTAAAGCTTGAGGTTATTCATTCGGCGTTTGCCAAGCAAAAATCACCCTAAGTTTAGCAGTTCAGTAGACAACTGAACTGCTTGTTTGTATCTAGGGAGTGAGCTTACACATAATTTCATCAATCAAATTAGATTCCCAATATTTTTAGCATAATTTAATTTGATGCTCAGAATAGTAACTTTGTATGGCGACAAGCTACCACTCTCTTGGCAAAAGACTTTTACCCAAAAGCGAGTCTTAGCCAGAAACAAAAAGGTAAATGCAACTTTGGTCAAGAACAATGGATAGAATGAACAAAGTTAGCCTTAATGTCTAATCGCCAAAACCTATACATCTCATGGATTTTGCTAATCTTGCATCCCAGTTAAATGCTGGAACGATATTACCAGAGGGGATTGTAATTCTCACCCTCTTGGGGGTTTTGATTATTGATTTGATTTTGGGGCGCACATCCTCACGCTGGATTGGATATCTAGCGATCGCAGGTTTACTTGCTTCGGTTGTCGCCCTGTGTTTTCAATGGGATGCGATTAATCCCATCTCTTTTAGCGGTGGTTTTAACAGCGATGACCTAAGTTTAGTCTTTCGCGGTGTCATTGCTTTGTCTGCCGCTGTGACTATACTGATGTCAATTCGCTATGTTGAACAGAGTGGAACCGCTTTAGCAGAATTCATCGCTATTTTGCTGACTGCTACTCTAGGAGGAATGTTTCTATCCGGGGCTAGTGAGTTGGTGATGATTTTCATCTCCCTAGAAACCCTGAGTATTTCCTCTTACTTGTTGACAGGTTATACTAAGCGTGATCCCCGCTCCAACGAAGCGGCACTGAAATACTTGTTAATTGGAGCTTCCAGTACAGCAGTATTTTTGTACGGTGTATCACTACTGTACGGTTTATCAGGTGGACAAACTGAACTAGGCGCGATCGCTAATGGTATTGCCACAGCGAACCTGGGTCAATCTTTAGGTTTAGTAATTGCTCTGGTTTTTGTGATTGCCGGGATTGGTTTTAAAATCTCCGCTGCTCCCTTCCACCAATGGACACCAGACGTATACGAAGGCGCTCCCACTCCCGTGATTGCCTTTTTATCGGTTGGTTCTAAAGCAGCTGGGTTTGCTTTAGCCATCCGCTTGCTCACAACAGTCTTCCCCCTCGTTGCTGACGAGTGGAGATTTGTCTTCACCGCTCTTGCCGTCCTCAGTATGGTACTGGGTAATGTAGTCGCCCTGGCGCAGACCAGCATGAAACGGATGCTAGCTTATTCATCCATTGCTCAAGCTGGATTTGTGATGATTGGCTTGATTGCTGGTACTGAGGCGGGGTATGCCAGTATGATTTTCTACTTGCTGGTTTACCTATTCATGAACCTGTGCGGTTTTACCTGCGTAATTTTGTTCTCTCTACGGACGGGAACTGACCAGATTGCCGAATACTCAGGTTTGTATCAGAAAGACCCACTGCTGACACTGGGATTGAGCATCTCCTTGCTTTCCTTGGGTGGTATTCCGCCCCTGGCTGGGTTTTTCGGCAAAATCTACTTATTCTGGGCTGGTTGGCAAGCCGGTCTTTACGGATTAGTTTTGCTAGGCTTAGTTACCAGTGTCGTCTCCATCTACTACTACATTCGTGTAGTAAAGATGATGGTAGTCAAAGAATCTCAAGAAATGTCCGACGTAGTGAAGAATTATCCAGAAGTGCGTTGGGATTTACCTGGATTTAGACCTTTACAAGTCGGGTTGATAGTAACTTTAATTGCCACTTCTATAGCAGGGATTTTATCAAATCCACTGTTTACATTGGCTAATGATTCTATCTCTCATACGTCGATTTTACAAGCCGCAACTGTTAGCAAAGCTCAAGTAAGTGCAATGACTACTGAGCAAACAGAGGGGTTGTAGATTGCAATCTTTATAGTTGGTTAATAGCTGGTCATTGAGTAGCTATTAACCATCTTTTTTTTGGGCGATCGCTTGCTGAATGGGAATAGTAATCACGAACTCAGCACCTTTTCCTTGAGAAGAATTTACCTCTAGAGTGCCCCGATGTTTTTCTACAATAATTTGATGAGATATTGCTAAACCTAAACCTGTTCCTTTACCCACAGGCTTGGTAGTAAAGAACTGCTCAAATATTCTCTGTTGTACTTCTTGAGACATTCCTATTCCATTATCAGCAATCTGAATTGTCACAAATTTAGGGTCATTTGCCACTGATGTGCGAATAAAAATTGTGGGATTATTGATTATTTTGCCATTATTTATGGCATCTTCTATAGCATCAATTGCATTTGATAAAAGATTCATAAAAACCTGATTGAGTTGCCCTGCATAACACTCTAATAAAGGTAAATCATCGTAATCCTTGACCAGATTTATTTCAGGACGTTCTTGTGTAGCTTTGAAGCGACTACTCAAAATCATTAAGGTGCTATCAATACCTTCATGTAAGTTAACTGGCTTAAATTCTGCTTCATCTAATCGAGAGAAAATGCGGAGCGATCGCACTATTTTTTCAACTCGCTCAGTTCCCACTACCATTGAAGATAAAAGTTGTGGTAAGTCTTGTTTAAGGAATTCCAATTCAATTTTATCTGCATAAGCTTGAATCTCTGGAACCATAGTAATATCCGTATGAATTTCATATAAATACAATATTTTTAATAAGTTTTCAATATATTGTTGAGCATAAGTTAAATTACCAGAGATGAAATTTAATGGATTATTGATCTCATGAGCAACTCCCGCAACTAATTGCCCCAAGGAAGACATTTTTTCTTCTTGGACTAATTTTAGTTGAGTTTTACGCAATTCTAAATGAACATTGATCCTGGCCAAAACTTCTTCATATTCAATAGGTTTAGTAATATAGTCTACTGCTCCTATTTGTAACCCTCTCACCTTATCTACCGACTCAGAAAGAGCAGTCATAAAAATTACTGGAATATCTTTAGTTTTGGGATTAGCTTTCAGGCGAGAACAGGTTTCAAATCCATCAATTCCTGGCATCATCACATCTAATAAAATTAAATTTGGTAATATTTCTTGGGCTTTTTCTAAGGCACTTTCTCCACTCTTAGCCACAAAAACTTTGAAACCAGACTGATTTAAAAACTCAAATAAAACCTTAATATTGGTGGGAATATCATCAACGATTAGAATCGAATTAGCTAAAGAATTTTTCATTTTTAGTTTACTTTTAAAAACTCAGATTTTCATTTTTTCCCCAAAAATTTACTATTAACTATAAATAAGGCTTAATCAAGTCAACAATAGCTTCGTCTTCAAATTCTTCAACTAAACCTAATACTTTGTTAACAAAAACCGTATACTTTGAGTCTAAATTTTGGATACGGATTGCTTCTTGTTGAATTCCCAAAATATAACCAGCATTAGCAGCTTGATATAAATTAATCAGCTCACTAGATGGGGGAAATATAACTTCTTGCAAAGGATAAATACTCTCAGAACATTGATTACTATTTTGATAAACCCAAGTCAATTGTAAATAATGTTGTAATTGCTCAAATAACTCATCAGATGGTACAGGTTTAGGCAGAAAATCATTACAGCCTACATCTCGACTTTGTTGGCGATCTAGATTAAATACACTAGCAGAAGAGGCAATAATAATTATCTCTTGTAATTCTGGTTGAGAGCGTAAACTCTGAGTCATCTCAAATCCGTTCATCACTGGCATTGCTAAATCAGTGATAATTAAATTTGGCTGGTATTCTTTTGCTTTATCTAAACCTTCTTGACCATTGTTAGCTTCAATTACTTTAAAACCTAGTGGTTCTAGTAAATTAACAATTACAGCGCGATTTTCCCAACGGTCATCGACAATTAGAATTATTTTTTGCTCACCTTCATATCTAATAATATTTTGTGAAAATTGCGAAACCTCTGAAGGCAGAAAATTTATAGCTTCTGGTAAGTCTAGCTCAAACCAAAACTTGCTACCTTGACCATAAGTACTATCAACTTGAATTTTACTACCCATCATCTCGACAATTTGTTGACTAATTGCCAGTCCTAAACCTGTACCTTCTGCCTTGCGTGAATTATCACCCACCTGTTCAAAAGGGAGGAAGATTTTTTCTAATTGTTCTGGAGTCATACCAACACCTGTGTCTTCAATTTGAAATCTGATTTTATTAACTGGCAATCGTTGCTCTGACCCATAAGCTAATACTTCTACAGTAAATGTTACTTCTCCTTTTTCTGTAAACTTAATAGCATTACCTAAAAGGTTAATTAATAATTGTCGCAAGCGTTTTTCATCAGCATGAATAGCAGTTGGGAGTTGGTTAAGTACCTGATAATTAAAATTGATTTCTTTCTGCTCTGCTTTGATCCGGCAGATATCCATGACTCCTTGTAAGAAGTGGTTAAAATTAAAATCTTGAGGATAAAATTCAAGTTTTTTAGCTTCAATTTTGGAAATATCTAGAATATCATTAATCAGCATTAAAAGATGAGAACCACATTGGTAGATAATATTGATCCCATCTTGTTGCTGAGAACTAGCAGTTTTATCGCGTTTTAAGATTTGCGCGTAGCCAAGAATACCATTGAGAGGAGTACGCAGTTCATGGCTCATATTGGCAAGAAATTCGCTTTTTGCTTGGTTAGCAGCATCAGCTGTTTCCTTGGCCGTTTTTAATTCTGCTGTTCGTTCTTCCACACGATTTTCTAAGTTTTGATTTGTTATTTCTAGTTCTGTAAAAGACTCTCGTAATTGTTCTGCCATTTGATTAAAAGATTGGGCAAGAATACCGAGTTCTTCAACACCAGAAACTGGTACTGTTTGATGGAGATTACCAGCTGCGATCGCACTACTTGCTTGAGTCAATCGTAAAATAGGTTTGGTGATCCAACGAGAGGTATAAATTCCTAGCACTGTAGCTACAATGAGCGCCCCAAAGCAAAGCAAAATAGTTGTACGGTTATTAATGTTGATTTGCGCCATAAAATCAGTTTCCGGCACAACCAAAATCGTCAACCAATCCAAACCAAACTGATCACGCCAAGGTGTCACCTGAACAAACTGACGTTTCCCTTTGAGTTCTAACACAAGTTCTTGATTGTCTTTAATCTTTTTAAAGTCGCCAAACCTTTGCTGCAAATGTTGCGCCGTTGATTGAATTAAAGGATCGCGACTATTTAAAGCACTAAGTCGATATACTTTACCATTAACTGTTGTGAATGGTTCGTCAATTGTGGAATTTGCTATGAGTAGCCCATTGCGCTCAATAATGAAAACTTTTCCCGAAGGACTAACTTTTAATTTCCGCAGAAAATCACTGATATTCGATAGTAGTAAATCAATGCTGAGAACACCAAGCAGCTTGTTATTCTTATCGTACACAGGATAGTTGGCAGAAGCTGACACATACCCTACTAAGGTATTTTCCCAGATGTATATTCGACTCCAGATGGGTTTTTTTGCCTTAACTGTTTCGGTATACCAGACGTCCTCAAGTGGTTTATAGGAATCAGAATAAACTAGTTTTGTCCAGTTTCCACGACTATCAGTTCCATAAGAGTAAAGCTTACTCTTATTAGTTATATCAATAGTCAGATCCTCACCGTTTAGCCAACGTCCAGACCCTAACCCTTGACCTGTTGTTAGGGTGTAGCCGTTGTAGCTAATATTTGGAAAAATCTGCATTTGTTTCCAGAAGTAATATCCTGTACTCTTAATATCTTGTAAGTTCAGCAGTCCTTGTTCTATAGCATCTGCATTAATTTGATTAATTTGATGAGGAGTTGCTAAGTAAGTATCAAGATGCTGATCAACCAGTCTGTCAACTTTACTCATCAACTGGAGGGCAAGGTCATTTACTGCTTTTTGCCCATTTTTAAATGAGAGATATCCCACCAGTCCCACTGCTGCAAAAATTTGGATCACAAAAGGAACGATGAGAATCAGGCGCAGAGACAAATTTTGGGAACGTGAGACACCAGGATGCATGATGGTTTTCGGTTCTGGACAGCTTTTCTTGCATTAGTTTGCCCATTCTCCAGATGTCAATAACCACCAAATGCATGAATCTGCTGCTGCATAGTATAGAATTTATCAGGCGATCGCCATAAAATTAGTTGTTAATTCTCTAACTATTTTAAAATCAGTAATGCTATGCCGTAACTAGATTGCGGAAATACATAAAACAGTTTTACAGTTTGTCAACAGTATTTTCATAAGCATTATAAAATCATAGCTATTGTTATATAAAAATTTTGATAATTACAGATAATCACGGATATCTTTTTTAAAAAAACATTTAACAATCGTTAGTTAAGTTGTGGAATAAATATGCAATTTTAAACCCCGGTAACGGGTATGCAAATACGAGTTAAGTACTGCACAAACAAGTATATCTACTTCATTACTGGCAATTTGAAAACATTATTTCAGTCTAAAGATTGAAAATCAAAATAACTACCTAAAACACTATTATCTGCAAAATACATCATATCTAGAACAAAAATCCAGTAGCATCAACAGCGATATTTAGGATAATTTCAGCTACTCAAAATTACTATTTATGCTGAAAAATTGTGCTAGAGATACCTGTAAATATATTGCACACGATTTAAATACACATGAGATACACACTTAAATGAATCTGGTGTGATAGTAAATTGTGTTAAAAATTTGTCTGCCATAAGCTCTCAATAATTACGTGTACCAGTTTACTTATTGAATTGAATTTAGGTTAGAGATTTATGATGAACAAAATAGTTGTACCTGATTTGTACTGTCCTTTTTTACCCCAGATCAATAAGTATGCTGATATTCTAGAAGAATATGCGCTTGAGTGGGTATTACGCTTCCAACTTTTGGCGAATGAATCTTCTTATCAACGCTTCTGCAAATCAAAGTTTTTCTTCTTAGCAGCAAGTGCTTATTCTAACTGCCAGCTGGAAGAATTAAGAATCGCAAATGATTGGTTAAGCTGGGTGTTTATTTGGGACGATCAGTGTGATTTATCTGATTTAGGAAAACAACCTGAAGTTCTCAAAGCATATCATCGGAGATTTATAGAAATATTAAATGGCGCAGAACTGACGAACCAGGATATACCCTTGAGTTATGCTTTAAGAGACTTACGACAACGGATGCTGAAAAAATGCACTCCAGAATGGTTTGATTACTTTGTCTATCGTTACGAAGGCTATTTCGATGGATGCGTGGAAGAAGCAATCAATCGCGCACAGGGAATTACACCTGATATTGACGGTTATATGCTCATACGTAGGTTAAGTCTTGGTGGATATCTTTGCCTTGCATTAGTTGAATTTTGTAATTATTTGACCATTCCTGATTTCTTACGCAATCACGAGGTGATGAAACAACTAAAAATCAAGACAATCAATATTCTTGCCTGGTGTAACGATATTTTTTCACTATATAGAGAAATATCGAGTGGTGATGTTCACAACTTAGTATGGCTAATCCATTATCAACAACAAGTTTCTTTAGAACAAGCCATGTTAAAAGCTACTGAAATGCATGATCAAGAGGTAAAATCTCTAATTGATTTAGAAGCATCTATTTCATCTTTTGGAGATGAACTAGATATCGAACTGAAAAAATATATTGCAGGAATACATAGCTGGATATATGCCAACCTCGCTTGGTATTTCCAATCTGGACGATATCAAACTGTAGAAAGATTGGAGTTAGTTCAACGTTAATTAAACGTCAATCTTGAGAATAAGGGTTAAATAATTCGTAATTCGTAATGACGCGACGCTCCTGTGTCGCTAACGCTAACGCTATCGAGGACTCGCTCTAAGCGAAGCTATGCCGTAGGCTTTACGCTACGCTAACGTAATTCGTAATGACGCGACGCTCCTGTGTCGCTCTAAGCGAAGCTATGCCGTAGGCTTTACGCTGACGCTCGATGACTCGCTATCGCTACCGCTTCGCTAACGCTATCGAGGACTCGCTCTAAGCGAAGCTATGCCGCAGGCTTTACGCTACGAAGCGCGTAATTAAGTTTTGTCCCCACTGGGCTTTGCTAACGTGGGAGCCCCGAGTTCCCGATTCCCAATTCCCCATTTTCTTAAATATTGCTATGCAACTACCTAACCTTCTTTCAACACCCTCTTTTGTGCAAAAAATTCAGTGGGTTGCTGACCCAGTAAGTTATTTGGAGAATGCAGCTCAACAACATCCAGATATTTTTACTGGTAAGATAGTCGGTTTTGGGGAAACAGTAGTATTTGTTAACCATCCCCAGGCAATTCAGGAAATTTTAACTAATGATAGAAAGAAGTTTGTTGCCGTTGGTGAACTCAACAGACTTATGCAACCTTTTGTAGGTAAGAGTTCAGTTCTCATGCTAGAGGGCGATCGCCACAAACGTCAACGAAAACTCATCATGCCCCCTTTCCATGGAGAACGAATGCAAGCCTATGGTCAACTAATTTGTCATCTAACCGAACAGATTTTTATCAAGCTACCACTAAATCAGCCTTTCTCGGCTAGAGATTTAACACAAGACATATCTTTGCAACTGATTTTACAAGTTATCTTCGGCTTGTATGAGGGCGAAAAATTTCACAAACTGAAGCATTTACTGCTGTTGCTATTAGATTATTTTCGCTCACCTTTGACTTCTAGCTTGTTCTTGTTCCCTATTTTGCAAAAAGATTTAGGAGCATGGAGTCCTTGGGGAAAATTTCTGCGCGTTCGTGAGGCAATTGACGAGTTACTCTATACTGAAATTGCCGAACGTCGGCAACAAGACAATACAGAACGCATCGATATTCTTTCGATGTTAATGTCAGCCAAAGATGAGACAGGTCAACTGATCACAGATCAAGAGTTGCGCGATCAGTTAATGTCTTTGATACTCGCTAGTTATGAAACTACAGCAACAGCAATGGCTTGGGGACTCTACTGGATTCACCAAAAACCACTAGTTCATGAAAAACTGCTCCAGGAAATTGATACCCTTGGTGATTTCCCAGATCCCATGAGTATTTATCGACTCTCATATCTGTCGGCTGTTTGTAATGAAAGCTTGCGAATTTACCCAATTATCATGTTCTCCTTTCCTAGAGTGGTGCAAGAATCCATAGAATTATTAGGACATTCTTTGCAACCAGGGACAGTTTTACTTGCTAGTATTTATCTAACTCATCAGCGTGAAGATTTATATCCCCAACCTCAAGAATTTCGACCAGAACGCTTTTTAGAACGTCAATTTTCTCCTTATGAATTTCTGCCCTTTGGTGGTGGTGTGCGTCGCTGTATTGGTGAAGCTTTATCCACATTTCAAATGAAGCTAGTATTGGCTACTATTTTGTCAAACTATGAGTTAGCGCTAGTTAATCATCAACCCGAAAAACCCCAGCGTCGAGGTTTTACCCTTGCACCTACTAGTGGAGTCAAAATGATCATTACTAGGCGACGTGTGCGTCAAGAGTCTTTAGTAACTGCGGCAACTACACCTATCTTTTAGAAATACCTCGATTTTGCTTTTAAGTAAACAGAAAAGCAATCTTTATTTAGATTTTTTCAAAAATGGAAGCAAGCGACTTAGCCACTTTGTAGAGGATGACTTTCTCGGAGGAGAATTTAATTTTAACCGAGTATTGCCATTATATTTCGTATTATCAAAAAGGTGTGTAGCATTCTTGTTTGGTACGATACCACTGCCATATTTTCTAGCATAAACCTGAGTGAATTCAGCACCGAAAAAGAGAATTTGAGCAGCATAATAAACCCAAGCTAAAATTACCACCAATGAACCGGCAGCACCATAAGTTGAGCCAAAACTGTTGTTTCCTAAATACTGTCCTAATAAAAACCTACCGATAGAGAACAACAATGATGTCAGAATAGCTCCAACTAAAACATCACTCCAAGCTACTTTCACATCTGGTAGGACTTTAAAAATCAGTCCAAACAGCAATGTAGTGATAGTAAAAGAAACAATAAAGTTGACAATCTGCCAGAGAAAACTAACACCAGGTAGTATATTACTGAAATATGTCACTGTTGCCGTTAACCCTGCACTAATTACCAAAGAAACTAGAAGTAAAAAGCCAATACTTAGCACCATCGCAAACGATAAAAAGCGCTGACGAACAATTTTCTTCACGCCGCGTCCAGGTTTCGGTTTGACTTCCCAAATTGTGTTGAGGGAGTCTTGTAACTCAGCAAATAAACCGCTAGCACCAAATAGTAAAACTACCACACTAATCATGGAAGCGATCGCACCTGTCTGTGGTTTGTTAGCATTTTTGATGGCTATTTCGATAAATTCTGCCCCATCTCTACCTACTAAGCCTTGAATTTGACGGACAATTTCCCCTCTAGCGGCATCTTCTCCGAATGCTGCACCGGCGATCGCAATTACAATAATCAGCAAGGGGGCGAGCGAAAAAATCGTGTAGTAAGCTAGTGCCGCTGCTAATCTTGAGGCTTTATCATCGCTCCATTCCTTAAAAGTCTCTTGAAAAAGTTGCCAAATCGCCTGCAAATTCATTCAATCAGTCTCCTTACAGCAGGATTTTACTCATGTCCTGATATATTTGATACTGAATTACCTAAATGACAGCATCTTCCCAAGGGTATTTATAAAGCTTCCTTGAGGCAGAAATTAACCAAATATGTGACTTTCAAGATAGAAATATCTGCAAATCAGAGGATTTTATTTACACAACGGGTAATGCGATCGCTTACTTTTGCCAATAAACCGATATCGAGAATCCAAAAGCTCAACTTGCTTTCCTCTATGTATCAGAATCTGCTGCATCTTCAGCGGTATCCAATTCCTGGCGATACTCTTGAACTGTTTCAAAGTCTGGATCATCTTTAAACACTCCTGCAAATTTCATCCAAGGTCTTTGAGATTCTTCAGCTTGAGGTAATTTGATTTCCATTGGACACTCATCTACAGCACATTTCATCTGAATGAAGTACACAAGGGCGGGCAGGATGCCCACCCCACAAGATTTATCATATTAAGATGTGTACTTCATTTACTTGCAAAGTGCTGTATATATAATCATAGCTTTAGCCTTGCGCTTCTAGCTGCTGGCAACACAAGCTAAACTAAGGTTTAATCATCAGATAATAAATTACTGCATTCTATCAATAGTACGATACTGAATTGCTTCTGCGACATAATTAGCTTGTAGCTCATCTTCTTGTGCCAAATCTGCAATAGTTCGTGCTACTTTGAGAATGCGATCGCTTGCCCTGGCTGATAAACCTAATTTTCTGATTGCTGCTTCTAATAAAGCGCGACTGGCATCATCTAATTTGCACCATTTCTGGAGATGACGACTCTGCATTTGGGCGTTGCAACGCAGATTTGATTCTTCTTGAAAACGGGTAGTAGCGCGATCGCGTGCTTGTTGCACTCGTTGACGTACTGATTGCGATGTTTCCCCTGTGGGTTGTTGGGTAATCTCTTCTGGTTTCAAGCGATTGACTGCGACTTGTAAATCAATCCGATCCATTAATGGCCCAGAAAGTTTTGCCCAGTATTGTTCACGCTGCCGTGGCGAACAAGTACATTGTTGGATAGTATCGCCATAATAACCGCAAGGACAAGGATTGGTACTCGCTACCAATGTAAATTGAGCAGGAAACATTACCGACTGTTTCGTGCGAGAAATCGTCACATAGCCATCTTCTAAAGGCTGGCGCAGAAATTCCAAAACATCACGTTTAAATTCTGTTAATTCATCCAGAAACAAGATCCCTCTGTGTGACAAAGAAATTTCACCTGGACGAGGAAAAGTACCACCACCAACCAAAGAAGGCCCAGACGCCGAATGGTGGGGACTGCGAAAAGGGCGATCGCGTACCAAGGAACCACGATTTTTTAACAAACCAGCTACCGAGTGGATGCGAGTCACTTCCAAAGATTCAGCAAAGCTTAAGGGTGGCAGAATCCCTGATAAGCGACGTGCTAACATCGTTTTGCCACTACCAGGCGGCCCAACAAAAATTAAGTTGTGTCCGCCAGCAGCAGCTATTTCTAAAGCACGGCGGGCATGAATTTGTCCTTTTACGTCTTGTAAGTCTGCCGATTGTAGAGAATGTGTATGCAAACTATTCAAACCATACAATATCTCCACAGGTTTATGACGCCCAGGATTATTTAATAAATCAACCACATCAGACAGACATTTGCAGCCATAAACACTTAACCCTTCTACTACTGCTGCTTCTTGGGCATTATCAACAGGGAGAACTACTGATGTAATTCCCATCTTTTGGGCAGTAGCGGCGATCGGTAAAACGCCGGCCACTGCGCGTAAACTACCATCTAGAGAAACTTCGCCTAAAAAGAGATAATCTCCCAATAAATCAGCGCCAACCTGCTCAGAAGCTGCCAAAATTCCCACACTAATAGGTAAATCAAAACTGGGGCCTTCCTTGCGTAAATCGGCGGGAGTTAAGTTAATCACAATCTTTCGCATAGGAAAGGCAAAACCTGCATTTTTCAGAGTTGCCTTGACTCTCTCTTTTGATTCCTGAATCGCTGAGTCCGGCAATCCTAAAATTACAGTTCCCGGTAATCCTCCTGATACATCGACTTCTACGCCAACTTTGACGGCATCGATACCTACAATAGATGCACTCCAGACTCTGGCAAGCATTTCTTCAATCACATTAAACCTTTAGAATCTCTAGCAGATGAGTAAGTAGATTGGCATGAGTGAAACTACAGAGACAATTTTTAGCAAAATCATTCGTCGGGAAATTCCAGCAGACATTATCTATGAGGATGATTTAGCGCTGGCATTCAGAGATATCCACCCGCAAGCGCCTGTTCACATCCTCCTGATTCCTAAAAAACCCATTCCCCAACTAGCTGATGCCGAATCTCAGGATCATGCTTTGTTGGGGCATCTTTTGTTAACTGCTAAGCGTATTGCTGAAGACGCAGGATTGAAAAACGGTTATCGAGTTGTGATCAACAGTGGTGATGATGGCGGTCAAACTGTCTACCACCTGCATTTACATATCTTAGGAGGACGCCAGTTACATTGGCCTCCTGGTTGATAAAACCGATGAATCGCATCACCTGACGCGATTCATCAGAAAAGCAAATACCTATAATAAGTAACAAATATGTTAATATAACTTTACAAAAATTAATTTTACGTTTAATGTAATAAACAGGTAAGCAAATTCACTTATCCAACACATACATAAACGAAAAGCAATCATAAAACCATGACCGCAACCTTACAACAGCGCCAAAGCGCCAACGTATGGTCACAGTTCTGCAACTGGATCACCAGCACCAACAACCGCCTGTACATTGGCTGGTTCGGCGTATTGATGATCCCCACCTTGCTAGCTGCAACCACCTGCTTCATCATCGCCTTCATCGCCGCTCCCCCCGTAGACATCGATGGTATCCGTGAACCAGTAGCAGGTTCATTAATGTACGGAAACAACATCATCTCCGGTGCAGTAGTACCTTCTTCTAACGCCATTGGCTTACACTTCTACCCCATTTGGGAAGCAGCATCATTAGACGAATGGCTTTACAACGGAGGCCCATACCAACTAGTAATCTTCCACTTCTTGATTGGCGTATTCTGCTACATGGGACGTGAGTGGGAACTATCCTATCGCTTAGGAATGCGTCCTTGGATTGCCATTG
>JAESGP010000125.1_pt1 | contig 52423 bp, 46 predicted proteins | sample 9269741 | NCBI WGS metagenome assembly JAESGP01 (sample SAMN15720684, study PRJNA650882) | algae metagenome | isolation source: Desmonostoc vinosum HA7617-LM4 and co-occurring heterotrophs from cave wall | place: USA: Waikapalae cave, Hawaii | collected 2011-05-27 | reverse complement strand
ATAGTTTGGTTCTAGAGCAAAGGACTAGCTACGCATCCTTTGGTAGGTCTTTAACTCTTGCCTCTAACGTAGTACACAAAGTACTTAGTCTGGTCAGATAGGCTTTTTCAAGCCCCCGCCTTTAGGCGTGGGGTTTCTGACCCTTTCTTAACACCTACTCAACTATCCGTGATTTTAACCTTTCGCTAGGAGTTTCTTAATGTTACTGGGATAGCTTGAGGTGGCTGAAACCGAATTAATACTTAGCATGTGCATGTGTTTGCTGTGCTGATATGGCTTGACTGCGGAGTGTATCTTTACGGTCAACCTATATCTAATAGCAAAAAAAATCACACTTCTAACTACTTTAGAAAATAAAAAAAGCGATAATGACTATCATCATCAATGAAATTGACTCCGATACTCCCACTCTGCCTGTGAATGATGCAGCAGAGTTTGTTGAGCTTTATGATGGTGGCGTAGGTAATACAGACCTCAGCGGGCTAACACTTGTTTTCTATAACGGTAGCAATGACTTATCTTATGCTGCTTTTGATTTAGATGGTTATAGTACTGATGCTAACGGCTATTTTGTTTTGGGTAATAGTGGCGTACCCAGTGTAGATTTAATTTTTCCAGCAAATACTTTACAAAATGGGGCTGATGCGATCGCACTGTATACTGCTAATGCCAGCGATTTTCCTAATAATACACCTATTACCACAACTAATTTAATCGATGCGATCGCCTATGATACAGACGACGCCGATGACCCTGGTTTACTGCCTCTGCTCAATTCCGGGCAAGCGCAGGTAAATGAGGGTAGTGGTAGCAATGGCAGTGCTAACGACTCTCTGCAACGAGTACCCAACGGTGCAGGCGGTGTTCGCAATACTAGCAGTTACCAAGCCTTAACCCCAACACCAGGCGCAGCTAATACTCCCACCACTCCCGCTGGTGTCACCATTACTGAATCTGGTGGTAGTACTAACATTACTGAGGGTGGGGCAACGGATAGCTATAAAGTGGTGTTGAATAGTCAACCGACAGCCGATGTCACCATTACTATTACTCCTGATTCCCAGAGTACAACCAGTGCCACTACACTCACCTTCACTCCTGCCAACTGGGATTTAGCACAGACTGTGACGGTGAGTGCAGTAGACGATGCCGTTGTTGAAGGTACACATGCTAGCGTTATTAGTCATACAGCAACTAGCAACGATAGTAACTATAACGGTGTGGCGATCGCGTCAATTAATGCCACAATTGCTGATAATGATGTTGTTGTCTCAATCACCAAAATTCACGAGATTCAAGGTAGTGGTGCAACCGCGAATTTCTTAGGTACTAGCCGCACAATTGAGGGAATTGTCGTCGGGGCTTTTCTAGGTTCCTCTGGGCTGAATGGCTTCTATGTCCAAGAAGAAGATGCAGATATTGATGGCGATGCCACAACCTCAGAAGCTATCTTTGTTTTTGACCCATCGGGACTATTTTCTGGTAGCGTTGGCGATAAAGTGCGCTTAAGTGGGACTGTGGGCGAGTTTAGTAGTGGTGGTGTAAGCAGCTTAACTCAACTTGCCAACCTGACCAGTGTTGTTAACTTGGGTGCAAATAACTCGCCTGCGGTGACGAACATTCAATTACCTGTAACTAGCGTCGCAGATTTAGAACGTTATGAAGGGATGCTAGTAAATGTGAGTGCTGCTAGCGGCGACCTTACTGTCACAGAGAACTTCCAACTTGGTCGCTTTGGTCAAATCGTCCTCTCGGCTAATGGTAGCAGCAACCAACCCGGTACCGACGCCAGACTCGACCAATACACCCAATTCAACGCCCCCAGCGTCAGCGGCAACTCTTCTTACTTAGAAGAGATTGCCAAACGCCGCATCATTTTAGACGACGGTAGCAACACGCAAAACCCCGACCCCATCATTCACGCCCGTGGTGGTAGTCCTCTTAGCGCTAGTAACACCTTACGGGGTGGTGATACAGTTGCCAACATCAATGGCATTCTTGACCACCGTTTTGAAGGGTATCGCGTTCAAACCGCAACAGGGGAAGACTTTACCCCCGCCAACCCCCGCCCAACGACACCTCCAAACGTCGGCGGAACCCTTAAAGTAGCCAGTTTCAACATCCTTAACTACTTCAACGGTGATGGTGTTGGTGGTGGCTTCCCCACACCACGCGGGGCTGATAACCTTAACGAATTCAACCGTCAGCGTAGTAAAATAATTCAAGCCATCATCGGCTCAGGTGCAGATGTTCTGGGACTGATAGAGTTAGAAAACGATGGCTATGGGGCTAACAGTGCCATTCAAGATTTAGTTAATGGATTAAATGCAGTTGCTGGTGCAGGCACATATACCTTCATTGACCCAGGCACCAGTTTAGCAACCGACCAAATTACCGTCGGATTAATTTACAAACCTGGTAAAGTTACCCCCGTTGGGGCTGCTGCCACCACACCAGATGGATATGGTCAAGGTGCATTTGATATTACTGGACGTAAACCCCTTGCCCAAACCTTTCAACAAAATTCCAACAGCGAAAAATTTACAGTCGTCGTCAACCACTTCAAATCAAAAGGTTCAAGTTCCGGCGGTGTAGGCGATGCTGACATCGGCGATGGTCAAGGTTTATCCAATGGAACCCGAACACGGGCGTCCCAAGACCTAGCAGCTTGGTTAGCTACAAACCCCACAGGTACCACAGACCCAGATTACTTAGTAATTGGTGACCTCAACGCCTATGCCAAAGAAGACCCCCTGACCACCTTAGCCAATGCTGGGTATAACAACCTCTTCTCCAACAACACTTACTCCTACGTCTTCAACGGTCAACTCGGTTCCCTTGACCATGCCCTAGCCAACGGCAAACTAGCAGCCCAAATTACAGGCGGTACTAAATGGCATATCAACGCCGATGAACCCACAGTCCTCGACTACAACACCAACTTCAAATCAGCAGGACAGCAAGACAGCTTATATAATTCCGACCCCTTCCGTTCCTCCGACCATGATGCAGTCTTGGTGGGACTCAACTTATACAGCGTCAACAAAACCATCAACGCCTCCCCCAACCAAAGACTAGTTATCGGCACGAAAGGTAATGACATTATTGTAGGTGGCCCAGGCATCAAAGCGATCGCAGGTCTTGGCGGCAACGACCAATTCGTCTACAACAGCATCAAAGAAGCTGGTCATTACATCGTCGATTTCAGAGTCGGCAGTGACAAAATAGTCCTCACCCAACTCTTAGATAATCTTATCCCTAACGGTTATCAAGGTAGCGATGCGATCGCAGATGGTTACATTCGTCTCACACAAGGTATCACCTCCAAAAGTACCACACTTCAAATAGACAACGACGGCCCCACAGGTACAGCCACCTTCCGTCCCTTCCTCTACCTAGAAAACGTTGCCCCCAACGCCATGAACAGCATCTACAACTTCGTTTTCTAGACCCCTTAAACTCTTATCTCCCTTCGGGTGACGCTCGCAAGCTCGCTAACGCAGTCACCTGCGGAGGGAAACCCTCCTTTACTCGCTGTCTCACCGTGCCCTCAGCGCCCAATACGGTTCGTTTCTCCCTCAAAAAACCGCCAAGACGCAGAGAATACCAAGTAACTACCCCAGAAAAAACCTATGGTAACTACCGAAACAATTCGCTTTTCCCAATTTAACGCCTCCCTCAACCGCAACGCCCCAGGTCAATTACTCACCGACCTATCCACCCCAGATAACCCCCAAGCCAAAGCCGTTGCCGAAATCATCCAACGCAACAACCCAGACGTACTCTTAATCAACGAATTCGACTATATTTCAGACAATCCCTTAGAACCAGTACAACTATTTCAACAAAATTACCTGAGTATTGGTCAAAACGGTGCCAACCCCGTCGAATATCCCTACGTTTACATTGCCCCGTCCAATACAGGCATCGTCTCCGGCTTTGACCTAGATAACGACGGCAACATCGTCACCACACCAGGCGCAGGATATGGTAACGATGCCTTCGGTTTCGGTAACTTCCCCGGACAATTCGGGATGTTGCTACTGTCAAAATATCCCATCGACACCGCAAATATCCGCACCTTCCAAAACTTCCTCTGGAAGGATATGCCAGACTCTCTACTACCCACCATTACCGACCCTGACACCGCCGAACCTTGGTACTCCCCAGCAGAACAAAACGCCCTCCGCCTCTCCTCCAAGAGTCATTGGGACGTACCAATTCAAGTCAACGGCGAGACAATTCACGCCCTCGTCAGCCATCCCACACCCCCAGTATTCGATGGTCAAGAAGACCGGAATGGCAAACGCAATCATGATGAAATCCGCTTTTGGGCAGACTATATCACCTCTGGGAAAGGCGATTACATCTATGATGATGACGGTAACAAAGGCGGTATTGCTGCTGGGTCACGCTTCGTCATCATGGGCGACCAAAATGCTGACCCTGTTGATGGTGATAGTTTTGATAACGCCATTCTGCAACTATTACAGAACCCCAACATCAATACTAATGTCATCCCCACCAGCCCTGGTGCTTCTCAACAAGCCGTTTTGCAAGGTGGTGCTAACAACAATCAAAAGAGTAATCCCAAGTTTGACACCGCAGACTTTGCCGATACGACTCCCGGCAACTTGCGGACTGACTATGTATTACCCTCCACAGACCTACAAATTGCTAACTCAGGCGTATTTTGGCCCCTCAACACTGACCCAACCTTCTCGACAGTCGGTACCTTCCCCTTCCCCAGTTCCGACCATCGCCTAGTTTATGCAGATTTGCAAACAGGTGCAACTGAAGCAGGTAACACTATACCCAACGCCGAATTTCTGGGACAGCAAATTATCACCACAGGCTTTATCCCACCTGGGGCAGCAGGAGAAGTAAATGGAGTCGCAGCCCAGGTGGGAGGATTATCTGGAATTACTTACGATGCTGCGAATAACCGCTATTATGCCATCTCAGACGATCGCTCGCAATTTGCCCCGGCTCGTTTTTATACCCTAACTACTGACCCTGCTACCATTAGCACAACTGGGGTAACTTTTACCAATGTGACGCCATTAAAGGATACTAATGGTAACTTTTTTGGCAGCAACACCCTTGACCCGGAAGCTATCGCCTTAACCAAAAACGGCACTGTGTTTATTTCCTCTGAGGGTGAAGTCAACTCAGCGTCAGGTCGCGTTACTAATCCCTTTGTTAAAGAGTTTAACCTAACTACAGGGCAGGAAGTGCGATCGCTTGCTATCCCTAAAAAATTCCTCCCCGTAGTCCAAGATACCAACGGTAACGGTACTGTAGATGCAGCAGATACCCAATTATCAGGTATTCGCAACAACCTAGCCCTAGAAAGCCTGACCATTACACCAGACGCCAAAACGCTATTCACTGCCACCGAAAATGCCCTGCTCCAAGATGGGGTAGTAGCTTCCACTACCACGGGCAGTCCTTCCCGGATTTTACAATACAACTTAGTTTCCGGTCAGCCAGAGAAAGAATACCTCTACGTCACCGACACAGTAGCAGTCCCACCAAATCCAGCAGATGGATTTAATACCAACGGCTTAGTAGATTTACTAGCAATTGATAACCGGGGTACTTTGCTGGCGGTAGAACGTTCCTTTTCTGTCGGGCTATCTGGTACTGGCAACACCATCAAAATCTACGAAGTCACTCTCCAAGGTGCTACCGATATTAGCACCATCGACTCACTCAGCAGTTTAAGTGAAACGGAACTAGCTGCCATCAAACCAGCCGAAAAGCGTTTACTATTGAATCTCGATGATTTGGACTTGCCCACAGGCTCAGACAACATCGAAGGGATAGAATTTGGCCCCAAACTCGCAGATGGTCGTCAATCAATTGTGCTGGTGAGTGACAACAACTTCAGCCCCACGCAATTTACCCAAATCCTCACCTTGGGTGCAGATTTAGTACCCACCGCTGCCCCACGAGCGGAAACTCGCCCTGACTTGTTTGATGATGAAACTCTACCCACAGACCAACAAGCTGATGCTGATGACCCTGCTATCTATATAAATGCCGATAACTCTGCTGATAGCTTAGTGTTAACGGTGGTGAAAAATGCCGGACTGCGGGTTTATGATTTGTCTGGTAAATTGTTACAAGAAATTAACCCTGGTGGCATCCGCTACAACAATATAGACTTGCAATACGGTTTCCAACTGGGTGGTGAAACTGTTGATATAGCCGTAGCGAGCGATCGCGAAAACGACAAACTCGCCATCTTTAAAATTAACCCCAACCCTGCCACCCCTGGCGAATATCTCGAAGAAATCACCGACAGCAGCATCGGTACTCTCTTCCAAGCACCACCTTTTAGCGAACCTTACTCGACATCATCTCGCAGTGCTTACGGAGTTGCCCTATATCGTAGTCCCGTCACCAATGATTACTATGCCTTCGTCAACCGCCGCGAAACTGGCGATGTCGCACAATTCAAACTCATTGACAAAGGTAACGGTAAAATAGGCGCGGAACGGGTACGGGAATTTACCATCCCCACAACCGAAGGACGCGACCCTCAAACCGAGGGGATGGTGGTAGACCAAGAAACCGGCTTCCTTTACATTGGTCAAGAGGATGTTGGCATCTGGAAATTCCTCGCCGAACCCAACGGTGGCAAAACTGGTAAGCTGATTGATAAAGTCCAAGACTTGGGTGGTAGTCACCTCACCAACGATGTCGAAGGATTGACTATATATTATGGTGCAGACGGCAAAGGCTACTTACTAGCATCCAGCCAAGGTGATAATACCTTCGTTGCCTACACCCGCGAAGGTGACAACGACTATCTCGGTAGTTTTGGCGTTGGTAACAATGGGTCTATTGATAGTGTGCAAGAATCGGATGGTGCAGATGTCGTCAATGTGCCACTAGGCCCTAACTTCCCCTTTGGTTTATTTGTCACCCAAGATGGGAGTAACGAACCTGCCAAAATCGCAGATGGGGAAAACATCAACTCTAACTTTAAATTTGTACCTTGGGAAAATATCGCCAACACCTTACCCGATGCCTTAAAGATTGACACCACTAGTTACAATCCTCGCACTCCCCAAGCACGGCTACCAGTCACACTCAAAGGTTTTGCTTCGCTTCCCGCTGACACCTTCGCAGAGGGGCCACCATCTGGTAGTGCCATCACAGGTACCAACGGTCGCAATGTGCCCTTTACCAAACAGCCGATACAAGGGTTTAGTGGTGTGCAAGTTGCTGACGATAATTCCTTCTGGTTTTTATCTGACAACGGTTTTGGCAGCAAAGACAACAGTGCTGATTATTTGTTGCGAATTCATCGCCTTGACCCTAGTTTCCGAGGTGCGGAATTTAAAGGTGATGGCAATGTCAAAGTGTTGGACTTTATTCAATTATCTGACCCAGACAAGAAAGTCCCATTCAAAATTGTTAACGAAGATACCCAAACACGCCTGTTAACTGGTGCAGATTTTGATGTAGAATCAATTGCGATCGCCAAAGATGGTACAATTTGGATTGGTGATGAATTTGGCCCTTACCTACTCCACTTCGACACCACAGGTAAACTGCTAGATGCCCCCATCCCCACACCTAATGTCACTACTCTCAACACCCTCAACGGTGAATCACCCATCGTCATCGGCCACCGGGGTGCAAGTGGGGAGTTGCCAGAACATACTTTAGGTTCCTATAAGTTGGCAATTGCCAGAGGTGCTGACTTCATCGAACCCGACTTAGTTTCTACCAAAGACGGCGTGTTAATTGCTCGTCACGAACCTAACTTGATTGCTACCACAGATGTGGCAACTCGTCTGGAGTTTGCCGACCGCAAGACGACCAAAATTGTTGATGGCAAGGCTGAGGAAGGCTTCTTCGCCTCCGATTTCACCCTCGCGGAAATCAAAACACTACGGGCAATTATGCCGCAAAGCTTCCGCACCCAAATTTTTAACGGCGTCTATGAAATTCCCACCTTCGAGGAAGTCATTGAGTTAGTTAAGCAAATCGAGAAAGATACAGGTCGTAAAATTGGCATCTATCCCGAAACCAAGCACCCCACTTACCACGACGACCTGGGTTTATCTTTGGAAGAACCCCTGTTAGCGACTCTAGAAAAAACCAAGTTTACTGACCCCAGTCGCATATTTATTCAGTCCTTTGAAACCAGCAACCTCAAAGAACTCAACGAGAAAACCGATATCCCATTGGTGCAGTTACTCGATGCCTTTGATGTCAACCTCGATGGTTCACTACAAGAGGTGAGTCCTTATGATTTCGTCGTCAATGGCGATACCCGCACCTATGCAGATTTGCGAACACCTGAAGGTTTAGAAGAAATTGCCACCTACGCCGATGGTATTGGCCCTTGGAAACGGATGATTGTGTCTGTGAAGGGTGTAGACCAAGATGGCGATGGGGCAGCGGATGATGTTAACGGCGATGGTACAGTTAACGACACCGATAAAACCCTCACCGAACCAACCTCGCTAGTCAAAGATGCCCATGCGGCAGGCTTGCTAGTACATCCTTACACCTTCCGCAACGAAGCAAGTTACCTAGCAGCAGATTACAACAACAACCCAGAAGCAGAATTTAAACAGTTCATTCAGCTAGGTGTGGACGGTTACTTTACTGACTTCCCAGGTACAGGGAATTTAGTACGCGACCAGTTAACCGGGGAGTTTGTACGATCGCCTCAAAATCCAGATGTATTAAATCAGACAGAGTTTAATACCCTTGACGGCAAAGCACCGTTAGTCATTGGTCACAGGGGTGCTTCTGGTTCCCGCCCAGAACATACCCTAGTATCGTATAAACTAGCGATCGCTGATGGTGCTGATTTTATTGAACCAGATTTAGTCGCCACCAAAGACGGTAAATTAGTAGCCCGTCACGAAAATGCCCTAGCAATTCTCAACGACGACGGCACAGTCAACACCACCGACACCAGCACCGATATTTACCTACGTCCAGAGTTTGCCGACCGCAAAACCACCAAAGTTATTGATGGTCGCACTATCACGGGTTGGTTTACCGAAGACTTGACCTTAGAAGAACTCAAAACCCTCAACGCTATCGAACGTTTGCCAGCACTGCGGGGAACCAAATTCGACAACGATAAGCTAAAAGTTCCCACCCTAGAAGAAATCATCGACTTGGTGAATGAGATAGAAAAAGAAACAGGTCGTAAAATTGGTATCTATCCTGAAACCAAACACCCCACATACTTTGCTAATTTAGGCATCAACCTGGGTGAAAAGCTAGTTGAAACCCTAGTTGCTAAAGAATTTACCGACCCAGAAAGAGTATTTATTCAATCCTTTGAGGTGGGTAATCTCAAGGAACTGAAACAGCAGTTAATGCCGAAAGCGGGAATTAACATCCCACTGGTGCAATTATTTGGAGGTGCTACAGACAGACCTTACGACTTTATCGTCAGTGGTGACAACCGCACCTACGGTGATCTTACCAAACCTACAGAACTAGCTGCGATCGCCACCTACGCCGCTGGCATCGGCCCCAACAAGCGCTTAATTGTTCCCGCCCAGACAGTAGACCGCGATGGCGACGGTAAACCAGATGACCTCAACGGCGATGGTACAATCAGCGATGCTGATAGAATTTTGGGTACTCCCACCACCTTGGTAGAAGATGCCCATGATGTCGGCTTGCAGGTACACCCCTACACCTTCCGCAACGAAGACTTTTACCTCGCAGCAGATTATAACGGCGACCCCACAAAAGAATTTACACAGTTCATCAACTTGGGAGTAGACGCCTACTTCACCGACTTCCCCGGTACAGGTGACTTGGTACGCGACAAACTCGCAGGTGAACCAGCAACAGCAAACCTCGGTGGTTCTAAAGGATTTGAGGGCATGGCAATTAGCCCAGATAAGAAAACCTTATATCCTTTACTAGAGGGTACTGTCACTGGCGACCCCGCAGGTTCACTCAGAATCTACAAATTTGACGTTGCGACCGAAAAATATCAGGGTTTGCTTGGCTTGTACAAGATGGAGAACCCCAACAACGCCATTGGTGACTTTACCGCCGTCAACGACAACGAATATTTAGTTATTGAACGCGACGGTGGTCAAGGTGAAAGTGCCAAGTTCAAGAAAATCTTTAAAGTTGACCTATCTAAGATAGACACCAACGGCTTTGTGGCCAAGCAAGAAATTGCCGATTTGCTAGCAATTCAAGACCCCAACGATTTAAATAAAGATGGTAGTACCATCTTTAACTTCCCCTTCGTCACCATCGAGGATGTGTTGGTATTGGATGCCAAAACAATTCTCGTCGCCAACGATAACAACTATCCATTTTCTCAGGGAAGACCACCTGCGATCGATAACAACGAAATCATCATCCTCGAACTCGGAAAGCCGCTGAATGTAGCTCCCCCTAGTTTAACCAAGAGTGCTGATGATATTTTCACCATCTTCGGCGTCGGGGCGAAACAAAAACTGCAAATCAGCCTCACCAGAAGTAAATCTAAATCCGTAAATGAACTGGGAGTATTTAAAGTTGATGATGCAACTGGCAAAATCAACGGTATTTCCCCAAATGCACCAGGTTATACCCAAGCAGCCTTAGAAAGAGCAAAAGTAATTTTCTCAGGAATTGCCAAAACCCCCAAAGGTTTTAACCCTAACTTGACACGCCTGCTAGAATTTTCCCCCAATGAAAACCTGAGATTCTATTTAGTCAAGGACAGCACAACCGACGCCGTCAAAGCTGGCATCACTCCAACCTCAAACTTACTCTTTGCCGATGTCAAAAATCTCCAAGTTAAAGACTTAGGCGACGATAAATTTTCTCTGGCTTGGGAAGATACCGCCGGTAACAAAGTCCCTGACTTCAAAGATTTAATTGTGAAAATTCAGCCAACGAACCAATCCCTACCTTTGGGTATCGGTCTCCAAAGCCTACCACAAGGAGAACTAATTGATTTACGCGACGTCACCGAACAAGTCAATGCCGAGTTTATCATCAACAGAGAAGCTAAAAATGATAATTATATCAGCTTCTACCAAATAACAGACCAAAATGGCGGCATTGACACCAACGGCGACGGTAAAGCAGATATTCTCCCTGGACAGACTGGTTATATTGAAGCAGCCGTCAGCGGACGTGTTGCGGGAATAAACCTCACAGTCAACAACCAAGGTACTGCAAAATACACCGGAACTTTTGAGCCTGGTTCCATCTTTGCACCATTTATTATTGCTAATGGTAGACCAGAAGCAATTTTAGATGACAATCTCAGAAACAATCCAGCAGTATATTTCCCATTTTTAGGTGCTAATTCAGACAAAGTAGACCATATTCGCCTGTTAGGAAACAACATCTTTGGCTTTGAAGATAAAACAGGAGGTGGTGATAAAGATTACAACGATTTCATTGTCCAAGTCAACTTGAATCTTGCTTAGTAATAGGCTCGTTGGAGACATGAACGAGCCTGAATCACTCTTATTCCTATTCTGATATCTTGCACCAGTCCCAAAAACCGCCATAGGTTAGAAACCTATGGCTAATAGCAAAAGTCCTCTCAAGAGGACTAAATCTCACAAAAAGCATAGATTTTAGTCCACTTAAGTGAACTTGACCTAATAAGAGCGAAAATTTATTCTCTGGCGGGAGATTGGGCAGGTGCAAGATCTAAGTATTGGGACTTAATTAAAATTCCTCGCCCCCTTGTGGGCGAGGAATTTGGTCATTGGTAATAGGCCTACTACCCATTACCCATTACCAAAGCCGCTTTCGATAAAAAGAAAGAAGAAAAATGAGTATAATGCCTACATAGTATGGATTTCACCTCACTGCAACTGCCAAATGAAATAGACAACCCCCTCAACAATGCCACCGTGTTTTGAAAAATGGTGTAAAAGGTTTGCGGACTGACAATTATCGCAGGACTTGCTCAAGCACTAACCTTAGCCTTTGACCAAACACCGTTTTCATCCTCATCAAAGTGTTGGTGAACTGCTTCCCAAGCGGCTTGTTCAGCTGAAAACTCGTCATTCTTTTCCTTGAAAGTAGTGTTGTAGCGCTCAATAAATGTACGTTGGGCATCTTGCGAAAGATGAGCGCGAACTTCAGGAGATAAATCCTCTGGACTGTTGCATATTCCTGGACAAGGACGAGCAAAGGTTTTTTCGCTGGTGTGAATTTCTTCACCACCCGCACTTTCTAGTAACAATTGAAATTCTCCGGTGCGATCGCTCGGAACTTCTGCCATTAATAAAAATTCACCAGCTTGCAAGCGAGTTTGGTAAACAGCTGCTTTATCTTCTGGCATCCCTAATGTAGTGAGAACCGATACTAAACCAGCACCCGCACTACCTGCGATCGCACCACTAGCAGCTCCTAGTAATACCGCACCAATCGGGCCTGCTGCAACAATTGGGCCAACAAAGGGAATAAATAATACACCCACACCTGTGAGTAAGCTGAGAAAAGAACCAAACAAGGAACCAAAAACAGCTCCTGTTCTCAATCCTCCCAAAATTACATCTTTTTTACTAATAAAACCAGCAATCCGAGTTTCTGACTGGAAGTTTCTACCCATCACCGAAATGTGATCTCTAGGCACACCTCTATCTAGTAAACGTCGAATTACATCATCAACTTGCTTCTGTTCTTTAAATACAGCAGAGATTGTACGTTCTGCTTTATATTCTTGTGGCACTTAAACACTCCTGATTATCTTATATTTTTGTCATTCATCAAAGAAGGGAACACATAGCAGTTACTCTACTTGGGGTTTCCCCAAGTGGAGCGACTGCGAGCAGCGCAGTCTTGGGGTTTCCCCAAGTGGAGCGACTGCGGAGGAAGAGTTTTTCCGTCTTACAAAGTATGATCCGAGTTTTCCTCGGATCATACTTTGCGCTATTTCCTGTTCCCTCCAGGAGTTAGAAACCCCTACTTCTATAAGTCTTTCGACTCAACACTGTCGATTACACGCCTACTGGAGTTTTAGTTTCTTTGGCTGGCTGTGTGCCACTTGGTTCTACTGCTTGCCCTTCAATAAATGAGCGTAGCATCCAAGCAATTTCTTCATGTTCTTCCATCAATCCAGTCAAGAAGTCAGCAGTACCTTCATCATGGAATTGCTCACTAGACTGATCTACATGTTCTCTTAAGTTGCGAATAACCTGCTCGTGGTTATCTACTAGATTAGCTACCATCTCAGTTGCTGTAGGAACTTTACCAGCATGTTCTTTGAGGGTAGCAATCTTGAGAAATCCCTCCATTGTACCAACCGGATACCCACCTAAAGTACGAACCCGTTCTGCTAAAGCATCAATATTTGCAGTCAGCTGTTCATATTGTTCCTCCCATAACTGATGTAGGGTACGGAATTGAGGGCCGACAACATCCCAATGATACTTCTTAGTTTTTACTAACAGTAGATAGGAATCTGCTAAATCTTGATTCAACAGATTAATTACACCTTGACGCTGTTCTTCTGTCAAACCAATGTTTATTGCACGCATTGTTCTTTATTCCTAAGCAAACTTGTTTACAGTTTCTCCGATTTCATACATAATGAACATCAATCAAAGGAAAGATGATTCACAAATAATCGTTGACTAAAGGCAGATTTTATCGTACGCCTCAAGTAAAAATATAATAGATGGTAATCTAACTAAAATAATTAGGTCTATCTGAAACTATCAAATTAAAATGGGTAATTGCCTTTTCACAATTACCCATTATTCTTACAGACAGGTTAAGAGCCTATTGATTCTATTATTTGTTACCTGTCACTTTTTCTAACAAATTCTTTACGTTATCTTCCACTGAAGTTGCACTTTGCGAATTTTCGGGACGCTTCATTTTGTCAACATCCGCATCACCTTGAACCTCGTTGAGTCCCTTGTTAGATTCCTCTTGCACTTTCTTCAATCCAGGAGGTGCAGACTTAGCAATTTCGTCAGTTTTGCGCTGAGTTTCAAGTAATTGTGTAGTACCTTCTGTAGGCTTGCTTTGATAGCTATCGATAGCAGAGGCAGGTAACGCAGTCGATAACAATAGTAAGGCACAGGTAAAAGCGACAACTAGAAACCGTACTGGACGTAAGATAGATAAAACAGATGCAATAACTTTCATTTCAAATCCTCGATAACAGTATTAACAACGCAGAACTTTATCCTGAAGAGGGGAACTCCTGTTTGGAACTAGTTAATTTAACTAATTCAATTGTTCATTTGTCACCATCTTGGAGCGAAAAATCGTTGAACCATTAGAAGAAAATATCGTTATCTTCTCGCATTGATTCTATAATTTATCAAGGTGGAAATCAGCCCTGAGTTATCAAAAATCTTTGCGCTTGATGATTTCTTCATTCAACGTTCACCAGTTATATTTTTACTTGCGAAACGCTAACGCCTGAATCGACCTGTAGAATGAAGTTAATTTTATCTGTGGTTAGAAATATATCATTCGCTAGGCAGAGCGTTGAAATTAAGAGAAAACAGCATTGCTGAACAATGGGATAATTGAAGCTGACGCAGGGACGCGCTAATGATTAATTGACGCAAATTCTTAAATCATCATTAGTTTGTTGACTATTTTGTAGTATGCGTGTAGTATATAAGTTCCAAGCTAACGATCGCGCTCTTGGAAAGGTGCATCATGGCAAAATTTCGAGATCTACTCGATTACTATCGTTCTGACTGGAAGTTGAGTATTTTCAGTATTACAGCATCGATCATTTACGAAATTATTGATTTAGTTGTCCCTTATGCGATTGGTCAGATTTTAAACGTTTTGTCTAATCAACCGTTGGACAAACCTCTGCAAAGAGCGATCGCAACTTTTGCTAACCTTACTAATTATCCAGTGAATAAACCTCTATCTCTAGGTTTATTACTGGGTTTAGTTTTCCTTGTCACCGTAGTCAAGGCACCAACACAGCCTTGGTTAACTAATTGGTTTCACTGGGATATATCATTTAGGGCACGTCGAAATAAAAGCAAAACAGCCATTGCCAAAATTTTAACCCTGCCACTGGAATTTTATGACGAAAACAACCCTGGAAGGATTGCCGGACGAGTAGCTAGAGGAATTGCCAACCACACTTGGACGTATCCAGAAATCGCCGGACAGCTAATTCCCAAACTATTTCGAGTGTTGGGAATTTTTGTATTTATCTTAGTGATTGAATGGCGAATTGCACTTTTATATCTGATTTCTTTTGCAATTATTCTCAGCTTTAGTTTGAAGGATTTACAACAGCTAATTTCCTACGAAAGTCATTTAGATAAATACTCTGAAGACACCGAAAGCCGGACTTCCGAGTTGATTACCAACATCAAAACTGTCAAAGCATTTGCCACAGAAGCCAAAGAATTAGAACGGCAAAATCTCCGTTTGGAGCGTGAGTTCAAGGTACTTAATTATCGTATTCACAAAGGTTATACGAAACTTGGTACTTGGCAAAGAACCATAATTCAGTTTTGCGTGTTTATGATTCTGGGTTTAACTCTAGCTGCAACAGTAGACGGTAAAATTTCCTTGGGTCATTTTGTTATGACCTTAACTCTTTCGAGCATGGCATATGCTGAGTTAGAACCTATTACCACCTTGGCGGAAGTTTTTGCCCGTCGTTATTCTTCGATGATTCGGTTTCACGAATTTCTCCAAGAACCAATTGGTAAAGATGCAATTGGTCTTTTAGAAGAAAATCAAGCAGAATTACCATATCAATTTACAGGAAAAATTGAATTATCTCACGTTAGTTTTGGGTATGATGAAGGTCGTCCAGTTTTGCAAGATATTAACTTACTGATTGAGCCATACCAAACAGTGGCTTTAGTAGGTCGTTCTGGTTCTGGTAAGTCTACCTTAGTCAAATTGCTATTGCGATATTTTGAACCTCAAACAGGGCAAATATTAATCGATGGTCAAGATATTCGCACATTAGATGTGGGTAAGTATAGACGGAGATTGGCGATCGTCCACCAAGAAGTAGACGTTTTTAACGGTACTGTGTTGGACAATCTGACCTATGGCAAACCAAATGCTAGTTTTGAGCAAGTTCAAGAAGCTTGTAGAATTGCCAGAGTTGATGAAGTAGTGCAACACCTACCCCAAGGTTATTACACCGTCGTTGGGGAACGCGGTGTGAGATTATCTGGAGGACAAAGACAACGTTTAGGAATTGCTAGGGCGTTGTTAGTCGAACCGGATGTACTAGTTTTTGACGAAGCTACCTCTAGCTTAGATTACGAGTCTGAGCGTTCAATTCAGCTAGCAATGCGCTCAATTCAGGGAACTCGCACCACAATTGTCATTGCTCACCGCCTGAGTACAGTCCGGGAAGCCGATAAGATTGTGGTTCTAGACCAAGGAAAGATTGTGGAAGTGGGTAGTCATGATGAACTGTTGCGTCACGAAGGCATTTACCGCCGCTTGCACTCCCTCCAAGAAACAGGAGAACTCTTGAGTTAAACGTTATAAACTGGTTTGAGCTAAACTCCACCCCTTGTGGGTGGAGTTTTTGGAATATAGTTTACTCCTTTCCTTTGAGGTATTCAGCTGGAGGTAGAATCAATACTCCTTCAACTGTGACACCGAATAGGCTCCCAAAGTGTTTAATGTCTCCGGTTAGAAGATGGGTTGCTTTAAGCTGTTCCACATATAACTTGCATAATTAGGGCGGGCAAGATGCCCACCCCACAAGAGTTTTATTTAATTTGATTATGTAATTTAGATGTTTTTTAGCTTACTACCTATGGCAGCTTGAAGAATCGGAACATCCTTCTCTACAAGAGAAATTGATGGCAGAAGTGGTTCTAAATTGATAGTAATGACGATTTCTACTTTTTTTAACAGTTCTGTAAGCTCACTGAGGGCTTCTGGTCTTATCTGCTCAAGGTTTAGCTCTGCTTCCCTAACAGCATAAGCAGAGGAGATTAGCTGAACATCCGGTAGTCTCCAGAGAAGCCTTAGCCGGGTACTTTTATAGGCAGCAGAAAACAGGACGTTGGCATCAAGAAAAACCCGCTCCATAGTATTTAAGGTCTATGGTGTTGAATTTCATCGGGATTTAGCCCCATTGCAATTACCTCGGAGCGGGCTGCTTGGTACTCTTCCTCATTAGTTGCATTGGACAGTAAAAACTCTGCTCGACGTTCAGAGGTGTAGATTTCAATCGGAAGGGCTACCGCAGGACGAATTAAAATCCCCTGTGCTGTCTCTTCAGTAATGATTAATGACCCTTCCTCTAACCCAAACCGTCGTCTAAGATACGCGGGAATGACTACCACACCCTTTTTGCCAATTTTACTGGTTGAGTTTTCTGGTAAAGGCATAAGTTAGAAAATCAAATATTCTTACTTTCTTTTATTATCTTTTTGAACTGAGGAATAGTCAATCTTCAAATATTGAAAAACCGCCCACAATACAACTTAGTAGAAACTTTTTCAAGTTATGCATGGGCGGTTTGGTTTTAGGTTTCAGCAGTCGTCCTCAGTTCAGTTGAGAAAACTGTGTAGTATCATGCGCTACCTGTAAAGGCAACTTCCGGAAATTTCAGCTGAGCTTCAGCCATCGGACGGTTTCTGCCTTCCTCTTGCCAGTAGTTAATCACTTCTGTGGCTTTATTGAGCAACTCAACGCGGTCGAGGTCACTAATCCAGTGCTTTGACTCTAGTTCTTTTTTTAACTCTTCCCAGGCGTCATTTCTGGGCCAAAAAAAGTACTTCGTCAAAGGACTTGTACCTTTACCGACAACTTGATCAACGGCTAAAGCGACGTTCTCGTCTAGCCAAAGAATTTTTAAAATAAACTTGGACAAACACACCTCCGGGGATTTTCCGGGTATTACTTAACTGAGATAGCGATCGCTTATTTTAACGCAATACCTTACCAAATTACAAAAAGAGGGAATGGGGAGTGGGGAGTGGGGAGTGGGGAACTTGCACTGAGCGTAGTCGAAGTAATCGAAGTGTGGGGAATAGTTTTGAGCGCAACTTGGCGCTGGGATGGTTTTTGGTAGAATCAACCACAAGCTCACTGCCTAAAAGAGGGATGATGGAGAAATAACTTAATTTGCGTTGATTCTATGACTGAACAAATAAGAGCGATCGCAGTTTTTGATATTGATGGCGTTATCCGCGATGTTAGTGGCTCTTATCGTCGAGCGATCGCGGATACTGTAGAGTATTTTACTACTCAAGCGTATCGTCCAACACCACTAGATATCGACCAACTGAAGTCTGAGGGCGTCTGGAATAACGATTGGGAAGCGTCACAAGAATTAATTTATCGTTATTTTGCCACTCAAGGACAGACACGCGAACAACTGCAACTCGACTACAACCAAATTGTGGCATTTTTTCAATCCCGTTACCGAGGCCCAGAACCAGATAGAATGACGGGCTATATTTGTCATGAACCTTTATTATTACAACTAGATTACTTAGAACAACTTACACAAGCGGGGATTGCTTGGGGATTTTTTAGTGGTGCAACTCGTGCCTCTGCTAACTATGTTTTGGAAAAACGTATTGGTTTACAGTCCCCTGTGTTGATTGCGATGGAAGATGCACCAGGTAAACCAGATCCTACCGGACTTTTAGCCACTGTTGATTTGTTAGAAAATGGGCTTGAGAAAACATCGACAGTATTATATGTAGGCGATACCGTAGCCGATATGTATACAGTGGAGAAAGCACGACAGTTAGATCCTGCTCATACTTGGATTGGTATTGGAGTATTGCCGCCACATGTGCAAGAAACAGCAGCGCGTGCTGAGGCTTATAGTCAAACACTAATAGCAGCAGGTGCAGCATTAGTGTTAAATAATGTACAACAATTAACCCCAAATCAAATTCAGCAATTAGCACCTATTACCTGAAAAGTTTGAAATCAGCTTTATTTTGTGTGCAATAAAGTACGTATTAGTTCACCAGTTGATAAATTCCATATTTTGATAGTGCTGTCGCCACTACCACTAACTAAAGTCTCGCTATCTGGGCTAGTTACCACGGACAAAACTGCCGAACTTGGCTATAGTCAATTGCATAGGTTTGACCATCATTTGTTTGGAGTGTGTAACTTCCTTGTTTTGACACAACATGAGCGTTAGTCACAACTTTATAAGTGTTACCTTGACGCTCAATTATGATTCCAGTCCCAGTATTTTCACCATCAATTCTTACTGTAATTTCTGTAGCGATCGCACTAATTTCAGTTGCTGTTAATCCTATAGCAATTTGAGATTGTACAACAATAATTGCAGTCCCAATTAAAAATACCGGAATTCCAATAGTTAGTTCTCTCATTGCCATTTACCATAATTATTTAGTTCATTTTTAATGAACTTTTGCTATGAGACAGGGATTTATAATCCCTGTCGTTCTGTCGTTCTGTCGAACATCAGCTTTGCTTGATAAACTAGTTTATTTATTACTTCGTTCCTAATATTTGGAGGAATTTTTTAGTATTTGCAAGCAAGCGATCGCCCCAGAGATTTTCTTTAAGAAATTCTATATCACCATAACGTTTATCGATAGTAATTGCCTGTTTTCCTAATGTTAAACCTAGTGACTGCTCATTTTTACTATATAGGGCTACTGCTAAAGCAAGTAAAGGTTCTGCGGCTTTTTCATCAACTGCAATAGCACTCCGCCATTGCCTAATTGCCCCTTCGATATCGCCTCGTTCGTATTTAATTAAACCAATATTGTTAATAGCAGGCCAGAATTTAGCATCTTGACTTAGTACTTTTTGATAATAGGCGATCGCATCTGTCGATTTACTTTGTATCCAGTATGTATTACCTAAATCAAATAACCCGTTGGTATCAGTAGGTTTTATTTTTAAACCTGCTTTATAATAATCCTCTGCTTCTCGATATAGCTTTGTTTGGAAGTAAGTTGAACCGATAGCAAATAATACATCCGCATTATCAGGCTTAAGAAATTTTGCTTTATTCAATGCAATAAGAGCTTGATCGTACTTTCTAGTTTGTAAATACAATCCACCTAATAGCAACCACACCTTATCATTGTTTGGAACTAGATAAGTTGCTATCTTCGCTCTAGGTAAAGCCAGATCGTTTTGTTGAAACTGTGCTAGCTGTGCCGCTTCTTGTGCAAGCGACAAGCCCTCTTTTTCAGCCTGAATGGTATCTAGTTTTTGAGCTTGCTGAAAATCCTCTTTTGCTCCTTGCTCATCTCCCTTATCAATACGTTCTCTTGCTCGATCAATATAAGCTTGAAAATTACTTAATTGAGAGTTAGTAGATGCTAATGTTGTGTTGGGAGGCGTGGCAGCGGAGGCCATATTTAAATAAGTTTTAATGGGAATTCCTAACACTAAACTGACATTTCCAGTGCGTTGATCTACTTCAGCAAGTCCATGTATTCCTACTAACTTACCTTGCTCATCAAGTATGGGGCCACCGCTCATTCCTGGCAAAGCATTAACAGTGTAAACCAAGGCATAACCATCTTTTGGTTTTGGCACACGCCCAGAAATTTGCCCGGTGAGAAATTGAAAACTCCGCTCAACAATTACAGGTCCAGGATCGGCCCAACCAGCCACATGAATAGTTCTACCGCCAGTAATTTGATCGGAATTTCCGGGTTCGGCAACTTGATAATTTTGATTACTATTAAACTGTAATACTGCTAAATCTACACCTGGCAATTGTTTTACTAAGTTATATTTAATTGCTTCTGTTGTTCCGTCGGGTTTTTGGATTGTATAAGTGCCTTTTTCTCTCAATACATGCCAGTTAGTAATGACAGTATAATCGTTACCTTGACGCCCAATAATGACTCCAGAACCAGTATTTGAGCCATCAATGCGGACTGTAATTGCTTGAGCAATAGCGTTTACTTCTGCTGGTGTTAGCGCCGCTACAATTTGCGGCTGTACTACTACAATGGCTGCACCCAACAATATTGAAAGTTCACCAGAAAACTTAATCATTTATTCTCGATGGGGAGTAGGGAGTGGGGAGTAGAGAATGGGGAAAGAGATATTTTTATACTACTTTTGTGTGGTTTATCACATGGGGTCATAGCTTAAAAATAGACTTTGGGTAATTCTTTAAATAGAAAATGTATCATATTTTTATGCTATTGCTATGTGATTTATCGCATGGTCATTTTTCAAAAGTCAAAAATTTGTAATTCTCCCTCATCTCCCCACTCCCCACTCCCCACTCTTTCAATCTCGCCACAAGGCAATACCGCCTAACAAACCGGTGATATTGGGAATGAGTTTGACGTTTAATGGTAGTCGCAAATCTACTTTGACAGCTTCACCACCGCCTATATATAAATAATCGTAGTTGAATAGATGTTCTAGAGTGGCGATCGCTCTTTCTAAACGCCGATTCCATTTCTTAGCGCCAATTTTTTCTAAGGCTGCACGCCCTAATTGTTGTTCGTAAGTCTCGTCTTTGCGAAACGGATGATGACCCATTTCCATATTCGGCACTAATTTACCATCTACAAATAATGCTGAACCGAAACCTGTACCCAGTGTAACTACTAATTCTACACCTTTACCTGCGATCGCTCCTAATCCCTGCATGTCAGCATCATTAATTACACGCACTGGTTTATTTAGATGCTGAGATAATCCTGTAGCTAAATCAAACCCAATCCAAGTTGGATGTAGATTTACAGCCGTTTCTGTAACTCCACGCCGCACAACACCAGGAAAACCGACTGAAACCCGATGAAACTCGCCTTGAGCAGCCGCCAACAGTACAATGGCGTTGATCACAACTTCGGGTGTGGCAGGTTGGGGTGTTTCTAAACGCCCTCTTTGTGTAATCGGGTTCCCCATCACATCCAAGACAATAGCTTTTACACCACTACCACCAATATCAACTGATAGGGTGCGAATCGATCCATTTTCTTCAACCATTGAGTTGTGTCCTTTTAACTGCTTACTTACTCCGCTATTTAATGCGGTTGTATCTGTTAATATCCTGATGCGTCGAGAGTCTTAACATCGTCACGGGATAGTGATTTTAACCCCGCTAAGATTATAAGAACAAGATTTTGCATAAGCTGTTCCACATATAACTTGCATAATTAGGGCGGGCAAGATGCCCACCCCACAAGAGTTTTATTTAATTTGATTATGTAATTTAGATGTTTTTTAGCTTATTTACAGCACTTTGCAAGTAAATGAAGTACACATCTTAATATGATAAATCTTGTGGGGTGGGCATCCTGCCCGCCCTTGTGTACTTCATTCAGATAAAATGTGCTGTATTTCGTATTCATTCAGGAATCGGTGTTGTATTTCTTCATTTGGAATTGCTTATGCACAACTTTATTCCCCCAGAACGTTTTTTCCCTTACCTCACCTGGACAGATATCCAGGCAATGCCAGATAAGGAAAATGTGGTAATCATCCAACCAGTAGGGGCAATTGAACAACATGGCCCCCATTTGCCGTTGATTGTAGATGCTGCAATTGGTATGGGGGTATTAGGAAAAGCATTGCAAAAGCTGGACGCCAGGATTCCCGCTTATGCCTTACCAGCTCTTTATTATGGCAAATCTAACGAACACTGGCACTTTCCAGGGACGATTACTTTGAGTACAGCAACTCTTACGGCAATTATTATGGAGGTGGGAGAAAGTATTTATCGTGCTGGGTTCAGGAAATTAGTGTTGATGAACTCCCACGGTGGACAACCCCAAGTCATGCAAATGGCAGCACGAGATTTACACGTCCAATATGATGATTTTTTGGTATTTCCGCTATTCACTTGGCGCGTGCCTCATATTGCTAAAGATTTATTAACACCAAAAGAGGCAGAGCTAGGAATGCACGCCGGAGATGCAGAAACTAGTATTATGCTGTCGATTTTGCCAAACCAAGTCAAACTAGAGCAAGCCGTAGCTGAGTATCCACCAGAACATCCAGAAAGTCAATTACTGAGTTGGGAAGGTAAGCTACCTATAGCTTGGGTAACGCGAGATATTAGTAAAAGTGGTGTAATCGGCGACCCGACAACCGCCAGTAAAGAAAAAGGCGATCGCATCCTCGAATCTGTTGCCAATGGTTGGGTACAGGTGATTCAAGATATTTACGCCTTTTGCCCAACTTGCAGGAGTGGGGAGTGGGGAGTAGGGAATAGGGAGTAGTGTTCTTGTAGTTCGGCAATCCTGACCTACAGCATTAATGAGATTTGTTAATGTAGAAATGATCGAATAGCACTGCTAATCAGTTTGATAAAACAGGGCAAAAAACTTCTTACCAATTTCTCATACTTCCACTTCGCTCAGTATTCGACTTCCCAATTCCCCACTCCCCACTCCCAAAATTATGACAACCTCTGAACCTCAAAGCATCCGTTTTTATAGCCAAGAAGATATACAGCAAATTCTACAATTAGCGATCGCTCGTCAAGTTGATGACAAGGATACAGAATTTTCTTATGAACAGCTTGTAGAAATTGCGGCTGAGTTGGAAATTTCACCAGAGTCTTTAAAACTAGCAGAACGCGATTGGCTGGCACAACAAAGCCAAGTACAACGGCGAAAAGCTTTTGACGCTTACCGCATCAACAAATTTAAAAAGCGTTTGGGCAATTACACCATAATCAATGGTTTTTTGGTTCTGATCAACCTCATCAGCACTGGTGGCCTTTCTTGGTCACTGTATATTCTATTATTCTGTGGACTAGCGATCGGGCTTGATGTTTGGAATACTTCTCAAACTCAAGGTGAAGAGTACGAAATTGCCTTCCAGAAGTGGAACCGCAAACATCAGATTAAACAAACCATCAGCACAGTATTAAATAGATGGTTCAAAGCATTGCAGATTTAGGGAATTGGCAAACCTCACCCATGATATCATGTACGTTTAAAGACTTATGATTTGGCTGACGCAGAGATAGGGAGACGCGGTGAGACAGCGAGTAAAGGAGGGTTTCCCTCCGCAGGCGACTGCGTTAGCGCAGCGTAAAGCCTGCGGCATAGCTTCGCTTAGAGCGAGCTTGCGAGCGTCACCCGAAGGGAGACAAGGGAGAAATTTTTATGATAAGCGATTAGCCGGACATGATATGAAATATAGCGTTTCTCGTTTGAGTGAGGTACATTTCGTTGAGGTTAGGGGCGTTTAGGGTAGGGGCTAGACTGTAACTCGTGCGATTGGGAACTGCTATATGTAGAATTTATTTGGGAATAATAACCTTGTAGATTACCGCTATTCCAGAAAAAATTAACCCTCGGTAGCAAACCGAGGGCTTTTTTGTTTGGCAAAATGGCAGATACACAAATTAGAGTATTGCTATGGTATTGAAGTGGGATACATTCCATGCGAAAAGTACTGACTTGCATCTCCCCTGGCTAACTACCAGGGGTTTTTATATTAACACAGAAATCTGGATTTTTAGCAAATTTTCTCTTAATTTACGAATTACGCGCTTCGTAGCGGTAGCAAGTCATCGATAGCGTTAGCGTAAAGCCTGCGGCATAGCTTCGCTTAGAGCGACACAGGAGCGTCGCGTCATTACGAATTATTTAAACCTTTCTTGTGCTGCTTGAAACGCTTCTCGCATCACAGATTGAATTTTCTGAGGATCGGGTTTTTTGCCTCCCATTAAATCACCGAAGTAAACGCAGGCTGTTTCTCCTAAAGACCAAGTATAAGCTGCTGCCCAAGAAGCGGCGATCGCACTCCCAAAACCTGGTAAAAATTTAATTAACTCCCGTGCTATTGCCTGGGCTAAAAAGCCGCCAGCGATGGCACTCACAACGCCCCCGGCTTGGGATGGAGTCAGCATCTGTCCATACAGTCGTCCCAGTAGTCCAACCATTGATACTTGCAATGCAGTTAGCACAGGCATAGTAGCAAATGGCAATGGTACAGCTGCCAGAGCCGCTGCCATAATTGCAAATGGTAAAATGTAGCGGCGTCCGGCATCGCGGTAAAGGTTGCCTAGTTGCTCACCGGCTTGTTCATCTAATAGTTGATAAATTGTTTGGGCTTCTGCTTCTGGAAGTAATTCGGCTAAAGCATCCCTTAATGCTTCCAAACCATAAAATACCGGATTGTAGCCGTCTTCTTCTAGGGTAAAGTCGATGAGGACGGAGCGATCGCAAAGTTCAGCAAAGTTTTCTTTAATTGCAGCGAAGGCGCGATTTACTTCCTCATAATCTGGCGGATAGGCAGGATGATCAACAATTTCGGGAGGATAAACTTCGTGCAAGCAGGTAACTGCTAATAGACAAGGAATATCAGGATATTTTTGACGTAGTTGTTGAGCAATCTGTTGTAGAGTGGCGATCGCAAAATCATTGATTTTGACAGTCAAAATTAAAACCCTAGCTTGGCGACTCGACTGTTGTAAATCTCCGATTAATTCCTGAATAATTGCTTGAGTATCTTGGTGAACATCTCCCAACCCCACCGTATCTGTAAAAATCAGCAATGGTAAATCACCAGAAGGATAAGCATAGCGCTGGGTGTGTTGTGTATGCGGCCGAAATCCTTGTCCGACAATTTCAGCACAAACCCCTGTCAGTCCCCGCACAATTGAACTTTTGCCAGTTTGCGGCTTACCAATTAACAGGGCTTCAGTGGTTGGCAGTTCCGCCCGGACTTTCTCTAAAATCTCGGCAACCTGAGTTTCGCTAACGCTAAACCATCCTACAACTGTCTGTGCTAATTGTTCTGTTGGTAGGAACTGCATTAAACGTGATGTTGTTTTGTTCCAGACGCTAGCAATGCGATTCTTCCGAGAACCCTTAATCGACTGGGTAGTCTCACTCTCAGGAATTTCACTGAACTGCTGAGAATCACTTAATGGCGAGTCAGCATTATCTTGCTCAGTCATTCGCATCACAACTGCAACTATCTAGAGTTTAGGATACTTTATAGGACTAGCTTTTGATTATTAGACCTAGAACACCCTTTCTTTAATTCTACAGCGATCGCCTGTAAACTAACCAATTTTCGTGCTACTGATGAAGCAAGCACGGTCGCTTAATAATTAAGTATTTTTGCTAGTTTTAGTAAGTAAGTTATAACTATACTAGCATCTACATATAGCAGTCCGCTTTGATTTTTGAACTGATTTGCGTAGGCGGGAGTAGAGGAGCCAGTGCGGTATTGGGGTCTTCCCAACTGCCGTCAAGTGGCGTAGTGGGGAGTAGGGAATAAGCCTTTTTGGGATGTAGTAATTTTTTTCAACAATCAAATAGGATTCCTATCGCAAAATTTGTTGACGATGCTAAGAGGTTAGTATGAAACCTGTAGAATTGAAAACCACAGAAGGCGTTCATGTTGAGATAAATCCTGATGCAGTTTCTGAAATAGTAGAAGTGGTAGAAGAACAGCCTGGATTTTTATTTTTCCCTGGAAGAGAAGGAGAGTATGAAATCCATATGATAGACAAAGAGGTCTACCGGGTGACTCAGGATGAACATGAAAAATTCAAAAAATCCTCGCAGTGAGTTTTATAACAGGGAACAGGGAACGAATAAAGGCGATCGCAATAAAAAACAATTAAATCTTGTTTTTGATTAAACTCAGCTCAGCTGAGTTTAATCAAAAAGCAGAATCAAAAATTTGTTGTGCTGTCAATTTGAGTTGGGCAAATAAAGGCGATACAATAACATCATCTCCCCTGAACACACTCATTTGATAATCTCCCTCAACTAGTTGACAAATGGTAATGGTTTGTTGTTTAGGATTACCAGTAAATCTTTTGCCACCGAGCGCAGCATAGTCCACAATCCAATACTCAGGAATTCCCATTTCTTCGTAATCCCTGAACTTATCGTAGTAGTCGTCTCGCCAGTTGGTACTAACTACCTCAATTACGAATGGTACAGATACAGCTTGAATAACAGTCGATTGTTTGCTCCACAGAGGTTCATTCACGAGATTGTCATGATTTAATACCAAAATGTCGGGAGAATAGGTTGAGTTATTGCTCTCAATTTTGATAAAGGCAGTTTTGGGAATGCGAAACGGAAGTCCCATTTGTAAAAACCCAAAGGTGATCTGTGCTGCCAAAAATCCAACAACATTTTCGTGTTCACCAGTCGGGGGTGGCATTTCGACAATAACTCCTTTATGTAGCTCATATCGCACCCCGTTCGAGGGATACCACTCGATAAATTGTTCAAAGGTTGCTAACTTGGGTAGGGTTTGAATTATAGTTACCACCTCCAGATATATTTGACTTGATCATCGCCGCCGCTAGATTGTGCCGCATTGTTGCCGTCTCAACCAATTGACTGTCCATAATTGCCTCGGATGGCGATGGTTCTCGGTTTTGGCTTACACGTACCCAATTTTAGGGAAAAGGGAGTGGGGAGTAGGGTAATAAACCTTTTTTGTGTTTAATTGTCAGACAAAAGCCTAAAATTAAACAGGTTGGGGATTTTTATCAGAATAGAGGCGATCGCAATAAAGTAACCAACTAAGAGCAAATAAACCACCTATGGAACTAGAAATAGCAGCTATTGCCACCCATCCTAATGGCCCTGTCCAGTTCATCAGTTCTTTCAAGATAGCAGTATTTGCTTTACTGCATACATAAGCTATCCCCGTCGCTGCAACCGTCACAAAACCTAACTCGACGAGGATTTGCATAAGTCCCTTGCTAGATAAGTCTTCCTCAAAATAGATTTTCCAAATCTTGGTATACATGATGATGTCAGAAGCAGTAAACAGCAGCTGCTTGGGAATTTCACCGCCTGGGGTTGGCACAGCAGAGGCAACAGCGCCACCAACAGAGAAAGCCGCGATCGTTAAAACAGCGTCAATTCTTTTTTTACCCAAACTGCTCATGTTTTTGTCTCCTGTGACTTTTGCAAGTGTCATATTTTTTCCTAAAGGCTATCTTGAGTCAAGGTGCAAAAGTCTCAAAAAAACCTTAACTTTCGCGCGATTGTCTAGTAATCGATGCTAACACTAAAGCATTAATGGGCAAGCTGTACATCTGGCAGTATTGAGTGAAGTACCCGTCAGCAATGGAACAAAAAGGATAGACAAGGAGCTTATATTAATACTGCTTAATTCTTAACCGAAAAGTATTGAGGTTTGACCCTCCCTTTGCTCATTAGAACGGTGTGTTACCTGTCTGGTTGACTTTGGCTAGATATCCGCGCCAGTAGTCGCCCTCGTGAAACTTTGGAGGCAGGGCGATTGCCGCGTCAAGTTCTCCGTCGTAGTAGCTGTTAGGTTTAGCTTCAGGGCGAATGGCACTAAGAAAAGCGGAAACGCTTATCAGTTACCTGCTCCATTCCCTTTAAATATATTTGCGGCTAATGGTCTAAGAATTGGGGAACTTTATCTAGGGAACTGTGTTTCATTTGGGGAAGCACATGGGATAATTTGTTTAAGTTCTCAAAGTGTTTCTCTTGATTTTGGCTGTGCTTTAGGATTTCTGGGCGTTATTCCTTTCCTCCATAGCTTTGATACTTATATTACTTTGCTATTAGAAGACCAACAACGCTGGCAAGGATTTTGGCGACCAATTCGAGATATTTTGGGAGTTTTCATTAGAGGACTTCTTCAAGATCATAGAGCTGAAATGCAGGCTTATTTTCAAGAGGAAATTTAGGCTTTGCAAATAGAACTTAACGAAATTAAGAGCAAAATCAAAGCCTTAAAAAAATTGGAAAATAACAACAAAGTTTATTATCAACAATAACTATTACTTTTGCTAAAAAATGACAACCCAAATAGTTTCAAATCAAAAAGTATCTTTATCTTCCACCGTTCTCACTCAAGATTTAGCAGGAGAGTCTGTTTTATTAAATCTCCAAAGTGAAGAATATTTTAGTCAAAACGAAGTTGGGACAAAAATGTTCTTTACGCTAATTGAATCAGATTCAATTCAAACAGCTTACGACACCTTGCTAAAAGAGTATGATGTCGAGTCAGAGAAATTAAAACAAGACTTACTCAAATTTATTGAGAACCTAGTCAAAGCTGGACTCGTGGAAATTACAGATTCTTAACTTAAAGCAAATAATCAAATCATGCGTATACTAATGATTGGTGCTGGAGGCATTGCCTTGACACGACCCTTAGATTGGGCAGTCAAAGCAGGTTATGAAGTTTGGCTACTAGGTGATGCAGACCCCTATGAAACCGAACCTCCTAAAAACTACCGCTATTTCCCCACTGTTTGGCGAAACTATGCAGAAAAATATACTAATACCTATCCTTATGAAGACCAAATGGCAGAGGAAATGGTAGAGCCGTTACGTCAACTTGTCCATCAATTCCAACCTGATATCATCCATGTCCATGCCATTGGCTGGCACGCCTACTGTTGTACCTTAGCAAATCTTAAACCTCTTGTTGTCTCTGCTTGGGGCTTTTTAAATCATTTGCTACAACCAGAAAAGGAATCCAGCAAGCATAAAGATAGGGTTAGCCAAGTATTTAAGAATACAGGTGTGCTGATTGTAGAAACACCCAATTTGATAGAAAAATCCAAAGCACTACTGAACCCTGAACAACGGGTAGAATTAATTCCTCTAGGGACAAACCCTAAACATTTTCGCTCTGGAGTCACAAAAGATTTACCAAAATGGCGACGGGAAATCTTGAAGATTGATGAAGAAGCCACAATTCTGCTTTCGCCCCGTGGTTGGTCTAAAGTATATAACCACGAGCAGATATTTACAGCCTATGCACAGGCTTTTCCCCAATTCACCAAACCAACGGTACTCGTCTTTTCAAAGCTAGGGCGTGCCGGTGGGGAAGAAGCAGTAGTTATTTACGAAAGCATCAGCAAACAAGCTCAACAACTTGGGTTATTAGATAATCTGCGCTGGATGCCCGCCCTACCTTATAGTTTTATGCCCACAGGCTACAACTTAGCAGATGTAATTATCAATTATCCTACCAATGATGCCTTTCCTTCCACACTCATTGAAGCGGTTGCCTGCGAACGCCCAGTGATTACTTGTAATTTATTAGCTTATCGGGGTACTTTTATTGAAGAATTTTGTACTTTAGTAGAACCTACAAATCCAGAAGCTCTAGCAAAGGCCATGATTAAAGTTGTCAATCAGCCTCCCCAAGAACGAGAATCACATCTTGCAAAAGCACGGCAAGCGATCGTCGAACAATATGATGAGGCGAATTTACAAAAGCGACTATTTCAAATATATAAAGATTTAGCATCTACTACTAAGCTAATCTCTGCCTAAATTTTCCATAATTAAGTTTGATTACGTCTTACTATAAATATAAATGACGAAATAACTAACCATAAAATTCAAGAAATAATGATCTTCTAGGAGGTGTTTAACATGAAGTTATATTTATATGACAATACGCTTCACTTAAGTAGAAAAGTAGGTTAGTTAAGTGATAATGCAACCAGACACAATCTGGAGGATGTTGGGTTACTCTAGCAGTTCGCCTAGCATTCTTGTAGATTATCCTCAATCCAACCTATACAAGTAGTAGTGTTTAGCGTTAACCGAACATTATTAATTATTATTTTTGTAAATAACTTTTATTAGTTAAAAATATACAAAAATTAGTCTTTTATTTGCAATTCTTAATAAGCAAAAATATCAAGCATTGTACACAAACTTTATAAAAATAACAACATGAGAATTGTATTATATTCATAATCTGAATAATCCCAAATCGGGAAAACATAAAAAAACAAGGGTTACTCAAATGTCTCAATCTGAAAATATGAAAAAGAACTATTCTGAGCCAGAATTGAAAGCTCACGGAAAAATATCTGGTTTGACACAACAAGTCGGTGGTAGCGGTGGTTTTGGTACTACAGCTGTATTCATACCCACCGACGAACCAACAGCTACTAGTCCTTTTTGATTCACCATTCTAATTCTAATTAGAAAAGCCAGAAGTAATTAATTTTGAATTGCTTTTGAATAATTCCAAATCAGGAAAACACAAAAAATAAGGGTTACTCAAATGTCTCAATCTGAAAACGCAAAAAAGAACTATTCTGAGCCAGAATTAAAAGCTCACGGAAAAATATCTGGTTTGACACAACAAGTCGGTGGTAGTGGTGGTTTTGGTACTACAAATGTACCTATATTCGACACCACTATTCCGGAATAAAATACATTTTCTACCTTCTTTTTTCTTCCATTGGAGGAAAAATGTGTAAGTTTTAATTTTCAAAAATTCCCGACTTATTTAAAAAGTCGGGAATCCAATGAATTTGAGTTTGAAAAAAATTAACACAAATGTCGAATAAAAACAATAATTATTACTATCAATTTTATGGACTCAACCTATCTATTAATCGATTGCTTCCAGGGTTAGCTACTATTAATAGTTCTGCATCTATAGATGTTGCTATTGACCTAGTTGGTGAACAACCAAGTCAACTACCGTTACTTGAACAAACTTTTTGGAATGTACCGCTTGAGTGGTATCAAAAAACAGGCTTTCACCTATGGACGACGCACCAAGATGACGGTACTTACTGGAGGATACGATCTTTCGATGGGGTTGATTGCTTGGAATTCATCTTGAATCCTGATGGTAGTCAAGTTTGGGGTTTTTGGTCTAAAGATGCACTATTTACAGATGCGGTATCTTTGCTGTTGGGTTGTGTACTTGGTCATCTGTTAAGGCTGCGGGGAGTGACTTGTCTTCATGCCAGCGTGGTTGCGGTTGATGGCAGCGCCGTTGCCATTTTGGGACAATCAGGGGCGGGGAAATCAACCACAGCAGCGGCGTTGGCTAGCCGTGGATTCTCCGTATTGGCAGATGATATTGCCGCACTTATTCTTGATGAAAAAAGGTTTTGGGCACAGTCTGCTTATCCTCGTCTACGCCTGTGGCCTAATTCTGTAAATGCCATTCACGGCTCAATAGAAGATTTATCACTAGTATCAACTAGTCTAGATAAACGTTTCTTAGATTTGCAAATAAAAGATAGAGAACAGTGGCAGTTTCAATCCCAAGCTTTGCCACTACTTGCTGTGTACATATTAGGAGAACGTGACTCAAACCTCACAGCACCTATAATTAACTCTCTTTCTCTGCCTGAAGCAATGAAGCATCTAATGTTCAATTCCTATGGGCGTGCTTTCCTCACTTCTCAACAGTGTAGACAGGAGTTTCAAGAATTAGGTCAGTTGGCAAAGACTGTTCCTGTGCGGGAGTTATTACTTCCTGATAATTTGGAAAGTTTGGGGCAAATTTATGATGTTATTTTAGAAAACTTACGCCTGATTCATACTTTGGTTTAGCAACACCAGTAATTTGAATATCTGCCTATATTTACTAAGCAAATTTTTAAATATGCAAGTTTTTAAGCCAGCCGTCAGTGTTATTATTCCTACTTACCAGCGTGGCCATCTTGTCAGTCAGGCAATTAACAGCGTTCTGGCTCAAACCTACGAAGACTATGAAATTATTGTCATCAACGATGGTTCTCAGGATAACACTCCACAAGTGCTGGCTCAATTTAGCGATCGCGATCGCATCACCACGATTCATCAAACCAATCAAGGACTTTCTGCGGCTCGTAATACTGGCATTCACTCTGCTCAAGGCAAGTATATCGCCTTTTTAGATGACGATGACCTCTGGGAACCTCAGAAGTTAGAAAAACAAATTCCTATCTTGGAAGCAAATCCACATCTTGGTTTAATCTATTCAGATTCATTCTTTTTTTCTGACAAAAAAGGTTTGTTTCGAGATTCGTATAATACAGTATTTCCTACTCCTCGTATTCAGGTATTATGGACTCTTTTCCAAGAGAATTACATTCCAGTTTTGACGGTTATTGTGCGTCGGGACTGTTTGAATCAAGTGGGATTATTTGATGAGACTCTGAGGTCGTGTGAAGATTATGATTTATGGTTACGGCTGATTGAAAAATTTCCGATTTATTTTTTAAATGAGCCTTTAGCACGTTATCGCAACTCATCAAATAGTCTTTCTCAAAATCAAGAAATATTTCTAGTTAGCTACCTGCGAGTTAAAGAAAAAGTCATTGAGCGCAATCCAGAATTTATAAAAATTCCTGCTCATTTTCTCGATTCCTGTTTTTATGATTTCTACCTTACACTTGCCCATCTCTATATTCAAAATAATCAAATTGACAAAGCCCGTGGAGTTTTGCAACGTTACCGAGAAGTGCGGGGTGAAACTGCCAATTATGAAGAATTGCAATTATCTATAATCTACCAAGCAAATTTAAGATCATGATTTTTCTTGTGACTGGCAAAGCCGGATTTATTGGCTCTCATCTTACAAAATTTATTTATGTTAAAGACGTAGTGAGGGCTTTTTCTCAAGCATTAAAAGCAAATGTTACCCCTAGCTCATCCTTAATTTGCAACTTAATATTTATAATATAACTTGTTATCAATCATATTAAAATCAGCAATTGCCTTCTATAAAAAATGAAAAAATCATTAAAATTTATTGTATTAGATTATCAAACAAAAAAACTTTTAATTAATACGTTTATGCTATTAGTTTTAGTCAGAATCGGTTTATGGTTGCTGCCATTTAAAACCGTGCAGCAACTTCTATCAAACCTTAATCATACTAAACCCAAATTCCGAGAAAAATACCACATTTCCATTGATAAAATTGTTTGGGCTGTGGAAGTTAGCAGTCATTATATGCCTGGCGGTGTTAAGTGTTTAGCGCGTGCCCTGACTGGCCAAGTATTCATGAGTCGCCACGGTTATACATCTAATCTCTGCATTGGTGTTGCCAAAAGTGAAGCAGGAGAGTTAAAGGCTCATGCGTGGTTAGAAAATCAGGGACAGGTTGTAATTGGCAATGTTGCAGACCTTTCTCATTTTAGCCAAATGGCATCTTTTACAAAAGGGTGTATTTAAAACATGAAAGCAGGCAAAACCTTAAGATATAAAATCCAGCAAAGCTTACGCATTCTGCCTGCCTTGCGCTTAGTTTGGAACAGTAGTCCTCGTTTGACTATTGCTTTCGTTGCACTTTTATGGATTCAAGGTTTATTACCTCTATTTTCTCTCTACCTCACCAAACTCATCGTAGATACAGTCGCCGCCAGTGTAAATCTTGCCGACAAAGGAGCAGCCTTTAGTCGAGTATTACTTTTGCTTGGCTTCTTTGCTGCTATTACCTTAGTGACTACCGTATGTTCTTCCCTGACTGAACTTGTGTATGCCTCCCAATCTCAGCGACTCACCGATTATATGCAAAACGTCCTCCATGCCAAATCAATAGAGGTAGACCTAGAATATTACGAAAACTCTGAATATTATGATGCCTTGCAGCGAGCGCAAAAAGAAGCTCCTTCTCGCCCAGGGCAAATACTACATCGATTGGGATGGCTTGGTTTGAGTGGTATCTCTTTGATAGCGATGCTGGGGTTGCTACTGTCATTGCATTGGGGAATAGGAGCTATCTTATTTGTTGCTGCGATTCCGGCCCTGGTAGTGCGGGTGAAATACTCCGGCATCATGTATCATTGGCAGCGCCAAAAGACAGCCCAGGAACGCCAAGCAGGGTACTTGAGTCGGATACTGACTACCGAGCAACACGCTAAAGAAATTCGCTTGTTTGATTTGGGATCTTTCTTTAGTCAGTGGTATTTGCGCTTGCGTCGGCAAATATACCAAGAAAACATAGCCATGATCAAAAGACAATCTGTGGCTAATCTTGGCGCTCAAGCAACGGCAACAACTTTAGTTTTTGCTGCCTATGGTTTTATTATTTATCAAACTATGCAAGGCACTATCCGTTTTGGTGATTTAGTCCTCTATTACCAAGCATTACAACGGGGACAAAATGATCTGAAAAGTCTCTTGGGTGGTTTGTCTGGATTATATGAAGACAACCTATTTCTTGCCAACTTATATGAATTTCTAGACCTGAAACCAAAGGTGGTAGAACCGTCAAATCCAAAACCTTTTCCCATGCCAATGCAAAATGGTATTGTGTTTAATCATGTCAGCTTTCAATATGCAAATACCAAGCGTCAGGCACTTGAGGATATTAATCTGACTATTCGCCCGGGAGAAGTGGTGGCATTAGTAGGAGAAAATGGCTCTGGTAAGACTACTTTAATTAAACTTTTGTGTCGCTTATATGAGCCTACCCTTGGTAGTATTACTATTGATGGCATAGATTTACGCCAATTTGAAATTGCTGCCCTCCGCAGTCAAATTAGCGTCATTTTTCAAGATTATACAAAATATCATCTGACTGCTAAAGAAAATATTAGGATGGCAAATATCAATCTGCCATTCACCCACGACAAAATCATTGCTGCTGCGCGTCGTTCTGGCGCTGATGATATGATCAGCAAGCTACCTCAAGGTTACGACACCATACTAGGTAAATTGTTTGAACAAGGGGAAGAATTGAGCATCGGTCAGTGGCAAAAAATCGCTTTGGCAAGGGCATTTTTGCGAGATTCACAGTTAATTGTATTGGACGAACCAACCAGTGCTTTAGACCCTAAAGCCGAAGAGGAGGTGTTTCAGAATTTCCGCCAACTTATCAAAAACCAAGCTGCTATCCTCATTAGCCATCGCTTATCAACCGTCAGAATGGCTGACTATATCTACGTGATGGCAAACGGTTCCATCATGGAAAGCGGCACCCATGAGGAACTAATAAATCTGGGTGGTTGCTATGCAAAATTGTTTGAAACCCAAGCTCAACACTATAAATAAGTAATTTATGATGTCCTTAAACAAGCCTCTGACTCAATTACCAAAAAAGGTTAGCCGTCCAGAAATTGAGCTACTTTTGTGTTGCACCCGAACTTACATAGATCCTGAAACCGCAGAGCGAATTACAACCCTAATCCAGCAAGATATAGACTGGAAATATTTTATGCAAATAGCAGTATCTCATGGGACAACACCACTTTTATATCAAAATTTCAAAACTTATTGGGAAGAAAATATTCCTCCAATAGTTTTAACTCAACTTCAGAGCCATTATTATAATAATGCTAGCCGCAACTTATTATTAAGTCACGAGTTGCTGAACCTTCTCAAGTTATTTGAGGCTTACAAAATTCCAGCTATTCCTTTTAAAGGACCTGTTTTAGCTACTTCTATTTATGGCAACTTAGCAATGAGACAGTTTAGCGACCTAGATATTCTGATAAAACCAGAGGATGCAGTCAAAGCTAAAGAATTACTAATTGCTCATCAATATCAACTAGAGGCTGATTACTACGGTTGGCAGCAAACTTTTGTCCATAGCCAAAACCCAGACATAATAGTGGATATTCACAATGAATTGACTCCTTTATCTTACTTTCCTTTTAAACTTCCTGATTTTGAAACCTTGTGGCAACGAAGCAGGTCTTTAACTCTCAATGGTGAATCTATCATCGAATTCTCTTGTGATGATTTGTTAATCATCCTCGCTGTACAAGTTGCCAGAGGAGTTAATGAAAGTAGAGCTTCTTTAACTCAGATTTGTGATTTAGCTGAATTATTGCGTATTCAACAGACATTAGATTGGAAAAAATTATTGCAGAAAGTAAAGAGTCTGGAACTTGAAAGACCATTTTTTATAAGTCTGTTAATAGTTAATACTATTCTAAATATACCTTTACCAGATCAAGTCAAGCAGGCTATTCAAAAACAGATTCAAATTGATCCAACAATTGCAATTTATGCTGTGCGAATGCAGAAACAATTATTCATGGAAGCTAAAACTCCACGGTTCATTAAACTTTTTTTTCAGCAATTGATGATAAAGGGGTCACATAGCAGAATGCCAACTCGTATTTATCTAGTATGGCAATTTTTGAGTTTTACAACCAGGTTGGTAATCACTGATACTAATCAAGCAGACCGAGAATTTTTCTCATTGCCATCTAGTCTTTCTTTCCTATACTACTTAATCCGACCAGTACGACTGGCACACAGATACATAACTAATAAGCTGCTACGCAGCTAAATTTAATAAACAGCATTTCCTTTATTTTTAATCTTGCGCTCCCATTTAATAAAATGATGGTAATAGTGGATTTGATGCTTTGAGGGATGCAGTGATTGAGATTACTGGCTATCAAGGTAACTTAAATAATTTAGCGATCGCCTAACTCCAACTTACACTTATCTAGATAATTTCACAATGCACATTAATTCTTAATCTGACGTTAATGTGCATTTGTTTTGAGTTGAGGCGATCGCTCTTAAATTAAAATTTTACGGTAGAAAATATTACATAAAAATATTTTCGTTACCATATTAAAGTCTCGTTAAAACACGTAGTGTCCAGCAGTACAAATACTTATCAAGGAGTAGTGGTTTATGATTTCAAATACAACTTATACTTACGGTGCAGATGGCAAAATCATCTCTGAGAACATAGACAACAATAGTGATGGAACAATAGACTCAACTATTACCTACAGCTATGACGCGATATTATCTAGCATATCTAGCAGTAACAACCAAATTGTCACCTCTACTTATGACGCCAAGGGCAACCAGACATCCTCTAGCCATGAACAAAACGGCGACGGCATCGCTGATTTTATCCAAATCTTGACTTATGATGCCAAAGGCAATAATACATCTTATACCATGGACTTCTACGCCGACGGCATCGCTGATATAGTTGAAACCTATACTTATAACGCCGACGGCAAATGGACATCCTATAGCTTAGATTACAGATACGGTGACTTCCCTGATGAGATCACAATCTATACTTATGATGCCAAAGGTAACCGGATATCCGAGAGCTACGACAAAAACGCCGACGGCATCGTTGATCGATTAACTACCTCTACCTTTACTTATGACGCTGAGGGTAACGGGGTATCCGAAACTGACTTCAACAACGATGGCATTGTCGATATAGTCCAAACCTATAAATATGACGCCAGTGGCAAGTTGACATACATTAGCTCTGACCAAAACATCGACGGCATCGCTGATTTTATCCAAACCTATAAATATGATGCCAATGGCAAGTTGACATACACTAGCTCTGACGCAAAAGCCGATGGTATCCTTGATAGTACCCAAACTTTTACATATAACGCCAAAGGTGACGTGACATCCGACAGAATTGATTACAACGCCGATGGCATCGCTGAAAATGTTATAATTTACATATATGATGCCGCAGGCAACCTGACATCCAAGAGCTATGGCAACGATGATGGTATTGCTTATGAAGTCATAACCTATACTTATGGACAGGCAACCGCCAGCTATGACAAGAACAATGATAGTGTGATTGATGCGGTTGGTATCTACAGCTACGATTTTAGCGGCAAGTTGAAATCACAAAAAATTGACAACAATAACGATGGTATCGGTGATGAAACTATCACTTACAACTACGATGCCAGTGGCAAGTTAATTTCTGAACAACTCGATAACAATAATGATGGCGTCACAGAGGAACTCACCACTTACAGCTACGATGCCAGTGGTAAATTAATCTCAGCAGATATTGACAAAAATAATGATGGCGTCACTGATGCGATCGCCAGCTACGTTTATGATGAGGATAGTAAACTCATATCCAAAACTATTACTGAGCAGCCAATAATAGAGGGTTTAATTCTCAACGGTGGTAATGGGAATGATGAATTAATTGGTGGTGCTGGTAATGACAAAATTAATGGTGGTGATGGTAACGATGAATTATTGGGGTTAGCTGGCAACGACCAAATAAATGGTGGTAAAGGTAATGATGAACTCTCAGGATTTGAGGGCAATGATCAACTTTTTGGTGGTCAAGGTAACGATGAACTCTCAGGATTTGAGGGTAATGACCAACTCTTCGGTAATGATGGCAATGATACCCTTATAGGTGGTATTGGTGGAGATATATTAACTGGTGGCAATGGTCGTGATGAGTTTACTTTTAATGCCCTGAGTGATTCATTGCTGTCCAATTTTGATGTAATTACAGACTTGAAAATAGGTGTAGATAAACTTGATAGTTTCAAGGCTGTGAGTGCTACAAGTGTTGTTCAGCTTGGCAGTATTGACATCCTAGCTGAGGCGAATATCCAAGGTTTATTAAATACCACTACTTTTCTTGCAAACAAGGCAGCAACATTTAGTGTTGGTAATGGAGGAAGTGCGCGGACTTTTTTAGCAATCAATGACAGTACTAATGGATTTGATGTTTTGACGGATGCGGTGATTGAGATTACTGGCTATCAAGGTAACTTAAATAATTTAGCGATCGCCTAACTCCAATTTCCAATTATCTAAATAATTGCACAATGCACATTAATTCTTAATTATAGTTAATGTGCATTAGTTTATTGATAATTAACCTGATAGTAACTGTCTTGAGTGTGAGGCGATCGCTTTTCAGTTCAACTCTTATGTGATCAATCATACAACTAAAGTAGAAAAATTCCTCTTGCTTAGTTCCTAAACACACTCCTCATTTTCAGACAAAATCTTTTGTCAGAACTGGTACTAGTAAAATTTTAGTATCCATAGTAATGTGTCATACATGGCAATCAGCCGTACAAGTACTTATTAGTAAAGATAGGTTTATGATCTCTACAACGACTTATACTTACAATGTCGATGGCAAATTGATATCGCAGAGTATAGACAGCAGTAATGATGGAACAATAGACTCAGTTATTTCCTATAGCTATAAACAGATATCCAAAAGCATCGACTACGACATTGACGGCATTGCTGATTATGTCGAAACCTCTACTTATGATGCCAAGGGCAACCTGACATCCCATAGCGAAGACGACAATGGTGATGGCATCGCTGATTTTGTTGAAACCTCTACTTATGATGCCAAGGGCAACCTGACATCCTATAGCGAAGACGACAATGGTGATAGCATCGCTGATTATATCGAAACTTCTACTTACGATGCTAATGGCAATCTGACATCGTACAGTATTGACGACAACGGTGACGGGATTATTGATGATATTTCAACCTATACTTATACCAACGGCAAGCTAACATCCTATGGCGTTGACAATAATGATGATGGCATCGCTGATTATATCTATACCTATACTTATGATGCCAACGGCAACCAGATATCCTTAAGCTATGACAACAATGGCGACGGCATCGCTGATGATATCACTATCTCTATTTATGATGCCAACGGCAAAGTGACATCCTCGCGCTATGACAACAACGGCGACGGTATCACTGATTTAGTTTTTACCTATACTTATGCCAACGGCAATCAAACATCCTTTAGACGTGATGAAAACGCTGACGGCATTGCTGAATTTATCATCAACTATACTTATGATGCTAAAGGCAACCGGATATCCTATAACCGTGATGAAAACGCTGACGGCATTGCTGAATTTGTGGAAACCTATACTTATAACGCCAACAGCAAACTGACATCCTTAAGCCGCGATGAAAACGCTGACGGCATTGCTGAATTTGTGGAAACCTATACTTATAATGCCAACGGCAACCAGATATCCTTAAGCCGTGATTACAATGGCGACGGCATCACTGACTATCTCACTACCTATGTTTATGATGCTAACGGCAATCGGACATCCTATAGCTCTGACAATAACGCCGACGGCATCATTGATTATATCGAAATCTCTACTTATGATGCCAAGGGCAACCAGATATACTTTAGCCGTGATAATAATGGCGACGGCATCGCTGATTTTGTCGAAACTAGAACTTATGATGCCAAGGGCAATCTAACATCTTATAGCCTTAAAAATAACAGCGACGGTGTTGATAAAATCGAAACCTACACTTATAGCTATGATGCCATGGATAACCTAATATCCTCTAGTTATGATAACAATGGCGATGGCATCACTGATTATTTCACTACTTATATTTATGGACGTACAACCGCCAGCTACGACAAAAATAATGATGGTGTAATTGATGCGGTTGGTATCTACAGCTACGATTTGAGCGGCAAGCTCAAATCACAGAAAATTGATAATAATCGCGATGGCATTACTGATGAGATTATCACTTACAACTACGATGCCAGTGGTAAGTTAATCTCTGAACAACTTGATAAAGATAATGATGGTACCACAGACGAACTCACCACTTACAACTACGATGCCAGTGGGAAACTCATCTTTGCAGATATTGATAACAACAACGATGGTGTGACCGATGCACTTGCCAGCTACATTTATGATGAAGCTGGCAGACTCATATCCAAAACTATCACCGATGAGTTAGTTGCAGGTTTAATTCTCAACGGTGGTAAAGGTAACGATGAATTAATTGGTGATGCTGGCAATGACACAATCAATGGTGGTAAAGGTGATGATGAATTGTTGGGGTTAGCTGGCGATGATCAACTTTTTGGTGGCAAAGGAAACGATGAACTCTCAGGATTTGAGGGGAATGATCAACTTTTTGGTGGCAAAGGGAATGATGAACTCTCAGGATTTGAGGGGAATGATCAACTTTTTGGTGAAGCCGGCAATGATACCCTCATTGGTGGCGTTGGTGGAGATATATTAACAGGTGGTAATGGTCGTGATGAGTTTATTTTTAATGCGTTGAGTGATTCGTTGCTATCCAATTTTGATGTGATTACAGACTTGAATATTGATGTGGATAAAATTGATAGTTTCAAGGCTGTGAGTGCTGCAAATGTCACTCAGTTTGCTAAGATTAACACCATAACTGAGGCGAATATCCAAAGCTTATTAACTCCTACTACTTTCACTGCTAACAAGGCAGCGACATTTAATGTTGGTATTGGTGTAAGTGTGCGGACTTTTCTCGCTATCAATGATAGTAGAGATGGATTTTCTGCTTTGAGTGATGCAGTGATAGAGATTACTGGCTATAAAGGTAGTTTAACTGAGTTAGCGATCGCATAACAAAACGAGCCGCACAGGCACAAGTAATCGCATTCAGACACTCACTCGTGATAACCAGCATCTTCTTGCAGGGTAAATCAACACCGATATCCATGCTGGGTTTCGTATACTAGTTAATCAGGATAATTTTGATGATGTTTGTAGCCAATAATGAAAAAATTTGTCATATGGTGTATTGAGTCTCATGCTTGGTGGAAGATTCGCCAAAGCCGGAATTTGGGTTTTTTTGCCGTATTGCTGGCCTTGAGTATGGTAGCTACGGTAATGTTATCGACTTCCTTAAATGCTCAGATTATTACTCAAAGATCCCTAGTATCTGAGTTGAGGGGAGTATGGTTAACAAATATTGATAGTGATGTCTTATTTGCTCGCGATCGTCTCAAGGGTTCTTTGCAACGGTTAGACGAACTCAATTTTAACACTGTATATCCGGCAGTTTGGAATTGGGGCTATACGCTTTATCCTAGCAAAGTTGCTCAAAAAGTCATTGGGCGATCGCTCGATCCCACACCCGGACTGCAAGGGCGAGATATACTCAAAGAAATTGTTGATGTTGGACATCAACAAGGGTTAACAGTCATTCCTTGGTTTGAATTTGGGTTCATGGCACCAGCTGACTCCCTATTAGCTAAAAATCGTCCCCAATGGCTCACCAATCTTAACAATGGCAAGCGGATTCTGAAAGAAGGTATACATGATCGTGTTTGGTTAAATCCTTTTCGTCCAGAAGTACAACAATTTATCCAAGATTTAATTGTAGAAATTGTCAGAAACTATGACATTGATGGCATTCAATTCGATGACCATTTTGGCTTACCATCAGTATTAGGATATGATGCTTACACAGTCGCGCTTTATAAGAAAGAACATCGTGGTAAAGCTCCCTCCAAAAACCCGCAAGATGCAGAATGGGTACGCTGGAGAGCTAACAAAATCACTGATTTTATGAAGCGAGTATTCAAGGCAATCAAAGCTACTAAAAAAGACTGTATTGTCTCCGTTGCTCCTAATCCCCAACGTTTTTCTTATGACTTTTTCTTAGCAGATTGGCAGAAATGGGAACGACTAGGAATCGTTGAAGACTTGGTGTTGCAGATATATCGCGATGATTTGAATGTATTTGTCAAAGAATTAGAATATCCAGAGGTGAAACTAGCAAAAAGTCATATACCAGTCAGTATTGGCATTTTATCTGGATTAAAAAATAAATCTGTACCCATACAACAAATTCAAACACAAGTACAAAAAGTACGCGATCGCAACTTTGCCGGAGTTTCCTTCTTTTTCTATGAAACTCTGTGGAACCTGAGCAAAGAAAATCCCCAAGAACGCCTATCTGGCTTCCAAAAAATCTTTCCCACTGCAACGACTTATCCAAATCTGCTTACAGGTTGGAAACCGTAGGAGAGTTTAGAGGCTCTTATGGGTAGGTTTTTTAGATTTCGCGTTTTGGTTGACGCAAAGACGGAGAGACGCGGTGAGACAGCGAGTAAAGGAGGGTTTCCCTCCGCAGGCGCGAACCCGTTCGCTGAAAGCGTTCCCGTTCGCGCAGCGTCTCCGATAGGAGAAGGGTAGAGGGACGCAAAGAAAGATTTCGGAACGGAAAAATAGGCTTTTTCAGACTGAATATGAAAAACCTACCCTTGAAAGCGCTATCCTTCCCTACCTTACTCCACTTCGTTTCGTTGAAGGTAGGGACTCCCGCGCTACCGATAAACTCCCCAAACCTGAGCAACTGCCAAAGGAAATGACAGAAGAAAACCTAGACTATTGTTTTTTATAATATTTTTATACTCTATTAGTCAGCAGTGATCTGTGCAACTACCAATAGTTAGTTTTTCTTTTTAAAGTTTTGATGTTCTGATCATCGGTAATTTATGACTTTACAAGTTGTCTTTGAGTCTCCTGATGGTTACTAGATATAATAATTACCTGATGAACCAATGATTTAGAGAATTTAAAAATCACTTTAAAAATGATTTAAGTGATGACTTTTGTGAGAGAGTTGATAGTAAGGATATATTTACGGATCTCAAATTCATGGACTCTTTATCTATCAATTCCTTACTTGAAGATTTGAAGAATTGCGATGCCACAATCCGCGAACAGGCAACTAGAAAAATTTGGCGGATTTGGTTTCAGCAGAAGGGGATATATGGACTGGAAAAGATTGATTATAGTCAAAAGTTACTGGATGGAGGGGAAGTTACCCAAGCCGAAACAGTACTAAGCGATTTAATTCAATATCAACCAGATTTTGCCGAAGCATGGAATCGGCGTGCTTTTCTTTATTACAGTATTGGTGATTATCAAAAATCTTTAGCAGATTGTCTGATGGTCGTACAGCTAAATCCAATACATTTTGGTGCGCTTCATGGCATGGGCTTGTGTTACGCGGCTTTAGGAAATTATCGTGAAGCTATCCAAGCTTTTCAACGCGCATTGGAAATTCAGCCTTATTCGCTGGTGAATCAAAAATTAATTCTCGAATGCATATTTAGAGCCAGTTGAAAGCAGCAGTAATACTAATTCGTAGTATCATTGCCCAGTTCAACACAGCAGTATACGAAAAAACACAACCAAAATATGAAAAAAAGGTATTTTATCCCACTCCTCAACGTCACTGGCTCTACTTGTGAAGACTCCAAACGCTCGATGACTCGCTACCGCTTCGCTATCGCTCTTAGCGTTTCCCCTTGGAAGAAGACCGCAGTCGCAGTGGCTCCTCCCCAACGCGAGTTGTTCATGGGGAAAACCTCCAAAACCACACTTGCTCCACAACGCAGTGGCTCCTTTTTACTCCCCATTTTCAAATAATCAAAAAGACCCCAATGTCTCATTATCCAACCCAACACAGCAGCATTTGGGGAGCCACTGCGTTGCTTTGGTTCCCAAAGTTGTAGGAAGTGGCGTTAAACCCCCAAAAACGCGCTGTTTCAACGCACAAATTAAATGCTTAACAGCTGATAAAGACCGTTTTAACTCTAAGGTCTACTTGGTTCTCACAAAAACTGCTATATTCTCAACCTATTGATATATGTACCCAATCTATCCCAGGGTAGCTAGTAATATTTGAAACTCAGGATAGAATTAATCATAGATGATTTAATCTGACATAATTGCTACAAGCAATCGTTTCGCTAACCACAATTGGTAGAGACGATTGCTTTTTTATAATTACTTTTAACTATTTAAAGAAGCTAAAAAACGAAAAAAGCGATCGCCTTCACCAATGCTAATCTGGAGGGCGATCGCTTTTTTCACAGAGTTGATTTGAGAACCTGATTAAGGCACAATCAGCACTGGACAAGGGGAAAGGTTAATCACGCGGGTAGTAACGCTATCAGTTGCTCCCTCTTCAGTTAAGCCTAATCCCCGGCAGCCCATGATAATTAAATCGGCCTCGATTTCGTCAGCGACATCGCAGATAGTGAATGCTGGTTTGCCTTGCCTTTCTAAGACTTCGGCTTGAATTCCTTGCCCAGAAAATAAGACTTGAGCATTCTCTAGTAATTTAGCAACTATCTCCGGTGACACCATTGGATCTGGACTAGGTGCTTCTGGAGGCGGTTCCTCTACTACAGATAGCAGTACCAAGCGGCTGCTGTATTTTTGCACGATATTTGCAACTACATCAGCAGCTTCCCGCGCTTCTCGGCTTTGATCGATTGGAAATAGAACTGTCTTGAACATCTCTCTCACCTACGCACCCCTGACTCCGGTAAAATCTTGATGGTTCTACTTTCAAAACAATAACAAAAAGGCAATCAGGAGGGTCTGGCTGTGTCCAAAAAAACTTTAGCAAATTTATCTGCAAGTGATGTATCTGGCAAACGTGCCTTGGTGCGGGTAGATTTTAACGTGCCCTTAGATGATCAAGGCAAGATCACAGACGATACTCGCATCCGTGCAGCTTTGCCAACCATCCAAGATTTGACGCAGAAGGGAGCTAAGGTAATTCTAGCAAGCCATTTTGGTCGTCCTAAAGGTGTGGACGACAAACTGCGCCTGACTCCGGTTGCTAAGCGTCTCTCTGAGCTGTTGGGGCAAGAAGTCATTAAAACTGATGACTCTATTGGCGACGAAGTTGCTGCCAAGGTGGGAGCTTTACAAAATGGACAAGTGCTGTTACTCGAAAATGTCCGCTTCTACAAAGAAGAGGAAAAAAATGATCCAGAATTTGCCAAAAAACTGGCAGCCAATGCTGATTTTTATGTAAACGATGCTTTTGGCACAGCACACCGCGCTCATGCTTCTACTGAGGGTGTGACTAAATTCTTGAGTCCTTCTGTGGCTGGATATTTGGTTGAGAAGGAATTACAGTACCTGCAAAGCGCAATTGAAGATCCCCAACGTCCTTTGGCAGCAATTATCGGTGGTTCTAAAGTTTCCAGTAAAATTGGCGTGATTGAAACGCTGCTGGAGAAGTGCGATAAGCTGATCATCGGCGGCGGGATGATTTTCACATTCTACAAAGCCCGTGGTTTGAGTGTTGGTAAATCGCTCGTGGAAGAAGACAAGCTAGAACTAGCGAAGTCTTTGGAAGCAAAAGCCAAAGAACGTGGTGTAAGCTTACTGTTGCCCACAGATGTGGTAGTAGCAGATAATTTTGCTCCTGATGCTAATTCTCAAACCGTCAGCATTGAGAATATCCCGGATGGTTGGATGGGTTTGGATATTGGCCCTGACTCTGTTAAAGTCTTCCAAGAGAGCCTTGGAGATACCAAGACAGTGATTTGGAACGGGCCAATGGGTGTATTTGAGTTTGACAAGTTTGCTGTAGGTACAGAAGCGATCGCTCATACCCTCGCTGAACTTAGCAAAACTGGCACAACCACCATCATCGGCGGCGGTGACTCGGTAGCAGCTGTTGAGAAGGTAGGCTTAGCCGATCAAATGAGCCATATTTCCACCGGCGGCGGCGCTAGCTTAGAGTTACTTGAAGGCAAGGTACTACCCGGTATCGCTGCTTTAGATGAAGCGTAAGTAGGGATTGGGGATTGGGGACGCGGGGACGCGGGGACGCGGGGACGCGGAGAATAACCAACGACAAATAACAATTCCCAATTCCCAATTCCCCATTCCCAATTCCCTACTCCCCACTCCCTACTCCCCTCCCCCTTCACGCAGTCATGCGATAAACCAAACTCTGCTTTTGTGCTAATAAAACTGCATTTTGATAAACTTGCTCAAATAACACTCGCTGTGCATGACTACCTCCAATCTGATATAGGCGCGATAAAACAGGTTTGAGTTCGGCAACAGCTGTGTTAACATCACCTTTGGCATGAGCTGTCATTCCCCTAGCAGCAGGAATTGCTACCTCTAACCAACTCTGTCGCCAGAAAGGATTGATGCCCAAAGCATGTTGCTGCATACTCTGTAACATCTGGTTTACCCAGTCGGTACGCCCCGCTTTGGTGATTGCATAGATGTAATGCAAGTCCTGGAATGGTAATGCATGTTCATTGAGCCGATCGCCTAAATAAACGCTGATATTTTGCCAACGGCTACCCACGTCTATCCCACGTAATTCTAGCCTCAATAAGAGCGAAATTGCCCCTACTTGGTCTTTGGGAGATTGTTTGTTAGCACATCCCCAAATTTGGGTGTCGTAGAGCCTGAGAACTTGGCGAACGTCGCCTAGCTTGAGATAATACAGGGCAATGTGCCACCAGTTGTGGGTGTAGAGCATAGAGTTGCAGTCTTGCCAAGTATCTGCAAAATTCTCCATCCAAGCTATACCCTCATTGACTCTTCCCTGAGTTTCCATGACATGGGCGATCGCATGATGCGCCCAAGGATCATACCTATTTAATGCGATCGCCTGACGAGCAATGTTTTCTGCTGCTTTTAGTTGGTGACATTGTTCTAAACCAAACGCTAACATTCCGTATAAATAATGATGCTCTAGATTGCTAGATAAGACTTTATAAGCAATTTGTAGTAATTTTTCTTTTTTACCTGTATAAAAATAATGATATTGTCCCTGCTGCACTGAAATCAAATCACGAGGAAATTTATCAGTAATTTCTTCATGAATCGCGATCGCCACATCAATCTCTTTGTTTGCCCAAGCTAAAATTCCCTGCACATATAGCTGTTCTCTAACCGTAATCTTGGCTAAATGCCGTTGTGCTGTTTGCAGGTGGGGTTGCACTTGCTGCCAAGCGATGCCGTTTTCTTGAGACAGATAATAAGTAGCTGCGTAGGCATGAGCTAAAGCACAAGTTGGATCGGCATTAATTGCCTCTAAAATCGTTGTTTCTATATGTTTGCCATAAAAAAGCGCCTGATTGATAAAACGATTAATGGCGGCGATCGCTTCTGCTGAATCTGTTGTAACTACCAATCCTTGTGCATCTTTAAGCATGATTTAAACCAATTCGCAATTCGTAATTCGTAATTTGTAATTCGTAATGGGGAATTGTCATTGGTTACTCTCCACGTCTCCGCGTCCCCGCGTCTCCTTTACTCCCCCATACCAAAGCCTATGAAGACGCCTCTCACAACTCCACATGGTTAAAATACGGCAAATCGGTCGGAATAATGTTGTTAATGATATTGAGTATGTCACATCCGCTTCAAAACGACAAGAAGTAAACAACTTAAATTCGATAGATTAACCGTATTTAATTTTGTAAAGGTATTGCTTTGTTCTATGACCTATGGGATATTCTTAAGGTGACTAAAATATACGGCAAAACTATCAATTTACCGTAATATACTTATAGAAAGACAATGCAGTTACTTTGGTTTATTCCCACTCACGGTGAAGGGCGCTATCTTGGTACTGCGATAGGCGGGCGGGTAGTCAACTTTGATTACTGGCGGCAGATTGCTCAAGCTGTGGATCATTTAGGTTTTACAGGGGCATTACTACCTACAGGGCGTTCTTGTGAAGATGCCTGGATTTTGGCATCAACTCTAGTGACACACACCAAGCGGATGCGGTTTTTGGTGGCGATACGTCCGGGGTTGATGTCACCGGGGGTAGCGGCAAGGATGGCAGCAACATTTGATCGGATTTCTGGTGGCAGACTGCTGATTAACGTTGTCACGGGTGGCGATCCAGTAGAATTGGCTGGGGATGGTTTGCATCTTTGCCATGACGATCGCTACGAATTAACAGATGAATTTTTGACAGTGTGGCGACAGATCGCTGGGGAGGAAGTTGCTGATTTTCAGGGAAACTACCTTAACATTCAAGGTGGTAAGTTGTTATTTCCCCCAGTACAGAAACCTTACCCACCTTTATGGTTTGGTGGTTCCTCTCCCATTGCTCAAGAAATCGCCGCCAAACACGTAGATGTGTATCTTACTTGGGGTGAACCACCGGAACAAGTCGCCCAAAAAATTGCTTCTGTACGCCAACTAGCGGAAAAAGCAGGTAGAACATTACGTTTTGGTATTCGTTTACACGTCATTGTGCGGGAGACTGAGAGCCAAGCGTGGGATGCGGCGAATGATTTGATTCGCTACGTAGATGATAAAGCGATCGCCAAAGCCCAGCAAGCTTACTCGCGCATGGACTCCCAAGGACAACACCGGATGAGTGAACTACATAACGGCAGTCGAGAAGCTTTAGAAATTAGTCCGAACTTGTGGGCAGGAATTGGTTTAGTGCGTGGTGGTGCTGGGACAGCTTTGGTAGGCGATCCCGATACCGTTGCTCAAAGAATGCTCGAATATACTGAGTTGGGTATCGATACCTTTATTTTCTCTGGTTATCCTCACTTAGAAGAAGCATATCGAGTAGCAGAATTACTCTTCCCACGTTTGCCCCTAGAAAATCAGCCAACAGCAGAACCACAAATATTAAGTCCCTTTGGTAAGCTTCCCCGCTCTAAAGAGACGGAGCTTTCAGTAGCCCTGAGCTATCTATACTGAGTTCACAGTACAAATAACCCGAACCTCTAGGCAGGCTTACAGACTGCCCCAATAAAGAAATCATTTTTGCACCATTCAAATCAGCGTCACCATGCCAAGAGCAGTTACCACACTTAAAGCGTTTATCAGACCTCAAGCCAATGTGCAAACACTGGTGGCAAGTAAGGCTTGTATATGCTGGTGGCACTGCAATTACTTCTACTCCTTCCTTAATACCCTTGTACTCAAGGAAAGAACGCAATTGATAAAACGACCAAGAATTAGAGCGTCTGCGCTCAACCTTGTTTCTAGGTTGTTTGTTGGTACGCTCCCTAATCCCAGTCAGATTTTCGATAGCTACAATTGCACTTGTAGACTTTGCTTGTTGAATAATCCGGTAGCTGATTTGATGGTTGAGCCATTGTTGAAATCTTCTCTCACGCCCCGACAGCCGTTGCCAAATCTGTCTCGCTCGACGGCGAGTAGACCTTGTGCCTTTCGACGCTTTTCTTTGGAGGGAAGTCCTACAGCGCGAAAAATTGTCTCTAATGTTATTGATTTGTTTTCCATCCCACTTGTCCCCATTACTAGTGACAGCGATATCTCTGCGCCCAAAATCTACACCAATAACGTTGTTTGGTTTAAGTGGCTGGGGTGCTTCATCTTTAATTTGAATATGAATGTAGTAGGAACCATCCCGATGTTTACACAGTTGAGCCGATGTCGGTTTCCTGCCTTTAAGTTTACCTCGCTGGTAATTGCCCACATCAAGTTTGATATGTTCTCTATCTTCAAGCAAGGTCAGGCTAACAGTCCAGTCTTTCTCTCTAAAAGCAAAAATCCTAGCGTCGTAGTCGGCTAGCGCATTATTAAAAGGTTGATGGGAAATGCCAAATTTGTTGACAACCGCAATTCATGAACCAATTCAACAATACCATTAATCAAAGTTGTTCTTACTCCTTCCTATTTAGCAGTTGGGTAGTTTCCGCCCATCTGCTATTTTCCCATAAAGTTTTACAAGTGTGTTTCTATAGTTAAAATCGATGAAAAATTAGGTAATTTAGATATGGTTACTAATAATCAAATCGTTCACAAACGAATTCGCCTACAAATACCTAAAAACTTCCATCAAGAACCCGTTATCTCTCGCCTAGTCTCGGATTATAGTCTAACTGTAAATATTACAGCTGCAATTTTGGGTGCAAATGCTGTTGGTGATGGTTGGTTTGATCTCGACTTACAAGGCACAACAATAAATATAGATGCAGCTATTAATTATCTGAAGAATAAACAACTGCAAATATGGGATGAAAACAGCTTAAGTGTTTGGTGATCAGGGGATGAAGGGGCAGGGAGAAAAACTACTAATCACTCACTCCTCACTCCTCACTCAGCACGGGCTAAACGCCCCGCTACCGCGCTTCAGCACTCAGCACTCCAATTCCCCATTCACATGTTTCCAAAAAAATCTCCTGAACCCACTCCAATTAATAGCCGCATTCGTATACCACAGCATTATCAGCGACAACCCGTAATTTCGCGTTTGATATCGCGCTATGGTGTAACTGTTAATATTACGGCTGCAATGCTGACAACAACAGAAAACTACGGTTGGTTTGACTTGCAATTTCAAGGTAATCCAGATCATATCTGTAATAGCCTGCTGTATTTACAAAAATTAGGCATCGATTTAATACAGTTAGGTATTACTGGAATGGTGCAGAATAATTATAATTCTCATCTATTTCCTAACCAAAATCAAGAAATAAATAAACGAGAACTTCTGCATTCACCAACACCTATAAATAATCAAGCCCATCAAGTTTATACTGGTCAATCTCACCGACTACGTTTACAAATATGCATTTTGAAAGATTATCACCAAACGCCAGTTATATCTAACTTGATTTCGCTTTATGGAATTACAGTCAATATAATTGAGGCATCACTCCCACTCAATCAAGAAGATGATGGTTGGTTTGATTTGGATCTTTGGGGCAAACCACAACAACTTTTATCTAGTTTCAATCACTTAGAAAAATTAAATTTACCACTTTGGATAGATGCATCTTCTTTGTATGGACATACTATATAATTTATAATCTGCGTCAGAGCAAACCTAGCTATCAATTTCTTTACCTGCTATATGCAGTCGATATTTTGCTTCAAGGTTCGTCCAGAACTCAGGAGAAGTACCCAAAGCTTGGGAAAGTTCGATAGCTGTCTCAGGTGTAATTTGCTTACTTCCTCGGATAATTTCGTTGATAGTTTGAACTGGACGATCCATAATTTCTGCTAAATCTTTCTGTGTCCAGCCACGCGCTTCTAATTCTCGACTTAAAATTTTCCCTGGTGTTGGTACTCTCGCTGGTGCTAGATTCTGGCTCATATTGCTGTCTCCCCTGCTGATAAATGTTAGTGGTAGTCTTCGATGTCGATTATTGTGAGGGAATTCCCCTGGTCATCCTCATCCACTGTCACGATTAAACGCCACTGATCAGTTAAACGTAAGGAACGCTGTTCTTGTTTTGCTCGTTTTCCTTTGAACTTCTCAAATCTCAACCCTTTTTGAGCATATAAGTCTCGCTCATCTACAGCAGCATCAATAATCGCCATGACTTCTGCCGACCAAATAGGAAAATTCTTTTAAGCTTCCCCGGTCTGAAGACACGGGGATTTCTGAAGAGTCCATAAAAGAACTTTCTTAGGCGCGCTTAAAGCGCCTCTACTGATTCCACTTAAATCAAATTTAAGTATCATCGCTACTTTACG
>JAESGP010000124.1_pt1 | contig 52717 bp, 48 predicted proteins | sample 9269741 | NCBI WGS metagenome assembly JAESGP01 (sample SAMN15720684, study PRJNA650882) | algae metagenome | isolation source: Desmonostoc vinosum HA7617-LM4 and co-occurring heterotrophs from cave wall | place: USA: Waikapalae cave, Hawaii | collected 2011-05-27 | reverse complement strand
GTAAGCAAGAAGGTAAGCAAGAAGGTGAGCAAAGACTCGTACTACGGCAACTACAAAGACGAGTAGGAGAGTTACCACAACAAGTGCAAGGGCGTATCCAAACTCTTTCCCTAGAGCAATTAGAAGCTCTTGGCGAGGCTTTATTAGATTTTACAGCCATTGAGGATTTACTTAATTGGTTGGAAGCAAATCAAACATCGTAGAAAATTTTTTCGCTAATCTTACTACCATTCTGCTAAGGCGATCGCTATTCCTTGTTTGATATCTAAGGGGAGTGTAGTATCCTTTGCTAACTCCTGTAACCTTTGCTGTGCAGTCTCTCCAGCCAGATTTTTAAGAGCAGCGATCGCATGTAGCCTTACCGATGCATCTGTATCTGCTAGCAACAATATCAATGGTTCAATTGCCTGTGGATAATTTAACTGCCCTAAAGACAAAGCGATCGCATTTTTTACACTTACACTGCCAACTTTTGTGGCTGGATGCTTTGATTGCAGCATCTCTAGCAAAATTTCTGTAGCCAGCGGTTTTTGAACTCGCCCTAAAACTGTAGCAATTTCCTGCCAGATGATCTCTGACGAGTTGTGATTTAGTGCTTGTTGGAGATATACCAAACTAGATGACGCATTCATCCAACCCAAAGCGCGGATAATTTCGAGTTGCAACGGTATCGGTGTTGGAGATGATATCAATACCTGAAATAATGTTTTAGCAGCATCGTTATTATTCATCCGAGAGAGGGAAACTGCGGCTGCACAACAAACCTCTAAGTTAAAGTCATAAAGCCTGGGTTGCAGTTTTGTTACCAAATTTAATTCTGAACATAAATCAGGACGAAAACCTAAACCCATGACTGCTGCACGTCTGACTGTGGCTGCAATATCATCTAAAGCCTTAACTAATACTGGTGGTACACGTTGATCGTGAAAGTTGCTGAGGGCTTCAATGGCGGCGACGCGAATAGCTGGTTGGGGATCTTGCACGACACTCAACAAAGGTGTAATCGCCTCTGTTTGCCGAATACAACCAAGCGATCGCACTGCCAAAATCCTGGTATCTGATTCTTTTAGGAGTGTCGTTAAAGGAGTGATCGCTATTGTACCCATTTGCCCTAATGCTGTAGCTGCGATCGCTTTTAGTTCTTCATCCTCATCAGCTTTTAACACTTCTATCAAAGCTGCAATCACATCTGGATGTGGAAATTCGCCTAAGATCCGAGCTGCGTACCAACGTAATTCTTCCTCTATTTCTGCATCATCTAAAATCTCGATGAGTGGAGGGATAGCAATATCTTGCAATTGAACCAACACCTTAGTTATTTCCCAGCGCTGCTGAAAATCCCCCATTTCCAAAACTGCTAGTGCTAATTTCAGCAGATATTCTCGATTTTTAACTATTTTTGGATGCTGAGAATCTGTTTCTAAAATTAACTGTTGTAAATATTGCGTTAGCAACGACCAATCAGCCGCATCATCTGCTGCTTGTGCTTGCACCAAAACTTGGTTGATATTAATACTTAATTCCCCATTCCCCACTCCCTACTCTCCATACTAAGCTGGCTTGACTACAACTGAATTACGTTCAATTTTGGCAGCATAAGTTTTGAGTGCTGTTGTGGCTGGCCCTCTTTGCACCTTACCATCGATTCCATATTCTGAACCATGACAGGGACAGGAGAATTTCTTTGCCTGTGCTTGCCATGCTACAGTGCAACCTGCATGAGTACAAGTAGGATTAACGGCTGTGAGATTGGTGTCTGTCGATTTGCCCACTACCAACACTGGCCCTACGGGTGAGTTTTTCGCTAGCAATTGACCAGTTTGATCTAATTCTGCGGAAGTACCTACCGTTTGCCAACCACCAGATGCAGAGGATTTAGGTGCGGTTGTTTGAGAAGAACAAGCTGCGATCGCAACAGGCAAAGAACTCGCTAGCCAACCTAAACCTACCCAATAGATAAAATCACGACGTTTCATAGTTGTTGAAAATTATATTGAATTCTGCTGCGATCGCTCTAAGCTTTAGCTGCAATACTATACAGCCTTGTTCTGGGGCTTTTTTTATTGCATGTTAACCATTTCTCATGCAGAAAACGCATCTTTTTGATACATTTATCGCAATTTTACTAAAATTTCGTAGCTATTTATACTATTTTAGCGAAAATGTCGCCTTAACCTTGGAAGTATCGAATTTGTTACATAAACAGTAACAAAGCCTTCTTGACAAATTTATTAAATGTAAAACAATACAAATTTTCTCTGAGAAATTGCCGAAGTCGCGTTCAGCCAAAAGGATAAGCATCTTAACTGATGCTCAAGTAGCAGGTAAGTCAACAGAGAACGCCCTTGAATACAAAAATTTTAAGTAATTTGCAATCAGAGTCAGCTCATGACAGATACAGCAACTACCACCACCAGCCTTAATAAGTTCGAGAAATTCAAAGCCGAAAAAGATGGACTTGCCATCAAGGATGAGATAGAGAAAATTGCTGCCTTGGGCTGGGAAGCAATGGATGAAACAGACCGCGATCATCGACTCAAGTGGGTAGGTGTATTTTTTCGTCCAGTGACTCCAGGCAAGTTTATGATGCGGATGCGGATACCCAATGGTATCCTCACGAGTAGTCAGATGCGTGCTTTAGCAGAGGTGGTACAGCGTTATGGAGATGACGGCAACGCTGACATTACCACCAGGCAAAATATCCAATTGCGGGGCATTAGAATTGAAGATTTACCAGATATCTTTAATAAACTTCACGCAGTTGGTTTAACGAGTGTGCAATCAGGGATGGATAACGTCCGCAACATCACAGGCGATCCCATCGCTGGGTTAGACGCTGATGAGTTGTATGACACGCGAGAATTGGTGCAGCAAATTCAAGACATCCTCACCAACAAAGGGCAAGGGAATCCAGAGTTTACCAATCTACCACGCAAGTTTAATATTGCCATCACAGGGGGACGAGACAATTCAGTCCACGCCGAAATCAATGACTTAGCTTTTGTGCCAGCCTTCAGAGAGGGGAGTGGTGAAGAATTCTCTACTCCCTACTCCCTACTCCCTACTCCCCAAAAAGTATTCGGCTTCAACATCATAGTAGGAGGCTTTTTCTCAGCCAAGCGCTGTGAGGCGGCGATTCCCTTGAACGCTTGGGTACCTCCAGAGGATGTGGTTGCTGTATGTCGAGCCGTTTTAGAAGTTTTTCGTGACCACGGCTTGAGGGCAAATCGGCAAAAAGCTCGCTTGATGTGGCTAATTGATGAATGGGGTTTGGACAAATTTCGCCAAGAAGTGGAACAGCGTTTAGGTAAATCACTGATCAGTGCAGCCGCCAAAGATGAAATCGACTGGGAAAAGCGCGACCATGTTGGTGTGTATAAACAGAAACAAAATGATTTAAACTATGTGGGTTTGAATGTTCCTGTTGGTAGATTATATGCCCACGATATGTTTGAAATTGCTCGTCTGGCAGAGGTTTACGGCAGTGGGGAAATCCGGCTTACGGTTGAACAAAATATTATCATCCCCAATATTACTGACTCACGTTTAGCAACATTGTTTACAGAGTCAATACTAGAAAGATTTTCTCTTAACCCTGGTTTATTGACGCGATCGCTAGTTTCTTGCACAGGCGCACAATTTTGTAACTTTGCCCTCATTGAAACCAAAAACCGTGCTTTGGCAATGATCAAAGCATTAGAAGCAGAGTTAATTCTGACTCAACCAGTGCGAATTCACTGGACGGGTTGCCCTAACTCCTGTGGACAACCCCAAGTAGCCGATATCGGTTTGATGGGAACTAAAACTCGCAAAAATGGCAAAACAGTTGAAGGTGTTGACATCTATATGGGTGGCAAAGTCGGCAAAGAAGCTCATTTAGGAACTTGCATTACCAAAGGTATACCCTGTGAAGACTTGCAGCCAGTATTGCGAACAATGCTAATTGAGCAATTCGGCGCACGTTTACGAGAAGTAGCCGCAGTTTAGAGAGATGCACTTCGACTTCGCGGTAGTTGAGCGTAGCCGAAACTCACCAACTGGGGGATGAGGGAGAAATAACTAATTCGCAATTCCCCACTCCCTACTCCCCACTCCCAATTCAGGCAATTAAACCATTGCCCACAGTTGATCTATGCAATTTTTTTGAGGAAGGTTGAATGCTTAAAGGATTGTTTTCATGGAATGGTCGTTACCGTATTTTGCATCAGACTTGGTTTGCTTTCTTTCTTACCTTTGTCTGTTGGTTTAACTTTGCTCCCTTTGCAACAACTATCGGTAAACAACTACAGCTAGCACCTGAGCAAATTAAAACCTTGGGGATTTGTAACCTTGCTTTGACGATTCCAGCGCGACTAATTATCGGGATGCTGTTAGATCGTTTTGGCCCCAGAATTACCTATTCGATGTTGTTGATTTTTGCTGCTGTTCCCTGTTTGGCAACGGCGTTATCACAAAACTTTAATCAACTAGTCATCAGTCGCCTACTGATGGGGATTGTCGGATCTGGGTTTGTTGTGGGTATTCGCATGGTGTCAGAGTGGTTCCCACCCAAGGAAATGGGAACTGCCCAAGGTATCTATGGCGGTTGGGGAAACTTTGGTGCTTTCGGGGCAGAGTTTGCCCTACCAATGATTGCAGTTTCTACTGGCTTTTTGGCTGGTGGTGCTTCTAACTGGCGTTTTGCGATCGCTTTTACAGGGATTGTAGCTGCTGTTTACGGCGTCATTTACTATAACAGTGTTCAAGATACACCTGCTGGCAAAGTTTACAAACGACCCAAGAAAAATGGCTCTTTGGAAGTAACCAGTGTTAAAAGCTTTTGGGCAATGATTATCTCCAATTTTGGTTTAATTTTTGCCTTGGGTTTATTAGCTTGGCGTTTAGAACAAAAAAATATTCACTTTCTCACTTTGAGCCAAATGTATTTGGCTTGGATAGCATTGTTAGGATTATTTGCTTACCAAACCTACAAAGCTTGGCAAGTAAATAAAGAACTTTTAACTGGAAAGAAAATTTACGCTGCTTCGGAACGCTATCAATTCGGTCAAGTTGCTTTACTGGAATTCACATATGTAACTAACTTTGGTTCAGAATTGGCAGCCGTTTCCATGTTGCCGGCATTTTTTGAAAAAACTTTTGGTTTAGAACATGTAGTCGCTGGGATGATTGCTGCTACCTATCCATTTTTAAACTTAGTTTCTCGTCCTAGTGGGGGCGTAATTTCTGATAAGTTTGGCTCACGAAAATGGACAATGACAATTATCTCGGCTGGTATTGGTGTTGGCTATTTGATGGCGCATTTCATTAATAGTAGCTGGCCAATTCCACTAGCGATCGCAGTCACTATGTTTGCTGCCTACTTTGCCCAAGCTGGTTGTGGTGCAACCTACGGAATTGTACCCCTAATTAAAAAAGAAGCTACCGGACAAATAGCTGGCAATGTTGGAGCTTACGGCAACTTTGGTGGTGTAGTTTATCTAACAATTTACAGCTTAACCAATCCAGCAACACTATTCACCACAATGGGTATAGCTGCTCTGGTTTGCGCGTTTATGTGCGCCTTCTTCCTTAAAGAACCCCAAGGTTCTTTCGCTCCTGCTTATGAAGGTGAATTACCAGAAACAGCAACTAAAAGCTCTGCAATTCTAGCAGAAGAATAAAATTCGCAATAATTGCATTCTGAAAATATAAAACTCACTAATTAGCATAGTGGGTTTTATATACATTGACACTAATAAGCTTGAGGAAAAGTTAACGTTTGATTTATGAGTAAATTTGACAAGTTTTGACGAAAAAATATCAATAATTAGACAAATACTTATTATTTATTGATATAGATGAAAGCTATGCAAATACTTAAAAAAGTATCACGAAGAACATTTTATTAGTCTTGAATGATATCTAATAAGTAGAAATACGACTGTAGGTAATTACTAACAATTAAGTAAATTATTTGTGACTTTTTATCAACTGAAGTCGTCCAATTTTTTTAAAATCACAACTTGAACACTGTTCCCAGTTCCCTTTTATTAAAAAATTTCAGCTTTCAAAATTTATAAAATCAGCGAACACAAACTACCATGAGTGAATTTACCAAAACCCTTTGTCCTTACTGTGGTGTTGGTTGTGGGCTAGAAGTTTCGCCTCCAGCACAACCTGGCAAACCAACTCATCGAGATAGTCAAGGAAATCCAATTTGGCGGGTGCGGGGTGACAAAGCACACCCATCTAGTCAGGGTATGGTTTGTGTTAAAGGTGCAACGATCGCTGAGTCTTTAGATAAAAATAGATTACATTACCCGATGGTCAGAGACTCCCTAGACCAAGAGTTTCGTCGGGTGAGTTGGGATGAAGCGTTTGATCTCATCACGAATCGCATTCAAACTGTGCGCTTTACCCAAGGGCCAGAAGCCATATGTATGTATGGTTCTGGCCAGTTTCAGACCGAAGATTACTACATTGCTCAGAAGCTTCTCAAAGGCTGTTTAGGGACTAATAATTTTGATGCCAACTCTCGTTTATGTATGTCTAGTGCTGTGGCTGGGTACATTCAAAGTTTTGGCTCAGATGGCCCCCCTTGCTGTTATGAAGACTTGGAGTTAACTGACTGTGCATTTTTAATTGGTACTAACACAGCCGAGTGTCATCCCATCGTTTTCAATAGGCTGGAGAAATACCACAGAAAAAACCGTAAAGTCAAAATGGTTGTAGTTGATCCCCGACGGACACCAACCGCCGAAGCCGCAGATTTACACTTAGCTATTCGTCCCGGTACAGACATCGACTTATTAAATGGCATCGCTCACTTGTTGATGCGTTGGAACTATATTGATACTGGATTTATCGACGATTGCACCAGTAATTTTCCCGCATACGCCGAGGTGATTCGCCACTATCCTCCAGAAGTAGTAGCACGTCAATGTGGGATCAGCATTGAAGATTTAGAGACAGCAGCCAAGTATTGGGGTCAATCTCAGCGGGTATTATCGTTGTGGTCGATGGGTGTGAATCAATCAAGTGAGGGTACAGCCAAGGTAAGAACTATCATCAACTTGCATCTGATGACGGGGCAAATTGGTAAGCCGGGGGCAGGGCCGTTTTCCCTCACCGGTCAACCAAATGCCATGGGAGGACGAGAAGCCGGGGGTTTAGCGCATTTATTGCCGGGCTATCGATTGGTCAAAAATTCTCAGCACCGGGCGGAAGTTGAAAAATTGTGGGGATTAAAATCAGGACAGATTTCGCCCAATCCTGGTTTAACTACTTGGGATATGATTACTGGGTTAGAAGATGGCAGTGTGAGTGTACTGTGGATTGCTGCCACTAACCCAGCTGTAAGTATGCCAGATTTAGAGCGGACTAAAAAGGCTTTGTTGCGATCGCCTTTCACCATCTACCAAGACGCTTACTACCCCACAGAAACCGCTGCTTATGCTCACGTCTTGCTACCAGCTGCCCAGTGGGGTGAGAAAACAGGCGTAATGACCAACTCTGAACGCATGGTAACTCTGTGTGCAGCATTCCGCCAACCACCCAGAGAAGCGAAACCAGATTGGGAAATTTTTGCCGAAGTTGGTCGGAGATTGGGCTTTAAGGGAGAATTTGCCTTTGCTAACTCTGCTGAAGTTTATGCGGAATTTGTGCAATTGACAAGCGATCGCCCCTGCAATATGACAGCTATCAGTCATGCACAATTGCAGGCACAAGGCCCCACCCAATGGCCTCACCCCAAAGAGGGGAGTGGGGAGTCGGGAGTCGGGAGTGGGGAAGATTGTACCCCTACTCCCTCTAAAAGACTTTACACTAATCTCCGCTTCCCCACCCCTGATGGACGTGCCCGGTTTGGTGCGTATTACTCACGTGGACTAGCAGAACCACCCGATCCCAATTATCCCTTTGTATTGACTAATGGGCGACTTTACGGACACTGGCACACTCAGACACGCACCGGTCGCATTGAAAAAATTCGCGCTATGCACCCCGAACCTTTTATTGAAATCCATCCTCGTGATGCTGCTCAGTTAGAAATCGCAGATAATTCTTGGGTAGAAGTGCGATCGCGTCGAGGTAAAGCCAAGTTTTTGACTAAAATTACAAAAGCGATCGCACCTGGTACAGTTTTTGTCCCTATGCACTGGGGCGCACTGTGGGCAGACGAGGCCGAAGCTAACGCCCTCACCCATCCAGAATCTTGTCCCGATTCTCTGCAACCAGAATTAAAAGCCTGTGCAGTACAACTCCTACCCATTTCTGTAGAAGTCATAGTCAAGAATTATCAACTTCAGTCCTCACAGTGGTAAGTTGTTAACTATACCGAAAAATCAAAAATTGGTAATAAATAAGTTAGCTAATCATCCATAGCTAATAGTCGATAGGAATAATTTGGTTTTCTGATTCTCTACTATTGATTAGTATCTATTAGCTCTGATTTATTGCCATTTCTTAAAAAATAAAATTCCTAGTAACTAATGACTTAAAATTAGGGAAAATGCAAAAGAGTTATTTTTTAATCCTTTAGAGTCGTCTATAGGATTTTTCTTTTATCTTTTTGTTTTTTACTCTAAAACTGGGTGTAGCAGATGAGAAAATTAATCAAACTAATTTTAGGAATTACCAAAGATGAGCAGTTCATGCACATTGTTGAACACTTAGAAGTGATAGTTTCTAAAGTATTATCATTCTTAATGATCGTAGTAATTTTAGTCGCGATCGTCGATTTAGGGATATTTATTTTTAAGGAAATATTTACCACACCCTATGGAAAAATTAACACAACATTATTCAAGGTCTTTGGTTTATTTCTCAATATTTTAATTGCTTTAGAAATTTTAGAAAATATCACAGCTTATCTGCGAAGACATGTTTTTCAAGTTGAGTTAGTAATTGTTACCTCTTTAATTGCTGTGGCTAGAAAAATTATTATTCTTGATTTAGAAAAAGTAACAGGTATTGATATCATTGGCTTGGGGATTGCCGTTCTCGCTTTATCAATTAGTTATATGCTCATTCGTTTGAGTAACTCCAGGTAAACAGATTAGAATCAATTTTAGAGGATATTTATAAAGCGATTAGAAATCGCCGCTACACAGACACAACCCACCTCTGTCGGTTTGAAAGACATAACTTTTGGTTAGTTCACGGAGGTGGACTAAGCTTTGTGTAGTAGCGAATAGAATTTACCCAAAACTTTTAAAACATCTTCTAAGGAACAGGGAACAGGGAATAGTAAAGGAGGAGTTTATTTTTATATTATGGGAAACTTCTTTGAATTTGAAACAGATTTTGTCGATTCTCTTCGTTGCATACCTATGCAAGTGCGATACAAGCTAGATACATCTGGTATCAAGCTAAAATTATCAGATTGGAATCACATGACTCAAGCCGAGCGTGAAACTTTAGTTGAATTACCTTGCAACACAGAAACAGAAATTAAGTTTTATCAAGAGTATATTGAGCAACTAGTTTTACAACAAACCGGCACACCAGTCGCCAAATTAACCATCGAAACTGATCCTGCATGGTTAGACTCTACTACCGTACCAGCTAGCATTCAAGAAAAAGCTCAAGAAATAGGCATAATCCTGACACTGCAACAATGGGAATCTTTGACTCCCTTGCAACGTTTTGCTTTGATTAAGCTTAGTCGTTCAGGACACGAAAACAAAAACTTCCCCAGAGCTATGGCAGAATTTCATTTAGTTGATAGTTAATAGTCCAAAGTTCAAAATAATTAATTATGACTCTTGGCTTTTAACCATTAATCCATTAGCTAAATAAGTACGGATATCAAAAACATGGCTACCAAAAAAATTTTGATGCTCGTTGGGGATTACGTAGAAGATTATGAAGTAATGGTTCCATTTCAGGCTCTGCAAATGGTAGGACACACCGTTCATGCAGTCTGCCCAAACAAAAAAGCTGGTGACAAAGTACGAACAGCAGTTCACGACTTTGAAGGAGACCAAACATACAGCGAAAAGCCTGGTCACAACTTTGCCCTCAATGCCACATTTACGGAAATAGAAGCTTCTACTTACGACGCCTTAGTTATTCCAGGAGGCAGGGCACCAGAATACATCCGCCTAAATCAGCAGGTACTGGATATTACTCGTCATTTTGCTCAAGCAAATAAACCCATTGCTGCCATCTGTCATGGTTTACAGTTACTGGCAGCTGCTGATGTGCTGCAAGGCAAAAGATGTACAGCTTATCCTGCTTGTAGTCCAGATGTTAATAGCGCTGGAGGTATTTATGTCAATATCTCAGTTGATGAAGCGATAGTGGATGGCAACTTAATAACAGCACCAGCTTGGCCAGCTCATCCTCGTTGGTTGGCAGAATTTCTCAAAGTTCTTGGTACTAAAATTGAACACCCAGAATTAGTACCAGTTCATAATTCGTAACCCAAAAAAATCCCCACCCAGATACTTGTCTGGATGGGTGATATGAGGCAAGGGCACAATATATTCCCACAAAGGTGTAGGAATTATTTGCTTTCAGTGAAATCAGCATCAATTACATCATCACCACTACCAGAAGAGGTAGAAGTAGAGCCACCATCTTGAGGTTCAGTACCAGGTGCAGCACCGCCAGCTTGTTGATAGATGTTGCTACCAACTGCAAATAACGCTTGTTGCAGTTCTGGCGTGAGCTTCTTAATTTGCTCATCATCTTCTTTGGCAACTGCTTCCCGCAGTTCTTTTACCAAACCTTCAACCTTTGTCTTGTCAGCATCGGGTACTTTGTCACCCAATTCTTGTAACTGCTTCTCGGCTTGGTATGCCAAAGAATCGGCTTGGTTCTTGCGTTCAATCTTTTCACGACGATCTTTATCGGCAGAAGCGTTTTGTTCGGCTTCTCTTACCATGCGGTCAACATCAGTCTTATCCAGAGTGGAAGCACCAGTGATACTGATAGACTGTTCTTTACCAGTACCTTTATCTTTGGCGGTGACGTTGAGAATACCGTTGGCGTCGATATCAAAGGTAACTTCAATTTGTGGTACGCCGCGTGGTGCTGGGGGAATGCCATCAAGGCGGAAGGTTCCCAAGCTCTTATTGTCGTTAGCAAATTCCCGCTCCCCTTGGAGGACGTGAATTTCTACGTTGGTTTGACCATCGACAGCGGTGGAGAAAACTTCTGATTTCTTGGTAGGAATTGTAGTGTTGCGGGGGATAATTTTGGTCATTACACCGCCCAAGGTTTCTACACCCAAAGACAGAGGAGTTACGTCTAACAACAAGATTCCTGTAACATCACCCTCTAACACACCTGCTTGAATAGCTGCACCAACGGCTACAACTTCATCAGGGTTAACGCTTTGGTTGGGGTCTTTACCTAATATCTGTTTCACAACCTGCTGTACAGCAGGGATACGGGTAGAACCACCAACTAACACGACCTCATCAATGTCGCCTTTGTTTAACTTGGCATCCCGTAGCGCGTTCTCAACAGGAATGCGACAACGGTCGATTAAGTCAGAGCAGAGTTCCTCGAACTTGGCGCGAGTTAGGGTTGTATCTAAGTGCTTCGGCCCGTCTTGAGTAGCTGTGATGAATGGTAGGTTGATTTCGGCTTGGGTGACGCTGGAAAGCTCAATTTTGGCTTTTTCTGCGGCTTCAGTTAGACGTTGCAGAGCTTGTCTATCTTTGCGTAGTTCAATACCTTCATCTTTCTTGAACTTTTCAGCGAGGAAGTCAACGATTTTCTTGTCAAAGTCGTCACCACCGAGGTGAGTATCGCCAGAAGTAGCTAGTACTTCAAACACGCCGTCACCTACTTCTAGTACAGATACGTCGAAGGTACCACCACCAAGGTCAAAGACTAGGATAGTTTCGTTACTCTTCTTGTCGAATCCGTATGCTAGAGAAGCGGCGGTTGGTTCGTTGATAATCCGGAGAACTTCGATACCAGCAATTTTACCAGCGTCTTTTGTTGCTTGACGCTGGGAGTCGTTGAAGTATGCGGGAACGGTAATTACAGCTTTGGTAACGGTTTCACCGAGGTATTTACTAGCATCTTCTACTAGTTTGCGAAGAACTTGTGCGGAAATTTCTTCAGGAGCAAATTGCTTACCAGCACCTGGGGAGTCTAATTTAACGTTACCATTGCTACTTAACACTTTGTAAGAAACTTCAGTAGTTTCTTTAGTTACTTCGTCGTAGCGGCGTCCGATGAAGCGCTTGACAGAGTAAAACGTATTTTCGGGGTTCATCACCGCTTGGCGTTTGGCGATTTGACCAACCAAGCGATCGCCATTTTTCGCAAATGCAACCACCGATGGCGTTGTGCGAAAACCTTCTGCGTTAGCTATTACTGTAGGTTTACCACCTTCCATCACTGCTACGCAGGAGTTAGTCGTACCTAAGTCAATTCCAACTGCTTTTGCCATTTTAGGTGCTGGCTCCGTATAACTACAAAAAAAGAATGGGAGTATAAAGGACTAAATTTTGAACCTACTGGATTAATAATTCAGCTAGTTCAGCATGAATACCTTTGTTTACCTGCTGGAGTTTTAACTCCAGCACTATGAAGGCTGATATATATACTGAAACTCAGTTGTAGCCAGTCCATGAAGGGTGGTTTCCCGAACCTCAATTGGGACGGTTAATCTAAACAATGTGTTTAGTAGGTTCATGAATTGATTTTCTTTCACTTCGTCTAATGTATGAGAATTAATACTATGAGTAATTAGGGTGAACCGTAACGCTAATGTGGTGTTTGCCGCCTTTAGAAGCGACAATCCACAGAGTCACTGAGAACGCCAAGAGCAAAAAAACAGCGATCGCCTAAGTAATTGAGTTTAATCGTCAATATCGGTAATTTTTGTCCCCATTTTTTTGGCAAGGATGAGGGGGATGAGGAAAAATAACCAATTCCCCACTCCCTCCGGAGCCCCGAGTTCCCTAGTCCCCATTCCCTACACCTGAGCAAAAAGTATTCCCCAATCAATCATCGGTGGTCTAGATCCTTTGTTGACTATTTCAAAAGTTTTCCCGGAAGTATTGGGATGAAAAATGCATTCTACGCAAGCTGTGGCGACATCAATGCGGCTGGCATCACCTGACAATGTATCACCTATGCCTAACACTACATCATACTTGCCGTTTGTTTTTGCCCTCAGCAGGGTGTTGAGGTCATATGACGTGTATGGCCCGTCTATGAGGCGTCCTGGACGGATAATAGTGTAAGGTAATCCGGAAGTGGCGATCGCTTCTTCACCTTTTTGTTTGGCATCTAGTACGCCATAGGTGTTGAGAATGCTCCAAGGTAGCTGATCTTTACGCAAAATACCACAAGAAGAGACAAAAACGAATCGCTGCAAGTTTTGAGGTGCTGCTGCTACTAAGTTACTTACACCTTCAGCATCAAGATTAGCTGGACTGTTCTTGGCTTTTGCTTGACTAGATTTAGGGTTAAGAAAAGCGCTGATCCATTCAATCAAATTTGGAGATTGATCAAACTCCCATTTTTTTGAGGGGAAGGCTGTAGTTCCAGCACAGCTGATGATATGAGTAACGTTTTGCATCGCTGCGGGGAGTGTAGCCGGTTGACGTATATCACCAACGACTGTTTCCACTCTTTGATTGAACATTTCTGAAGCTTTTGCGGCATTACGTGTTAGCACACGAACTTTCAAACCTTTCTCTAGCAGCTTACCTACCACAAGTTGTCCCACCCCACCAGTACCACCAGCAACCAGCACTAAATCTTCGCTTGAGGGTTCAAAAGTAGTCATAACTGTCCTTGGATAGTCTATGAGTGCTAATCTACTTAAAAAAGTAGGGTGGCGAACAGATACTTTAGTAGGGAATTGGGAATGGGGAATTGGGAATTGGGAGTGATGAGTGCTGAAGCGCGATAGCGGGGCGTTTAGCCCGTGCTGAGTTGAGTGTTTGTTATTTCTCCCCCAGCCTCCCCAGCTTCCCCAGCTTTTTTACTTCCTTGATCCCTACACCCTTTTTATTAAGATTCTGGTGGCCAATTGGGGATATATGTTAACTCCAACTTGATGCCATCTGGATCTAAGAAATATACCGCGTAGTAACCAGGCATATAATTGTATTCGTTGGGAGGATCAAGAATCTCAACTCCCCGTTCAATCAGCAATTTGTAAAGTTGATCTACTTGTTCTCGATGATCTGCACTAAAAGCTAGATGATGTAATCCTGGAGAGTAGCGATCGTGATTTTTATTTGCTGATTGAGGATTAGCCAAAGAAATAGTAATGACACCACTAGCAGATGCCCAGAGGATTAAATGCTCTGTTTTTTCTCCTTGCTCATAACCTAAAAATCCCAATAGCTCATTATAAAAATCTTCAGATTTGTTTAAATTAGATACTGTTAAAGCTATGTGATTAATAGCTCCCAATTTCATGATTCTCAGCCTCTTTTATACGACTAGTAATGATAAGTAAATTAAGGGCATTATAGACCATTTATCAAGTAAATCTTAAGCAAAGGAGGCAAAAAGCGATGTGGATATTCCTCTGGCTTAATTGCCGTTGTGTTATGGCTTGGCGATCGCGCACCGTGTTATTTAGCAGTGCGTTAGGTGTTAAATATTAAGTTTTTCGCAACAAACTAGATCAAAATATACGCCTAACACACTCTAGAATAAACAAAAAGCTTGCTTCAGGAAAAACATTCCCAAAGCAAGCCCACTCTATTAAACTTCTTTCTTTCCTTGGCGTTCTTGACGTTCTTGGCGGTTTACAACTGCTTCACCTCAGACACCAATTTCGACACCATATCTTTGGCGCTGCCAAATAGCATCGTAGTTTTATCCTTGTAGAACAACTCATTATCTACACCAGCAAAACCTGTACTCATCCCGCGCTTAATCACAATTGTTTGCTTCGCCCGATCTACTTCCAAAATCGGCATACCATAAATCGGACTATTTGTATCACTCCGCGCCGCCGGATTTACCACATCATTTGCCCCAATCACTAAAGCCACATCCGCTTGCTCAAACTGGGGATTAATATCATCCATGTCATATAGCTGGGTATAGGGCACATTCGCCTCAGCCAGCAACACATTCATGTGTCCCGGCATTCTACCCGCAACAGGGTGAATCGCATACTTAACATCAACACCCATCCGTTCTAACTGATCTGACAGTTCGCGTACACTGTGCTGTGCTTGTGCGACAGCCATCCCATAACCAGGTACAATCACCACAGAACGAGCATAACCCAACATCATCGCTCCTTCTTCGGGATCAATGCTGCGGACGGTTTGATCTATAGCAGCACTGCCAGCACCACCGCCAGCAGCACCTGCTGTACCAAAAGCACTGAACAGTACGCTAAATAGCGAACGGTTCATTGCCTTACACATAATTTCGGTGAGGATGATCCCCGATGCACCCACCAACGCCCCTGCGATGATCAACATATTATTCATCACCACAAACCCGGCGGCGGCGGCGGCTATTCCAGATAAAGAGTTTAACAGCGAAATTACTACGGGCATATCACCACCACCAATGGGGATGACGAACATTACACCCAACACCAAAGAAACGGCAACCACTGCCAAGAATATTGGTAGGCTGTCTGGTGTGACAATTAAGTAGGCACTACCTAACACATAAGTACCCAACAGCAACAAGTTAAATGGTTGCTGAAACGGGAATGTAATTGGTGAACCACTAATTAAACCTTGCAATTTTGCAAAGGCAAGAAAACTACCTGTGAAGGTAACACCACCAATCAACACATCCAACAACATAGAAATGTTGACATCTAGGGGTATTGGTTGAGAATTCCCCAACAACCGCCAGAATTCAGCCACAGCAACCAATGCCGAAGCTGCACCGCCCAAACCGTTGAGTAAACCCACCATTTGGGGCATTTCTGTCATTTGTACTTTGTAGGCTGCGATCGCACCAATCACCGAACCAATCGCCAAGCCCAACACAATCATCTCGTAATTCAACACATGCTGATCCAGCATTGTCGCTACGATTGCCAGTAACATTCCCACTGCGGCGATGACGTTACCGTTCCTAGCTGTAGCAGGTGATCCCAGCTTTTTCAAACCCAGAATAAATAAAGACGCAGCGACTAAGTACGTCAGCTGAATCCCAGTTGGTAAAAAGTCGCTCACGCCTTAATCTCCTTTTTCTTGAACATTTGCAGCATTCTGTCTGTGACGAGAAAGCCACCCACAACGTTAACTGTTGCCAATACCACAGCAATCAAACCGAGAATCACTGCGACGCTTGTCTCTCTAGCACCAGAAGCTACTATCGCCCCAAGTACAGCAATTCCAGAAATCGCATTTGATCCCGACATTAAAGGCGTGTGCAGAGTGGGTGGGACTTTGTTGATGACTTCAAAACCGATAAAAGACGCCAAAACAAATACAAACAAAGCAGCAAGTAATGCTTCCGACATTCAAAAAACTCCTCTTGGGGAATGGGGAATAAGGGTACTGGGGAATGGGGAATGGATGAAAAATGCTGCCAATTCCCTATTCCTTACTGTTCATTGATAACTGTTCCCTAATTTATGCTGCGCCTACGCTGCTGACAGATTGTAGGGCATCGCGTACGCGTTGATTGCGAATTTCACCTGCGTGGGTAATGCAAGCTGCATCGACAATATCGTCAGCAAAGTTGACGAACAAAGCTTTGTCTTTGATTAACAGTTGCATTAACGATGTCAAGTTCTTGGCATACAATTGGCTGGCGTGGACTGGCATCGATGAAGGGAGATTAATCGGCCCGATGATGGTGATGCCATTCCAGACGATATCTTTACCGGGTTCGGTGCAGGCACAGTTACCGCCTTGCTCAGCAGCTAAATCTACAATTACTGAACCTGGTTTCATTTGTGCCACCATTTCCTCTGTGACGAGCCGTGGTGCTTGTTTGCCAGGTACTTGGGCAGTAGTAATTACGACATCGGCATTTTTGACGTGTTCGGCCACAACTTCTTGGGTGCGTTGTTTGCTAGCTTCGGAAATTTCTTTAGCGTAACCACCAGTGGTGGCTGTTTCTTCTTCTAGCTTGACTTCGACGAATTTCGCCCCTAAGCTTTGCACTTCTTCCTTCACAGCCGGACGGATATCAAAGGCTTCTACCACTGCCCCCAAACGTCTAGCGGTGGCGATCGCTTGCAATCCTGCCACACCTGCACCCATGATAAATACTTTAGCAGGGGCGATCGTGCCTGCGGCTGTGGTTAACATGGGGAAATATTTGGGTAATGCGGCAGCAGCAATCAATACTGACTTGTAACCTGCTAAGGATGCTTGCGAAGACAAAGCATCCATACTTTGTGCCCTGGTAGTACGGGGGATCAGTTCCATACTCAAGGCTGTTACTTTCTTATCTGCCAGTTGCTGTGCTACCACAGGATTTCCTAAAGGATTGAGGAAGCTGATTAATACAGCACCTTCCCGCAGCAATTCGATTTCTGAGCGTCCATTTTCTCTTTCTTGAGGAGGGCTAACTTTCAGTAAAATATCTGCTTCGCCCCATAATGTTGCTGTATCGTGGATAATTTTAGCCCCTGCTGCTTCATAAGCAGTATCACTAAAAAAAGATCGCTCTCCTGCACCTGTTTCTACCCACACTTCCAAACCTTGCTTTACCAATCGGGCAACAGTATCAGGAATTAATGCCACACGACGCTCACAAACTTCAATTTCTTTAGCAACTGCTATTCTCATGAAATCTCCTAGATATAAATACCTAAATCTCTACTAAGTAAGCTATTTACCCAATGCGGTAAGTTCCGTATTCATAGTGCCGATGTGGGAACTATCAACAACGGCTTTGTACTTGTAGATTGAACTTGGAACTTTTGCTCTCTTGCTCTTAGTTTTTCTGGCAAAGCCTTAACTTGCCGATGTGCGGATGTTACAGTCTCAGATAGTTGCACACAGGGTTACATGTTGCACATCCTCAATTGATTCCCAAATTTTGCATCTTCGTCTTCGGCTTATTTTAGGGATTCAAAAATTTGGCATTCCTTCTTATATAGTGCAATATGGCTCAAATTTTCCCAGCTTGATTATTTCCAAATCAAATTTTAATAATTGCTACTTTGATTCACGCTCATTTTAAACAATCTATCCCAAGTTAACTGGCGATCGCTGGCAACATGGCTCAATTTTTATAACAAAAATCTTAAATTTAGATACACTTATACATATTCAGAAACACAATCAAATCCCTACTATGGTTCTATAGAGAGCAAAAAAATTGCGGTAATCCCATGTCTTCAAGGGTTCAAGGAATCGCTACCCGTCTTTGAAGTTATGAGTTTTTAGTTATTAGTACTTATGGTTGTTGTGAACTTGTTCTGACATTTCTGGCAAAATTGACTTATCGCCAGCAGATGAAAGTCATGACATGATGACTTCTGGTTTCCTCATCTATCTAAAATACTTAAATTAATGTATAAATATTAACTATTTTCTAAGTGTTATTGCTTGTAAACAAAACTCAAAACCAAGAAGGCACATTTTATTTATATTTAGCGTCCATTGTCAGGAAGTCAGTAGTAAAGTTTAGTTACGAATAATAACTTAGAGTTATTTTAGATAACAGATTTATGTTTGGTAGAGGAGCCTAATTATGCGACGTTTACTTTCTGCTTTAGCCGTGACTAGCTGTCTACTAACTGGTTTACCGACTACAACCTTGGCACAAAGCCTGCCAGGATTTACGCTATTTAGCGGCATCAAAAGTGAAAATCAACTGCCTTTCCGCTTAGATTTTGGCGGACAAGCCAATGCTTGGGATCGTTACATACTGAGAATTCCACCCCAAAAGATGAAATTGGCAGTTGCTCAGTTTGCTATTACCTACCCAAATTATTACAAGGGAAACTTTGACCCCAAAGAAATTGAAGTCCGAGTTAAAGGCAAAAAAGTTAAGCTTTCAGAAGTGAAGTGGGACAAAGAAGGTAAGCTAATCAACATCTATCCCGAAGAACCAGTGCCAGCAGGCAGCAGAGTTGAGCTAGTCTTATCTAACGTGAAAAATCCAACTTTTGGCGGCACTTTCTACTTCAATTGTCAGGTTCTCTCTCCCGGCGAAGTTCCACTATTACGTTACTTGGGAACATGGATTTTGAGCATTTCGTAAATCAAAGGTCAAAAAGAGGAAACCACAAAAGTTAAGAGTCAATAGTCAGAAAGTTTTTGACTTTTGGATTCTTGACTTTTTTACTGAAAGTCTCTAGTTTGTGAAGCAATGATGATATATTAATAGATTGTGGCTTTTTATAAAAAATCTTCTAAGAGGAGAACAGTATGCAGAGAACTTTGGGCGGCACTTGCCGTAAGAGAAAAAGAACCTCTGGGTTTCGTGCCAGAATGCGAACACCAGACGGTAGAAACGTCATCAGAGCTAGGAGAAGAAGAGGACGCCATCGTTTGAGCGTCTAGGATACTTTAAGTGATAGAAAGCGGCTGTGGCTTTGCCCAAAGCAAATCGACTCAAATCTCGACATGATTTCCAGGCAGTTTTCCGCGAAGGAATTCGGCGTCATGGTTCTTATTTGACATTAAGAGCCTTAAAACCGTTATCTGTAAAAGAGCCTTCTGGTGTGGATGCTGCCACCCAAACTTTAAATCTTGCCAGTACGCAAATTGGCATTTCAATTAGCACAAAAGTTAGCAAAAGAGCAGTAGTTCGCAACCGCATCAAACGGCAGATTGCAGTAGCCCTATATGAGTTATTGCCCAAACTATCGCCAGGATGGCGGCTAGTGGTCGTTGTGAAACCCACAGTGTTAGAAACTAAGTGCGTAAGCCAACAATTTCTGCAAGAATTAGAGCAGTTGTTGGCACAAGCCGAGGTACTCAATGGGCATTCGTGAAGAAGTTTATTATGAAGGCGGCCCCCACATTGGGGATTTGATTCTCAACCTGCTGATTGGGCTAACCATCGTTGGGATACCATTGACAGTTGGGGCAATTGTCAGGGCATTGTGGCTACGCTTCCGCATTACAGACCGCCGAATTTCTGTCATGGGGGGCTGGATGGGACGCGATCGCACTGATATCATTTACTCAGAAGTTGTCAAAATCGTCAAAGTTCCCCGTGGTATTGGCTTTTGGGGAGATATGGTACTAACCCTGAGAAACGGTAGCCGTTTAGAATTGCGAGCAGTTCCTAAGTTTCGGGAAGTCTACGACTACATAAATGAAAAAGTTACCGCCAAAAATCCCGAATATAGCAGCGCTGCTAATCAGTGAGGGAGCAGGGGGATGTGGTTCGACTTCGCTCACCAACCGGGAGATGAGGGAGATGAGGGAGACGAGGGAGATGAGGGAGAAATATAATTACCAATCCCCAATCCCCAATCCCCAATCCCCAATCCCCAGTCCCCAGTCCCCAGTCCCCAATCCCCACCCTTGTGCGGCAATCCGTAGTCATGAGCAGTCGCAGAGGAATTAAGATTTAGATAAACTTAGATTCAGTCAGTTTACAGTACCTCAGGTTGAATTCAGAATAATGGATTTTGGTATCGGGTTTCTCTCGAACAACGTGATGCTGCCAATCATAGATTTTTTCTATGGTATTTTACCTAGCTATGGATTGGCGATCGTTGCCTTGACATTGATAGTCCGCTTCGCGCTCTATCCCCTGAGTGCTGGCTCAATTCGCAATATGCGGCGGATGCGAATTGTACAACCTCTGATGCAGAAGCGGATGGCAGAAATCAAGGAGCGCCATAAAGACAATCCGCAAAAGCAGCAGGAGGAAATGGTCAATGTCCAAAAGGAATTTGGCAACCCATTAGCCGGATGTTTGCCACTACTGTTGCAAATGCCAGTTTTACTAGCACTGTTTGCCACTTTGCGGGGTTCACCTTTTGCTGGGGTGAACTACTCGGTCAATTTGCAAATCTTTCCCGCCGAACAAATTGAACGAATTCAACCGCAAGCCTTTGCTACCCAACCCCAAAACATCTACATTGCTGATGGCGAACACTCTCGCGTCACTGCTATCCTCCCTGGAGGTAATAAACTGGCAGTGGGGGAGCAAACTAAGATTCAATATCAGACTCTAGAAGGCAAACCATTTCAGGTACTCTTAGCAGAACACCCAGAAAATAAGTTAACTCCTGAATGGAAGGTAATCAAAGGTGAAGATCGCATCAAAATTGATGCTCAAGGCAATATAGAAGCCTTACAACCGGGAGATGTGACGATTCAAGGTACAATTCCTGGTCTGGCAGCAGACAAAGGATTTTTGTTCATTGATGCCTTGGGTAGGGTTGGGGCGATCGATCCCGACGGTATGATTCATTGGGATATCGTCGCTATGGTCATCTTCTTCGGGATCAGTCTCTACGTTAGCCAAATACTTTCTGGTCAAAATTCCAGTGGTGGCAACCCACAGCAAGACACAGTAAATAAAATCACCCCAGTCATCTTTTCTGGGATGTTTTTGTTTTTCCCCTTGCCAGCTGGGGTACTGATGTATATGGTAATTGGTAACATTTTCCAAACCCTTCAAACTTATATCCTTTCCCGTGAACCCTTACCAGAAGAACTACAAAAAATCGTAGAATCTCAGGAGAAGGAAACAGCAAGCGCAGAACAAAAGGCGTTGCCCTTTGAACCAAAAAGTTCCAAGAAAAAAGCTACAAGCTGAACATGAGCAACAATCCCATGCAACGAGGTCAGCAGTGGTTAAAAACACTGCTCGAACTCTTTGGGATATCTGCTGAGATTAAGGGTAATTTAGAAATTGCTCAATCTCAAGAAGACGATTCCCAAGAACCAGATAATTACTGGTTGACGATTGATCAAACCAACTTGCAGCCAGAACAAATCCAACTGCTGATTGGCCCTGATGGTTCTGTATTGGATGCCATTCAATATCTAGCTAACTCTGTTCTTAACCTCAACCAACTGCAAGAAGGGCAAGCCTCTTATACCATTGAGTTGGATGGCTACCGCGTCAAAAGACAAGCAGAAATTCGAGCATTAGCAGAAACTGCTGCCCAAGAGGTACGTTCTTTTGGTAGAGAAGTCGAAATTAAATCTCTGAGTTCAGCTGAACGGCGTCAAGTCCACACATTCCTCAAAGACTTTGGGGATTTGGAAACTTTTAGTCGTGGCAAAGAACCGCATCGTCATCTAGTTGTCCGGCCAGCAGGCGAACCATAACATGCTAATTAATATAGCTAATTTCTACTTTCACTAAAAAGTTAAACTTAAAGATGTATTATCAGTAATTATGCTGATAATTGGCATAAGTTTTCCTGAGTATATTTTCATTAATCCTATGGACGCAATCTATATTCCGCAGCTTACTAAAGCACCGGAGCGGACAGAGGAAGTTGAAGTTAAGGAATTTTTGCCTGGTCTAGAAACTTTAACGCCAGTCCGTGGCCGGGTGCGTGTACAGCATCACGGCAATTATTTGGAAGTATCTGGTCAAGCAGAAGCAATTATTACTTGTACCTGCAATCGCTGCTTACAGCAGTACAATTATCGTTTAGTAGTTGATACGAAGGAAATCATCTGGTTAGACGAAGTTGCTAATCAGTTTAATGATTTGCCACTAGAACGAGAAGTAGCTATGGAAGATTTGATAGAAACTTTATCACCCGATGGTTACTTTTATGCTAATGAGTGGCTGTACGAGCAGATGTGCTTAGAAATGCCTCAGCGCCAGCTATGTAACCTCAACTGTCCAGGTATTTTGAACAAGACTATTAATAATACTTCGGAACAGCCACTTGATCATCGCTGGGCTTCTTTAGAGGCTCTGAAAAAGCAACTGCCAGGATAATATCAAGTTTAGTTGTAGACTTATCGTTAAGACTGACGCGGGGATGGGGGGACGGGGAGATGCGGAGATTTTGGAATTATGAAAAGCAATTTCCCAATTTCTTGAAAGAAATCGGGAATTGTGAAAACTCAAAACTAATGTAACAGCGATCGCCTATCTTGCGGTAAGCTAATAATCATTCAAATTGCATCTCCGCGTCACCCCATCACCGCGTCACCGCGTCGCTTTACTTAGGCCCTAAAAAGCGAGTAGCAAAATTTTGCGATCGCGTTGGTGACAGTGCCCGAGCTTTGAGAATTGCCGCCATCAAAAAGGCGTAAGATAAAACTCCTACAACTACCAGCAGCAAAGTATTGATAGAGCCTGTAGCGTTCCATAAAGCGTGTAGTGCGGAGGCACTGAGATAACCAACTAGGAGGATTTGCCAACTTCTACTAGGTTTGAGAACTGCTAATCCAATGAAATACCCCAGGTATCCACTGTAAGCCATATGTCCTGCCACTGAGCCTAAGATGCGCGGAATCAGCAATTGCAAACCCACTAATTGACCCGCAGCTCCTATACCCACCTGTTGTGCGACGTTGCGAGTCACTTCTGGCACATATTGACCTAGAGTTTCCAATAGAGTAAAACCTACAGCAGAAGCCGTTCCCAACAGAATGCCATCTAAAGGTTCCCAAACACCTACACGTTCCCGCCAAGGTGAGGACAGTAATCGACCGAGAGCAAATGCACCCAATATAGGCAATGCTTTGAGTAATTCTTCCATCAACCCCGCACCAAAGAACATCCGCACTAGCAACTCTGTAAAGGTGATTGGTTCTTGAGCTGAGGGTAAGCTTCCAGGGAGAATCCCACGAAACACAAAGATAAATAAATCTAATAGGGGACTGAGCAAAATTAGGCAAGTACCCAATGCTGCACCTACTAGCACCCACCAAGGCTTTTGTTTACCGCAAAGTTGGTAAACGAAATAATAAGCAGCAAAAGCTATGTAAGTCGCCACAATCAATTGATTGAGTTGGGGTTGACCTACTGTACGAAACATCAGCACCACGAATACGACTGTGAGAATTCCTGGTACAAGGTAAGCTTTGCGAGTTAAATCTTTACCAGTAGAAATAATTGGAAATAGTTGAGTAAAGCTAACTGAATCAACCTTTGACTGTGTTGGATAGTTCGCCGCCGATGGCAGTGGCGGAACTTGGTTAACTGTCGTTACAGTTGGCAGGGAAGTTGCTTCATACTCAAAAACATATTGTGGCCCATCAGAGCCTAAAGAAATGCGATCGCCAGGGTGTAATTCTTGACATCCATATAATCGTTGCCCATTCAAATAAGTGCCGTTAGCGCTATTCAAATCGCAAATTACCCAACTGAGTTGATTATCTGGGGATGAAGAGAGGGGACGAACCACTGCATGACGACGAGATACCATCCGGTACATCATGGCATCCAAGACAACTTGGCAGCTGGGGTCTCGTCCAATTACCACCTCTTTAGTAGGGAACAGCGAGTAGCGAGATTCTGACCCAAAAGCTGCTCCATTACCAGACACTAGCCGCAGAAATGCATTATGTCTTGCGTTTTTGCCTGTCATCGAGTTAGAGTGCGTTTCTAAAGTAATTGTTAAAATACTTTGGCAGTAGGACTTAACCTTAATCACATTAACAGCAACATTGCTAAATACACTATAGCTTTACTTACTGCTAATAAATTTAAAATTATTGAAGTTCTGAATCAGCGAAAGCCACTATTCAGACTTCTCTCAAAACCCTTAATTTTCAATTGTTTCACATATCTAATTTTCTTAAGCGTTTTAGCTACTGTAACTTTGCTCTGAGCCTAGTCTATCAGTTGTATTAGTCAGAGTGTATGGGTCATGTACTCTTGACACTCTACTGTAAATTCAACAAACAGTAATTTATCAAAAAATAGTAGCTTTCACCACATTTATTTACATTCAAAAAATATAAAATTTCTAGTGGTCTATTGTTTTATATTTTTTGTTACTCACTATCGACTATTAAATACTGATAACTTGCAACTAGTCTAAATTATTCAAGAAGACAAGGAATGGGGAACTTGTGCTGAGCGAAGTCGTACCCTGCGGGATCTTGCTAGGCGTTAGCGTCTCCGACAGGAGAAGTATGGGGAATAAGTAACCACAGCGGAATTATAAGTTTGATTTTATACTAATCAACGTTTGCGATAGATAAGGTATAGATACACAAAAAAGCCTTGATATAATCAGCTGCCAATACTTTTTTATATTTAGGTAGTCCAATGTGGTATTCTCAAGACGCGTTCTGGAGAATTTATCGCAAGTATTGATATCAAGGGTAAGGATTTGAGTAAATGCAAATAGCTCAGAAATGGTTGGCACAAAAAACTAATCAGTTAGTGCTTTGTTTGCTGGTTGGGGGACTGCTGTTTCGCGGCTTAATTGCTTACTGGTTTTATCCTAGCTTTGATGAAGCTTACTACTATCTTTATAGTTTACATCTTGACTGGAGCTATTTCGATCACCCAGTTCTCGTAGCGCTGACAACTGGTTTTGGGCCGTGGTTGACTGGTGTTGTCTCTCAATTTACGATTCGCTTGGGAGCGCTGCTTGGGCACACCGGCAGTTTGATACTATTATATTTGACTAGCAAAAGACTATTTTCTGCTCAAGCTGCCAGATTGACATTAGCGATCGTCACCATCAGCCCAATTTTTTTGGTTGGCTTTGGCATTCTGAGTTTACCTGACAGTCCACTCATGTTTTTTTGGTCAGCCAGTTTATACTGTGCGACTAGTGAGTTTTTTCGGCAGCCAGAAACTCAAAAACCCAGTCACCGAAATTCATACATTCCCAGCTATCGCTTAGCAATTTTAGGTATTTTGGTGGGATTAGCTTGTCTCAGCAAATACCATGGTTTTTTATTGGGATTGGGGTTGATTGGTTTTTGTTTAACAAGTCCACCGCACCGCTGTGTAATACGTTCCCCTTGGGCATGGCTAGGACTAGGCTTGTTTCTTGTTACGATCTTCCCGATTGTGTTTTGGAATATACAGCATGATTGGGTATCCTTTCGCTTTCAATCAGAACGAGCAGTTCCCAGAAGTGGCTATAGTTTTTTGAGTGTGGTAGTTGTTTGTTTGGCACAGGTAGTTTACTTGTTTCCAACTATAGGATTACCGCTTTGGTGGGTGAGTTTGGGGGCAGTGTTTTTGAGAAGAATTCCAGTTTTTTCTCACAAATCATTAGTCTGTGAGAAATATTTCCCAGCGAGTCAGCTATTAATTCTATGGGTTTCGTTGCCAGTAATTTTTGGGTTTACTCTGATCGGAGGATATCGACAAATTTTACCAGCATGGTCGATGCCAGGATTTTGGGGGATAACTTTGCTCTTAGGACAACAAGCAGTGATTTGGGAACAGCAATCCCGGCGTTCGGTACGACGATGGCTTTTAGGTTCAGGGATAATGGTGAGTAGTATTTTACTCATTGCTCTATTGCAAGTAACGACAGGTATATTGCAAAAGCCGAGTCAATATGCTCTGATGGGCGGGTTTTTGCCTCCCAAGAATGACCCCTCTACAGAACTGATTGATGTTCAGCAACTCCGGCGTGGTTTTGCTGCGTCTACAATCTTCGGTGCAGCGTTACAGAATTCTAGCTTTATTTTTACGAATCGTTATTATATAGGCGGGCCAATTGCTATGGCTCTCAAACCCGCAGATCAAATACCGATTACCTGCTTTGATATTGGTAAGGATTTACGCGGCTTTGCTTTTTGGTCTAGGGCTGAGCAATGGTTGGGAAAAGATGCGTTGTATATTACGACTTCGCCTTTTAATCTCAGAAAAGATTTAATGAGTAATTATCGAACTTACTTTAGTAGCTTGAGTGAGATTGAAACAATACCGATTCGGCGTGGTGGGGTTGTTGTCAATGTTGTTTATATTTATCAGGCGAAGAAACTTCTCAAGCCTTATCCCCGGTCTTATGGAATATAAATACTGCTGTTTTGACATCTACCCCATGCCTGAAGGGAGAAGATTCTAAAAAGTTGCCTTGTGAAATTTTCTGCTTCCACAAGTCGGCTTACTTGGAGGGCTTTCAATGCGATCGCGGCTGCATCATCGCTGCCAAAAACGAAAGCACGTCTTCCAGTGGAGGCAAGGTATATTCATTGAGATCAATCGTCACAGTTGTTTTGTCTAGGGCGATGAATTTCCACAGTTTCCCCGTCGTCGAAGCCCCATAGATGGTTTGAATGGGATTCCCTTGAACTTCATTAAACTGTTGTGCTGCAACCATTGCCGCTACACATTGAGCAATCCCAGCATTGAGTGAATCTTGTTTAGCTTCCACAATCACCAACACCGGGTCTGTGATTTCTAACAACTCAGGAGAGCCACTAATCAAAAAATCGCAGTAGCCATTGAGACCAGCATCATCATCTACATTGAATTCTTTACCTGAGAAAATGCTAATTTTCTGCTCAAAATGCTCTCTAATTTCAACTAATAAGGGTGCAACAATTAACTCAGACCGAATCTTTTCGGTGCCAACTCCCAGCGCCAAATCTAGGTTACGGCGAATCGTTTCTCGCAGATAGTCACTCGGGGCGATCGCTTGAGGCTGAATTACCTGCGATCGCCCTTCGTAAAACTTTAGCCCAAACTGCTTTTTTAACTTTGCAATAGTAAACTTTTGGTAAGACATAATTGGTCAGACAGGACTAGAGTCACGTCTCAACTTTGGGCTGCGCTCAGGTGATCGCGTTGGGGAGCAAGCTGGGAAAATGGGCGATCGCAATCCTACAATATTAGGATAGCTTCCTTGTCAGAAAACTAAAAAACTGAAGTTATAAACTGTTCCACATATAACTTGCATAGTTAGAGCGGGCAAGATGCCCACTCCACAAGAGTTTTATTTAATTTGATTATGTAATTTAGATGTTTTTTAGCTTATCAATCAAGTCAGAAACGGTCGAACAACGATTAGAAATCCTAGAAGCTGAAGTTGCACTTCTCAAGAATCAGTTACAAATTATTACTCCTACAAAAAAAGCATTGATATTATGTCGGTTGGTCGTAATCTGCAAGAAACTCATTTAAATCGTGCCCGCGCTAGTCTCAGACAAGCGCTATCTTGGTATGGATATCTTCGCAAGTCAGGACAAAGGCTATCCAATCCAGAATTGGCAGGTTTGGTGAAACCAGAATTGGAAGCTCTGAGTGCAACACTCAATAAGTTAGACTCTAATGTGATTAGAATTGCCGCTTTTGGTTTAGTGAGTCGTGGTAAATCAGCGGTGTTGAATGCTTTGCTAGGAGATAAGGTTCTGCAAACAGGCCCCCTCAATGGTGTGACTCAATGGCCGCGTTCTGTGCGTTGGCAGCCTGGAGGGAAGGTACAAGTAGAGTTAATTGATACGCCGGGGTTAGATGAAATTGCGGGGGAATCACGGGCGCAAATGGCGCGAGAAGTGGCGCGTCAAGCTGATTTGATTTTATTTATCGTGTCTGGTGATATTACGCGCACTGAGTATCAAGCACTGTTGGAGTTGCGGCAAGCACAAAAACCCTTGATTTTGGTCTTTAATAAAATAGACCTTTATCCTGATATAGATCGCTCAGCGATTTATCAAAATTTGCAACAATTGGGTGCGGGACATTCTCAAGCAAAACCTCTGTTGCCCGATGAAATTGTCATGGTGGCGGCGGAACCAGCACCAATGGAAATACGAGCAGAATGGCCTGATGGTAGTGTTGGTTATGAGTGGGAAACGCCACCGCCACAGGTAGACGAACTCAAGCAGACAATTCTCAACATTCTCAATCGTGAGGGGCGATCGCTTCTGGCTTTAAATGCACTCATCCAAGCACGAGATGCAGAAGCTGCGATCGCCCAAAAAACTATCGACTCGCGCGAACAAGAGGCCGAAGACATCATTTGGCAATTCACCAAATACAAAGCCGTAGTAGTAGGACTAAATCCCATCGCTATCTTAGATGTGATCGGCGGTACAATTGCCGACTTAGCTTTAATTCGCTCTCTAGCAAGATTGTATGGTCTACCCATGACCAGTTATGAAGCTGGGAAAATTCTCAAAACGATTTTATTTAGTTCCGGTGGCTTACTACTAGGAGAACTAGGCAGTAGCTTTTTGTTAGGTTTGGGTAAGAGTACAGCTGCTATTACCACAGGTGATAATCCCACCAATATTACAGCCTTTGCAGGCAGTGCGATCGCCCAAGCTGGCATTGCTGGTTATGGTGCATATTCTGTTGGCAAGGCTGCTCAAATCTATCTTGAAAAAGGCTGCACTTGGGGACAATTAGGTGTTAGCAGCGTCATTCAAGAAATTCTTTCCCAAGTTGATCAAAAGACAATTTTGTATCGTTTGCAACAAGAATTAAAGATTAATCAATAGTTATTTGTCATTGGTTATTTTCCCCTCATTCCCTACTCCCCACTCCCTACTCCCTACTCCCCATTCATTGAGAATAACTAAGAATTATTTTATTAATTGTTACCATTCGTGAGAGTTTATCAACTTCTATCAAGGTCTTCTGACAATTCATTTACATTATCAATTTCCGATGCAAAATTGAGAAAATGACCGTCTTTGCTGGTAAATACTACTAGCAAAGCTTTGTTACCTTTTTGCCTCAAAAATGACAAGAGGGTAATTCCTACTAGATTTTGCTCAAAAGATGACGGTGTTTACTACCGCATAATTTTGTGAAGCTATCTAAACTGAAGATTGTGAGCTTCTTAAGGTCATTGAAAGCTCAAAGTCTATCTCTGTTAGTAAACAAAGGTGAAAGTATCATGACCACAACCTTAAATTTGGGAAAAGGCGCAAATCTTGAGCAGGTTATTGTCGATGCCATTACCGAAGCTCGTTCTACTTGTGAATTAGACGGTAGTGATTCTGCTGGTTGTGCTGTAGCTTGGGATATTGTGGAAGAATTGCAAGCTGAGAAATCTCACCAACACCAAGCAAAACAACACAAAACCTCTTTGGATAACTATTGCGATCGCCATCCAGACTCAGTAGAGTGTCTCATTTACGATGTCTAATGCTGTCGCAAGTCAGCCATAGCTGATTTGGTCACTTGCTTAATTGCTTCTAACTCAGGCGGTGGAGTTTCATTTTCGGTTCCCAACCACAGAAGAAATTCAATATTTCCAGCAGGGCCTGTTAGCGGCGACCAAGTTAAGCCTCTATATCTCCATCCTAATGCTTGAGATACTTGCAAAACCTGGAAAATAGCATCAGCTTGGTCGTTGGCATCACGGACAACACCTTTTTTACCCACACGAGATTTACCAACTTCAAACTGTGGCTTGACTAACAATACAGCTTCTCTAGGAGCTTTTGTTAGTTGCCACAAAGCAGGCAAAATCTTAGTGAGGGAAATAAATGATACATCAACCACCGCCAAATCAGATACAGGATCATCTTCACCATACAAATCATCTGGTTGTAGTTGTCGCAAGTTAGTACGTTCACGCAAAATTACCCGCGAATCATTTCGCAATCGCCAATCAACTTGTCCGTAACCGACATCAATTCCGTAGACTAATTTAGCTCCAGCTTGCAGGAGACAATCAGTAAAGCCACCTGTAGAAATGCCACCATCGATACAAACACGACCTGCAACTGGAATGGCGAACACAGTTAAGGCTTTGGAAAGCTTTTCTCCACCTCTAGAAACGAAAGGCGATCGCTTTTTAATTTGTATTTGAGATAAAATATTTACTTCTGTACCAGGTTTATCAATCACCTGCATATTAACAGTCACTTCCCCCGCTTGAATTAAACGCTGTGCCAAGGCGCGAGAAGAACATAAATTAAGTTCTATTAATAGTGTATCAAGTCTTTGTTTAGCCAATTAACTTGACTCTCCTGGCGAAATTAAAGCCAAAGCGTAATTTATAATCTCTTTTTTATTAACCAACTTTTCTAACTCTTCTGCTTCATAACGACCTTCTTGTACTTCCAGCGTTGCCTCATCAATGGCATTTAAATAAGCTTCCTCTAAAGTTTCTAATAGTTCATCTAAAGTCAGGTAATAACCTCCAGCTTTGCGACGCTTATTTTCTCGTTGAATTTCTCGAACTGAATTCCGAATTGAGACTTCCCAAGAACGAGTTGTGCAGTTTTCAGCTTGTTGTTTAATGAGATGTAATAGCAAAATTACTGCATAACTACGAATTGTCTTGATGATGTCATTTCGGCTCATTTCTGCCAATTCTGCAACTATAATTAATGCTCCTTGAACATCGCCTTTAAGGAGCAAGTCTTTCAAGGTTAATAATTCCTCCATAATTAGCGCCTCAAGCATAGCAACTTCTATTGTGGCTTTAAATATTATGATCCTTTTGGGACGTGCGGAGTTTTTTCTATAATGATCCTAATATGAGGCTTAAAAAAACACAGCCATGACAGATATTCGGCAGCAAATCGCCATACAACTGGATGCTTGCTTAGCTTCTTAACCATTCTAAAGTCGATTCTTTCATCCGCACCCGCCATTTAAAACGATCGCTAGGATCGAGTTTAATATTTTTTTCCCAAGCTGATAGTGCTTCTTGACCATTCCCAAGCTCATCTAATGTTAAAGCTTTTACACCCCATCCCCAACCATCCTTGGCATAAAGTTCAGTATATTTTTCAAGTGCTTCTATTAGTTGTGGTTCAAAAGATTTATCCCATATCAAAGCCGACCTTAGATCTAGAATGAACATTCTGCGCGAGAAACGATTATGAGGATCAAGTTTAATTGCTTCTTCCCATGCAGGTATTATTTTTACACAGTTCCATGCAGTTTCCATTTTGAAGAGAATCAATGCTTTACGTTCCCATGACCAAGCACTTTTCGGATCTATTTTGATGGCGTTATCATACATTTTTAGTGCTGCTTTGGGTGAGAAAAATTCTATTACGAAACCTGCAAATTGCAAGATTAATGCTGGTTTATAAATCAGATAAACAATACCAGCAATCAACAGAGGTAATACTGTATACCAACGATCAAATAAATACCAACCACCCGCAGAGAATTCCTCAGAAATTCCTAAAGCAAGGGTAAAAGCAATAGGAATAAGAAAGAGTAAATGGGCTATTGAGATAAAGGGTAACAGAAAGCAAATAAAAAATAGTCCAATTAAAGATATAATTCCACTGCGATTTCGTAACCTCAATGGTAGCCAAACACCAATAATTCGAGAACCATCTAATGGCGGAATTGGTAGTAAATTCAACAGCGCCATGAAAAACTGTAAATTAATAAAAATAGCGATAAATGCACAGAACCAGTGTGGTAAATTCCCAGCAATGCTGAAATGAAATATGGGAACTAATAGCAATCCAAAAAGTATGCTAGCAATGGGGCCTGCTGCGGCTGTAGCACTTGACCACAAGCGATTGCGAATTTCATCAAATTCAATATAAACTGCTGCACCAGGTAAAGCTATTCCACCTGTGACTAAGAAAATTCCTGGCAGGATGATACTGTGTAGAGGATTGATGTATCGACTGGGATTAAAGCTTAAATAACCTTTATCTTTGACAGAGCGATCGCCACCCCAATATGCTACTATTGCATGTCCAAACTCATGAAAGCTAATAGCGACAATCCACAACAAACACGCCATCACTGAAACCAGTAGTTTAATCCTAGCTGGATAGAACTTGCTAAGTGAATTTGGAGTAATGCTTTTGGGAAATATTTTACCCTCACTATTGATATAAAGATATTCATCCCAATTATTTCCTTGTTCAATAACCCCATTTTGACGAACTACTTGAGCAACTCCGTATTGGTCTAATTGCTCACACTCAGTAAATTGAGGTTGAATGATGAATTTACCAGTTTTGTCTATGTATCCACATTTACTATCTTTTGCGACAGCTGCAAGCCCGTTAGAAAAACGACTTTTTAGCACTTCTTTTGAAGACGGGTTAAACTGCTGGGCACGCAATTTCTCTATTGAAGATAAGTTAACCTGCAAGCCACGCTCTTGCAATAATGATTTCCATGTTTCAAGTATAAAAGTAGGTTTTTTCTCATAAATAGTGGCCAACTTGGGATCTATCTGAAACTCTGGTTTAATCACAATTTTGCCAGTTGTGTTGATAAAACCAATCTTGCCATTAGAAACTACTAAAGCACGTTCTTCAATGAAGCTATCAGCATAATCAAATTGCGGGCTAATAATGAACTTGCCAGTTCTGTTAATATAGCCCCATTTTTCATCTACTCGAACAGCTGCTAATCCTTGTGAAAAGCCTTGACAGCCATCAAATTGTGGTTCGATGACCGCTTTTCCTTGTTTATTCTGAAAACCACATTTTTCTGCTGCTGAATAACCAAAATCATATTCAGAGGTGGCAACTACAGGTGTAACATCGCGTCCTTGCTGTTTAGCCCACAACGGTACTTTAATAATGGCGAGTTCTTCCTGAAACTCCTTAGCTAACTTGGGTGGATTGTTAAAGTCGCCTACCACCAGCCCTGATTTATCCCGGTATGATGTAACCCTGTATGTTTTGGGATCGCGGAACGTCGCTATGCCTTGAAAAAACTGGATCGAGAATGTGTCCGCAAGCTCAAATCGGGACTTATAGAACACTGGTTGAATCCATTTGCCTTCTGGGTTGATAGCGCCCCACAAACCATTAACTTTAACAGTTGCGATACCACCAGAAAATTGCTGTACTTTATCGTATTGGTAAGGGATTACTAACTTTCCACTTTGGTTGATAAATCCCCATTTACCGTTAAGTTTGACACCTACCAATCCTTCCGAAAAAGAACTTGATAACCAATCATCATCAATATGAAAAGAACTTGATTCACCAACTTTATCGAACTGGGGAGAAATGCTGATCTGTCCTTGAAGGTTGATGAATCCCCATTTATTATTGACACGTACAGGTGCAAATCCCTCAGAAAATTTTCCTGCGTAATCAAACTGAGGTTGGACAACTAATTGTGCGGCTTGATTGACATATGCATATCCGCTTCTATTTCTTCCCATGAAAAATTGAACGGGATATAAATTTTCCGTTTTGGTTTCATATCCCTTTTGCAACACACTCATGGGATATAATTTTTCAGTCTGGGATATGTGGATAATTTGAAAAGCGATCGCACTAACTAATGCGAGCATAAATAGAACAAGCAACCAAGTCCTTCTCTGGAATACCATTTAGTAGAACTTCTCCTGAACCAGTGGCCTGACATGAAGATTATGACAGGTTGTGGTAATTGGTACTATGCATAAAAGTGCATCAGCCGACATCAAGTTCAGGTAATCACTTAATTATTCAAAACTCTCCGCGTCCCCGCGTCAATCCTAATGATAAGTTTTCATTTTTCGATTTTACACCCAGTCCCCAGTCCCTTTTACGCGAACTTGATATTACTCCCAAGTTGACACATCTCGCAGTGTACTGGGAATTTCCCCTTGAGATTGGGGAAACTCCAGCACAGTTTCAGAGTAACCTAAATATCCAGATTCGGTAAACGATAAAAGCATCCGCGAAAGCGCCAGCCAAACCTCTGGTTCATATTCCCAATCACGATAGCGCGTAGCTTTCCCAGCAATTGAACGCAAGGCCCAAAAATAGGAATTTCTCACCACAGAACCGCCTTTTTTAAACTCTGGTAAGTCCTCGTGGTGAATAAAAAGCACTTGATTTTCAATCCTGGCTCTCATTTCGCCATTGTATCAGTTTTAAGAGAGCAGAGGGCTAGAGGTGAGGGGGATGAGGGAGATGAGGGAGACGCAAAGACACGGGGAATAATCAATAACAAATGACGTAAAGCCTGCGGCATAGCTACGCTTAGAGCGTAGCGGTAGCGAGTCCGCGATAGCGTTAGCGTAGCGGTAGCGTTAGCGAGTCATCGAGCGTCGGTACGAGCGTCAGCGTAAAGCCTGCGGCATAGCTTCGCTTAGAGCGACACAGGGGCGTCGCGTCATGATAATTCCCCATTCCCCATTCCTTTCAAGGGTAGGTTTTTCATATTCAGTCTGAAAAAGTCTATTTTTCCGTTCCAAAATCTTTCTCCGCGTCTCCCTTCGGGTGACGCTCGCAAGCTCGCTAACGCTGCGCTAACGCAGTCGCCTGCGGAGGGAAACCCTCCTGCAGCGCTGTCTCACCGTGTCCCCGCGTAAGCGCGTCAACCAAAATGTGAAATCTACAAAACCTACCCATAAGAGATTCCCCATTCCCCATTCCCAATTCCCCCTTATTCATTTTCACTTCCTACTTGATCACCACGTTCTAGTTCCCAGAGAATTTGATTTCCTTCACGGCGTACCCTCGACACTATCCAGTTGCGCCAGCGCCACTGATCTCCCCTGCTAGTAACGGCACTAGCGTGGACATCCATCAAGTCTGCTAGTTCCGAACTAGTGATTAAGTAGCCTTTTTCAGCAATCTCATCAGCAATACGCAGAGTTTCTACTAGGTTGCGGAGTTGCAACACCCTCATCTCAGACGGTTTTTCTTCAGTTGCGGCCGCAGCTGGCCCAGTTGATGGTTCCATAATAGTTATTTCTAGTGTAGAAGTACTAATTTCTTTTGTTCTTTTGTTAATTATTGTAGAGTTTGCATCACAATCAGATACTTTTGTTACATTTAATTCGCTTTGATTAGATAAAGATTTGTAATGCTCGGTAGATGATAACTGTTGCAGTGATGGAATTTTGCCATTGGCGAAGGAGCGAGCAATCACATCGCAGCGTTCGTTGCCTATGTTACCAGAATGACCCCGGACATATTGCCATTTTATCTGGGGGGTATTGAGTTCATCGAGAATTTCTAACAAGTCTTGATTTTGAACTGGTTTCCCGTCTGCTTTTTTCCAGCCTTTTTTCTTCCAGCCTTTTATCCACTTGGTAACGGAGTTGATGAGATATTCGCTATCGGTATAAAGGGTAATGGGTTGAGTTTGTGCTGATGCTTGCAAAAATTGTAAGCCAGCGATCGCAGCTTGCATCTCCATTTTATTGTTGGTAGTGTGTGATGATGCATTGCCCATTTCGTGAATTGAGCTATCGCTGAAGTAGACGACAACACCCCAGCCTCCTGGGCCAGGGTTGCCAGTACAAGCGCCATCGGTGTATATGCTTTGGATTATGCGTTGAGTAGACATGGTAAAAATTTGATGAAAGGGAACAGGGAATGGGGAATTGAAACGCCCACCCTGCGTTGGGCTTGGGGGCAAAGGGGTGTTAGCGCAGCAAGACGAAGTTAGGCTTTACACTTGATTACGAATTAGTTTGATTGATATTTTGCACTTTTTGGAAAATTTGAGTAACGGCTTGCACAATTGTTTCTTGTTGATCTATCCAAACAAAGTGACCGCTTTTTTCTGCCAATATTTGTTGGCAGTCGGTTGAAAGTAAGAGTAAATGAGATTGCATGACATCACGAAGTTTATCAGCGCTTTGAATAGAAAAATAAAGCTTACCCAAAGTAGGTTTCAGAAAAGTATTAGCTTTGATATTAATAATCGGAATTTTGCCTAAATCATTAGCTTTTTGAACTTGATAACCACTGTGATTCAAACTCCACATTTCCCGAAACATTGTCAGCCAATGTTTTGCAGAGTAAAAAGATGTTTTAACAATTTTTAATGATTGCGGAGAGAACTGACGTAACTCTTTCTTCATAATTTCAAATATACCTAATATACCTAAAAATCGCACAATTCCTAAAGCGGCTCCTAGAGATGCGATCGCGAAAGAAATCGAGAAAAATGATTTCAATAATTGCAGGCTAATTGGCATAGATAACATTAGTTTTTCATGCAAGCCATCTGTTAAAACTATGCCTAATACTTCTTCGGGAAAATAGTGAGCATAAAGGCGCATATTATAAGTGCCAAATGAGTTACCAACTAAAATATAAGGCGGCTCAATTTCTGCTTTGAGCAAAAGATTGTGTAACTCTTTAACTATTTGTTCACTAGTACGGGGTTGGTAATTTGATTCGCTGCAACCATATCCTGCTCTGTCATAGATACAAACTCGTGTGATTTTCGCTAGTTCTTCTACTAAAAAATAACCCTCTATGCCACCAAGGCTATGATCTAAGACGATTGTAATATTTCCTTCGCCAGCGCAATAAAGATGTAATTTATGACTACCTAAATCAATCAATTTTCCTATTGGCTTCATGTGTAACTTTTCTTGTCTAGTAGCCACAGCATGATACGTAGTTATTCCCAATAAAAATAATAAGTCTATGTGAGAGGATATAAATGAAATTAAATTCAAAACTTTTCTTTCTCCATAAGTTAGTTTGCGCTCCTAATATCAATAGTTAAGTATTCAAAATGTTGTACAGTTTAGCATAAAAAGTATAAAATTACCCAATAAGATAATTTTTTTGATCGAGACGTGCTTTTGCAGCATCTCTACAATAATCTAGATTGTGAAGGATTTTCCTTTCCCCTACACCCTTACCCCCTAGTTTTTGTAATCAAAATATGACACAACTTACTTTAGTAATTGGGAATAAAAATTATTCATCTTGGTCGCTGCGGGCTTGGTTAGCGATAAAACAATCAGGTTTGGAATTTGAGGAAGTCTGTATTCCTCTATACATCTCGGATTATTCAACAAAAGTTCGTCAGTACTCGCCATCAGGAAAAGTACCTGTATTGTTGCACGACACTCAAACGATATGGGATTCTTTAGCGATTTGCGAATATCTAGCTGAAGCTTTTCCTCATCAGCATTTGTGGCCAGAGGATAAAACAGCAAGAGTATTTGCTCGTTGCATCAGTGCAGAAATGCACGCAGGTTTTCAAAAGCTACGTCAAAATATGCCGATGAATTGCCGTGTGAAATATCCTGGCAAAGGTTTAGCACTGGGTGTACAAAAAGACATTGACCGCATTACTAGTATATGGCAAGAATCGCGTCAAAAATTTGGGGCTGGTGGCGATATGTTGTTTGGTGATTTTACAATTGCCGATGCTTTTTTTGCCCCTGTTGTTTTGCGTTTTGTTGCTTATGATGTGCAGCTAGATGCTGTTTCTAGAGATTATGTAGAGGCAGTTTTGGCACTACCGACAATGCAAGAATGGATTCAGGCGGCTAAAAATGAAACAGAAGTAATTTCTGAATACGAGTTTTGAAGATGGGGAGTAGGGAAGAAATATTTTCATCATTAGACCTCTTGCAAAAGTCAGATACTCACCAGAAAATAAATTTTCTGGCTGATAACTCAAGTCGGTTTCAACCGACTAATAACAGTATTTTTAGTCCGTTTCAACGGACTTTTGCTATTAGGCAGAGACTTGAGTCTCTGACGGTTCAAGTATTTTTGCAAGAAGTCTATTTCTTGTGAGTATTGGTTGCAGAGCTTCTTATTAAAAGTCCTAATTTTTGCGTTCTTCTCTGCATCTCTGCGTGAGCTTTTCACACCATATTCAACAACGCCGAAATATTTATGTAGAAAATTGGATGAACAATCAATAAAAATATAGTGATGTAATTTATGACGCGATCGCCTATTTTATGGAGTCAAGAAGTTGTTTCAGATATTGTTCGCGTTGAACAACATCAACAGCCAGCAAATGGTTCCTCTGAGTGTTGTCTTGCTAATTATCTAATTAGTATTCATCTAGGAAAACCAATTCAATTAGAACGGACGGCAGAAGGACGGCGTAGTCAAGATTATTTTGGAGTAGGTGATATTATGATTACACCGCCCTATTTACATCGAAAATTAGCTTGGGATCAACAAGCAGAGTTTTTGTTACTTCGCCTAGAGTCTAAGCTTTTTGCTGCTGCTATATATGAATGCGTTGATGCTGAGCGAGTTGAAATCATACCAACTTTTAAGGTTTGCGATCCTTTGATTCAACAAATTGGTTTAGCGCTCAAATCAGAATTAGAAATCGATGGATTGTGCGATCGCCTTTATGCAGAATCGATGGCGAATGCTTTAGCTGTTCATCTCTTAAAACGCTACTCAACACGAACTTCCAACATTCCCAACTATACAGGTGGTTTACCTAAACATAAACTACAGCAGGCGATTGACTACATCCAAGCTCATTTTGCAGAAGATATTTCATTAGAAGCGATCGCCGTTCACCTTAGCATGAGCCAATATTACTTTGCTCGCTTATTTAAACAATCTACAGGCTTTTCTCCCTATCAATATCTGATTCAATGTCGTATTGAACGTGCCAAGAAATTACTTTTACAGGAACAGCAAAGTATTGCTAATGCGGCGTTGCAAGTGGGTTTTGCCAGTCAAAGTCAATTTGGCAGGCATTTTAAGCGCTTGACAGGAGTTACGCCAAAACAGTTTTTAATGAAATAGCAAGAATCTGCTAAAAACGCAAAAAATAGATATACCCCAAATCAAGAGCTTTATATTCTGGGTTGGGCAGTTCACCGAAGCTGTGCTAGGGGAGAGAACAGGGAACGCTTAACAGGCAACATTCAACTTCTGTTCCCTCCTTGGTCGAACCAGCCTCCTTTTTTCAAGGGAAATGTGATTGGGAGGGGTCTAAATCCTCTGCTAATCAAGTCACTGTTCCCTGTTGCCTTTAACGAGATGGGGATGATCTCATGCTTACTGTTTTTAAAGACAATTTAGTTCTAGCAGCAATTGATATTTTTGTGACGCAGCCTGATCAACAATGGTCTTTAATAGATAGCCTGGTTGCTCATACCAAAAATATACTCAAACAGCAGTCTGGATATGTCGCAAGTGCAATTCATCGTAGTTTTGATGGTTTGCGTGTCGTCAATTATGTGCAGTGGCAGCGCCAAGCAGACTATGAAGCATATATCAATAATTGTGACATTGCCTTAGCTGCTAAAATGACCGGCTTTTTAACTCCTGATTCTCATCTCTACGAAATTTTTATCAGCGAACCAGCCAACAGTCAAATGCAAATTGCTGTAGGTGCAGGTTTGATTAACTTCGGCATCTTTAAGCTCAAAAACCCTGCTGATCAACCCCGTTTTCTGGAGGCAACAAAAGAGGCGGTAAAGCTGGTTACTGGACAAACCGGATTACTAACAACGCATTTTCATCGATCGCTTGATGGGGCACGTGCCATCAATTATGGGCTGTGGAGTTCTCAACAAGAGTATGCGAAAATGAACGAGCATCCGCCTTTTGTAGAACCTTTGATGCAGATGCGATCGCTCGCTAATAACGAGTTTCAAATGTCGCTGTATGAAATTGTGTTTACACAAACAGCAGAGCAGACTTAGAAATGCTTGCTCTAATCTGGAGTCTGCTGTTTGATATGTTCTAAAAATTCGTCAACTGTAGCTGTTCTGCCTTCATCTCAAAGATGTATTGATACACTATCATCCCCAAGTCCCAGACACCGATATAGAAGCTGATATCTATCTGTTTGATAGATTGCGCCGACTATCGCTCAAACAACGGATAGAAATGTTTGCCGCCCACGACCAGGGAGTAAAGAAATTTTGCCTTGCGGGGGCAAAAATCCGGCATCGGGATGCACCACTTGCTCATACGGAAACGATCGCCAATGCTGATCTATACGTGATAGATAATACACCGTTTGCAGGATCGCAAATGGTGCGGCGGCAGTTACTCGATGTTGAGGGAATGCCCGCTTTTTGGGTAATCTCACCTGAAGACTTGGTGCTGCAAAAGTTGTTGTGGGGAAGGGAAAGCCAATCAGAAAAACAGTGGCGTGATGTTTTGGGCATAGTCAAGTTACAAGCCGAAAATCTCGACTATGACTATCTTACTGAGTGGGCAGAGCAGTTAGGATTAGTTGATGCCTTATCTATTTGTTTACTATACTCCACTAGAATGTGGGCGAATACTGCTTTATCTGATTCGTTTCCTGATGCCCCTCTGAAAAATAAGGGTATATCTCCATCACTACTTGCTATTAAATCTAATATACATTGTTTAAGGTCAGGACGATGGTCATTGTGTTCCCAACCTGATGTTTTGACATTATTTTAAGCACAATTGCTGATTGACAAATAATTAATAATCTTAAATTGTTGCCAATGGTCTTCGCTACTTTGACATCAACTTAAAGATTATCTAATGCTTTTCGGTAGGTTTCAGTGAGATTATGATTACCAGCGATCGTTCCTGTTTGTTTAGTAAAGGTGATGGGTATACCAACGTGTTGATAGTGTTTTTCTGATTGACCACCAGTTATTCTCTTTAAAAAATTTCTCAAAAATTCAAATCGTCTCTTTTTACTTTTGGTCATGCTATTAAAGGTTTCATCATCGACAACTTGAGTTGATGGCAAAGGAATAGATTGAATTAAGTCTTCGCTATTAATAATCCGAAAACTTTTGATTTTCTCAAAATTGTCAAAATATCTAGCAAATGTTTCGTCACCAACTCTCGGACTAGCAATTGTATAAAGCTGAATAGAAGAATTGATATTTTTACCTTCAGCTATTTTATGAATGTGCAAGGCTGCCAAAGTTGCTAAACCTGCACCTAAACTATGTCCAGTAATAAATACTTCTGAATCGTCTTTTAATTCAGTTTCAAAAAACTGAGCTATAGTTTCCTTGATAGGGGGAAATATTCTTGGAGCAAGAAGGTTGTCAAGATTAAAGTTTTCTCTTTCTGAAGTATAAATTAAATTAAATCCATTTCTTACTTCTCCTAAACTTTCATCTTTCAAAAATACTGCTGGTTTAGGTCTAAAATTATTAAACCATTCGGCAGCTTCACGAGTTCCTCGAAAAACTACAAAAATTCTTCGGGGATGATTAGCGGATCTGGCAATAAAACCAAAAATTTGCTCAGTAGTAACTAAATCTGTAAGATTGTCAATAATATCTCTGATATCTGACCTAAATAATTCTAACAAACTATCTAATTTAAACAAATCTGCCCACCACCATTGAGGAAAACCAAAACTATGGATACGCTCATAAGTTTCTAGCTTATCTGGTTTTTGTTTCCAAAACTGGTCAAGGTGATTGTAGCTTTTATTTTGAGTTTGAAACTTTTCTATTTGGTTTGCATGAAGCTCAACAAATGCTCTAGAACCAGTGATTATTTTAGGAAGTGAGTCTTTTGTTTGTAAGTTGTCATCGCTGTCCCAAACTTCATATTCGTTATATGCTACAGAAATGAGATTAGCTAACTCCATTGCACGTTCAAGATCAAAAGCTGAATCAGCAGGAATTGTAACTTTATCAAGTGAGAACATAAAAACTCCACTATTTATAGATTTGATTCTAGGGAATCAGATTTTATTTTCCAAACTAATAACAGAGCAATGATGGCTGGAATAGTTTGAATAATTAGAGTAGTCGGTCTTAAAGTAATTGCTCCAAAAATTCCGGCAATGGTAACGCAAGTTAAAAAGAAGATACGCAACGCTTTCGGATTAGTAGTGTCAAAAGCTGACCATAGTAGCCCTACTGCAATAAAACTATTGTAAATACCTGCATTTTTGACAATTGGTTCTGCTTGCATGGCTAATTCTGGGGGAAAATCAAACCTTGTTTTTAGTAAAAATGCTCCGAAGACAATCTCTCCAAATGCTAAAATAGCATGGATAATACCAATAATTACAATCACTATTTGCGTTATTCTTGAATTGAGTTCCATGTTATTTCTTCTACATTAAAAATTGACTAATTTTACTAATGCGGTGCGTTAGTAAGTTCCGTCCATAACGCACCCCACAAAACTAATAATTACTGCCAAAATAATATGTTCTTCAGCTTATCAAGCAGTTTATAAATAGTTTCTAATCTACTTCATGAATCTTTAATCTACTTTAACTAAGCTGGGGGTGGATCTCCAAATTTAACGCTAGAGCAGTTATCAACACGATAATTATTTGATTTAGGCTCATTTTCATCATCAATAATTTTTCCTATTACTCCGCCAATTGATATTAAACGACCTACTACTCCTTGAGTACCACCGAAAATAAGCTTCACAATTGTTTCCCAGTCCAGTCTAGACTTAGGCTTTTTGTAAAGTATCCACTTGTATTTATCTGGTTCTTCACCAAAGAAAATGCCACTTCCTATTTTTTCGTCAGTTTGAACAAAGTTTTTACTGATGAAAACTTCTATTGGCTCATCTGTCAGTTTTTCTATATAAACGCGATTTTCAGTTGTTCTAAATTCTCTATCATCATAAAAAGTTACTCCTGACCCTGCTAAACCAATAATTTTTACTGATGTTGCTTCACCGTTATACTTACCATTAGGGCCTTCTCTACCATTAAGACTCCCTGTATCCGAATCAGTAAGTTCTAGCTTTAGTTTTCCTTGTTCATAAAGTTCTACTTTGTCTGGCTTTATGCTCATAACTTCATCCTTCGCTGTATAGAGAATTGTAGATTGACATAACTTAGTTTAAAATTCCTAGCTTTGTTTGCTATTGAATTTTTTGAATTCCATTAAGTAGGGTTACTGTAATAACTAGTGAATACTAATCCTAGCTATTAACGTATTCTGATAATCCCAGACACAACTGAGAGAGAGCGAGAAAAGTGTCCAGAGACTCCTGAAGCATTACCTTCCGCAGTTTCTACTGTAGAGCCTGGAGTGTATCCTCTAACAATACCAATATGATTAAATTCTCCATCACTACTTGAAAAATCAAAGGTTACAATATCTCCCCGCATAGGTTTTGTTTGCCCAATTCGATAGAAAAATCCATTTTGTTTGCCCCAATATTCCCAAGATTCAACTAAAGCTATTGATGCCCAAAAATTATTTGGTTTATCAGGTATGTCTATGCCAACTTTACGACAGCAATAAGTAACAAAAGCAGCACACCAATTATAGAAAACTGGCGTATTTCCAATGTGTCCTAGCTGCTGCATAATGGGACGTAATGGTGCTAGATATTTTTCCGCATCACTTGAGGCTCCATTCCAACGCAGTCTTTTAGCTGCCTCATTAGCAGCAAAAGTAGCTAATTGAATATGACGTGGATCTGTTGAAACAATTGGGTTATCAACAAACTTACCCCCAAGTTTTTCCCAAGTTATTGGCCCGACTTCTGCATCTGCCAACAAACCAGATTGAAATTGAAATGCTTTGACTGCCGTTTCTGTTTGATCTCCAAAATCTCCATCTTCTGCCCCTACATTGAAACCGAGAAGTTTTAAAGCCTCTTGTAAGGCTTTAACATCATTTCCTTTATCTCCCCATCGTAAAATACGAGTTAGATCCGGTAAAGAATTCGGAGGAAGAACTATAGGAATTGAAGGAGTAGGAATAGTTTTACCAGAAGAGGCTATGTGAAAAGTTTTTGCATTCGGATACTTACCAAAAAAAGCGACAAGATCATCTGTACTGCGATTAGATAATTCAACCACATGAAATGGTTTATCATTGACCATAGCAGCAAATACTGCGGTGGGTAAATTATTTGCACCTACTTCTTTACGAAATAGCTCTAACCAATTCACTTGCTGAGATGGATCGATAATATTATTGAAATTGATTAATCCTCTTTCTTCTAAGCGTTTAAGTATTACTATTCCTCCACATTGTTCACTGACTAAATTAGGATTAAAATGTTCATCACTTTGATATTTTCCTTTAGTGTAATGTTCACTAAAACTCCATAAATAAGGTGATTTAACCTCAGAATGATACGACCGATAACCCCAACCATTATATTTTTCCAAGCAATAACAGATACCTTCAATACTCCAATCAGTCCAGTCGGATAAACCGTCACATTCTAGTGCGTCGATAGCTGATGTCGTCCAAATAAAAGGAGGATTACCAGAAGGACGACCGGATGGAACATTAACCGTCTTAGCACTTAAAGGATCACCATTATGCAAATGAGTACTAAAGTTAAGGCTTCCTTCTAACAAATGAATACTAGCAATGACGTACCAAGGTACATTACTTTCTTTTTCAACAGATTTATATTTTTCCTTATTTTGAATAATAGTATCAATATAATTGTCAATTTCATTTGTGTGTTCGGGTTTAATTTTACAGGTATTGTAGAGTTGAACATATTCTTGTTTTAAAACAGGATTTATTTTAGCCATCATTAATTATCCCCAAGTATAACTTTGTGTACTATTGGTTTTTCTATATCCCCTCTAAGAAGTTGGGGAGATGAATACCGCTTATCCAAATACTCTATTGCTTTGTATAAAGTTTGTCGGTCGGAAAAGGTCGGAAAAAAGTCGGCTTTTAGTAGTAAATTTACGTAAACTTTTTTAAACAAGTAAAGCCTATGATGCGAATATCATAGTTAACTTAGTATTTATACGTAGATAAATGACTGTTGAAGAAGCGATCGCACTCGTTGAGCAATTATTGAAACGTGGACGCTTAACAAGGGCGCAGGAGGCTGTATTTCGCCACACCTGGGAAGGGAAAACTTACCGTCGCGGTAAAGCTGGTTACTGGACAAACCGGATTACTAACAACGCATTTTCATCGATCGCTTGATGGGGCACGCGCGATCAATTACGGGCTGTGGAGTTCTCAACAAGAGTATGCGAAAATGAACGAGCATCCGCCTTTTGTAGAACCTTTGATGCAGATGCGATCGCTCGCTAATAACGAGTTTCAAATGTCACTGTATGAAATTGTGTCTACACAAACAGCACAGCAGACTTAGAAATCCTTACTCTAATCTGGAGTCTGCTGTTTGATATGTTCTAAAAATTCGTCAACTGTAGCTGTTCTGCCTTCATTTCGTAGACGCATTGCTATTGCATGTATTGCGTCTTCATCCTCTCTATTAGCTAGGATATAAGCTCTTAGCTGCTTAATAGTCATTTGCTCAAAATTCGGCTTCGGTTGACCGGACATCATTAGACCTAGTTTGAAAATAGGGAACAGGTTATAGGTAACAGGGGATAAGCTGTTCCACATATAACTTGCATAATTAGGGCGGGCAAGATGCCCACCCCACAAGAGTTTTATTTAATTTGATTATGTAATTTAGATGTTTTTTAGCTTAGGAAAATATATTTTCATGCTTCCTTGTGAGTTCCACTCATGAAGTCTCTTGCAAAAGTTCTTCTTTGCGTTCTCTTCTCTGCGTCTCTGTCTTGAAAAGTTGAGCCACTGCGTTGGACGGGTTCCCCGGCAGCCGCGCAAGTGGCGTTCCTACGGAGGGAAACCCTCCTTCTCCTGACGGAGACGCTACGCGAACAGAACTTTTCGCTGCGCCTCTGCGTGAGCTTTTCACAGTATTATTCAACAACATTAAAGACTTATGCAAGAAATCTATCAAACTTTAACCTTGCCATTTGTATTAGCGGTTGACTGAGTACTGTCTGGGGATGACGATCGCATTTTTCGCCCAGAGATATCATGTAACAAACCCATAAGTGCCGGTACAACGGTGGGGGTCAAAATTGTGGAGAATGCCAAACCGCCAGTCAAAACAATGCCTAATCCTTGATACAGTTCTGAACCTTGACCTGGTAGAACTGCCAAGGGCAACATTCCTAATACACTAGTGCCGGCAGACATGAAAATCGCACGGAGGCGATCGCTAGTGGCATTATATAGCGATGTATCATATTCCTCGCCTGCTTGCTGGAGTTGCAATGCTCGGTCTACAAGTAGAATCGCGTTGTTGACGACTACACCCGTGAGGATGACAAATCCTAACGCGGTAATCATATCCAATGCCACATTCATTCCTGGAATCCAGTTGGCTACAACTAAACTTAATAATGCGCCACTCATCCCCATTGGTACTGTAGCCATAATCACCACTGGATAGAGGAATGAACGATACAACGCCACCAACAACAAGTAAGTAATCAAAACTGAAAACGCAAATGCCGCCGCTAATTGAGCCACCGTTGTTGCTAATTGGTCTGCTGAACCTGCGAGTTCTAATCGATAGTCTGTTGGTAAATTAGCCCGTAAGGGAGCGAGGATTTCCTCTTCGGTGCGTTCTACTAATGTCGCCAGTGGGGCATCGGGTGCAAGAGAAACGGTGAGGCTAATCGATCGCTCCAAATCGACGTGATTAATGGCGTCTGCTCCTGTCGTTTCTACAACTTCAGCCACATCACCTAATTGTACCTGCCGTCCTTGAGTATATAGTGGCAATTGGCGTAGTTGCTCTGGTGTTTCCACTGCGGTATTTTGCAGTTCTACTGATACATCTAGTTCTTCCTTACCATCGATGTAATCGGAGGCCACACGACCACCTAATCCGGCTTCCACCATTGAACCAATTTCTGCTTCTGAGAGTCCCACTTCGGCAAGGCGTTCTCGGTTGGGAATGACTTGCAATTCACCAGCACCCATGACAAAGTTAGACCGCACACTTTGCACACCTGGTAAATCTCGTAATTTGCCCGTGATTTGCTTCTCTAAATCGCTAATTTGATTCAAATCAGCCCCGACAATATCCACCTCAAATTCCTTACCGGGATCGCGGAAAATCGAAATCCGCGATGGGACTATGAAGCGGTAGCCGGCAAAGTTGCCACTTTGGGCACGTAAGCGATCTACCATTTCAGCTAACCCGGTGGTGGTGGCGAATTCTGGTTTTAAGATAGTTGCAATCCCGCGCAGCGCCCCCGGACGATCAACATACATAATCCGCTCAACTTCTGGCTGCGATCGCAAAAATTTCTGTATCGATTCCGATTGCTGAATCGCTTCGGGAATACTGGTTCCTGGCAATGGTTCCGCCCGTAACACAACTAAGTTACGATTGCCTTCGGGTAAATAATCGGCGGGTGGAAGCAGAAATATACTGGTGACAAGTAAAGCCACAGGAATCGACAGCACTAATAATCTGCGCCTAACACGGCGGCGTCCCAGTGACCAACTGACCGTATAAACTAGAAAACTCTCCAATTTACCTTGGAAATAACGAAAAACCGCAGAACTTTTGGCTACTGAGCGCTCAAACCAATTACCACCTCGATATTCACCGCCTTGCATCATTTGGATTGCTTCTGATTGCTTGAGAAACAATCCAGAGAGCATGGGGACTAAAGTTAAAGCGGCAAACAGCGAAAATAAAGAAGAGGCAGAAAGAGCGATCGCCATATCAGCATAAAGTTGTCCGGCTTCACCTGTCACCATAATCAGCGGCACAAATACCACGACGTTGGTTAAAGTGGAACCCAGCATCGCACTCCAAACCTCTTGAGTGCCTTCAATTGCTGCCCGCATGGCACTTTTACCTTGCTGCATGTGGGTGAAAACATTTTCAATCACCACGATCGCATTATCTACGACCATACCGACTGCAAACGCCAATCCAGCCAAACTGATAATGTTCAACGTCCGGCCAAATGCAGACATGACGATGAATACCATAATTAGTGTGGTGGGAATCGTAATTGCCACCACTGCCACAGTCCGCATCGAACCAAGGAAAAGAATCAGCACGATTGTTGCCAGCAGTGCCCCACTCACGAGGTTGCCTTGGACAAACGCCACCGATTGATTGATGTATTGACTCTCGTCGTAGTTGTAAACAAAGCGAATGCCTTGATTTTGCCTGTCAAACTCAGCTTGCAGTGCAGCAATTTCGGCGCGGACGCCTTTAGCAACCTCTGGCACATTGGCCCCAATCTGCCGAATTACACCAACTGCTGCCCCTGGCTTACCATTAAATACCAAAGCGCTATCTTGTGGTTTGCGTCCCATCTGCACCTTTGCCACATCGCGCAAGTAAACAGTGCCAGAGGCATCACGCCGCAGTACAAAACCTTCAATTTGTGATAAATCTTGTGACCGGCTGACTGTGCGGACGCGATACTCCCGTCGTCCTAAAATTAATGGGCCACCCCGGATATCGCGGTTATTATCTCGCAGTACCTGCACCACATCACCAATAGTGAGGTTGCGATCAGATAAAGCTTTTGGGTCAATTTTGACCTCAACTTCTCGCTCTTGTCCACCGATGATCAAAAATTGTCCAGTCCCTTCTACTCGCCGCAACCGAGGAACTACAACCTCTTCTGCTAAATCGCGATAGCGGTTAGCATCCGGCGTAAATCCTTCTTTGGTATCAAAGGGAATCCACATCATCGGCGAACTGTTGCCACCCACCAGTTCTACACTTGATTCTTGAGCTTCTGGCGGCAAACTTTCCACCTGTTGTAAGCGGTTTAAGACATCAACTAGCCGTTCTTGAGCATTAGCATCTTGAGCGAATTCCAGCGTAATCGAACTACGCCCAGCACGGGAAGTACTACTAATTTCCTTAACGCCTAGCACCTCTTCTATTTGTTCTTCAATTGGGCGCGTAATTAAGTCTTCTACCTCCGCAGGGCCTGCTCCCGGATAGGTAGTTGTAATCGTAATTTCCGGGCGATCGCCCCCCGGTTGTAATTCTAGGGGTAACTTGAGTAAAGAGAATACCCCAAACATTGCAAGCAAGCAGAATAACACAAAAGTGCCATGTCGCCAACGGACAGCAGTTTCGATAAAGTTCATGGTGGGGAGTGGGGAGTGGGGAGTGGGGAGTGGGGAGTGGGGAGTGGGGACGCGGGGACGGGGAGACGCGGGGACTGGGGACGGGGAGACGCGGAGACGCGGGGACGCGGGGAGTGGGGAGTGGGGAATGGGGCAGGGGGCAGGGGCAAGGGGGAGATCTATGAGTAACTTCCCCCTACTCCCTACTCCCTACTCCCTACTCCCTACTCCCTTCACAGGTGCGCCATCTTGCAATCCATCGCCGCCACGTAGGACGATGGGTTGACCTGTTTGTAGGCTGGGATGGTAGATGGCGACGTTTTTGCCCATGTCAGCTACCATCTCAACTTGAATTTGTTTGGCTTTGCCATCGGCAACGGTGAAGACTAACCACTGGTTTTGCCTTCTGGTTATGGCGTCTCGTGATACCACAAAGCTAGAGCGATTTGTGGGCATGTTGAGGCTGCCTGCGATCGCCATTCCTGGTAATAACCGCGAGGGTGGATTGTTAATTTGAACACGCACGCGCTGGCGACGAGAAGCAGAATCGGCGGAGGGAACGACAGCTGTGATGGTGGCGCGTTGTTTCCATTGTGGGAGGGCACGAGCTGTCAAATTAATTGTCATGCCTGGGGTCACTCGACTGCTGAGTTCTTCGGGTAACTCTAAGAAGATGTCAAAGCGATCGCCTGCTATTAGGGTAATAATTTGACTAGAACTTTGTACTAAATCACCATTGCTAACATGCCGAGTCTGTACCACGCCTGATTCTGATGCCAAAATCTGGGTGCGTTGCCGTGCTAGTTCTGCTTGTGCTAAGGTCGCTTTGGCTGCTTCGACGTTGGCTTTTTGGGCGGCGATTTCCTCTTTAATTGGCCCGGCTTTGGCTTCGGCGAGTTCGGCTTCGGCTGCTAAGCGTTCTCCTCTGGTGTCATCTAATCTTGATTGCGCTTCTACTAATAATCTTTTGGATTCAGCACCCTCTTTTACTAGATTACTGATGCGTTTGAGGTTATCCTCTGCTTCTTGTTCGCGTGCTTTTGCGGATGTCACTGCTGCTTGACGTTGAGCAATAATTTCTGGACGAGTACCCACTTCTAAGCGTGCAAGATTGCTTAGTTGCTGTGCTAGTTGTGCTTTGGCTTGGGCGATCGCTAATTGTTGGTCGGTATCTTCTAATACAGCAATTTTCATCCCTGCTTGGACGCGATCGCCGGGTTGCACTAAGATTTGCTTGACAATCCCACTAGTTTGAGAGCGTAGTATTGACTGCTGACTAGCTTCTACTTGTCCTAGCAGTTGTATAGTTTTGATAGCGTTGCCGTTTGCTAAGGCGATCGTTTCTATGGCACGTGGGGGTGGTGCTTGTTTCTGTTGGGCAACAGAGGGTTTTGGTGAGCTACCAGGAGCCAGCAACCGCCAAAGAATAATACCCCCAGTTACGAAAAATAAGATTAGTAATGTCCGCAGCCAGGGTTTACCAAAACGAGTTTGTTCTGCCTTGGGCGACACAGAACTGTCTGACTGTGTTTCAACGTTAGAAACTTGAGTTTCAGAAGTGTCCATAGCAGTTAACGGGGGACTACTTGAGGATGAATGAACCGTTATTTATTAATTTGTTAAAAATAACGTTACCTTTTATATATTTTGATTGATAAATATGACAAGGAAATGTCAACCATCCTGACGTTCGTTGATTACGGGATGACGTTTGTTGATAACGGGATGACGTTCGTTGATAACGGGACGACGTTTGTTGATAACGGGACGACGTTTGTTGATAACGGGACGACGTTTGTTGATTACGTCGTGATTTCAATCACCTTAAAACTTAGATTTCTTGCAAAAGCGATCAAAATGCAAGTAACCGCGTCTTTGCTCTAGCCTATCATCATAAATAACGAATCATTTCCTGAACGCGATCGCGGGGTAAACCCAATTCTTGACTAAGAGTAACTTCAAGTTGGCTAGGTTCGGTGATGGGAAATTCAAATACAATCGTTTTCAAAAATGAGTCATTAGTTTTCACATTCACCAATGAAATCCCTTGTTGCTGCTGAATTTTAACCTCAATCGCCACCACCTTTTTCATCATCTGCCCTGCCGCTTGTTTATCTGCAAGCAGATATTTTTTGCTAGGAGAAAAACGAGCCAGAATGCGATCGCCTACAAAACCACTTCCTAGCCAAAATACCACCCCAATCAGCGGCAAAGATAACCAAAACATCAAGCCTAGCGATCGCAACACCTGAAACAGTTGTAGTTGACGCATGAATTTTGTATCGCGCAAAGACGCAAAGAATCAATAGACTTCTTGCAAAAATACTTGAACCGTCAGAGACTCAAGTCTCTGCCTAATAGCAAAAGTCCGTTGAAACGGACTAAAAATACTATTAAGCTAAAAAACATCTAAATTACATAATCAAATTAAATAAAACTCTTGTGGAGTGGGCATCTTGCCCGCCCTAATTATGCAAGTTATATGTGGAACAGCTTATTAGTCGGTTTCAACCGACTTGAGTTATCAGCCAGAAAATTTATTTTCTGACGAGTATCCGACTTTTGCAAGAGGTCTAATATTTAACCTTGGTCAAAAGGTCAAATTCATCCTGCATTTATGCAATGCCATCTTAATTACAAATTACAAATTACCTAGTCACTTTTTAGCTTAATCTGATAAAAAGCAAAAAACACAGCAAGCTGAGCAAATGGGATGCTGATCTTACTTGTAGAAGACGACCCAGCGCAGTTAGAGCCACTGCGGACAGCATTATTAAAAGTCGGGCATACAGTAGATGCGATCGCAGATGGAGAGACAGCGCAATGGTTTGCCTTTCATAAAGACTATGACATGTTAATTCTAGATTGGATGTTACCCAAGGTGAGTGGCATAGAAATCTGTCAAGTATATAGGCAGGCTGGAAAAGTGGCTCCTGTGCTGATGTTGACAGCAAAAGACACTGTTTTAGATAAAGTAATAGGTTTAGATGCAGGTGCAGATGATTACATAGTCAAGCCCGTAGATGTACTAGAGCTATTAGCGCGAGTGCGGGCATTGGGAAGGCGATCGCCAATGTGGCAAGGAGATATACTCAGGCTGGGTGATTTGCAACTGCATTTATCCAACTTGGCGATCGAACGCGATTCTGTCACAGTTCAACTTTCCAGTCGAGAGTTCCAATTGATGGAATATTTAATGCGACATCCCCGCCAAGTGCTATCTCATAACCAAATTGAGCAAGCCTTATGGAATTCCCCAGACGCACCCGAAAGTAACGCAGTTACAACCCTAGTACGCCGCCTACGTCAACGTTTACAAACAATTGGTGCCAAAAATTGGATAGAAACAGTACATGGCATAGGCTATCGCTTAAATCCGCCAACGGCTTGAGTGAGGGACTGGGGACTGGGGACTGGGGACTGGGGACTGGGGACTGGGGACTGGGGACTGGGGACTGGGGACTGGGGACTGGGGACTGGGGACTGGGGACTGGGGACTGGGGACTGGGGACGCGGGGACGC
>JAESGP010000123.1_pt1 | contig 53228 bp, 81 predicted proteins | sample 9269741 | NCBI WGS metagenome assembly JAESGP01 (sample SAMN15720684, study PRJNA650882) | algae metagenome | isolation source: Desmonostoc vinosum HA7617-LM4 and co-occurring heterotrophs from cave wall | place: USA: Waikapalae cave, Hawaii | collected 2011-05-27 | reverse complement strand
TACGCATCGGGACGGCCATTGGCCACAGCGTTACTACATCGCCACACTTAGCCAACTTTTTTCCTTTGTGTTGATTGATGTGCAGACGGGTTTGAATTGATCGTTAGCTTCATAGCGCGGCGCGGCGCGGCGAGGCGGCTCCGTCGAGGGCCTCCAAACTTCGGCGGAGCCGCCGTCTGCGCGACTGAATGTTGTCGCGCTCCTTGGTGACGAGGGGCATAGCGCTGCAATGCACATAGCGTCAGTGCGCGCGTCGGCGTCGATGCCCGTAACATCAGGCTGCCGTCAGGCGGTGCTGATAATGGCAGTCAGCGGGCCGCACCGGGTGGGGGATAGAAGCTGAACCTTTCCGCTTGAGCCGAAAGGTCGCGCTTTCGTGGAGCGGTTCAATTTCCGCTCGGGCGGAAATTGGTTGCCGCTTACGCAAACAAATCCGACCCGCTTTGCGTAAACTTCACATACGTCCCGCTTTCGTGCATCTCCAGCCAACCGCGTTCGATGGAAAATGCGAGCCCGGCCTTGTGTTCTGCCGCCGTGCCCTTGTCCCCAAACAGAAACGGCGCATTGATCTTCTCGATAAAGATGCGGCCGTCCTGTTTGGGCTCAAAGGTGCGAGCGTGCTGCATCAGCCGGCGGGCGGCTTTCTCGGGATCGGCGTAGGGGCGGTCGGTTGTGAATTTCATGCCACTGCCTAACGTAGTCTTCCTTATCCACGCCTATTAAGATATTCAGCGTCACCTGATCAACGGCACGATGCAACGCCCTTTTCATTTTGTCCGCATCCCAGCCCCGCACTCCCGTCGTCGGTCATCAAGATGTCGACGGTGCGGATAGCGGCTTGGGCTCGCAGGCCGCATTGATCTATCTCAAAGAGTCATTGTTCTGCTCCTAGACAGTGCAGGATAGTCACGACCAGCCATGGCGGCAGTGACGCGCCGAAGTAAAATTTCCCAGCGAACCGTTGCGAACCACTGCTATTGTACAGGAGACGCCATGCGCGTGTTGTTTCTTGCCTTCGCCTTAGTCGCACTGACTTTCGGCCACGCTTCGGCTCAACAAGTTCTTGGGAAGGTCAATGGCGGCGGCGGTCCTATCGCAAAGTCGACGGTGACGCTATTGGCAGCGACTGAGGGCGCCCCTACCAAGCTGTCGGAAACAAGCACGGGCGACGACGGCGCTTTTCACTTGCAGTTCGATAACGAAAAAGGCTGGCGGCAGCGTGCTCTACCTGACCGCCAAGGGTGGACAGCCCACGATTGGCGGCTCCCAAGGAGCGAACCCGGCTATCGCGCTGATGGCAACATTGGGCGCCTCGGCACCGAAGGAAGTGACCATCAACGAACTCACTACCGTGGCATCGGTATGGACCGGAGCGCAATTCCTCAAAGGTGAAACGCTTAGCGGGCATGCGCTCGGCCTGAAGATCGCCGCGGGCAATGTGCCCAACCTAGTAGACCTTACGACCGGCGGATGGGGCACGGTGATCCAGGATCCACTGAACAGCACACAAACCACTTCTCTGGCTGTGTTGAACACATTGGGGGTCTTGCTGGCGGGTTGCATCACGCGCGTACAGGCGGACGCCTGCGAAAGACTGTTTGCCGCCTCAACGCCGCCGGGAAAGTCGGCTCCCACCGACACATTGACCTCGGCGCAGGCGATTGCGTTGCATCCCTGGAATCAGCCTGCAAAATTGTTTGCGCTATTGGACCATTTTTACCCGGCTGGACGGGAGGTCCCAGGCTCGCGTGCTGTTCCGTTTCGTCCCTACCTCCTGTTCGCTCCCGGCACATGGACGATCGCGCTGCGATACGCAGGTGGCGGTCTGAACGGCCTCGGCGGCATCGGTATCGACGGCGATGGCAATGCCTGGGCGGCAAACAATCAGATGGCAGGCTCGCAATCGACAATGTTCGGCGGCATCGGCGGTACGCTCTCCGCGCTCGCCCCGAACCGCCGCCCCATCTCGCCGATGACCTCGGGCTTTACCGGCGGCGGCGTCGACTTTCCCGGCTGGGGTCTCACCATCGCAGCTGACGGCAAGGTATGGGTGACCAGCATCGGCGGTAAGACGATTTCAGTGTTCGACAAGACAGGAAAACCGCTGTCGCCATCGACGGGCTACAACCTGAATGGGCAACTCGGCGGAATGCAGGGTGTCAACACGACGCCGGATGGGGATGTCTGGGCGTTGGATTCAAGTAAGAGCCAGATCGTCCACATCCCGAAGGGCGATCCGGCTCAGGCTCGCATCCTCTGCCGCACCGTCGACGACAAGCCGGTCGACGGCACCTGCCAGGTGAAAGGACCTTTCCACGTCGCCTTCGACCTGCAAGGCCGGGTCCTGGTTTCCAACTCCAACTCCAACACGGTGACCCGCTTCCCGGCGAATGATCCCGGCAAGGCCGAAGAATTAGAGGTCGGTTACAGTCCCCACGCCATCGCAATCGACAGCCAAGGCAACGCCTGGGTCGCGAATGTGTTGGGCGAGCCGAGCATCAGGGAAAAGCTGGACTTGTTTCGGATGAAGCTGCGGAGCAGCCTGGAAAGCAAACTGAAGGCGACGGGCGGCGGTGACGAAACGGTCGAAAAATTCATCGCCCTGGTCCGCATTATCGAGGAATTTCCCGGTGGCAGCGTCAGCATGATCCGCCCGGGCGGCACCCAAGGACCCGCCCCGTCGTTCGACGGTGGGGGGAGCATCAGCGGACCTTGGGGCATCACCGTCGACGGCAATGACCACGTATGGGTTGCGAACGGCTTCGGCAAAACGCTGACGCAGCTTTGCGGCTTCAGGACCGAGACGTGCCCTCCCGGCTTCAAGACGGGCGACCCGATCTCTCCACCCAAGACCGACTACGCAGGCAAGGGCATGCAATTCCTGACTGGTGTTGTCGTGGACCTGGCCGGAAATGTCTGGGCCGCCAACAATATCGATCTTATGGATGAGGTTTGTCTGACGAAGACCCCAGACGAAACCCTTTCAACGCGCTGCGGTGGCAACGCCTTCGTGGTGTTCTTTGGCTTGGCAAAACCCGTGAGGACACCCGTGATTGGTAGCCAAGTGCGCCGCTGGTAACGGCGAGGTGATGGCATCTTGTGGCCCAAAGCCGAAACATTGGGTCCCGAACAGAGCCGTCTGCTTTGGGGCAGCGTGCGAGCATGTTCCAAGGTCAAGGACCGGCAGCACTCGGGGTTAGCCGGATGGTAGAGACGCTCTAGAGGTTCAGGTTGCGGCCAAGGATACGAAGAATTTTGGCCATCGGTCGGGCGGGCGCTGCCTCGGGGCGATGTCGCCTGATGGCGCTTAGCACCGCTGTCCGCGCGAGCAGCGTCGGCGCGTCGGTTTCGGCGGCCAGGCTAAGCGCTTCGCTCGCTATGCGCGTCTCGGCAGAATCCTGTTCGGACTTTGAGAGTTCGGCGATATAGGCGGCAGCGTCGTTCAGGGTGTGCAGCTCTTGCCCATCCTTGAGAATGATTGGCTCAGGGAGCGCTTGAACCACGGCATCAACCCGGTGCTCCGACGAATTCAACGCCGCAGGTATTGCCCTCTCTCCAGATTACCCGACAGTGCATCGTTGTCCGGAAACCGTCCAGCGACAAATCGAACTTGAAGGCGGCGGTATGATGCGTATTTGAATGCAGCGTCGCCCCACCATCGTGAAAATCCATCACAAGGCAGGGATGGCAGCCGCGAATGCCATCGACGCATATCAGCGCCAGCTGGTTGACGATCGCGCGCTTCAGGGATCGACGTTCAACCACCATCATGGTGCAAATCCTCACACACAGCGCATTGAGGAAAGCGGTAGAACCGATTACGCAGTACAACCTTTTAGCGGCCTCTCCGGCAGTCGCGTGAAAATGATTGCCAAGTGGTTAACGACCCATCCGCTGGGCTTTGTTGCGTCGGCAGTGGTCCGATCATCGGCCGCCGGCCTCTCGCGCAAAAGCAGTTCAAGCTCATGATATCCCTTCAGCGTCAGCACCATGACGCAGCGCCCGTTCTCGATTGGACCGTTCTCGATCAGGTGATCCCGCTTTAGCGCCCAGAGCGCTATTCCGCCGATCCCTGGGGTTGTCAGGGCGCTGCACCGATACTGGAATGTGCGGACCACCTTGCCGGCTTTCGCCGCCAACAGTGCACGCCGTTGCGCTGCGCTCAGGCGAGATCGATCGGCGGACTTACGCGGCATTCCCAACACATTCCAGCGGCGCATTGAACTTGCGCTCAGCGGGTAGCGTGCCGGTTCTACTACGGGTTGCCTAGAGGCTTGCGGTATCGTCAGGCGATACAACCCGTCGGGTTGACCGTCGATCGCAGGGGAGACGAAGCGCCCATGTGACGTGTACGGTCGGGGTGTCCGATCAGTTGTGATGCGGGGGGCGTTCCAAAATGTCCGAGAAAAATGTCTCCGACCCCCGGCAGCTGATGGAAAATCCTTCCTGATCCGGTTCTTGGGGAGCAACCAGCTTTTCTTTTAACGAATGGCACAAAGTGCACTTTGCAACCGCTGAGGTTGTGCTTTGATGTCAGTGCGCGCTAGTCGATGATACCCCCAGCCCCCTTCAAGCCATCGGCGGAGAGCGCTGTCCCGGCGCAGCCCACACTCCTCATCTGCGCCGGGGCACCAATTCTGCCGGTCGCCGGCCAGCTCGGCCCGTTCCCATCCGTCCCCACCCATGAGCCGGCCGCACGTCGGCACCACGCCGGCCGCACGCCTGACAGACGAAGCGCGGTTCGATATCCGACAGCCTGACATCGTCGCCCCAGCGGTCGGCGCTGATCTCGACAACGCCCACCTCACTCGCGAGATGGGCGCTTCGTCGCGTTCCTTTGTCTACTTGGCTGCGGCCTTCTGCTCCGGTGGCTTGGGAGCCGCCGTCAGCATCCGGGCTTTCCATTTCCCGTCTTCCTTGACGTAAGCTGCGGTCCAGATACCCGCCATTTCCATGGCCTCACCCTTGTCGCTCTTTCCTGTGACACGAAATTTGCCCATGGCGCCGGGCGTGTCGTTATCGATTTGCCACGTTTCATCCACGGTGACTTCCAGCTTGTTCATCCCCGCCTTGAAAGCACCACCATAGTAATCTGTGAGGACTTGCTTCCCGGCCGGGTTAACGAGGAAGCCATCCTTCGTGTACAGCGCCGCGATGCAGACGGCATCCTGCTTGTTGAAGCAATCCATATAGGCGGCAGCGAGCTTGGTGACTTCCTGCTTCATATCCTCGGCAGCCGCCGGAGCCGCAAACATAAAAGGGATGCACAATGACAAAAAAACTGAACGCTTCATTTCCATTCCCTCCTTGATGGTGCGCAATTGCACCGTGACGCCCACCGCGATGGGCGCTGCGTTGCAATTGATACGCCGGGCAGGTGCGTGTGCGGGTATGGCGGGCTAATCCTATTCCGGATTGCGTTATGTCAATGGACCTCCGGAATTGCGCCATGCTGCGAGGGGGATTTCGGCGGGAGGGATTTTGATGTCGCGCTCGGCCAGCGACCGCGTGCTGATTAATTGCTGATTAAAGCGTATCTTTGATTGTAAGAGGTTAGAAAAACACCTTTGGTGTTAAATAAGTGGCTGATTATTGAGATTTTGGTGAGCGCGGAGGGAGTACCCTCCAGCAGTGAAATCAATCACTTGCAGTGTCTACCCGCCCTTAAAAGCGCAATTGACGCAAAAAGGCTTTTTACCGCGCTGTCTACCTAGTCTCGGCCTTTCGCAGCGTTTGACTTCGGCACCGACCGCCTTCGACAGCACGGCGGCGCCAGTGCGTGGGATCGGCAGCGGCGCGGGTAGGGGGCGGCCGATCGGAAAGGCTCTCAGCGGCCGGCGCTGGCCTGGCGCGGGCGGTTCGGCCAGAACCGGGTCGCCCGGCGGAACCTGCAAAATTTTGCAGGTTTACAAGGGTCCCCGTTTCGGTCGTCTTTCATGGTCCCTCTCGCTTGTCCCTTTGGGTGCCCGAATGACCGCCGGCCGCTTTATCGTGTTCCTCCTAGCAGTGGGTGTACTGGTCGCGATGTACACCGGCAGCAAACCGGGCTCGGAAACCCCCGTGGCGAAAGTGACGGCTCCGGCTAAGTCGGACGTCGAAAGGATGGAGGACACTTACAAGCTGTGCCTCCAGAACAAAATCATGGACGTCCAGATGTCGAAGGATCACCGCAACGCGGCACTTAATTCCGGCTTCAAGCTGGAGGACTACGCTGCCATGTGGGCGGTGAAGGAGTGCGCTTATGTCGACGACATGGTCGAGCGGGCACGTAAGCGTGAAACGGCTAAGGAAAATTGACGGCGGACGATGTCGACGGCGAGGGCGTGATCCGAAAAGGGGTATGCTCTCGCAAATCCGTGCCGGCTTGGACGCCGGTTGATTGAACCAGAAGCCAGTAGCGACCGCGCGTCTCCGGACTAACGGCCAAGGCGGCCACGAACTTCAGTTCCTGGTTCCCAGAGCATCGCTAGGGAAAAGCCGGAGCGAGCATCATGAAAGCCTTACGATCCGCAATCGTCGCACTGGCGTTGTTCGTCGCAGCGCCAGCCGCAGCCGACTTCCTCGACGATGAACTATCGAAACGTAACGTGATGGTGGCAGCGGTGGCATTCCGCCTCACCATGCTCGGTCACCACGAGCAGCTGCCAGGGCGTCGATCGGCGATGGATCCCACCGCGATACGCCGGACTTCAACATTTTCTTTAACAACTTCGCGGCGCCGAATGCGTTGTTGTTGAGCGGGCCCTTCGCAATGATCGCGTCGACTTCGTCGGGGTCGATGTGGCAGGGCGCCCCTTCCCAGGGCAGCAGGGACAAATGCTCACTCTGCCGGACATAGGCGCAGAAACTGGCGGCGCTCCACCATCCGCATTCGAGCTGTATGTCGCGGACCTGTTGCGCGCGGCCGTCGTCATCATCCGCGGTCATGGTGAGTTCGATCGCCTTGTCGAGCGCGATCAGACACCTCGAAAAAGTTGGCACGGGTGATCGGCGGCTCGTTTGGAAAGTGGCCATTGTGGCCGCTTTCCAAACTCTCTTGTTCGGCGGTCATCGTTCATTTCGCTGTCATCCAGTTCGGCGCGCTGGTAGTAGGAGAGCGGCGTTCCGTTCTCGGTGGCGCGCGCCGCGGTGCCTTTACCGAGTTGGGATTGCGTCGTCAGCCGCAGCGATCGGGCCAGGGCGAGCACCACGCGCGAAGTATCGTTCCACGCCTTGACGGAATCGGCGTCGCTCTTCCTGGCTAGGCGATAGGTTTTGCAGAGGCCCTGCACATAACTGGCCAGCATCGGGCCGTAGTTTTACTTGTGGTCGGATTTGTCCACACGGCTTCGGGGTACGTTGAATGGTCATCAGACACTGCTTTTGCAGCATTTATGGTCGCGACCGCATCGCCCATCCATCCGGCTCAATCTGGAGAAGCTTCAACTCTAGCTCAGCAGCGCCAACAGGGCCGAACGGGTTGCCCGATAGGCAAAAGGCAGTTGCCCACGCAGCTACTTCCGCTTCGCTAAAGTCGTCGCTGCAGTAGACGATCAGCCGGCGAGGGCCGCCGTTCGATCGCATTTCCCGGAGGGTGATTTTCTGCTCGCATTACGCTGGATTTCGATGCAGCAAGTCGCGGTAATGGCGCCAGTCCCCGCTGACGCTCTCAAAGCCCTTAAGCCGTTCGCGCTCCTCGGGCGACAGACGGGCAATGAATGCCGCGCGCTGACACCGGTCATTCAGAAAATAGCTAATCAGTCCTATTGCCAGGCAAACGGCAAGACCGACGAAAAAGCCTGTCCAGAACACGCTGAAAATCCGCAAGGAAACGACCCCAGCCCCTAGGGCTATGAGAGGGACTGAGGCCGCCATTCCAACGCGCCAAGACGCGAGACTCGGCGCATGGGATCGAACAGGCTTCGGTACTTGCCGTTCCTATCGTTGCCGCTTTTTCCCATTTGGAACTTTGAACGAAATCAACAATTTAAGCTTCTTAGCTGGAGTAGTGCGTATGCCCGACAACAGACGTAGTTGGACTGAAGAGGACATCGGCAAGCTAAGGAGTTTGGCCGGCCGGTACGCCCTGCGGGAAATTGCCATGAAGCTGGGTCGAACACCCGGCGCAACGGCTATAGTAGCTTCCAAGCTAAAGCTCTCGCTGCACGCGCTCTTATTTGGGCGGGCCTAGTCGGGCAGACGGTGATGCCTCGTTGGAACGCTACACGTGCACTGCGGAGCGACGTCCTGCGTTCGCAAAACAGCAGCGGCGTTCTTATGCTATTTGCGGTCCAGATCGACCAAATAAACAAACAGAATTTCGTCCCCATATTCGCTCGACCTGCACTCCCTGTCATATATTTTCCATTCATCTTCCGTGGCCGGCCGGGCGCGTAACCGGGTCCCTGCTTTGTAGAGCGGCTCGCCGGCGACTTTGAGTGCGGACCATTCGCGAAGAAACCATCGCTCTTTTAGGAGTTCGCGGGCTTCGATTCCGCTGGCCTCAAGCGCGGCCACCGGCTTGTCGGCCGCCAGGATCGTGTAGATGATCGATTGAGTCCTGGGCTTCATGTTCTGAAAGTTCACGTCATCTGCTGAGGCTTTGGCTCGGCATCCATCATTGTTTCGTCAGTTGTCTCAGCCCAGCGAGCTTTTCGCTTCTCCTTGGCCGCGCGATTGTAAAGCTCCGCGGGGGTCAGTTCGGCCTCATGATGAGAGGGTTCATCGACACTTGAAGTGGGTTCGGCCTCAACGCTTCGATGCCGTAATGCTATTCCGATTAAGCCCAACAGTAGCAAGAGGGCGCCGGCTATCATTAGCCAGTAAGGGTAGTCTATTGATAACAGCGCGTTCATTTTCCTCAGCCTGAGCCCGGTGGGGATTAGCACACCAACTTGCCAGTTTTTCCCGAGTTCCTATTGGGCTTTGTGATGGCCCCGCGTGCGGGCATGTGGATGAGAGCGATAAGAATACGCTCGGGAGAGGGCTATTCTGATGCGGCGGGCCGGTCTGGCGTTTCCTTTTCTAAAAAGCCGAGTGCGATATCGATTTTCATTAACTCGCCTTCGATCCTCTCGCGTTCCTGCGCGCCTGCAACTCGTTTCAGTTGGTCCTCCAACTGCTGCTTCCGCATATGGAGATTGGTGAGGGTGGTCATGGTCGAGAGCCTTGCGCTTATGCCCGTCCGGCTTCTGAGCCTAGTCGGCTCTAGCTGCTGCGCAACTCAATGCGGGTGTTAAGCTTGACAGGTCTATTGCGGAACAGGCCCGACCTCACGAAGGGCCTCTGACGCGGATGAACCAAGTTGGATGCAAAACGTCTTACCGAGACGGAGTTTGCGTATGAATCAGGCTGAAGACCCGCGGGAACTACAGCGGCAGCTCGAACTGGCGAGCCGGATCGCTTCGAGTGTCACCGATCAAACGACGATTGAGCGGCTAAGGGCGTGGATCGAGCATCTGAAGCAGAAGCTGCGGACGCGTCGGGATGAAAGACGTATCCGGCAAGAGATCACGGTGCGCGCCCGTGAAATCTGGGAACAGAACGGGCGGCCGCCAGATCGCGATGTAGAATTTTGGCTTCAGGCGGAATTCGAGATCCGCCAGGGCAAACGCGAATGACCCTGGACTATCCCAGAACACCTTAGCGAGTCCGATAGGCATCGACAGCGTAAGCGGCGAAGATAGCCAGGCTGAACAGCCCGAGAGAGGCCTCGATCATTGCTGAACCTCGCGTTCGCTCAGTGCCACGAGGTAGTCGCTGCGCGAGTAGTTCCAGATGAGATCGATGATGTATTGGATTTTCGCCGTCCCCGTAAACGATGATGGGAGCGGTTTGTTTCAAGCTGACGTCATGCCTCCAAAAAACGATTTCGGTATCTGTCCGTGTGTTGCGGACCGCTTTTGGGTCACTGGCTACAGTCGCAAAAGGCGGCAAACCCCGGAAATGTTGCGGACATGAATTTTTTGGTATCGGCAAAGAGGCTCCTATACATCTAACCCGCTGATTTAAATGTATTGTTGGTGAGCGCGGAGGGATTACCCTCCAGCAGCTAAATCAATGACTTGCTGTGTCTAGCCGACCATAAGTCACCACGGGCGCTAAAGGGCTTTTTCCCGCGCTGTCTATCCCAAAGGGCGTCGCGCTGGGCACAACGTGGTGCCGGGCACTCGGTAGTGCCCAACCGGCCAGCCGGAGCAGCCCGAATCATCCAGCGTTATTGTCGATCGGGCGCTAGGTCGGGAGGCTCGCCCAGGGAGGCCCCTGTACGGCCTCCTAATGGCTCCGGCTCTCACCAGGTGCGAGCCGCCTTGCCGCTTTTGCGCTTCGGCGCGGCCTGTAGCTTGGCAGCCAGCTTGCGCAGGGCTTTCAGCTCGGCATCGCGCCGGGCACGGAAGCGGGCCTGCTTCTCGGCCTTCGTCAGGGCCATCGGTATCTCTCCTCTGCTCGGTTACGTAAACTGTCATTCGTCAGGGAATTTGAATTCGCAAGCACTGAATTCCTGAAAGGCACGGTCCATCTTCTTGTGCAACGGGTCGTCCCGGTGGACGCGATCCGGATGCAACAGGGTCGGCACCTGCTTGTGCAGCATTTTTGCTAATGCGCGGCGGCTTGTTGCTGGACCAAGCCAACGCCTGCTTGAGATTCCTGATCTGGGTCGCGTTGGCCTTCAGCTGCCGCTCGGCGTTCGCCAGCTTCTCGGTTAGCGTCTTCTCCTCCTCTGTTCGTTAATTGCGCTTCATGTTACCTTCCCCGCCGCTTTGGCGGCCTTCCGCTGCTCGAACGTAAAAAGCAGCTCCAGGAAATCCTGCCGCGCAATAAACTTATCGCCTTCAGCCGTCACCGCAAAACCTATGGCACCAAATTCTTTGAAGAAGCGGAGCGCAGAGGCCTTGAAGGAATCATGGCCAAGCGCGCCAACAGCAAATATCTTTCGGGTAGCCGCACGGACAATTGGCTGAAGATCAAGACATCGAAACGTCAGGAAGTGGTCATCGCGGGTTTCACCGCACCCAGGCGGACGCGTCCTTTCTTTGGAGCGCTTGCCCTCGCACTGCGTGAAAAGAACGGCTGGCGCTACATCGGTCACGTCGGCACAGGATTCCGCCACAAGACGCTCGAGGAGTTGCATGGCAAGCTCATCAAGCTGAAGACTGCGAAGTCTCCGTTTGCAGCGAAGGTTAAGGATGAAGCCGTCACCACCTGGGTCAAGCCGTCACTCGTTGCCGAAGTGAAATTCACCGAGTGGACGACAAAGGGGGAGATGCGGCACCCGGTGTATCTCGGGCTCAGAGCTGACAAGCGCGCTGAAGACGTAACCCGCGAGCGCGAGAATCCGAGACACAACAACATGGCGCGCAAGTAAACACCGGATCTGCATCGCTTGTCCTTCAAGGCGTGTTGGGGGGCAGGAATAATCGCGATCAGAACCAAATCCGCACCCCGTACCGTGACGCATCGACCTGTCCCTGGAAAATTTCGCGCGAAAGACCGTCGACGATAACAAGGTCGAGCGGTCCGAAAGAGTTCCGGCCCGCCGCGCGCCCAGGCTTGCGCGCGTCGGGCGCCGGCTACGGAACCCGTCCATTCTCGAAGACCTTCCCTAATGAGAGCGCGCCATCTTTGCGCGCACCGTGAGGAAGGTTGGATGGATAAGTTGCTGGTCGGCAGTGAAGCCAGGCGGAATATGGAAACGGCGACGGCTTCGTGCGGGTTCGCGGAGCCCGCGAACACAATCTCAGAGACGTGTCGCTCGAGATTCCCCGCAATGCGCTGGTCGTGTTTACGGGCGTGTCCGGATCCGGGAAGTCGTCGCTGGCCTTCGGGACGTTGTATGCAGAAGCCCAGCGGCGTTATCTCGAATCCGTCTCGCCCTATGCTCGGCGCCTTTTCCACCAGATGGCGGTTCCTGAGGTGGATTCGGTCGAGGGGCTACCCCCGGCGGTGGCCCTGCAGCAGCAGCGCGGCTCGCCAACCACGCGCTCGTCGGTCGGTAGCGTGACGACATTGTCCAATCTGCTGCGGATGCTCTACTCGCGCGCCGGCGTCTATCCCCGAAATCAGCCGCTTCTTTATGCAGAGTCGTTTTCGCCGAACACGCCCGAAGGCGCCTGTGCGAATTGCCATGGTATCGGCCGCGTCCATGAGGTCGACGAGCGTTCGATGGTGCCCGACGACACGTTGACCATCCGGGAGCGGGCCGTCGCGGCGTGGCCGAGCGCATGGCAGGGCCAGAACCTGAGGGACATTCTGGTGACGCTTGGCTACGACGTAGACAAGCCGTGGCGCGAATTATCGAAAAAGGATCGAGACTGGATCCTGTTCACCGACGATCAGCCGACGGTGCCGGTTTACGCGGGATACACGCCGGCCGAGACAAAGCGGGCGCTGAAGCGAAACGAGGAGCCGAGCTATCAGGGCACCTTTACCGGTGCGCGAAAATACGTGCTGCAGACCTTTGCCACGACGCAAAGCGCGATGATGAAGCGCCGGGTGGCGCAATTCATTTCAAGTTCAGATTGCCGGGCGTGCAAAGGCAAACGGCTCAAGCCCGAGCCGCTTTCGGTCACCTTCGCCGGATTGGATATCGCGGAAATTTCGCGATTGCCGTTGAAGCAGCTGCGCTGCGTACTTGGCCGGCACCTCGAGGGCCGGAGAAGGGACTTTGCCGACCATCCCGAGAAGGCTCTGGTCGTGCAGCGTATCACCGAAGACATGTCGGCACGTCTTGAGGTACTGCTCGACTTGGGTCTGGGTTATCTGACGCCCGAGCGCAGTACGCCGACGTTGTCGCCGGGGGAGCTTCAGCGGCTTCGATTGGCTACGCAAGTGCGGTCCAATCTGTTCGGGGTCGTGTACGTCCTGGACGAGCCCTCGGCGGGACTACATCCGGCGGACACCGAGGCGCTGCTGCGCGCCCTGGAACGCCTGAAGTCGTCCGGAAACTCACTCTTCGTCGTCGAGCACGAACTCGATGTCGTGCGGCATGCAGACTGGATTGTAGACGTTGGTCCCGACGCTGGCGCGCAGGGCGGCCAGATAATATACAGCGGCCCCCTGGCGGGCCTCAGAGACGTGCAGAACTCACGTACACGACCTTACCTCTTCGACCAGGCCATCCAGATTGTTAGGACGCCCCGAGACCCCTGCGGTTGGCTCAAGCTCCGCGGCGTCACGCGCAACAATCTTGATCGTTTGGATGCCGATATTCCCCTGGGCGTCTTCACGAGCGTCACGGGTATTTCAGGGTCGGGCAAGTCAAGTCTCATCAGCCAATTCCTCGTCGAGGCCGTCAGCGCCGACCTAGGTCAGCGCAGTGAACCTCCCGACGATGCCGACCGGTTGGAAGAGAAGGTGGAGACGACAGGCGGCGAGATCACGGGCGGTTTGAAGAAAATCAAGCGGCTGGTGGTTGTCGATCAGAAGCCGATCGGCCGGACACCGCGGTCGAACCTGGCCACCTATACGGGTCTGCTGGACCATGTCCGGAAGGTTTTCGCCGCGACCAAGCTGGCCCGCGCCAGGCGGTATGACGCGGGCAGGTTCTCCTTCAATGTGGCCAAGGGCCGTTGTGGGACCTGCCAAGGCGAAGGGTATGTTTGCGTTGAACTGCTCTTTTTGCCGAGCGTGTACGCGCCGTGCGCCACCTGCAAGGGCGCTCGCTATAATGCCAAGACGCTGGAGATCAAGGTCCGTGACAGGTCCATCGCAGACGTGCTGGCCATGACCGTCGACGAAGCATTTGAATTCTTCGCCGACGACGATCCGCTGCGACGGTCCCTGGGCGTGCTTCGTGAAGTCGGTCTGGGATACATCCGGCTGGGGCAATCGGCCACGGAACTGTCGGGTGGGGAGGCCCAACGCGTCAAGCTTGCAACCGAACTCCAGCGCGCGCAGCGAGGCGAGACGCTCTACGTGCTCGATGAACCGACGACGGGATTGCACCCGTCGGACGTGGCGAAACTGATGAAACAGCTGGACGGCCTCGTCGAGAGCGGCAACACGGTTGTGGTGGTCGAGCATGACATGACCGTTGCCGCGGCCAGCGACTGGATCATCGACATCGGGCCCGGAGCGGGCGACGAGGGCGGCCGGATTGTGGCTTCAGGGGCGCCGGCGCAGGTCGCGAAGGAAACGCGGAGTCGAACGGCGAAATACCTTGCCGCTGTCCTCTGACGCTGGACGAGGCGTTCTTCGATTGGTCGCCTCTGGAGCCGCAATACCGCCGCACTGATGCAAGAGGCATGAAATCATCCAGTTGCGGACGACGCGGGCGCCAGGCTGATCAGATCCGCCCTGATACAAGCAGGTCCAAGGTCCTTTGGATCTGGCTGCCGCTACGATGGTGAACAGCAAGGTTCTCTTCAAGTCTCATCTCGATACCTCTGGCCAGTCCGAGCGCGTGGTCGACGCAATACGGGCCACGGTGGCGGCTATTCGCAGAAGCCGACCTACAGCCGTCGTTCGTTCAGTCGAGCCGGAAAAGGCCAGAATGCAGGAAATCTGAACTTGCCCCCGGGACGAGCGGTAACGGAACTTCGTCGAGGCGCCGACGTTTTTGAGCAACCCGAAATTCGTGCAAAATGGGGACAGCGGTGATCAGCTGGTTTAAGCCCAACAAGCAGCGAGCGATGATCCGGGAGGATCGGAAGCGCCTTGAGGTAAGGGCTCGTCGCCTCTTGAAGGGCTACCTGTCTGCAGATGCACCCCGAAAGCAGCGATACTACGAGGTGATAGCCGGAGCTGCTGCGGCATGTGAGCCTGGGATATCAAATCCAACCTTGGAAAATGTGCAGCTCACTCAAGCCGCAGCGGACGCTGCTTTCAACGTCGTCAAGCGGCGTGAGCACGAAGGGATTGCAGACAAGGATCAGGTAGCGGCGCTCATAACGGATGCGTACGCCACGGTAGCCATCGCCAACCGCCGTGCCTCTGCCGCCTACAGTATTGATGACGAGATGCAGCAGTTAGGCACTGCAGCCGTACACCTCGTTACCATTGCAACCTCTTATATGTCTGCTCAAACGACCGAAATCGAACGAAAGTGACGAACGAAGGCACAGCCCTCGATCGCTCAAAAAGGTAACTCTTGGGTCGCAAGATCTGCTAAAGTTGGAATCTGGTTGGCGTCGCTTGGGAGGATCAACGACCCGCCTAACAGTGGAACAAGGGCCGATGCAGAACGACTAACCCTGTATGGGCCTAAAACAAACTCGTCTAGACAATGTCTTTTTCAGGACTTGATAGCGTCCAAGGCGTGTGCGGCAAATATCCCAACGCTCAGTACAATAAGCAAAACTTCGAACATGGCGGATCCCTCAAGTTCAATTCCAGTAAGATGGAGGGCGGTCGCACAGTCAAAGTGATTCGGCGGTAGCGCTGCTGTTGGTTCTCCACTGATGTTTCTGTGCAACGACTTTCTCTGTTCCAAGCCTGTATTGCGATGCGAGCTTTCAATGATTGATTGGCGCCTCGGTATCTCGTTAGGGCTAGCGTCTTCAACACTAGTAGCGTGCCTTGCCTATCTCATGGCCCCGCCGTGGCAGGTCCAAGCGATAAGTTGGCCGTCGACTACCATGCCACCTAACCTTCAAGAGAACGTTGATCTAGATAAAAGTGCTTGGTCACCAAGCGGAGAAGAAAAAGCGATAGCCGAATTTGAAGCGGCTGCCGATGCAATCCTAAGAAAGACTCCTAACGCCCAAGCTTCGATCGATGTGCCACCGCTTGCTACAAGAATCCCATTGCCAAGGAGACGGCCAGCGGATGCACCGTAACCAAGCTTCTCAGTACGGAACTTGTGCGCTGCGCATTGTTTACCAATACACTCAACGTCCTGAAAGCCATCCCGCCTAAGCGCCTCGTAAGAGGTTGGCTGTAGTCTTCGCACAAAAATGGGGAAGGCTATGTCCATTGCCTTTCGAGTACTTATGATGCTGGCTTGCGCCGATGCAGGTTGGGAGACACAGATCCCACTCGCAATAAGTCTGAAAGCTAATGAAGCAGCAAACTTTGCATATTGAACATCAGCAACCCCGCAACAAACGTGCCGACATCGCTCCGACTGAAGGTTACGCACTGGTCGTTGATGGTCATTTCAAAACCGAGTTTGGAGAGGCGGGAGCCGCAAAGAAGGCGGCAACTGAATTACTTGCTAAGTACCCGATGCTGCAAATCGAAATCTACAACGCTGCATCGAAGTCACGAGAATCTTTGAAATAACCGATCAGCACTGCAGTTCCGTCGGTAACCACGATTCCATCTTTAGTCGACTGTTAGGACTCTTCCAACGATCCGAGCTTACCTGTCGTTAGGAAGAGGAAAGCGGCCGTGCCCTTGATCAAGTATTTTGGCTTCGTCGGCAGTGCGCTGGTCGTGCTACTGTTCGGGATGAGTTGGTGTTTCCCGCAGCCCATCAATGAGCCCATCGGCAGCGGAATAGACAGACCAGTCATCAGGATCAGTTCAGTTGAGAAGCTGCCTGATCGAGTGGATATAGATACCAATCTGCCGACGATCGTACCTCCGCCAGGTGTCATGGAGTTCGCTGAACGGCAGCCCTTAGTAAAGCAAGCCGAGACACATGCTGACCCGAAACCAAAAAGCCAGCCGGCAGAACAGGATTCTCTCAAGAAGCAAAAGCAAGCTAAGCGTGAGCCCCCTAAGAGGGTGGCTTCCGATCGACCAAGGCAAGTTATGAAGAACGGCGCCGGATCCAACTACCGAGAGCAGGCTGGCGCTCAGTTCACCAGATTGTCGCTGTTGGAGGTTCTGAAAGAGCGCTTTGGGCACGGCCTCTTTAGAGCAAACTGAGCAGAATCGTCTTTGGATTTGTTCGTTGAGCGGTGGCGCCGGCTTCCGATTGACAATCTCGTTTCGCCAAACGATCCTGCCGTTTTGAGCTGGCGACAGGATATTTCAATGAAGCTTATTGTCTTAGCCATTATTGCCACGCTGTTCTCGGTAGCGCTTCTTCAAACGGCCCCTGCGCAGAAGTTGGTCGACCCGGACAAGGTTGCACCAGAATTCCGTGAGGCTGCAGCAAAGCGGCGTTCGGAGCAGCTCAAAATAATGGATTGCAACAAAAAGGCTGACGAGGCCAAGGTGCTGCCAAGAGACCGGGCGAGCCATGTCCAGCATTGCTTGGATGGCCAGTAGACCCGGCAAATTGGTCTAAGCCTTCAGGACTTGCAGCTTGCCTATCTCTTCGCCGACATAAAGCTCCCCATCGTATTTGATGAAATGGGAGTGCTTCTGTGCGGTTCGCATAGACCGCCAATGCGCCAACGTCCTCAATCGAGTTGAGCGGGCGGATATTCCTGTCGCCGAGCAATCAGGATTGATTGAGCAGTTGGGGGAATATGTCCTTCGAGCGGCATGTGCCGAGGCCGCTAGCTGGCCGAGCAGCACAAAGGTTGCGGTGAACGTCTCACCTGCGCAGTTCAAGTCGGACACGTTTGCACTCAAGGTTGTTGCTGCGTTGGGCCAATCCGGGCTGCCTCCACACCGCCTGGAGATCGAAATCACAGAGGCGGTACTCATTGGTGACGACCAAACGGCTCTAACGATACTTCACGAATTGAAGGCCATCGGAGTGCGTGTAGCGCTCGACGACTTTGGTACTGGATACTCGTCGCTGAGCTACTTACGCCGGTTCCCCTTTGACAAAATAAAAATCGACCGGTCGTTCATCAGTGATCTAACAGAGGAAGACATTTCTTCCGCCATTGTTCGTGCGGTTGTTGCCATGGCTGCCGAGCACAGAATGGTCACTACCGCTGAGGGCGTGGAGACATTAAAGATACTGCGGGATCTGAATTGCTCGGAAATGCAGGGTTTCTTGTTCAGTCGGGCACGGCCTGGACCGGAAATAGCGAAGATGATGGCGAGTGACGAAGAAGACCAATTTTCTCTTGTTGCACAAAGCAAGGCTGTCTGACGAACCAGCCGCTTGAGATCGACGCTCACTTCTGAAACAGATCCCCACGGTCGGCGCAGAGGGACATTTCGCTGCATCTGGGGTACCGCCACTGGGACAAAAGACTGACGCCAATATCTCGTTCGCCTCGCAAGTCACCGGTCCATCGACTTGAACAATTCGGATCGGCGCACCAGCATCGCCTTTTTCACCCTTCTCGCCCCGGTCCCCTTTGTCTCCTTTATCTCCCTTACCGGGATCACCTTTGTCCCCTTGTCCCCTTTCTCGCCCTTATCGCCCTTCTCACCCTTTTCCCCAGGAGCGCCCTGCGGCCCCTGCGGATCCGCCCTGCGTGTTCGAGGTCGCCCGCAACATGGGCACGTCGGTCCAATGATCCAGCAGTATTACGGCAAGCAGGCGACTGCCTCGGTGTTTGCGACACGGCTAGGGGACTGACGCACCGGCTCATCCGAACAGAAGGCTAACAATCCCCCTCAAAATCTCGACCACCAGCGCCGAGGAGAACACAGCAACATTGGCGTCAGCCCATTGATGAAAGAATTTGCAACCGTCGTCATCAAGCATTTCGATCAAATTTCTCATCGCAGAGCGCCTTTGTTTGATGACCGGTAACGTCGAACGGCGGCAGCCGTTCCTCAGGAGCTGAGTTGAGATAGCTTTGGCTGCCGCTGTTTCCCGGTGGTCTGTTCGTGTAACAGGAGCCCAAGAGGCGAACTTGAATGATAATCTATCCGGAGCGGGCCGGCACACACTATCCCGGCAGGCGATGGAGCATCGCAACCGCCGTACCGCCGCATACAATGATTGATACAATGATGCCCGTGATCAAACGGGCGCTGGGCATTGGCTGATGCTCCATTTGCGTCAGCCCCACTATCAGGGCTACGTCTTTGCGTTGTCGTCCGACCCCCTTTTAGAGGCGAGCAAGATCCACCGCCAAATAAACGCATGCATCCGAGGCAACGTGATGTTTGGCCAAAGTTTCCGCTTCAGTTAAGCATATTTGCTGCTTGTTCCCGAAAAATGGAACTTCACCTTCTGGGCGGCGTTGGCGCTTAAACAGGTAGAGGTGGCGCAAATGGATGAAGGTGCAGAATTAGCTACTGTTGGCTTAGTCGCAACCTTTGCGGCTGTTTTACTAGTCCTTTCGCACTTTTTCATTCAAGGCCAGTCCGCCAAACATCTCGTGAAAGACTCAATCGGGCTCAAGGCAACAACCAGCGTAGTCGCTGGCTGGCTTTGATCCGGACGCTGCCGCTTTGAGGAGAAGGTAGAGTATGGATGAAGCGTTTCTGCGGGAGCGAGTGCAGCATATTCGCAATCTGGCAGAGAAAGCCATCCTCCCCCAAACAACCCCTGACAAAGCCTAGAGCAGCACTCGGTCGGGTAGGGGCGGATAGGAACCTCTTAGTTCGTAAAGGTGTTCTGTCTGCGAATTCGACAGGAGGACGCCATGAACAGAATGGTTCCACTCGGAGCGGCAACCTTTTTGATGCTCTCCATTGCCAGCGCAGTTGCGAAAGATAAGGCAAGCGAAACGTTCCTCAAGAAAGCTATTGAGGGCAATTTCGCCGAAGTGAGCATGGGAGACCTTGCGCAAAAGAATGGGCAAAGCGAGGGTGTAAGGTCGTACGGCCAGATGCTCTCCACAGATCATGCCGTTGCCAACCAGAAGGCATTGGATGCTGCAAAGAGTTTGGGGATGAACCCGCCAACTGGACCCAACTCGAAGCAAAAGGCCGACTACGAGAAGATGTCGAAAATGTCGGGAGCGGGCTTTGACAAGCTGTTTGCAACGCACATGGTTGCCGACCATCAGAAAGATATCGCCGAATACACGAAGGCGTCCAAAATGAAGGATGCAGCTGGCGAATACGCCGCAGGTCAGATCGATACGTTGAGAAAGCACCTGGACACTGCAAAATCACTCAAACCCGGCTCGTAATGTCGCAATGGCCCTCAAAAATGCTCTTGCTTTCATTGCAGTCCGGGACATTGAAGCCGCTACCCGTTGGTACACGATGCTGCTCGGACGAGAGCCTGACACCCAACCGATGAAAGGCTTGGCGGAGTGGCAATTCGAAGCCGGCGGATGGCTGCAAGTTCATGAAAATAAGCAAATGGCAGGCCGTTCGTCGGTGACGTTTGTCGAGACCGATGTTGACGACCGCATCAAGCAGCTCCAAACAGCGGGGATTGCGCCCAAATCCGCCATGCGAGACGAGCAGGTAAGCCTGGTGATTATAACTGATCCGGATGGCAACCAAATAGTCTTCGCTCAGGGCAAAGGTGAGAAACACCGAGCCGTCAACGGCGAGGCGACTATTTCGCCTTAGACGTAAATGTGTTATGGTTTTTTGACGAGACTGTCAGCTCTCAATGGCTCCTGCGGGACAGAATTGCCGCTGCTTGCTGAAGGTACGGTCTTATGTCGGTCGGACATTTCAAACAGTTGGCCGCTTACAATAAGTGGGCTAACGCACGCTTGTATGCGGCAGCTCTTGATCTGTCTGACCAATCCTATCGACTTCACATCGGTGTATTCTTCGGCGGACTTCACGGCACGCTTAACCACCTGCTTCTGTCGGATCGAATCTGGTTGAAGCGTTTGACGGGTGACGGCGATCACCCCAACGAACTAGACGCCGTCTTGTACGAAGATCGCTTCGAATTGGCCCGTGCACGTATTGCCGAGGATGAGCGGCTCATTAGAGTGGTTGAAAGCTTCGACGAACCAACGCTGCAAGCACTGCACAGCTATAAGACCACCTCAGGGATGCCGCAGTCGCAGATCCTGGGAGAGATATTGCTGCATCTTTTCAACCATCAAACGCATCACCGGGGACAGGCGCATGCGTGCTTATCAATACTAACGGGAAGTGAGCCGCCGTCTCTTGACTTCCTTGCTTTTCAGCGAGGCGGCGGGGCGCCAGACCTTCACAACATGATTTCAAAGTTGCGCCGGGTTAAATGATGGCGGACAGTTTGCGCCGACTACTGTTTTCGATGCCGAAGCGACCCGCCGATGTTTCTGCCAGTCAATGGATATCGTGGTAACGGCCTAGCCGAAAATATTTCTGAGCAGGTAGGTGACGTTCCAGGCGATGAAGCCGGCGGTGACGGCCAGGATCAGAGTTGCATCTCGCCCTTCGACGAGTGCGTGCTTAACCTGACGCCAGAACGCTCTCATTTCTGCGCCTCCCTTTTCGATAGAACGGGAAAAAAAGGCAATCGTTCCGGAACGCTGGCCTTTCTATGACATTCTGTTCAGAGAGGGCTCTTATGCACTTGGTCCGATTTTCTGCAGTTCTTCTTATGGTCGTTGCGACTTTGTCCTCGCCGGCCATCGCTGCGGAATGGCAAAGGTTTTCTATTCCAAGTACCGGGACCCATGTCGAAATGCCGGTGTCGCTCTTTGTGGAAGAAGCCGAGTTGCCGGATGGGGGAGTCGGCCGTCGCTTCTTCACGTCGGATCGCCGTGCGGACTTGACAGTGCAGTCTATCGAAAATCCGGGCGATGTCTCACCTTCCGTTTTCCTGGCAAAACGGAATCCGCCCCGGGGGATTCTTTATCGGAGAGTAACGCCGACCTTCTTTGTCGTCTCCAGCGTCCGGAAGGACCGTATTTGGTACAACCGCTGTAACCGTTCACCCGGGCGTTTGCATTGCGTCTTGATCAACTATCCTGCTGCAGAAAAACGTCAGTGGGACAGCGTTGTTACCAGGATAAGTCACACGTTGGGACCATAGGCGTTTGGCTCAGTGTCCAGAGCGAGCGAGTTTAGAAGGGGCGGGCAAGCCCAATGTCGCACGAGTGCTTATGAACGAACGGAAGGCAAAGAGGGTCGTATTTGAGCGGGGATACCCGGCGACTATAATGGCGATCGATGGCACATGGCGACGGGCCTGCACAGTGCTGGATGTTTCAGATATAGGGGCAACGCTTTCCATCGAGAGCTCGATTGAAGGCCTTGCTATGTCAGAGTTCTTTTTAGTGCTTTCGACCATGGGAAAAGCCTATCGGCGCTGTCAACTCTCCTGGGTGAATGGCAACCAGGTCGGCGTCGATTTTCTGAAGGCAGGCAAGAAGATCATACGAGCTTCTGACTCGTAATACGTCTGAACATTGTCGAGTGAAGGCAGAAGTGCAGGCAAACGAAAGCGGCCCCAGCACGGGCTGGCTTGCGCCGGGACCGCCCGTTTTGCGCCCCCTCCGAGCGCCACGTCATCGTAGCGGGAAAAACCGGCAAAACATAGCAACAATGCAAACTTCCTTGGCGTTACTGGTGGATGAGTACAAGGGACGCTGTGACGCTCCGGAAGCAGGCTAAGGACTGTTTAGAGCAGGCGAATAAAGCCAGGAATCCGGCTGACGAGGAAGCTTGGCTGCTTCTGGCGGACGATTTGATCAAACTTGCTATAGCCTTGGAGCAAAAGCCTCGCTTGCGAGATCATTGATTCTGCATAGTGCCAGTGGGCGCTGCAACCTCGGGCCAAGTCACTGCCTAGTGGATGCCGCAACGCAATATGCCTGCGCCAACTCTCGCCTCTGATCAACCGAATACGATGTATGCTCGTCACTCGGTCGGGTACCATGACGTTCCCCATTCACGGATCGAAGAACGGGGAGAGGGTCGTTACCGTTCGCATCAGCCCAGATGCAGCCGTCGACAAAGCTCGCCTATTGGAAAGCTTCGGGTGGCAAGTTCATATTACAGATACGGATGGATCCGACAGGATTGAAGCGAATTCGGCAATCGAATAACTCTTCGCACCATCGTTGATCGAAACATTGTTGAACTTTTCCACGACGTGCCATTCGATTGCTGTCGCAAACGCTTCCTTGGCAGTTTCTTTAGTCACCGCCAGTGGGTGATCGAAAAAGTAAGCCTTCACAGAAAATGGCATCCTGACTCGCATCTACCTGCGAAAAAGCTTTGAAGCGGCCAGGTTGAGCTTTTCTCGGTCACGGCCAAGTTTCCGCATCAGCTCCCGGGCCTGCTCCGGGGAGATGTCATGCTTCCTGGCAAAGTAGTCGACATTATATGGTGCCTCCGCTAGGCGACGGCGGATGCTTTGGATCCTTCCCTTGCGCTTCGCCATGCGAGAGCTTTCGTCGGAGAAACGAATCGTATATCGACCAAAGGCGATCGACAAGGATCAGGAAACGGCAATGGTGCACTGCACCGAGGCAACCAGCTTGACGATCGTCTGAGCGCTCCCCTCAACATTCACGCTGCTCCGTCGACAAGTCGCAAACCACTAATGACCAGTTCGGGCCATCATATTGATTTCAATGCGCCGGCCGTTCTTCGCAAATGGCCTTCGCTCAAGAACGAGCGTCGGACGGGAGGCCAGAGTGCCTATCTGGTTGTTGATGGCACCCTCAATGAATGCATTCGATCGTTCATGGCAAAGCCCGTCTCGATACGGCACCTGTATGAGGTTCACACGTTGCCGCAGCCTCCTTTAGTGGAGCCAGTCTTGTCTGGAGAGATCGTTGCCGAACTTGCCCGGTTGCAGGATTTTCTCTGATTGGTCGGAACGTTGCTGCCGACCGCCCACTAGTTTTTCTTGAGCGACCTGGCTCCATCGCCATTATCTGCGAGGCATAGCCGCAATCTCTAATTGGTTGCCGCAATTTTTCGATTATGAAAGCATCCAATTTTTATGGTCGGATTATGCCAAATTATAAAAGCGAACCCAAGGGGTTGGACAAGGAAGTAGATTGCGTAAAATGCGGGCTCCAAGATGTATTTTTCTTGCATCGAGCCGCATAAGCCGGGCTTCGTGCACCATGTTTACGGCTGCAGAAATTGCCGAAGCACGCAAAGCTTTGTGACCGCCGTTTGAAGCCATCGAACTATTTTTCGACAGTTTCCCTCGAACATTCGTTGAGCGGCAGATGGAATTATTTACGATCCACGCATCAAAGAACGGCGAATGGGTTGAAACGCAGGACAAGAGTCCAACGCTGACTGTGGCTAAGGCGAACGCCCTTCATAAGTCAGGATGGGAAGTGCACATCACCGACTCTTACGACAGGCGGTATGGCCCGACTCGGTTCAACGAGGTGCTGTCATTCGACCGAAAATCGCCGACCAAATTTTAGCGTGGCATCACGAGCGTTCCGTAGGGGCTGTCGAGGCAAGTGATTCTGCTGATTGTCCCTCTAAGGTAGGCGTCTAACTAACCCTTGACCTTACGATAGGTGACATGCGCTGTTGCGAACGGTAGTCCGGCTCGTCCAGCGGTCCCCCGCACAATGCAAGCATTTTGATCAATCCTGTAAAACCAGTCATCGAAGTTGAGGTTGCTCGACCCCCCGTCGGCTTGCGGCGTATCTCGAGAATACCGCCAGTGATAAGCGCATCCGGCCTGCTCGCCTTCAGCTTGGCCGTCCAGCCGAGACTCAGTGCCAACATACTTTCCTGGGCCAACCTTTTTGATCACCCAGTGCAACGTGTCTGTATGGCCATCATCAATGGAATAAGTCTCGGTAAAAGTCACAGTCTGGCTTGCTGGGTCCCAAGATCCTTCAGCCGAGATCGTAGCCCGTTTTTGCAAGCCGCCTATTGGGCTTTCCATAACGCCCCAGCCCTCAAGTTTGCCTTTGAAAAACTCTTCCGGCAAAAATTCCGGCAATGTGCCCTCGAAATCCTCTAGGCCATTTCCGCTCCTGCTTTGGCGTTGGGTCTTAGGAACAATCCCTATCGAAACGTTTTGTTCATAAGTCTTCGCCGTCGGGAGATCGCAGAAGTAGCTCTTGCCGGATAAGGCCGACCATGTGTGAAAAGGAGCAGACGGGGCTCTGCCAGATTTGCTGGGCTTTGCTGCGCCCCCTATAGCAAAGGGCTTTTGACGATGGTGTCAGGAGCCAGTCGCCACAAGAGCCTGTCCTACAAACCACCTCTTATCGATCAACAGCAATCACGCAAGGGAGAAGCACGGTGAAAGAGCCCAAAAACCCAGCTACACAAGAACCTGCCAAGCCGAACAAGCCCACGAAGCAGGAACGTCCGACCAAAGAGCAAGAGGACGAAGGTCAAACAAGGAAGTGATGCGCAACGTATCGCTACAGGAGCCTGCGTATGGCGCTAACCCCTCCACTTGACGCAAGGGCATATGATCTCTCTAGCGTGGCGGGAGGGTTAGTGTACTACGCATCCCGCACTGACGCCTCTGACCTTCCCCCGATACTCCTCATTCACAGTGTGAACGCTGCGGCGTCCTCCTATGAAGTAAAACCATTGTTTGATCTGTTTACGGGAAGCCGTAACGTTTACGCCTTGGATCTTCCCGGCTTCGGACTTTCCGATCGATCTGATCGAGCTTATAGCGTAAGGCTGATGACTGATGCGGTCTTAGCCGTCGTGGACAGAATTCGCCAACTTCACAATTGTCCAATCGATGCAATAGCGCTTTCGCTGTCATGCGAGTTCTTGGCGAGAGCTGCTTACGAGAAACCCAACGCATTCCGCTCACTAGGCATGATCAGTCCCACGGGGTTCGAAGGTAAAGCCCGTGACGAGACTGAGGGCACGAAAGGCAAAGCTTGGTTGCGCCGAATGCTTGACCTTCCTTGGGTTGGGAAAGCGTTCTGGTCCCTTCTAACCAACAAGCGGGTCATACGAAAATTTCTTGAAAAGACCTGGGGCTCGAAAAATATAGATACCGGACTTCTAGAATATGATGTTGAAACAACGCACCAACCGGGTGCCAGGCATGCGCCGTATTACTTCGTGTCAGGCTATCTTTTTAGCAAAGACATTCTCAATGTTTACCAGAGCATTCAGCAACCTGTTTGGATGGTTCACGGTACACGTGGCGATTTTGTCGATTACCATTTGAAGAAGCGTGTTGAGCATCGGCCGAATTGGACAATAGAGGTCATGCCGACCGGCGCTTTTCCCCACTTTGAGCGGCTCGAACTTGTAGCCGCATCTTACGCCCACTTCGTGTCGGCGGCGGGTCTGGAAATGCCGGTTAGGCTTCAAGGGACCGGCGCTACCGTTTGATTGAGATTTTCAGCCGGGCAGCACCGATGCCGACTGATCAGCATTTCGGGCATTAGCACCTAGGGGTATTCCGACAACCAGGGTTGACGTCAGCTTTGGCCCGATGGGGTGAAGCTTAATCGCTCCAATTTTGAGCGTCCGTGGCTTTTTGGTTACAGTCCTCTCGTCAAACTTGGCTTACATTTACTGTAAACTCAAGAGGACAAAGCATGAAAAGATTCTTGATGATCGCTGCCTCGGCCGTGCTTGTTAGCACGACGGCCAACGCCGCCGACATGGCGGCTCGGCCATATGTTAAGGCGCCGCCCCCGGTTGCGGCGATCTACGACTGGAGCGGCTTCTATATCGGCGCCAACGGGGGCTATGCGACGAGCCGCAATTGCTGGAACTTCGAAAGCTTCGCTGGATTGCCGTTTACGGCGGGTCAGGGCTGTCATGATGCGGATGGTGGCACCGTCGGTGGCCAGATCGGCTATCGCTGGCAGGCCGGCACGTTCGTGTTCGGTCTTGAAGCTCAGGGCAACTGGGCCGACATGAACGGTTCAAGTGTATCATCGCCGGCCTTCGTCGTGGCACCCGGCGACCTTACGATCAACTCCAACCTTCGAGCTTTCGGGTTGTTCACCGGTCAGCTGGGTTATGCCTGGAACAATGTTCTGCTCTACGCCAAGGGCGGCGCTGCGGTCGTGGATAACCGCTTCTCCCACACGTTCACGGGAACGAACATTCTCATTAATACGGCGAACGATACGACTTGGGGCGCATCGGTGGGTGCCGGCCTCGAGTTCGGGTTCGCTCCGAACTGGTCGATGGGTGTGGAATATAACCACATCTTCCTTGAGCGGGACACGTTCAGCTTCGCCGCCTCCCCGGTTGGCGTAGCAACGACAAACAGCATTGGCCAAGATGTCGATATGATCACCGCCCGCATCAACTATCGGTTCGGTGGACCGGGTATCACTCGATACTGATCTCTCGCTTGCGAATTTGGGGGCTGGGGAGGGGGCATCAACCCGGTTGATGTCCTCCTTTCTTTTGCTAGAAAGTGCTCAGACGTAAGTTGCAGGTTAATTCGATCTGCTTCACGGTGGTGAGATCACCGGCATACTCCCGCCAGAACTTCGACACCCGAACGATCTGCTTTAGCATTCCCGTGTGGTGCCACCGTGGCGATGATCCCGCTCACGGTAAGCGATGTAGTCGTCAATGACGCCTGCGAATGATTTGGATTTCTGCGGAAGTCCTTGATCCGCTCTCTGTTCTAATTGGAACAGCAACCTTCGGCCAAGATCGACAGCGGTCTGCTCGTTGGATGTCTTGAGCGATCGCCAGATGTATTTCACCGGTGAAACACGGATGCGGGCGTAGTAGATGCCAGCCCGACGAAAAACCGTAAGCTTGCCATCCTCAAGATAGCGAGCGCCTTCCATTCGTGCCTCTGTTAGCTTGCTGCACGCTAAGTTATTGAAATTATTCCAAGGTGAATTTCTTCAGCAAATACTTGCACTTGTAGCGGGATTGAATTTTGCAAGTTGTTTCAAATGTCAGCAAGCACTAGCTGCCCCGTGTCAATCTTTTGTCTATCGTTGGGCGTTTTCTTCTGTGCGTTTCAGCCTCGATAGTCGCCGTAACGTTGCGAGCCTCGTCTGTGCGCTTTGTTGTCGCAGCAGTGTCTCGCAGCGTCCCGACGTTTTGAACGCTTCGCTGGGCCTCGTCGTGCGCTGTTGGACTTGTACAGCCGTGCTGTGTTGATAGCGACCAAGTTTTACCTGTGAGTATGTTTGCTGGGCGGCTGCATGCTCGTGACCAAGGGGCAGCCGATACTATGATATTCGAGAACAAAGCGGCTATCTTCGCTCAAGCGAGATCGCTGCATGATATGGTGGATATTTATGGAGCTACGGATGAAGCGGAAACGCACCATTAAATTGAATGCTAGGAGAGTTCAGGAGTCCGACATCGCAGTGGGCGAGCGTAACCGGGCACGACGCAATCAACTTGAAATGAGCCAGGAAGACCTCGGCAGAGCGCTAGGCGTGTCGTTTCAGCAGATTCAGAAGTACGAAAAAGGTGCGAACCGCATTAGCTCGGGACGCCTGATCCAAATCGTCAATGCCTTGCAATGTAGCGTCACAGATCTGATCGGCGCCGGCAACAGCGGCCCGATCAAGAGTACGGAGTTCTCCCGGTACGCATCCTCCAAGGAAGGCGTTGCGATTATCAATGCGATGGCAAAAATACCTAGCCCTGCTGTGCGACGCCAAATGATCGATCTTGCGGAGAGCCTTTCGGCTTCGTTCGCGCCATAGAAGGCCCGCACAACGGCTTACTGCCTCAATCTGGCGCTCATCTGGCCTCGGCTCGAGATGCTGCTGAGTCTAAATATTAGTGGCACAGCTTGCGACGACTTTTGCGACAGTGGTGAGAGCGAGCTTCGTGCTGATGATGACTCTCGCCACCGCAAAGAAGCAAATTACCGCCATGCAAGGCTAGGCGCGGGCGTACATTAAATTTCTGTAATGCGGCTTTTGCAGGTTCGCAGCCGCCTAAATACTACGACCACCAAAAATATCTCGGGCGTCAAACCTGTCGAGTTCGCTTCAAGCGAGCGGAAATTCAGTAAAGACGCTACCAAACGAGATTGGTGAGTCACAAGCCACTGGAGAATATTCCGAGAGGCACGATGAGGGCAACGCAACACTGCGACCCTCGAGGCATGCAGGTGTCGGCTAATGGCACTGCAGACCTAGCGTTGAATGAACTGGACATAAACGGGAGACCGCTCAACCGCCCCGTTCCGATATAACGGTGATCCAAATTAGCGTGTGTGAAGGTAATTCTTCAAAGCACTTTTGCCTGCTCGGCTGAAGTGTGACCGGAGATAGGGATTGGTGGTTACATCGGATCGAACACTGAAACCTCAACCAAAGTGTACGCGAGCGAAGCGAGTGTGTGCCGGAGGCACTAATTAGCGGTTAGACAACGGTGACTAAGGTTGTTGATGGTGACCTTGGTGACTCGAGTGACCATGAAGATCATACGGGCTGCTTCGCAGCGGCTTCGCCGCATGATGATGGTGGCTGACGGTCAACTAGATGATTAACCTACATCCGACCAAAGTAACGAGCGCAGCGAGTATCGCCGCCAGGCGATTAAGGACCAGGGTTGGTGACGGTGGCCGTGGTGACTTCGGCTACCGAGGTGGATGATATGCCAACGTAGGGACCGATAGGCTGCTTCGCAGGCGGCTTCGCAATACCATGCTACAATCTCAGTCGATGTGGTTTAGGTATCTTGGATCGGGCCTTACACTCCAAGGTGACGAGCGCAGCGAGTATCGCCCGGCGACTCATGCTGATCGTGCTGATACCGATTCGGGCCAGTGTGCGAAAAATTAATGTGAGACTCTTCCTGACGTTGAAATGACTCTCACACGTCACGGGATTGCCATCGTCGTGCGGCTCAAAAGACCATCACAGGACTGGAGCTTAAATGGCGAAGACCAAGAAGATTATTCGGCGTGAGTGGACTAAGGACGATGTGCGACAGATGAAAGCCATGGCGAAAGCGAAGGCTGGCGTCAAAAAGATCTCTCGCACACTTAAAAGAACCCCAGGCGCAACTTCCGTGATGGCGGCAAAGCTTGGCGTATCGTTATCGATGCGGTCGTAGGTTAGGACTTATCATAAGGGCTGGCTGTTGTTGCGGCCAGCCCAACACAATTCTCCTCGTAAATCGGGGTAGCCCGTAGCGCATAGCGCATCCCCAAGTGGTGGGAGATTCCATCATCTTTGGACTGTCGTTTCCCGCTACGGCCGCTTCACGGGCGAATCATTTCGGTCGATTACGAAACTGAATGATATTGGAGGCATCGGTCATGCGCCCATTGATCAATGTCGACGAATTTTCCCGAACCCGTTGAACGGCGGAAGCGGCTTCCATAAAAAAGGACACCGGCGATCTGCTCTATCCTGCCATCCCCCCATACAGCGTCGATGACATAGCCAGAGCCGCCATCAAGCAGGCGGACAGCAAAAAAAGGCGCATCGATGCCGGTTGCCTTCCGAGAATTGCAGTTAAGGGCGTTCACGAACGCAATCCGCGCCAACGCCGTCGAACCCGCTCGCGATGCAAGATCCAACGCCTCGCTCGCGATCCGCCATTCCGCTGAGCCCGATTCCGATTTGGTCAGGCTTGTAATGTAATCGGTGGCCTGGCGTAGCGTAAGGATAGTTCTCCCATCAGCGAGGGGTATCGGATCTTCAAACCGTTGCTGCCAACCGTCCTCAACCATTTTTGCCACTGACTTCATTGTCGTTCGCCGTCGTGACGGTATCGGCAATCTCCTGAAGAGCCATTGCCGACGCAAATTCGTGAATCGAATAGATTTTGCTGCCGTCGTAGATCGAGACGTCCGTGTATTCTTCGGCCACATGCCACTCGATCGCTTTCGCAAAAGCTTCCTTCGCGGTGTTTGCGGTCACTGCGAGAGTCCGATCATCGATGCAGCCCTGCACCAGAAATGGCATGGTAAGAGTGTACGTGAGACCTCCGATTCAGATCTACCTGCTTTAGGTTGAGAAAAGCGCCCTAACCCATTCGGGTGAGGGGGCATCTGGCAGTCACTTCAGGAAATGATCGACTCATTTGGAAGAGGCGCGAGCGCCGCCTTTGCCAGCAGCGAAGGCTCACATAAAACCATTATGGAGTTGGCCGTCCCTGCGGGAAAGGCTCTTCCCGACCTCATTCGGTTCGGGATGCCCGCAACATTTCCGCGTTCTCAAGAGATAAGTATGCCCGAACCGCAGACTCGTGCTTATCATAAAGCACCAGCCAACGTCGCTCGTTTATCGAACAGCTATCATCGGTCGGCGCTGAACTGAGGTCCGAAATTAGCTCGTCGAGACGTTCGAACTCTCGCGTCTCATCGATAGTTAACCCGATGAGGATTCGGTTGCCATCGCCATCCAGGATGTAGTTGTCATCACGTGCCATAGTGCACATATTCGACAATGCGCACGGAGACGATCAAGGCGAACTTCAACTTAACCTTGTCGTTCAAGGTTACTCTACGCAATTGATTGCGCAATATCAGAAAATCGTAATCAATTACTCGGGTTGTTTGCCGCCGGAGTAGCACGCTTAATGACGCCAATAAAGTCAGACATCGTTGAGGAGATATGCCCGGCCTGCAACGGCACCGGCTTCCTGCCGGTTATCAAGCAGCCTGCGCCGGGAAAAAAGATTTACGGTCCTAGGTGCACGAGTGCGGCGGCAAGGGCAGGCTGATCACATCAGCTAACTGAGGGCCCTGCCGCGCCGAAAATGCTCACAGCTCCTTAGCCATCGCTTCGGCTTTAGAGGCATGGCCCCCGTGGCTGACCTAGGCTCATTGCTGGAGGGACCGAGCATGTGTCGCGGAGGCTGATCACGGTAGGCGGAAATGACCGGACGGATGAGATCAGGCGATATCAGCCGATACGACCGACCAACTCTGAATGAATACGACCCCAGCAACGGGGGATATGCTGGGGTCGAACCAGAATTCTGGCCAGGCGCAGAACCAGCCGTCGTCGACAACGGGACAGGGCTCGCCCAGTCAGTCGAACACGACAGGTCAGGCTCCCTCGCAGAGCGGAAGCTCGTCGACGGCTAGCCAGCCGAGCGCAAACCAGAGCACGTCGCCGTCTCCATCGTCGGACTCCGGTTCAAGAAAGAACTGACGTCCCAGATCCGCAGGCCAACCCGAGGGGCCCCGCTTCGGCGGGGCTCCTTTTTGTTTGCGGCCAACGTTCGAGCCGCGGGCCCGGGTCGTTTGGCCTTCGGTTGTGCATCTTTGTACATTGGCGGGGCACTCGGGGCGGGCCTCTGCTTCGTGGCGCCGTAAGAGTTGGGGCGCGCGCAAGCCGCTCGAAAGAGATACTCACGATCATCGCGGAAGACGAACGAACATCATGGCATGGCTTCCTCGAAGACTGAAGACCCCATCTCTCTCGTGAGGCGAGGGAGCGGCGGCACATCTCTTCAGCGTCGGAGCCGAGTTTCCGCGCCCCCGAGTTCGCAGTTTTCGTGCGTCCAGGGAGCTTGTCACAGAACCGAATTACGGTCTGGACGGCTGGCGGACGGTTCCTCCTGATATCGGCATTGGCCCAGGGGAGGGACCGCTCAGCTGTGCTTTCGGCGCTTGGGTGATACGTCAGTCCCGCAGTTCGCGGCCTAGGCGACCCATAGTCCAAGCACGTCAGCCACCGCTGATACAATTAATTTCCGAAGAAACCGCCGCCAAAACCCTGCTGATCAGTGTCGCCACCCGAGGCCATGATGCCTGGCCGCTGATGTTGCTGTTCCCTCTGCTGGATCGCTAGTCGGGTCGCTTCTCGCTTCGCCTTGCGCTCGGCCAGCTTCTTGCGCGCTCATGTTTTTGAGAGTCAGACTTCCGCTGTTCGGCCCGCTTCACCGGCTCGCTCTGATCCACGGCCTGCTCGATCGTTTTAGTTGGGATGACCTGTGGCGGTGGTTCGGGGGCGACCGTGGACGGTTGCGGCGGTTGTGCTGCTTCAGCGGATGAGGGAAGGATGATGCGCACCGGTGTGGGCAAACTAGATCGAGCGGCTACGGACGGGGTGGGTTCCATGGCATTGTTCGCCAGCAAAACGCCCCCGCCGAAACCTATGGCTAAAATCACAAATGTTGTTCCGATGCCGGCAAAGAAAGCTCTGATGTTCGATGCCATGATCACCACTCCTGTTATGCCACGAACGCGCGGATCTAGGCTGCGTTCCGACCCAGGAAAAATAAGCAATGCCGAGGGCAGCGATTCTAGCGGGTTTCGGTAATCTTGCTGAGGTGAGGGGGGCGATCCGGGTCGAATCCGAAGGCGCGCGCTGCCCGCTCGATCATCTGATAAGCCGGAACCAGCATGGTAACTGCGTCGGTGGCAGGATCATCCTCCGCAAGCCACTGCAACGAGCTAAGCGGACCTCCCACTAGATGCACCCCAATATCTTGTGCGCGCAATTCGTTGAATAGCGCGTCCACCATTGGAGCCGTTTCATCCATCAGGCGCATCATAATTATGGGTGTGCGCGATGATATAGCGGCTCGCGGCCCATGCTGCAGCTCGGCGGCGGAAACACCGATTGAAGGCAGGCGAAGGACCTCGGTAAGTTTCAGGGCGATTTCGCGCACTGAGCCCAGCGCCAATCCTCGCCCCGCCACAAAGACTGCAGATGCGCCAGCGAGATCATCTGCGATGTACGACCAGTCGAGCGCGAGCGCACGAGTGAGGCGCCCGGCCAGCTTTTCGAGGGCGCCTACGAGCGCGACATCACCGGCAAGTTCCGCAACCAGCGCAATTCCCGCGGCCATCGAGCCGATAACGGTCTTCGTGGCGGCGATGGAGTGCTCATGACCGGCCTCGATGGGAATGACGAATTCTGCAGAATCGGCCACCGGTGAAGTGGTGGCGTTGACGATGGCGACGGTGCGAGCTCCCGCCGCGCGCGCAGACATCGTTGCTTCGACCAGATCCGGGCTGCGGCCGGATTGCGAGATCACGATGAAAAGCGCATCGCGAAGTTTCAAGGGTGTACGAAATGCCGTGATGACCGAAGGCGCGCTAGCCGAGACTGGAAGGCGAAGCCGGGTCTCGATGAGATACCGCAAAAAAATACCGGCGTGTCCGGAGCTTCCGCGGCCGCAGAGAACGCATAGAGGCGCAGAGTCGATCCCGATCCGAGCTGCAATGTTATTTATAGCGGCCCGGTTAGCGACAATGCTAGCGACGACATCGGCGCTTTCCCTTATCTCGCTCGCCATCGCTGACATCGTCACGGTTCGACCGCCCAATCTCGGTTGCGCACAGGAGCTGTCTTGGCGGGATAATTCTTCTCCTTGGCAATCTCGGCAAACACCCGACGAAGATTGCCGTCACATTGTTTCAAGATAGTTTCCGATGTGGCTTTGTCCATTCCAATGGCAAGAAGGACGGCCATCTTAATATTGCCCGCCGCCTCGTCGAGGGAGCGCGCCGCCTGCAGGGGATCGCAATCCGCGATCTGCGATACCATCACCTCGGCCCGTCGCCTGAGTTTGACGTTTGTTGGCAGCATGTTCACCATCATACCGCGATAGACCCGCCCGAGCCGCAACATGATGCCGGAAGAGATGAGGTTGAGGACGACCTTCTGCGCAGTGCCAGCCTTCATCCGCGTCGAGCCCGCGATCAATTCACGGCCGGTCTCGACCAATATTGGGAACTTTGCTGATTTCAGTAATGCGGCGCCGGGATTGTTGGCGACACCGATCGTGACCGCTCCGGAGGAGCCTGCTTCCTGCAATGCAGCCACCGTGAATGGCGTCGTGCCGCTGGCGGAAACCGCAATCAGCACATCATGGAGTGTCAACCGTAAAGCCTTGGCCTGCTTTACTGCGTCGCCGACATCGTCTTCGGCCCCCTCGACGCTGGTGACGAACGCGGTCTCGCCACCCGCGACGATGAAGCCGACACGTTTGTTGGGCCAGGCAAAAGTCGGCATCAGTTCGGCGCCGTCCTGAACGGCAACGCGACCCGAGGTGCCAGCGCCCACGTATTAATACGTCCGTAATCTCCAAGCGCACATTTGGCCGCTTCGGTTGCAGCCGTGATTGATGGCAGCGCAGGACCGATCGCCGCGATGGCGGCAAGCTGGCCCTCCCACATGGCCTCCATCGCGGAAGAAAGCTGCCATGCATCAAGATCGGCAAAGCGCGGGTCTACTTCTTCGGTTGCCATGCAACTAATCCATGCCTTTTTCTAATGGAGATTTAGTAGCCTTATGGATGATGTCCGTGGTGGGCAGCGCGGTCTGCCCTTGCGCCGTTAGCAACGTGCCGGCCGCCGCATCGGCGACAAGACGTCTCCGGCGGGCAGACAGGTTCGGCCTCAGCCCCGGCGGAATGGCCTCGCGAACTAACCCACCAATGGGAGCCGCCTTATCCTCACTGCGAGCGCAACAGCGAGTTCCTCGGCCTCGATTCCCAGATACGTGGTACGAAATGTTCATTGGACGTTAACGCGAGAGCTGCGTTCCAGGTCCTTGGCAGCTCATACATAAGAGGTCGATTACGAAAGATCGGCTCGACGGTTTTCGAATAGTCCCGGCGGTGAACCCTCATGGAAGACGATGCCACTTTTACTATTGCCGCTCAGCAGATCTTTGATGGCTGCGATATGCGTGGCAGCGGATCGGTTAGGGTCTCGAGGGGACGGATCGAACACGTCAGCTTCGGGACGTCAGCGGCGGGGGCGACCGTCAAGCTTCCGTCCAATGTGGTCCTTTCACCCGGGTTGATCGACGTGCAGGTGAACGGAGGCGGTGGCGTGCTCCTTAACGACCAGCCGACAGCGGCCGCCGTGCAGCGCATTGTAGCGGCTCATCGTAAGTCAGGCACTACCGGCTGCTTGCCCACCCTCATCACCGATCGAACCGACATTATCGAGCAACTGGCTAGCGTCGCCCCCACCTGCCTGAACATCCCCGGCGTGCTGGGTTTTCATCTGGAAGGGCCTGCACTCAACAAGTCACGCAAGGGCGTTCACCTGGAGCGTGAAATCCGCGTGCCGGATGGCCGAGATCTGGCTGCAATCAGGAGTTTTGGCAGTTGCGGCCGCTCGCTGGTGACCGTGGCGCCAGAATGCATTCCGGAATCCATGATAGTGGAATTGATCGACGCCGGACTTCGCATCGCGGTGGGGCATAGCGAGGTAACCGCAGCCGAAATGGATCGGGCAGCCAACCTCGGCGTCTCCGGCGTGACACATCTATTCAATGCCATGTCGCCGCTCAGCGCGCGGAAACCAGGGCTGGTTGGCGCGGCCCTTGTGGACGATAGGCTATTTGCAGGGATCATCTGTGACGGAATCCACGTTGATCCCGCCGTGTTACGCATTGCCGTCCGTTGCAAGGGCCCAGAGCGATTGATGCTGGTCACTGATGCCATGCCGCTCGTCGGAACCCGCGAGCGGCAGTTCCTGCTGCAGGGAAGGCAGATCACGTTGCATGCAAATCGGCTCACTGGCCCCGACGGCACGCTTGCGGGAGCTCACCTCACTATGATGGAGGCCGTTCGGAACTCGGTGACGCTTCTCAAAATCCCGCTTAGCGACGCTCTTATCATGGGCTCTCGGACGCCGGCGGCTTTTCTCGGCTTGGAGTCGGAGCTGGGGCGGATCGTGCCCGGATATCGCGCGGATCTCATCGCCTTCACCAGCAACTTTGAAGTTCTCCGCACGTGGGTGGGAGGTATCGGTTGGTAGGCGGGACGTCGTCTTAAGACCGTATATTCGACCCACTTGCGGTATAATGTCGCCTCCGAAACTCTCGAGGTGATTCGAACTGCCGATAGCGGCCGCTTTTAGTGTCGACGAAGGCAGCGTGGCGATCGGCTTTCGCGAGCGTACCACCAGGCGGCAACTGCGGCGACAGTCTCGTCCCATATTGGGGTTGGCAAATCGGCGGCGACCAGTCTGACCACATAGCGATCGGGCCCTGTCCTGATCCCATTCCGCCGCCGCGAAGTCGAACCCGAAACTTCCTGCGTGGCGCATGGGCAAACCCCTCCTTTTGAGGTCCGCGCACATTTCCGCGGCGACCTCGCGCGCCGCGTTCTCGTCGTCTAACCGCCTAGAAGCCAATGTCAAATATAGCCCATGCACGAAATGAAATTCGGCGGCGAAGTCAGACAACATCTGACAGAATTCGCGCCTCATGCGTTTGCCATTCTTTAAAATCGCGCCGATCCGCTTGTGCTCAACGGGCGGTAAGCCCCATGCCCGACGAACGGGGGAAAATGCGCGGGGATGGCCGCGCCGCCGAATAATCGGACGGCGTTCTTGGTCTCAGCCGAAAGCTTCTTCAACAATGTTTTTTGGCCTTGGGAGAGACCGGAACAGGTCGGAAAAATTACAGATCCTAGACGGCCGTATTCGACACCGAGAGAGTCGAGCTTCGTATGGCTTCTAAGGAGAACGACCGGGATAGCGGCGCGACCCGCCCAATTCATGACCCGACGTATGCGCCCAGACCCACCGGAAAAGCATGTAGTGTCGAACACGATGAGATCGAGAGACGGTCGCACGCAATTGAGCAGGGCCTCGAATATCCCGCTTGACGTAGAGGAGTCGAACGACAGGATACGAGGTCGCAATCCGTGCCTTTCTCGAACCTCTTCGAGTGACGCGCTCGTTACGATCGGTTTCAAGTGCCTCACATGGCTATCGATCAACTCGGTGGTTTCGCCATAAGCGTTCGGCAGGGTAATGAAGTCCGCTTCAGAAAACACAGGCCGCAGAGCCATCAGCAGAGTTGAAATGGCGGCCATCCCCGATGCAGTATAGACGGTCTCGGCGTGCGCTAATTGTTCGAATGCGTAGAAAGACGGACCGTGAACTTCGAGATCGGCACGTTGGTAGTCGTATGAACTCGAAGGCGCCCCATCTAGGGGGACGTGAATTCGTCCAAGACGTTTCCGTGAGAGCCCAATCATGCAAGTCGTGCTCGGCCTTGAGCGCTGCCGCCGAATGAAATTTCTGCTCGATGACCTCGTCCACCGACCGTGGCGGTCTGAGTTTGAACCGGCCGGCCAGAAAGCCGTTCAACAGTTCGAGCTCTTCGTTCTTTCTGAGCAAATAGTCTTCAAGTGTTTCCATGCCGGACTTAACGCAGTGCATCCGGATTAGCTCCTAACTCCACGGGGGTACCATTTCCCCTGCAGATGGACTTCCGAAGAGGCTCCCCAACAGCAGAGTTTCCGACGCTTGCGCGCCGGTCCACGAAATTTCGGCAGCTTCCCCAATGCTCCCGATGCTTTTGGAGCAACAAGGTACCGCGTCCGCCATGATCATGTCTGCAATGACCATATCGGAAGTCAGCATCTCTGCCTTCAGCGGATCTTCCGGCAACGGCCTGCCGTCTCCTAACATTTGATGTAGGCTACAGTGAACAAAGGGAGGCGGCGATGCCTCACGAGAATTACACTGCCAAGCAGCGACGGATCGGCGAGCGCCTGACCCGTGCGATGGCCAAGGCCCACATAAATCGCGGCGAGCTTGCCGAATTGACAGGCTACAGTGTGGAACAGATTGTGAGCTGGGAGCGCGGGCGCGGGCGGATATACCCGATCGAACTGGTGAAGCTGTGTCATGCGCTCGACGTGAAGCCGGAGTGGCTGCTGTGCTGGGAGCGTCGCCTCTGAGCGAGCGCCTCCCGGCGCAAAATATCTCAAGCTGACGGACCGAAGACCGGGGCAGTAGTCGACCGAAGTCGGCCGGCTCACGAGGGCCACTTGTGACTCAGTACAGCGACAAAGAACTCCGACCGAACTAACGTCACCCTGCTGTAGGCCGCTGACTAACCTCCGCCACCGTCCGAGAGTTGACGTTCCACCTGTTGCGCCAATGCGCTTTGCGAGAACGGCTTCTGAATTAGGGAAACCCCTGGGTCCAGCCGGCCATGGTGGACGATCGCGTTGCGCGAATAACCAGTCATGAAAAGCACCTTCAGGGTTGGCATCTGCGTGCGCGCCTCATCAGCCAGCACGCGTCCATTCATGCCAGGCATGACGATATCTGTAAGAAGAAGGTCGACTGGCTGGCGCGACAGAATTGCCAACGCCGTCGGGCCGTCCGCGGCCTGAATGACCTCGTAGCCGAGATCACCGAGCGTCTGCACGATGTATGCCCGAACATCTGCGTCGTCTTCCGTGACGAGAATGCGTTGACCTCTCCCGCGCGGGACATCCGCGGGAGGTTTTTCTTCGACGTCCTGCGCGGCCGAGGTCCGCCTTGGCAGGTAGATCTTCACGGTCGTACCGTGGCCAATCTCGGAATAGATCTTGATGTGACCGCCGCTCTGCTTGACGAAGCCGTATGCTTGGCTCAGGCCAAGTCCCGTACCGGCGCCTGGCGGCTTGGTTGTGAAGAAGGGATCGAAGGCTTTATCGAGTACTTCCTTTGGCATACCGCCTCCCGTGTCGCTGACGGCGATCATGACATACTGGCCCGTCTTCAGACCTCGCACGGATTCGGAATACTCGTCATCGAGATAGGCGTTGGCCGTCTCCAGCGTGAGCGTACCGCCGTCGGGCATTGCGTCCCGTGCATTGACGGCAAGGTTAAGCAGCGCAGACTCAAGCTCAGTGATATCGGCTTCGATTTCCCAGAGCCCTGCCCCGCGCACGGTCAGGATCGTGATCGTTTCGCCAAGGGTCCGCCCCATCATATCGGACATTGTGCTGACGAGGCGGTTGACATCGATCGGTTTGGGATTCAGCGCCTGATTACGGGAAAAGGCCAGAAGCCGCTTTGTGAGTTCGGCGGCCCGCATAGCACCGCGCTGGGCATTCTCCATCATGGCGCGGGGTTTTCCGTCGGGAAGCTGCCGGATCGCCATCTGCAGATTACCGATGATGACAGTGAGGAGATTGTTGAAATCATGCGCAATGCCGCCCGTGAGTTGGCCCACGGCCTCGATCCGTTGCGCCTGCCGGATATTCTGTTCGAGTGCCTCGCGCCGTTCCACCTCGGCATAGAAGGCCTTGGTGCGGCGGACCGTCAGAACGATGAAAAGACAGACAAGCGCCATCGCCGGAATCGTTATGCCGACGTAGCGGGCCATCTGCCATGCCCAACCTTCAACGATTTCCCTTGTCTTAATACTCGAGGAGACGAAAACGGGTAGTCCTTGAAGCTTGCGCACTGCAAAGCGGCGTTCCACGCCATCGACGCGCGACACGGATGTATAGCGGCCGCCATCTGGGTTCCGCAGGATCAGTTGCCCGAAACCGGAGGACTGGTCGAGTACAATGCCAGGACGCGCCGCCAGCGGATGACGTGCAAGCACAACGCCGTCGTCGCGGACCAGGGCAAAACTCGCGGTGGTGTTGCCGCGGAGCGTGCCATAGGCCTGTTCGAATGCAGACGGAAGCACGGAGACAAGAGTAAAGCCGCTGAAACGTCCAGGATGATCTCGCCGCTGCTTGCTGACCGGAAAAAGGATCGAGCCCGTGAGCGTGATCTCAACCACTCGTCCGATCTTCAGGCCGTCGCCATCCGCTAGTTCGGCTTTTAAGTATGAGCGTTCCGGAGCATTGAAGGACGGCGGGATAGGATAAAACAGCGATGAGACAATCGCATCGCCGTTTCGGTCCAGTACCCAGATCGAACTGATGTCCGGAAAAGCACGCGTGAACTGTTTCAGGCGCTGGGTTAACTCTGGCGCTGTTTTCCGCGATCGCCGCGTCCGTCTTGCCACGCGTAATCTGGTCGATGCTGTCCAATGTCACATCAATAGACCGAAAGATGCGAAGGGCCTGTTCGGCCGAGACGGCAAGTGCGCGATCGATGCGCTCGTCCGCCAGCGTGAACGCCTGTTGATATGACGCGTACGCCACGTAAGCGAAGAGCACTGAAGGGATGATGAGCGCCGCTGCCAGTGAAAACCAAAGCCATCGAAGCGCGGCGTTCTTTCGTTGTTGCATTGCCCGACTAATGACCTCCGCATCATTATTGTTCTACTTGAAAAACTTCATTGGCAACATGTCGGGCGCCGCCTCTCACACTGGAACCGAAGCGGCCACTGTTGTGTCTGGCCGTCGGTCCCGACCCAGGCACGCTCTTAGCCACCATCTCCGCGCCATGGGTTCACGGTGCCCTCCAAGGAAGGTTCCCCCTGTTCTCGTCCAAGCGGAGCGCAAGGCGCACCAAGCGAATTACTTGATATTGTGCCCGCGATTCGCGTTACTTGATATCTCGAATAGCGATGGAAATCTCGTGAAGAAAAGAAAGAAAGTCGGCGCCGGCAGCACGACCAGGAAACCTGCGACCAAGAAAAGCAGAAAATCCACGGGTTTTGCGATCTCAACGTCCTCGCCTCTCGGCATGTTGGCGCTATACCTTCGCAAGCAATGGAAAAAGGCCGGTCGCTACGGATTGGTGTTTCTCGCTGAAGACGAGAGCAGGGCCGAGCGGCTGGGCGGCATCGTCCATGCACTCGATCCATCGCTCGATGTTCTCGTATTCCCCAGATTAAATACGTTGCCGTTCGACGGGCTCGAACCTTCGCGCGAGATCGCCGGCAGGCGGAGTTCAGTGTTGCGCCGTCTCGCCAGAAGCAAGAAGCCCATCCTCCTCGTCTCAACGGCTGAGGCGATCATGGAGCGGCTGCCCCAGCCGGCGAGCTGGTCGCGCGTCAGCCTGAGCCTTAAGGTGCATGCGTCGTATGCCGAGCAGGACATCGAGCGCCGCTTAGAGGCATTGGGCTACGATCTCGACGAGGAGGCAGAATATCCGGGCACCGTGCTCTTTCACGGCAAGACATTCGAGATCTTCCCCGCGGGTGCCCTCGCGCCGTACCGCATCGAGCATTCAGGCGATGCTATCCGCAGGATTGTCGCCGTCGACCCAGATGAGCATGACGTCATATCTGACTTCAAGGAACTTATCGTCGATCCGATGTCGGACCGTTTTGCGTTGGGTAGCAGCCGAGCGCAGCGGGCGACCTTTCCAGACTATTGCGCGCGGGCACGATGGATTGCGGATGCAAAAGTCTCAGGCCACGCTGACAGCTGGCTGAGTACGATAGTGGAGGCCGCCGGCCGCAGGGATTTCGAACGCGAGTATCTGGGGCTAAGGGACTGGAGGAAGCTGAAGAAGCGCATGACCAAGCTGCCGCCCAAGGCGGCGTTTGAGGCCACTCCCGACTTCTCGAAGGTCGTGGCGCCGCGGAAAGCGCTTCGCGCGTTCGTCGCTGACGCGGGACGCGCCGGATCTCGTTTGCTGTTCGTCGCCGCGATCGAAGAAGACCTGCGCACGATGGAGCGCGTGAGCGGAGTAAGGACGGAGCGTTTCGCCAATTGGAACGAAGCAGCGGAAGCCAGAAGTCGCGAGGGCTCGCTGCTGGCGGACTTTGACGCTGGCTTTGTCGTGGCCGGGAAAAGGCCGATTCGGGTTGTGACGGCGTCTGACGTGCTCGGCAGCCGCGCCCATCATCCGCAACCGATGGCCAAAGCCTGGACCGCCGCCTTCGATCACCCTGATATTCCCGAGCAAGGCGCGGCCGTCGTTCATCTCCAACGTGGCCTGGCTTTGCTGGATCGCTTGCAGACCCTCGACATGGGCAACGGCACGAGCCGCGAGATGATCCGGCTTAAATTCGCCGGCGATGATGCTGTTCTTGTCCCGCCTGCCGATCTCGCCTTGATCTGGCCCTACGCTGCAGAGCCCGGCAAGCTGAAATTGGACAAGGCTGATGGCAGCACGTGGTGGAAGAGGCGTGGCGAGGCTGAGCAGGAAATCAAAGCCGCGGCGAAGCAGCTAGCTAGACACATCGCGCAACGTCGGCGCCGGCGCGCTCCCAAGCTGGTCGCTCCGGGGCCGGCCTATGAAAGATTCGTCGCGCGCTTTCCCTATTTTACGACGGTTGATCAGGCAAAGGCGATCCGGGATGTGCTGGGCGATTTGGCGACTGGTTACCCGATGGATCGGGTGATCTGCGGTGACGTCGGTTTTGGCAAGACTGAGGTCGCCTTGCGGGCGGCGGCAGCTGTCGCGCTGTCAGGAACACAGGTCGCTGTCGCGGTTCCGACCACGGTCCTGGCCAGACAGCACGTCGAGACGTTTCGCAGGCGGTTTGGCCCGTTCGGAATTGAAGTGGCCAATTTGTCACGCGCTGCATCGGTAGCGGAAATAAGAGACACGAAAGAAAAACTCCGTCGCGGTAAACTGAAAGTCGTTGTCGGCACACAAGCTCTGGCGTCGATGGACGTGAAGTTTAAACACCTCGGCCTCGTCATCGTTGATGAGGAGCAGCACTTTGGTGCGGCAGAGAAGGCAAAACTTTCAGGCCTTGCGAAGGGCGTCCATACGCTCTGGATGAGCGCCACCCCCATACCGCGCACGCTGGCGGCGGGTCTTGCAGGATTTAGGGATCTGAGCGTTATCGCTACGCCGCCGGTCCACCGGTTACCTATCGTCACCAAAGTTGTGCCGATATCGGACGCCGCCATCGCCGCAGCTTTGCTGCGTGAGCATGTCCGCCACGGACAGAGCTTCCTGATTTGCCCCCGTATCCAAGATTTGGAGCCGATGTTGGAAAGGGTGAAATCAACCGCGCCGGATCTTCGCATCGTGTGCCTTCATGGCCGGCTGCCTGCCGAAGATATCGACGATAATGATGAACTTCGTCGAAGGCGATGCGGACGTGCTGCTCGCGACCAATATCGTGGAGAGTGGCCTCGATATACCCCGGGCGAACACCATCGTCGTTTGCTGGCCGGAGAAATTTGGTCTATCGCAACTTCATCAGCTCAGAGGGCGCGTCGGGCGAGGAGGAACGCGTGCCTATGCGTATTTGCTGACCGAGTCGAACTCCGGACAATCCGAGCAGCGTTTGGCCGTGCTGGAAGAGTTCAGCAAGCCCGGAGCCGGCTTTGCCATCAGCGAGCGTGATCTGGATATCCGGGGGGCTGGAGACCTCTTCTCCGAAGAGCAGTCGGGCCATCTGCAGGTATTCGGGCCAATGCTCTATAGCCATCTTCTCAAGCGCGCCTCGGAGAAGGATGTGGACGGTGGCACCGACCTGTGGGTGCCTGACCTGAATCTGCCGATCGCCGACATGCTCCCTGGCGATTACATCCAATCGGACGCTGTTCGTCTGGAGATCTATGGCCGTATTGCCAGATGCCGTACCGGGGATGATCTTGAGGATCTGCAGGATGAAACCGCTCGCCGTTTTGGCAAGCTACCGCCCGCCGCGCGCGACTTCTTCGCGGCAGCGAGGCTCAGGCTCGATTGCAAGCTGCGCGGCATCTTGAGGCTCGACGTCGGCCCCGAGGCTGTTGCCGCGACATTCCTGCCTGGTCGGCTTCGAAAGACGAAAACCAAGTCGCTGGATCACGATGGCGATCGCGTGGTCCATGTCTCCAATCACAATGCGGAGCCGTTGGAACGAGTAAACGACTTGCTTGAATTGTTAGACGAATAAAGGACTAACCAGTTCCCCGTTACAAGCTCAATCGGAAGATACTCGAATCGGGAGACCTGCCCAACGGCCGCGGTCCGAGTGTGGATAAGTTGGGTCGTTCGCCCTCTCTTTCGGCTTGCCGCGACGGTTGCGGATCAGCGTAGTGAATTGACACCTTCAGCCTTTGACTATGTGCCGACTCAGGCCGGAGCTACTGCGTCTGATCATCGCCGGATGGGGAAGGGGGCCGGCATGGTCCACTACGCAGCCGCTGAAATCTATCCAACCGCCGCAGGTCGGACAGCGCATATGATTGTCTGCGGCGTGGATTGAGGGCCACCCGCGCCGCCGCTCGTCCACAGGGTTCAGGTTGTTCCGGTTAAATTCGTTCCGATGGGCGCATTGATAGAAACGTTTTGATTTCTGTTGGCTTTGCGATAGTCGTGCATGTGGGGGAACGGCGTGCCTAACTTTCGGGCCTGATTGCGGACGCTTACAAGCTTCGCTTGAGCGAAGCCGCCGCCTTTACGATCGATGGATCTCTCGCCACGAAGTCTTTCAATCGTTCGTTTTCTTCGACGGTCCAAGGCGTTTTCTTCACACCCATCTCGGGTTATCGATCCATTGTTGCAGCTCAGCATCAGGTTACTGCGAAGCGGGCTCAACGCAATATGTTAACTTGCCTCACATTCCCGCCGATCCTAGCGTCTTGGCTCACCTCGGGGTAAGCCAATGTCCGATTATCGCGTTTACTTGGTCGGAACCGATGGAAACTTCTGCGACGTGGTTCCCTTAGTTTGCGCAGATGACGAAGAGGCAACCGCGCAAGCTCGCGAATTGGCCATCGGCCACGATGTCGAGCTTTGGCAGCTTGACCGGAAAGTTGCGATGTTCGCGGATCGAAATAAGACGACTCTGAGGTGAAACCATTCAGGCCGCTCCCTCGTCATTCATTTGAGGAGAGTCGCCGTGAGTGAGACTAAGGATCGCAAAGAGTTGGAGCAGCGGCTGGCACAGGCCAAGCGAATTGCCGACATGGCCCTCGATCCGCTCACCAAAGAACGGCTTCAAAGGCTGGTGCAGGAGTTGGAAGAGCAGCTGCGTTTGTCGAGAGCTAGAGATTGAAGTCAGGTTTGCTAGCTGACGCGGTTATACAACTGGCCCGCAAGTGTTCATTAACTCTCCACGAATAGGATTTGACCGATCGCGGGCGACATCCACGCGATGAGTAGTGCGTAAAGGCCGTCGTTGTCCCCCAGCGGCGGCTTTTTTGTGACCTCTACTCTTACTGCTTCTACAACGAAAGCGTGCAGAATCACCGCGGACAGGGCATAATTGAATCGTCATAGGGGGGCGCCACGTAGGGATAGCGCCACGTGGGGATAGCGGGCTGGCTGCTAGTGTGGCCGCTTGTGAATGCGCTCATCGTCGCATGGCGGGCGCTAATGGTTTCCGCTCCGGAATCCGGGAACTGAGACGGCCCCAGCGGCGGGGGCCACGCTGGAGCCGTTCATGGCAGTCGAGACGCCACCGGGGTGAGTGGCGCCAGTCCAACCCAGTTCTTGTTCTTTCGCTCCGAGAAAAATTGGCCTCAGCTCCTGAGAGACTGAGGCCACACCAAGTTTTGGTAACCCGATCGCAACTGGCCGTATTCGAAATGCTCATGGATATCGAAAGTTCCTATTCGTTAGAACGCGTACTGTGATCAAGCCTTTCAATGTCTTTCGATAATCCAACTAAAAAGCCCTGCCGAGGGGCCCGGCAGGGCTACGCAGACACTCCGGCGGGCGGCGACGTGGGGCTAATGGCCCGCCGAAATCTGCGTCCTTTACTGATCAGAAGGATCAGTGCTCCGTGCAGACCTTCATGGTCTTCATGCTGGTCTCAGCTTCCGTTCGGGTTTTGAACACGCCGTTATCGACGACCGTCGTCGTAGTCGTCGTCGGCCTCTTATCGACAATGGTGCACTTCTTCGTCGTGGCATCCCGGACGACGTAAAATTCTGTGGTTTGCGCATAAGCGCCAGTAGCCGCGAAGGCGGCAACAATGCCGGACAGCAAGAGCTTCTTCATGTGTTACTCCCAGTTTTACATAGGTTTCGATGGTTAGTGGACGGCGCGCAGCAGGTAATAACCTGCGCCGCCGACAACGATGATTGTTGGAACAGCCCAAAGCAGTAGTACTGGCATGTGCTTCTCCTCAGGTTACCCACTCCCACACCACATAAACGCTTCATAATTGCCACTTGTTCCCGATAGCACTGCTCCTAGATCCCGAGGAGGTGTCGGGAAAAATCGGCAATTTGCGCGCGTTATGTGCAGAAGTGAACAGAACTTGCGATCCGCGACGTGCATGGTTTCTGGGTCGATCGCATACTTGATGAGGAGCAGTGCATGACCAAGCGCGGCTTTTTCAAGCAGGCTGAGACTCAAGAGGTCCGTCTCGCCGAGGAGGCAAGGGATCTTCGCGCCAGAGCCGATTTGCTGCGACCTGGTGTCGAGCGTGAGGCCATCATCCGCAAAGCACGCCAGGCTGAGACAGGTTCTCAGATGAGCCAATGGCTGAGCTCACCGGGTTTACGTCCTCCGGAATAGATCAGGCGCCCATACGCCTCTTCTCGAACAGCGGCCGGACGTCGGGGCCCCGGCGTCCACAGGCCTTGCATGTGAACCTGGGCTCAAGATCCGACAGGCGGACGTCATCGCCCCAAGGGATCCGACGACGTGGTGAAAGCAGCAATAGACGATCAGCCGGGGCCGTTGTACGACCGCATTTCGACGAGGGAGCTTGATCAACCATCCCAGATCGTGACACGGGGGTGGCAGGGTCCGGCGCATGTCGATTCGGAGCCGCATGACCAGAACGTCAGTTCGGGCCCCAGACTAAGTACAGCAAGAGAACAATTGCTGCGACCAGCGACACGCCTTGCCAGATCGGTGGGCAATCGTAACCCATCCCTCTAAACGATTCCGATTATTTGGAAGTAGTAGGAAGTTCGCCGGCGCCTTGCAACGCACGGCGTCTTGGAGGGGCCACCGGGCGCTGCGCAAATATAAACTGATCAAAGCCAGACTACTGAAGCAGGAAAAAGCGGCAACGTCGGTTCGGTTTACGACTCTTCTCCGATAAAAGCGTCGAACGGCGACCTCTCTTTTCAAACGGTCGCCAGCCTCTCCTAGTCGGTCCCCATGCCGGCGCGCTCGAGCAGCGGCCTGACGTCGGCGCCGCGGCGACCACAAACCTAGCAGACTGGGCTTCCAGCGTTCCTGTTGAGAGACCAAAGGCTAGCTTGGCTTTCGGTCAGTCCGCTTAAAAAGTTTGGGATTGCTGGAAACGTAGTCGACCCAAAGCTCATTCATTACTCGGCATACCTCCTCAGAGCTGAAGCCGGCTGAATGACCGTTGCCAAGGTGGCCTAGTCGCATAATTCCTGAGTGAGGGTCGGGAGGGTCAGGCGTAAATGCCGCATCCGTAGGCTTATGGACGATGCCCTGAGGGGACAACCCGAACTGGTCTCGCTTCACTAACGTACGCAACATCGTCAACTCTCCCGCATACGGCACTGGAACAATCTGACCGATGCAATCTAATGCACGATCTCCGTCTATAAGTAGGTAGCTGCATGGGCCGTTCCTATTGGCCAATGCAGCGCATTCAATTGTCCAAGCGCGCCGGTGCCCGGTCGATCAAAGGGCGCATCTCTTAGAACTGGTGGTGGAGATCCTCGATCTCGGCAAGTTCAGACGTGGTCAACTCGCGCCTAAGGTCGTAGCGAAAAAGGTCGCCGTCCTTCGATATTGAGCCCTTGCTGACGAGCTGGCTGAGGCTAAGGTCAATGGAGCGACTGAGGCAGATCGAGCATGAACGACAGGTCGGAGGCAGACATGGGATTGCCGTCATTTTCTGCCACGCATACCGCGGACAGGATCAACGGCGTCAGATCGAGAGCAAAACGCGTCATAGCAATGACAGTTGCTGGCCGATCTTGCGGCCCGTCTGGCCCTCAATGAAGTCGCGGAGCGCCTCGCCGATCTCGTGATATCCGGTAGCGACCCGCAGCTCTAGCGCGCGAGCGACGTCCTCGGAGGCGTCGCGTGACCAACCTCTGCTGGGTTCAGCGCCACTATCCGAAGCACGCGGTCGTATTGCCCCGAGAGCAAATCGTCCACGAGGGTGGTGTAATCAATGCCCTCGTCGGTCTCTCTAAAGGCAGCCCCGGATTTGAACCCTTCGAGGACCAGATAGCAATCCTTGTCCAAACGGTCGTTCGGAACAATTGACGGTGTACTCATACGACAAAACTCCCTTGTCCCGAGTCCAAAGTAGGTCGGGAAAAGGTGGAAAGCGAATCAGTTAGCGATGCAAATCTGCCGTCGTGTCGATCAGAATCTGCGGGCAACAAATGTCAGTGCTTGACCGGCCCGCCGACACAGAAAATAAATCGAAAGAGATCTATGCCGATTAACTATCTGATGTGATTGATATTGGTGTGACGGGCAGGGACTTCAATCTCGCCCTCATAATCAAAAGTCTTGTGGGATAATTACCGGTTGCGATCGTTGGCGAGCGTGACTTTGGCCAAGGCCTGTTGCACGACGATGGTGGAGGCGCACCCTTTCAGGATTCGATGGCGCCTTGTGAGAAGTTCCATACGGTTGCGGCGGCCGCGGCTTATTCCGGCGCAACTCTTGCAGAGCAACGACTCCCATTCGAACGCTCGAGGACCGCCATGAAGCTGTCGATAGCGCCAAACTCGTTTACAATTTCGTCGCGGAGACGCAGATCATCGCGTGTCTCGAAGCCTCGCAAACCGGCGACCAGATCATTCTGTCAGAGCCCAGCGCACTCGCCGCCTGGCTGAGTGTTGACGCAAGTTAGCGGCCTCAACAAGTCTGACGGTACCTACGACAATTCCCTTCACCTTGTTCGCCCAACTGATCCTTGTTTAGGCAAGCAGCGCGCAATTCTCCGCACACATCCCGCCGGACTGGCCTTTGGCAAGCTTCCCGATATCGGCGGCAGTTTCCCTCGCCTTGCTCGCTAGTCTGTCCTTGTTTTCGCAAGCACGTCGCAATTCCTCGCATTGACCCCGACCCCGGCCGTCATCTACTCGGACCCCGCCCGGTCCGATCTGAATAGATTGGGAGAAGCCGGATGTCGGGAATACAAAAACAACCGCAAAGACGAATGCAAGCTTGCGCATGACCTGACCTCCCAGTCTCGGGCCGGATAGACCGGCTTTGAGGGAATGTCCTCGGTTACATATCGTTCCTGTGAAATTGCCACTTCTTCCTGCTGCCGTTTGGTTGCGATTGGGACGGCTAGTTCAGGTCACGTTCTGTGGGGGGAGGAATGTGCCGTCGGCGGGGAGCTATCACTACAGCGACTGAACTGCTGTTGTGTGTGTTAAGAAAATGTTAGCCTGGTCGCGCCTGGCTGCCACCGCCGTGCCGACCAACCTCCTCAGCCAGCCAATTGCTGTGCCATCGGCTCCAGCGTATTTGCCCTCCATGCGTCGAGAAGCGACGGCGTCTCGGCGCGCGCGACCTTGAAGGCGCGATTGATCGCGCCCATGCCGCCGTTGTCTTGCATCTTCTTGATCGTACCATTCACCGCGTTGACGGCGCCCCGAAAGGTCGGGGGATGGGGGCAGCATATCACTTACCTTGCCGGGCCTAGCCTTGAGCATCACCGCTCAGCGCTCTTAGGAAAGCGCGCCGTGCCAGGGTCGTCGGACTTTGTTCCGTAACTTGGGAGAGCGCCTCCATGGCAAGCTGCCAATATAGCAATTTGACCGTCTCGGGCGGCAGGCCAATGATGTAGTCGGCGGCATCACGCAAGGTCGTGATTTTCTGCCCATTAGGCAGCGCTATCGGCACTTCGAACTTACGGGACCACACCACTCGTTCGGCCCTTACCTTCGCATCCGACCCTGGCTGGGCATTAAACGCTGAAAGTAACGCCGTTAGCTGCGCGCGGATCCTTTCGATATCTGGGAGAAGTTTGTCGCGCTTTACCTGTGGAAGTTCGTGGATGGTGGCCTCTAGCTTTGACGCCATCTCGTCCAGCTCGCGCAGGCCGCTCACATTCATTTCTTTACCTTCAGCCCCAGCTCCACAAGCCGGCGGATGGCCTCGGGGCGCGACGGCTTTGGCGTCTGTTTTGCGATCCATGCATCCAGCGGTCGGATGAAATCATCATGACCGCGGACCATGATGCCGATGCCCGGTCCCGTCGTTTTGGGGCGACCGCGCGTCTCTTTTTTCGAGGTATCAGGAATTGACTTTGCCATTTATTCGAGGTATCACAAAATCGAGCCGGAGGGAAGGGCTCAATCTTCCGCCCCGGCTCTAACCCGAACCATGAAGGGCTGAATCAACATGATCCAGGCTAATCGCGTGCATAGCACGCCACCCACAAACACGCCTATTGATACGACGCGACAAGGCTTCCTGGGCGGCAGAGCGGCCGCGCTCGCGGCCGGTACTGCCGTCAACGTCGCTGCGCTGGCGACCACGTGACCCGCTGCAGCGGCGTCTGACCCCATCCTGGCGGCCATCGAAGCGCACAAGGCCGCATGGGCTTTGGGGGATGAGGCGCAGCGGCAGTTTTCCGCCTTCGAGAACGAACTGGCCGATAGCCAGCGGCTGCAATACGAGCGCCGCACCGAGGAGGAGACCCGGCGCGGCCGGGTGTTGGAGGCGGCGCGCGATGCCGCGTTCAATCGCGAGGGGGCTGCAGCCATTGCGTTGCTCGAGGTGACGGTGACGACGCTGCCGGCGATGCTGGCGCTGCTGCAGCACGTCCGGGCATACGATGACGCGACCTACGGCGAGGGCTGGCCAACCCACATGGTTATTGACGAGGAAGCCGAGGGCACGCGCCCGTGGCACTACTACCTCGTCGAGAACCTGATCCGCGACTTGCCGGCGATCATGGGGAGGGTGGTCTAATGGCAGAACCTGATGGACAACGCCCTTGAACTTTATTGCCACGGTGTAGAGCCAATCGAGAAGCTGGGGCCGATGCGCCGATTGATCTTCACCACGCCGGACACCAAGTATCCGGGGCACAGAAACGTGGTGGTGAAATTGATCGTGACGGCCGAGTTGCTGGCCATGTTTTCCTGCCTGGCGGCGAACGATCCGCGGGGCGTATCCCCGAGCTGCTGGCGCTCGAAACCAACATCGCCAACTGATACCTAACTGGGGTATATCGAGGGGCCCGCCGGTTCACGCTGGCGGGCCTCTTCCGTCGGGGAACTATCGTCCCCAGGGGGGGATTATCGCGCGGGGGCTGGCAGTGGTGGACTAGCGGCCAGCGCCGTCCATTTTCAAGCCAAGGGAGAACTGAGTATGAAGAAAGCGATTCTTGTCGGTGTTGCGATCCTCGCTGTCTCCACTTCTGGCGCTTTGGCAGCCAAGAAATCGGCGAAGCCGAAAGCACCTGCCGCCGCAACGGCCGCAGCCACCACCCCGACGGCTCCCCCAGCTCCGGTCATGATGGGCCAGGTTAGTGCCGCTGACCGCGCACTATATGAAAAAAGTCAACGCGAATCCGGCATGAAGAAGAAGTAGAGAGACAAGCTGGCTTCAGCGTACGCTTATTCAAGGCCCGCCGGTTCACGCTGGCGGGCCTTTTAGCGAGGCGGCCTCAGTCCTCGGGGAAAGGACTGAGGCCGTCGTTCCATGCGTCCCGTGGCCAAACCGGACGCATGTCGGCAATTCGCCCAACATCCATCCGTTTCTTTTCCACTAGAAAAATCCCGGGTTGAGGATCATCATTGTTTCATGAGCAATGATGCTTTTCCGGTTGTCTACTTTTCCTGCCCGCTTTGTGCGTTGATCTTCACCGCAACGCAGGAGCGTCGGGCAGAGCGGCGGCCTGGCGCCTACTTCTGCGGCGAGTGCGGCACCCCAGTCCTCGAATGGACGGGGTGCTATAACTTCATAAAATGGAAGCCGGTAATGAAGGCGAAACGCCACGATCGACGTTTTTGGTAGCTAACTCATCTCCGCGCCCGCCCGCCGGTTCTCTTAGGCTGGCCTTCGCATAAGAAACGGCCTCGCGAACGAAGTACACAGCAAGCCTGATCACTAGGTAGGTAGTGAACCCAATAAAAGCACTGGTCCCGGACATATTGCGCTCCGTTCAGGCCTACAGAGGGTAGCACCGCCACTCCGCGCGAAGGCGCGAAACTGACGCTCACAGTGTGAACTGATCGGATCGATTGCCGTTCCAATTAATCAACTTTTGTAGATAACCATCAGGTTCCCATTCACGCTTTCTTCGAATAGTGGTGGCGCCGCGCCCTTGCACAGCGTCTCGCACGAAAAAAGGCCCCAGCCAGGGGTAGGGCTGGGGCCTTTAGTTCGGTTCACGGAATGCGCCCACCCATGGCAGGGAGGGTGGCGCTTCCCATTAATGCGGAATCCCCGCCCTCCGTTCCTCGCGCGGCTCTCGCGAATTCCTTGGCCTGCTTCCGGCTCTCGTGGCGGCCCCACTTAGCAACCAAGCTTCAGACCGCCCGTTGTACCGCGCCGCCCGTGAAATCCGGCAACTAGAGCGGTCGGCAGGGGCCGTTAGCACGGAGCCCGGCTGGCGGCCCCACTGTTTCGGTGTCGGTCGTGACCAGCATCAAATACCAAAGTGACCGGCGGGGTCGTCGCTGTAAACGCGCGCAGCGGCGGCCCTCATTTCGCCCTCCCGAACAGCGGCCTGACGTCGGCGCCGCGGCGACCGCATGCCATGCAGGTGAACCGGGGCTCGACAGCCGGACGTCATCGCCCCAAGGGGCGGCATCCACGACCACGGAGTGAGAGCATTTGAAGTCGGAGCAGTAGACGATTAGCCGGCGAGGGCCGTTGTCGGATCGCATCTCACCGAGGGTGATTTTTTGTTCGCGCTTCATCGCGGTTCGCTTACCCGCTGCTTACCGAGCCCGAATTTACGCGGTTTCAGTGGTGCACATCAGTGACAAATTATTAAATTAGATCAGCATGGTGAGCGCGGAGGGACTCGAACCCTCGACCAAATGATTGAAAGTCACTGGGGGCCGAGGCTGCTACTGCTACCCGACTCTCCGACACGGGTTAGGACAGGGCGATACCGAAAGGCACAGGCTGACGCAGAAAGTCCAGCAAGATCAGCCGCGTCGGTATGTCACCCTCCGATCATAGTCTCGATATCCAATCCCGATGCATTCTCGGGGATGGGTAGCATCATTGTCCTTGAAATGGAGGATGAGAATGCCGCCATCAAGGTGGCGCGAAGGATTGCGCGCGAAACCGGGCG
>JAESGP010000122.1_pt1 | contig 53659 bp, 40 predicted proteins | sample 9269741 | NCBI WGS metagenome assembly JAESGP01 (sample SAMN15720684, study PRJNA650882) | algae metagenome | isolation source: Desmonostoc vinosum HA7617-LM4 and co-occurring heterotrophs from cave wall | place: USA: Waikapalae cave, Hawaii | collected 2011-05-27 | reverse complement strand
CTCCAACCACAACAAAAATGGTTGATATTCTGATTGCAACGGCTCTTGATTTGATTAATCCTAAACATCTAAAAAACTGGTTTACAGACTGTTGCTACTGTACTTCATAAACCTGCAATCTGCTGTAGATAAAAATTTTGTCAATGCGTAAGTCCTATAAATATTTAATATTTGAAATTGCTTATGCGTCTTCGCCAAGAAATTACGGTTATGTTTTCAACATTCATGCAGTTGGAAAGAGGCAGATTCAGCAAATGGTTGACTGATCCCAAACTGTATAGAAATATCCAAAATCACTTGCAGCGTTCGTCATCAGCACCTAAATCAGAGAACTTTTGGGCGCTATACTGGCACAAACAATGGCGCTCTGGGTTGAATAACCTTGCCAGAATGCATTTATTAGCTTATTTACAAGAACCATGTTACTGGGTTGCTGCAAAATCAGTTGCTAAATTTACTCTCAGCCAATACCTGCTCGCTGATTACTTTCAAATGGCGATCGCAGAAGCCGAAACAATTCTTAAAGATTTCAACCCAGAAAAATCTTCTAGCTTAAAAGCTTACGCCATCATGGCAATGCCCAGTCGGCTGAGAGATATTTTACGTCAACGCAAGGAAGCTGACATTTGCAGCAATTGGGCCTTGTTACGCAAAGTGAGCAAAAAGCTGCTTAATGAAGCTCTTAGTGAAGCTGGATTATCACAAAGCGCAGTTGCTCAATATCGTTTAGCTTGGACTTGTTTCAAGGAACTGTACACCCAAAACCAACTAGGAGGTGCCAGTCAGTTACCAGAACCGAATCGCCAACTTTGGGAAGCTATTGCCAACCTCTACAACCACCAACGCCAAAGCCAAATCACTCAACCGACTGAGCAGCGCAACGCCCAGACAATTGAGGGGTGGTTAACGCAAACAGCTCTCTATGTGCGTGCTTATCTATTTCCATCTGTGAAATCTCTAAATGCTTTCAAGCAAAATGATGACACGACAATAACATTTGATTTGCTAGACCCATCCTCTGACTCACCAATGGCTGATATGATAGCCGAAGAGGATATCCAAAATCGACAAAACCAAATATCTCAGATGTCTGGTGTATTGTTAGAAGCTTTACAGAGCCTAGATGTACAATCCCAAGAAGTACTTAAGCTTTACTACGAACAGGGACTGACTCAGCAGCAGATTATGCAACAGTTGCAGATGAGTCAGCCTACGGTGTCTCGCAAACTGGTTAAAGGTAGAGAATCAATACTTGCAGCACTAATTAAGTGGAGCCAGGATTTGAATATTTCTGTTAATTCCAACCAAATTAAAGATATGAGTCTTGCTTTGGAAGAATGGTTGACAAACCAGCATGGTGGTACAACATAAAACCGTAATTTTCACAAGGTAGTAAAAATGACTTGCGCGTTTGCAGATTCCAGAGAATGGTTGTTAGAAATATCACCAACTATTCAGGCGCAATCCTGGCAGCAAAGCCAGGTTTATGCTCAACCTAGTAGTCGCTGGTGCGCTTACATAAATCAAATTTGTCTCCATGCTTTCTTGGATTGGATCTCAACTGAAGATTTTCCCAGAGCGAGTGTTTGGTACAGTTTCCCTGGTACTCCAGCTTTTTGGGAATTTGTCAATGGCACAGCAATTTTGCTAGAGGGGAGGCGAGTTGTGTTGATCCCCAGTGAAGCAATTGATGATAGCGACTTAGAAGTACCTCAAGAATGGGTAGATATTCCTAGTTGGGCAGCAGACTACTATTTAGCAGTGCAAGTCAAACCGGATGGCGAGTGGGTACGAATTTGGGGTTACACAACCCATAAAGAACTAAAATCTCTGGCTGACTATGACTCAGTGGATAGGACTTATTGTATAGATGCACGGCATTTGACAAAAGACCTCAATGCTTTCTCTTTGAGCTACCAATTTTGCAGAGGAGAAGAGATGAAAGCGGCTATAGCTCCTTTACCACAATTATCCACCGAGCAAGCAGAAAATCTTGTGCAACGGTTAGGCAATGCCTCTTTTCATTTCTCTAGATTGGCAGTACCATTTATAACTTGGGGAGCGCTACTAGAAAATGAGCAGTGGCGGCAGCGCTTGTACCAACAACGGCAGCACCCACAATCATCGCAAGTGCGAGTGAATTTGAGTCGTTGGCTAGAAGGTATACACGATAATGCTTGGGAAGCAGTAGAAACATTTTTGCCCCTCAATTCCAACAGTCTAGCTTTTAATTTCAGGAGTAGCTCTGGGTTAAGTGTTGGTAGTATCAAACGAGCCAAGCTGATTGATTTGGGAATGGAAATAGAGTCTCAAAAAGTGGTGCTATTAGTTGCCTTCATACCAGAAGATAGCCAACAAGTTAGTATTCGCGTGCAACTACATCCTGCCAATGGAGAATATCTACCTATTAATATCAAGTTAGCTCTGCTTTTAGAGTCAGAAGAAATCATTCAGGAAGTGCAAGCAAGAGAACAAGATAACTACATACAATTAAAACGCTTTGATGGAGAAATAGGAGAATATTTTAGCATCCAAATTACTTTTGATAGTTACCAGATAACAGAAAATTTCGTGATTTAGTCATTAGTCATTAGTCATTGGTCATTAAATAAGGACAAACAACAAAAAGCAAATGAGTCAGCTAGTCATCTTCAGCTTGTTAGGAGGAGACTTAAATCAAGGATTTCCTGTTGTCACGGCTCAACTTTGGCACAATAACCAATTATTTAAAATAACAGGGAGTCTGCCAGCAATACCAGAACTTTCCGAACTCTACAGAAGATGGAAGTTACTCTACGAAGCTGTTTATCTACGTTTAGGCAGTAGTCAACGTATAAAAGTGCATTCACAAGATATTACCAATATTTCTGTGAATGATTTCGACGAAGTATGTCATCAGTTACAAACACATATCAATGCTTGGTTAAAATCTGAATCATTCCAAAATATTGAACGACAGTTAAGAACTCTACTCAGTCGAGATGATGAAATTAGAGTTATTTTTGAAACAAATATAGCTTTACTGCATCGGTTACCTTGGCATCTGTGGGATTTTTTTGAGGATTACCCAAAAGCAGAATTAGCTTTGAGCAATCATGAGTATGCATCTCCTCAAGTTGTGCAAAAATCTAACACAGATCAAGTCAAGATTCTAGCAATTCTCGGTAACAGTTTGGGTATTGATATTGATAAAGACCGTTCTTGGTTGCAAGGTTTAACAGATGCTCAAACTACGTTTCTTGTCGAACCTACACGAAAAGAACTTGATGAGCAATTGTGGAATCAGAATTGGGATATTCTATTTTTTGCCGGACATAGCGCTAGTATTGCAGATGGGGAAATAGGGGAAATTTATATCAATCAAACAGAGAGTTTAACAATTTCTCAATTTAAGAATGCACTTAAGACAGCAATTACACGCGGTTTAAAACTGGCAATTTTCAACTCCTGTGATGGCATTGGTTTGGCACGAAATTTGGCTGATTTGAACATTCCCCAAATGATTGTGATGCGGGAAGAGGTATCAGATTTAGTCGCACAGGAGTTTTTGAAAAACTTTCTTGTTGCTTTTGCTCTTAATAAGCCATTTTATCTGGCTGTGCGAGAAGCGCGGGAAAGACTTCAGGGGTTGGAGAATAACTTCCCTTGTGCTAGTTGGTTGCCAGTTATCTGCCAAAATCCCACAACTGTTCCGATAACTTGGCAAGAACTGCACAGTCGTTGTGGTGACACCGAGACTTGCAGCAAAATTTCAACCGCAAAGACCCAAAGCACAGCGAGAAAATTTAAACTTTGGACTATACTGCTGAGTACTGCTATTGTGACTCTTTCAACGATAGGTTTGAGATACTTGGGAGTTTTTGAGAATGCTGAACTGCAAACTTTTGACCAAATGCTACTCCTGCGCCCAAAGGAAGATTTAGACCTAAGATTGCTCGTTGTTGAAGTTACTGAAAAAGATATTCAATCCCGACAAGAGACGACAAAGGGAGTGAAATCTATTTCGGATAGTACGTTAGCTCAATTACTCAACAAATTACAAAAGTATCAACCGCGAGTCATTGGACTGGATATTTATAGAGATTTTGCCGATTCCCCAAATGAATCAAAGCCGATACAACTTGCTACTGAAATGAGCAAAGAAAATGTGGTAGTTGTCTGTAAAGGCAGAGATCGTAAATACGACCCCGAAGGTGTTAAACCACCTCTTGAAGTCCCTGTAGAACGTCAGGGTTTTACTGATGCAATTCAAGACTTAGATGGTACCGTGCGTCGCCAAATTATGATGATGGCACAAGAGCCTTCCTCTGCTTGTACAACGCCTTACTCTCTTTCGTTGCAATTAGCTGCTCGTTATTTATCTTACGAAAATATTCAACCCGATTTGAATGAAGATTATGTACAATTTGGTTCTAAAGTATTTAAACGCTTAAAGCCTGGTCGGAGTGGTGGCTATCAACAAAAAGTTGATTTAGGCGGATTTCAAATACTTGTCAACTACCGTAATGCAGATTACCAAAGAGTTTCTTTGGCAGATGTATTGAGCGATAAAGTTAACTTTGATTCGCTCAAAGATCGGGTAGTTATCATCGGAGTGACAGCTAACACTATCAGCGATACTTGGTCAACTCCCTACTCTGCTGCACAGCAACCATACCAGGAAATACCAGGCATATTTATACAAGCGCAAATGATCAGCCAAATTTTGAGTGCAGTTTTAGACAAACGTCCAATTCTTGGGGTTTTGCCTTTCTGGGGAGATATTCTGTGGATATGGGGATGGTCGAGCGTGTCTGGTCTGATTGTTTGGCGCGTGCGTCATTCGCTACTTAATCAGGGATGCGCCATGTTTGCGATCGCTATCATTTTATATGGAACTTGTGCGATCGCCCTTTGGGCAACTCCTTTTGGGAGCATCATCCTTTTAAAACAAGGGCTATGGTTACCATTTATTCCCTCTGCCTTTGCTGTAGTTGCAAGCGGTGTTGTTGTGTTGTTTGTTCAACGCAGTCAGAAATTTCCTACATCCTCTGAAGTGAGTGTGCAAAATCCGCCAAAATAGGAAAGTTCGAGAGTTATTCGTTTTGGACATCGCACACCCCGCACTTTGCCGCCCTCAAGCAGGTTCACAGGCTGCTTGAGAGCGGACAGCCTCAACCGTTCCATACTCCTCGGTCAGGGTTGTCCGCAGTACGCTTCATCGACAAGGCGCGAGACTTTCTAATCGCCGTGGCTTGTATTAATTTAGACTGTTCAAACAACCTCTAAGATTTCGCCAAATGTAGATTATGACGCAAATAAACAAATATTATGGAATATTGCTTCTTCATTGTGTAGGTAATAGTATTCTACTTAAGTGAAGATTTATTCAAGCCTATGTTAGATTACTTAGCAAATATTAAAGGCAATCTAGGGCGTTATACAGATACGATTTCTAGTACATCTAGTCTAGCGGTAGTATTTGGTAATATATTTGGCTGGTTATGGAATAGGCTTGTCACAGCTTTTTACTGGTTAGGAGATGCAAGTAAAGCTGTAATTGGATTTTTAGGTAATCTATTGGGTTGGTTATGGAATGGGATTATCACAGCTTTTTACTGGTTAGGAGATGCAAGTAAAGCTGTAATTGGATTTTTAGGTAATCTATTGGGTTGGTTATGGAATGGGATTGTCACAGTTTTTTACTGGTTAGGAGATGCAAGCAAAGCCGTAATTGGATTTTTAGGTAATCTATTGGGTTGGTTATGGAATGGGATTGTCACAGTTTTTTACTGGTTAGGAGATGCAAGCAAAGCCGTAATTGGATTTTTAGGTAATCTATTTAATTCGCTTAATTCTCAACCAATAATCCCTGTAACTTGCTTAATTTTAATTTTTATGTGGTTTGTAATCAAAGAATTTTTGAAACATAAAAGAGAGGACAGGGAACAACAAGAACGGATTGCAAAAGAGGAGAGGGAACGACAAGAACGGATTGCAGAAAATGAGAGGGAACTGCAAAAACTGATTGCAGAAAATGAGAGGGAACTGCAAAAACTGATTGCAGAAGAGGAGAGGGAACTGCAAAAACTGATTGCAGAAGAGGAGAGGGAACTGCAAAAACTGATTGCAGAAGAGGAGAGGGAACTGAAAGAACGAATTGCAAAAAAAGATAGAAACCAAGAAACATTCAATGCGATAGGAGAAAAAATAGGGGAAGAAGTCGCTAAAGGATTTCTTGAAAATCTTACTGATATGTTTGATTCGATGTAGCAATCATGAGAGTTAAATTTCATGAGATGCCATAACTAAAGACATAACAATAATAGGAGAGTTTATATGTTGCTAGTGCATAACCTCAACTAAATTGGTAGCAATGACTTTGGTTTATTCACTATCTGGAACTGCTGGGTCTCAAAAATCCGTCATTAATTTTGCTTTGCGGAGTACAAATTGCAGTACAGTTTCTTCGCGGGTAATAATATCAACTCTGCCATCCATACCCAATTGAATTTGACATTTCTTTGTACTGCGACCTAAAGCAAGTTTCTCTGGTTCAATTGTGACTTCGTAAAAAGCACCTACAGCAGTTGCTTTTGGGGTAGAGTTCGTATTAGCATCTGGATCGTTTTTTTGCACACTAACAGCATCAGGGGAAATCGCTTTGACAACGCCATTGAGAGTACCGTAATCAGGATAAGGACAAGCTGTTACTCGCATTTGCACTTTTTGACCGACTTTTATCTTACCTTTTTCCTCAGAACCGACAGCTGCTTTGATAACTAAAGGTGCATGACTAGGAACAATTTGGACAACTTCCTCTCCAGCCCGGAGAGTTTGACCGGGGTTTCTCAAATTTAGCTTGGAAATAATCCCGTCTGCTGTAGCGGTAATAGTAGTTTGCTTCAGGTCAATTTCAGCTTGCTTGAATTCGTTAGTATCGCGCTCTAATTGTTTTTCTGTTTCAATTTTCTGTTTTATAAGTGCTTGAAGTTCTCTTTCTAACGATGCTTTATTCACTTCCCCAGAGGCTTTTTCTTGAGCAATGCGTTCAGTCGCTATTGCTACCTCTGCATTGCTTGGGTTGAGAGCTGCTTGAGCGCGATCGCGTTTAGCAATAGCCCCTAAAACAGCTTGTTTTAGCCGTTTATTTGTTTTTTCTTGGGCTTTATAAGTGGCTTTTTGCGCCTGTACAGCTTGTTGTTGCTGTTTGACAGCCAGCTGTACTTCTTCTAGTTGGTCGCGGGATAATGCCCCTTGTTTAGCAACACTTTCATATCGGCTCTGCTTTGATGTTGCTGCTCCTAAAGCCGCCTCAGTTGCGTGGAGATTAGCTAATGCTGATTGTAACTGTGCTTGCCCTGCATATAATTCTTCTTGGGCCATTTTGACATTAGCTGATGCTTCTTGAAGTTCAGTGATACTGGTAATTTTTTTGTCTTGATGATCGCGATCGCGTCCCTGCAATTCAGCTTTAGCAGAGGCGATAGTCCGATTGGTGCGATCGCTTTCGGCTCGAATTTGACTCTCGATTGCATTAATTTGGAGAACGGTTTGAATTAGTTGTAAACTAGCTTGTTGAATATTAGTTTGTAGCTGGTTTTTTTTGGTTTGCAATCGAGAGTCATCAATAGTAGCAATAGTATCTCCTTTTCGCAGTGTTTGATTTCCTTTGACGTAAATCTGCATTACCTGTCCTTCTATCGCCGCCTGCACAATTGGCAATTCACCCGCAGGACGGACAACTGCTTGCCCTTTGACCGTAACTTTATATTTAGCAACCGCAGCCACAGGAACAGCTAACGCCAAGGCAAACACAATAAATAGTCCGCCAAATGTAGTCCAGCGACTAATTGGCGGGAGAAACTCGTTGTCTTTAACTAAGGGTAAAAAATTTGTTTGAGACTTACTAATCATAAGTTATACAGTTATCCTATTTAGGTCGTGAACATAGATTTAATTCACGCAGAGATGCAGAGGCGCAGAGAAGAGAGTTCAGAGAAATATTTAGTGTTCACAAACAATTTAGGATTGCTGTAAATATCTCTAAAATGTCTAAGAAACATTAACTAATTCCGAAAAAGTAAAGAAGATTTCAATCCATTACCATTATTAGAAGAATAAATCTCATCAAGAAAGCTTAAATGCTCTCCAGAGATATGACGTAATTCTTCTGGAGTTCCTTGAATTTTTAAACGTCCATCTTCAAGCAATACAATCCAATCAGCCCGTTTGATAACTTGAGGACGATGGCTGATCGTAATTGTGGTTTTACCTTGACGGTGATTAAGTAATCTATCCAAAATTTGGGTTTCACTCACTGGATCAAGAGCGCCTGTAGATTCATCTAGAATTAATACAGGCGGGTCAATCACAATTGCTCTAGCTATAGCTAATCTCTGCCTTTGTCCGCCAGAAATATTTGCACCAAATTCGCCTAAAACAGTTTGATATTTATCGGGTAATTTACTAATAAATTCATCTGCACCAGCAATTTGACAAGCTTTAACTATCTCCTCAAAACTAATGTTGGGATAACTGAAGTGAAAATTTTCCACAATCGAACGACTCCAAAAATGAGGTTCTTGGGGAACTAATACGACTTGCTGCCGCAAACATTCTAAAGATAAATCTTGCTGGTTATATATGCCATAACGGATATTACCAGATTGAACGTGATATAAACCAGTAATTAATTTGCCAAGGGAGCTTTTACCACAGCCAGATTGACCGATTAAGGCTATTACTTTACCACCAGGAATAGTTAAAGAAAAATTTTCTAACAGGTCAGTTCTACCAGGATGGTGAAAGTTAATTTGAGAACAACTAATATCTGCATTGCCAGGAATTTCTGCCCAAGGTTTTTTAAAGTCATTTTCATCTTCTGGAGTAGAATCTATCACTTCTGTCAAGCGTTGAACAACAATTTGAGCAGTGATAAATTCATCAATTAGCCCGACTGCTGACTCTAAAAAGTCAAGAAAGCTACCACTCATACCACTGTACGCCAGCAGTTGACCGATGGATAATGTCTGATTAATCACCAAGCTAGAACCTAACCAGAGTATGCTAATACTCGTCAATTTGGAAAGAATACTAGTGGCTGTGCCGCTGTAAAGCTCCAACTTCATCGTAGTCCAGTCTAAGTTAGCAAGGCGACCAAAATTTGTCTGATATTCTTGCCAAGCTTGCGGAGTCGCTTGGGTGGTTTTGAGGACTTGAACCCCGCGAAAGGTTTCGACTAAAAAGCCTTGATTTTCTGTACCTTTAACGATGAGGCTACGGGTTTTCTGGCGCAATGCGGGAAGAAAAAGCAGGTTGACAAAAGTGACGATCGCAAAAGCGGCGACGGAAGCTAGAGTCAGTTGCCAACTGTAGAAAAGCATGAAACCCAAGGAAACCAGAGCCACAAAAAATTGACTGGGTAAACCAAGGACAATTTGTGAAACTAAATTATTGATGGTATGAACATCAGCAATCCGGCTAACGACTTCCCCACTGCGTCGTGCTTCAAAATATGATAGGGGTAAGCGCAACAGTTTTCGGCCGTATTCTAGAATTAGTCCATATTGCAACCGTTGACCAAAATGACCAATCAGATGAGATTGTACTAAACCAATGGCACTTTGAATTAGGTTCATGGCAATCACACCAATTGCCACTGTTGTTAGCAGTTGGGTATCTCCCCGCACTAGCACGTCATCGGTGAGGAGTTGCATCATTAAAGGGGAAGCCAGGGACAACAGCCCGATCACAAAGTTGATAGCGATCGCCTGAGCCAAAAGATTGCGATAAGGCATAACGCGGGCAATAAAGCGCCCAAAACCGCCAATTTTATCTTCTGGTTGTTCATAGAAGCGGCTATCGTCTGGCATCAGCAGCAGCATCACACCATCACTCCAACCCGCGATTAATTCCTGGGAGGTGAGGTATAAAATGCCGAAGGCAGGGTCAGAGATCACATATTTTTTCCCCTTTTTCCCGTATAATACTACCCAGTGGTAGCCTTTCCAGTGAGCGATCGCGGGCATTGGGATTTCATTTAATTTCTCAAGCAGTTCTGGAGTAGCTTGAACTTGACGGGCATGGAATCCTAACGTTTCTGCTCCCCGCCTTAAACCTAATAGTGTAGTTCCTCGCTCTCCCGTACCCACTGCTTCTCGCACGCGATTGAGGGCAAAGGTGCGTCCGTAATGTTTGGCGATCGTGGCTAGGCTTGCTGCACCACAATCTTCTTCACTGTGTTGCAATATACTGTGGTATTTCATTGTTTAAAAAATCGCTCCCAGCCGCAGTGAACAGTACCAGCCGCAGCGAACAAGGAGTGAACAAGTCCGTTTCCTACCTGATAACTGGTAACTGATAACTGATAACTGATATATTTGTGCTATCTTGATATGAATAGAAAAGTAGGAGCGAAAATGACCTCGCCCCTACGAACTGCAAGAGAAGAATATTACTCAGCTAAAAGCTGATGTCAGAGCATTCTTTTCTTTTTGAGGTTTTGAAGGATTCGAGTACACGGTATGAAATAGACCAAAGCTGATTATGCAAGTTTGGCAGACGCGATGTTGTCGTTAAAAGGACCAGTAAAGTTACCTTTTGTACCTGCTCTCAGACGTCTTGATTGACCTGTGAAATTCACACCAGTGTAGACAATCCAATCTCTTTTACCCGTCACCTCGTACCAAGATGATATATTGTTAAATCTGCCTAAACTCCTTTGTCGGCCTCTGAAATCTTCCCGTATTCCTTCACCATCCTTCAAGTTGGAAAAGGTTAAGACACCACCACTAATAGTGGCAGCGGCTTCATGGGAAAGGTCTTGCACAGCTTCGATGCTGTAGAGGTCTTTGATTTGCTTGTTGTTCATATCTACTCCGTGGTTATTGATGTTAGACATTGTTTCTCTCCGAAATTTCAAAGTTTCTCTCCGAAATTTCAAATTTGAACTTGAACTGAAGGCAATCGCTGGTTTGGCTTGACTCTAATTCTTAATTGGTAGCAGTGAGATGGGATTATTCACGGCTAGGAATCAGAGGTTTTTTAGCTTTGCCTTCTGATTCTTAATTGGTAGCAGTAGTTGGGTTTATTCACTGCTACGATTATCAGCAATGGAAATGGTATTATTCATAGCTCTTGAAAGCCTTGGATAATTACCCAGGCACGAGCGAGGCAGACGCGATGTTGTTGTTAAAAGGACCAGTCAAGTTACCTTTTGTACCTGCTTTCAGACGTCTTAGTTGACCTGTGAAATTCACACCAGTGTAGACAATCCAATCTCTTTTACCCGTCACCTCGTACCAAGATGCTCTATTGTTAAAGCTGCTGCCAAAAGTCCTAATACCAAGGCCTGGACGAAAATTTCGCCGCGCTCCTTTACCACCCTTCTTGTCGGAAAATTTTAAGTTACCACCACTAATAGTGGCAGCGGCTTCATGGGAAAGCTCTTGCACAGCTTCGATGCTGTATAGGTCTTTGATTTGCTTGTTGTTCATATCTACTTCGTGGTTATTGATATTAGACATTGTTTTTCCCCTGAGTTTTAGACTGGGGTTTGAACTGAAGGTAAGCTTGTTTTCTTCCTTCTGATTGTTAATTGGTAGCAGTCAGATAAGTTTATTCACTGTTGGGAATCAGAGTTTTTTTAGCTTTACCTTCTGATAACTGTTAACACCGTTGACGTTTATTTGTGCTATCTTGATATGAATGAAAAAGTGAAAAAGTAGGAGCGAAAATGACCTCGCCCCTACAAACTGCAAGAGAAGAATATTACTCAGCTAAAAGCTTATGTCAGAGCATTCTTTTCTCTTTAAGGTTTTGAAGGATTCGAGTACACGGTATGAAATAGACCAGAGCTGATTATCCAGGTTTAACAGATTCAGTTTCTTACAGGTCTGGCAGACTCGATGTCCATGAACAAACGACGCCCAAAGCTACCTCGTGTACGTGATTCCAGACGCCTTGATTGACCTGTGAAATTCTTACCACTGTAGACAATCCAATCTCCATTACCCACTGCGTAGTGAGTTGCTTTATTCTTTACGGGGCGGGGTAAACTGCGTTTTGCATTTCTGAACGTTATCCCAGTCCCATCGTTATCCCCTAAGAATAATTCACTACCACCACTAATAGTGGCAGCGGCTTCATGGGAAAGGTCTTGTACAGCTTCGATGCTGTAAAGGTCTTTAATTTGCTTGTTGTTCATATCGACTCCGTGGTTATTGATGTTAGACATTGTTTTTCTCCTGAGTTTTAAATTGGGGTTTGAACTGAAGGTAAGCTTGTTTTCTTCCTTCTGATTATTAATTGGTAGCAGTGAGATAAGTTTATTCACGGCCTCGAATCAGAGGTTTTTAGCTTTGCCTTGTGATTCTTAATTGGTAGCGGTATTTTCGTTTATTCACGACCTCGAATCAGAAGTTTTTAACTTTGTCTTCTGATAACTGATAATTGTTAACACCGTTTACGTTTATTTGTGCTATCTTGATTGAATGAAAAAGTAGGAGCGAAAATAAACTCGCCCCTACGAACTGCAAGAGAAGAATGTTACTCAGCTAAAAGCTTATGTGAGAGCATTATTTTCTCTTTTAAGTTTTGAAGGATTCGAGTACACGGTATGAAATAGACTAGAGTTGATTATGCAGGTCTGACAGACGCGATGTCGTTGTTAAAAGGACCAGTGAAGTTACCTTTTGTACCTGCTTTCAGACGTCTTGATTTACCTGTGAATTTCTCACCAGTGTAGACAATCCAATCTCTTTTACCCGTCACCTCGTACCAAGATGCTTTATTGTTAAAGTGACCTAAACTGGGTCGTGCCTTTAGGATATTATCTAGCCGCGCTCCTTTACCATCCTTCTTGTCGGAAAAGTCTAAAGCACCACCACTAATAGTGGCAGCGGCTTCATGGGAAAGGTCTTGCACAGCTTCGATGCTGTAGAGGTCTTTGATTTGCTTGTTGTTCATATCTACTCCGTGGTTATTAATGTTAGACATTGTTTTTCCCCTGAGTTTTAGATTGGGATTTGAACTGAAGGTAAGCTTTAAGCAAAGTTCCTAAAACGGATGCACAGAAGTCAAATCTATGATAAGCGTCTGAGAGAACTAATTGAATTGTTTACTCCTCTAGCAAGTGTACGGTATCGTCCTGGTCCCAAAGTTATAAATGGACCTCTAAAGTTTGCATTTTTATAAAACCTCCATCTTTCATTCCCTGTAATAATAATAGATGAGGTTACGTTGTTGAAATTGTTATTAACTAGGTTGCCATCACCGCGAGAAAACGTTATGCCTCTTCCCTGAAAGTTAATACCCTCGTATATGTTTACCCTGCCTCCACTACAAGTACCAGCAACCTCATCGTTAAGTTCTTTCACTGCGCTGAAGCTCAATTCTGTTAAAGTTTTCTTGTTCATATCTACTCCGTAGTTGTTGATGTTAGACATTGTTTCTCTCCGAAATTTCAAAGTTTCTCTCCGAAATTTCAAATTTGAACTTGAACTGAAGGCGATCGCTGGTTTGGCTTAACCTTCTGATTCTTAATTGGTAGCAGTGAGATAATTTTATTCACTGTTAGGAATCAGACGTTTTTTAGCTTGGCCTTCTGATTCTTAATTGGTAGCAGTGAGATAATTTTATTCACGGCTGGGAATCAGAAGTTTTTTAGCTTGGCCTTCTAATTCTTAATTGGTAGCAGTGAGATAATTTTATTCACGGCTGGGAATCAGAAGTTTTTTAGCTTGGCCTTCTAATTCTTAATTGGTAACAGTGAGATAATTTTATTCACGGCTGGGAATCAGAAGTTTTTTAGCTTGGCCTTCTGACCGCACTGGCTTCCCTACCACCATGCAATCCCTATTCCCCTACACCCCTTTGAACTATAAGTGTTGAGCTTTTAATGACGGTTAACTTGAATATTTTTTAACCGAATTCCCACTGCACTATACTTGACAACAATGCCTGCTTTGGATGATGACGATTCGTTTTTTGCAAGTCATACCAGAAGCGAGAAATGTGTTGATATCTAAAGCTTGTGAATAAGTCGAGCACCCTGATACCTATACTTAATTGAAGATTCACTCGCTAAATTTCCTTTTCAATAGGAGAGTGCAATGTCTGGAGTATCTATACGTTTGTATTGGTGGCAAGGTCTAGGAATTGCGATCGCAAGTGCAATAGTCTTATATACAACTAGTTCAGTTGCTCAAATTACGCCAGATGGAACTCTGCCAAATAATTCCAACGTGAAATTAGAGGATAATACCAGGATTATCTCGGGTGGAACGACAAGAGGCGCTAACCTATTCCACAGCTTTAGAGAATTTTCTGTTCCCACTGGTCAGACAGCTTTTTTCAATAATGCACTCGATATTCAAAACATTTTCACACGAGTCACTGGCTCAAGCGTTTCAAACATTGATGGGTCGATTCGTACATTGGGTAAAGCAAACCTGTTTCTGATGAATCCCAATGGGATTATTTTTGGTAAAAATGCCAGGTTGAACATCGGCGGTTCGTTTGTTGTCACAACAGCGAATGCCATAGGGTTTGACAATCTGGGATTTTTCAGCGCCTCAAATCCAGAAGCACCCTCACCGTTGTTAACAGTAAATCCAAATGCCTTATTATTTAATCAAATTGTGGCTGCACCAATTCAAAATAGTTCGACTGCACGAGCAGGATTTACTCCTGGCGGCGAGGATGCATTCGGTCTACGTGTTCGGGATGGTCGAAGTTTGTTGCTAGTAGGCGGCAATGTGAACATGGATGGTGGAAGATTGAATGCTTTTGGTGGACTCGTCGAGTTAGGTGGGTTAGCTAGTGTCGGTACAGTTGGGTTGAATGGGGATGGTAATAATAATCTGAGTTTGAGTTTTCCCAATAGTGTGGAAAGAAGCGATGTTTTCCTTAGCGATCGCGCGCAAGTAAATGTATTGGCTGGCAATGGTGGTAGTATCACAGTTAATGCCCGGAATTTAGAGATGACAGGAAGGAGTCTCCTGCGTGCAGGCATAGACACTAGACTAGGTTCTAATAATAGTAAGGCAGGAAATATTTCGGTTAATGCTACGGTCGCAATAAACCTTAACAATAACAGTGAGATTTTTAATCAAGTGCTATCAGAAGCAAATGGACAGGGAGGCGATGTCAGTATCAATGCTAGAACCTTGCGGCTTGAGAGTGGGGCACGGGTAAATACTGGTACTTTTGGTGCGGGCAACGGGGGAAATTTGAGCGTTGATGCTCAAGATGTGCAACTGATTGGTAGAAGCGCTAATGTTCTGTTTGGCAGTGGCTTGTTTACTTCTGCACGGCCAAACTCAACAGGGAATGCAGGTGATTTGATAGTCAAAACCAATACCTTGCTAGTGCGAGAAGGGGCAAGAGTAAATACTGGCACTTTTGGTCCGGGCAAGGGGGGAGATTTGAGCGTTGATGCTCAAGATGTGCAACTGATTGGTAGAAGCGCTAATGGTCGGTTTGGCAGTGGCTTGTTTACTTCTGCACAGCTAAACTCAACAGGAGATGCGGGTAATTTGATAGTTAAAACTAATACCTTGCTAGTGCAAGATGGGGCAAGAGTAACCGTGCAGAGTTCCGAAACAGGAACCGCAGGCAACATGACATTAAATGCACGCTCTATCCGTTTAACCAACAAAGGCTCACTCAGCGCCAATACAGGCATCCCCAAAGTTGACCGAGATAGAGAACAGGCGACAATTAACATTAACTCACAAGATTTGATCTTGACTGGCAATAGCAACATCACAACCAACGCCAGAGGAGCAAGGGTTATCGGCGGCAACATCAATATTAATACCGATGTCCTGGTTGGCTTTGAAAATAGCGACATCAGCGCTAATTCTGATAACTTTCGGGGCGGGAATGTCAGAATCAATACTAAAGGTATCTTTGGTATTCAGTTCCGGAATGTACCTTCCCGAAACACAAGCGATATCACCGCCACAGGGCGAGGGCGAATTCGCAGGTTGAGTGGTAATGTAGAAATCACTACACCTGATATTGACCCCACTAGCGGCTTAATCGAACTCCCTACCGATCTCGTTGATGTCTCTGGGCAAATTTCCACCACCTGCACTCCCGGAAGTCGGCAATTTCAGAGTTCTTTTGTGTCAACAGGACGTGGTGGACTACCGATGAGTCCCACTGAACCATTACAAGATACAAATACTCTCTCAGCGTGGGTGAGATTAAGACCAAAACCAGCAACAAGAGCTAAAACAACAATTTCGCCACAACCAACAGCAGTCTCAAATAGTACTAAAATTGCTGCGGCAACGATTGTGGAAGCTACTGGTTGGGTAGTTGATCGCAATGGAAATATAAAACTTGTGGTGCAAGCACCTAATGTCACTCCTGTGAGTTCTCGACATCCTGCTTCTTGTCCTGCATCTCGCTAAGGCGTGAAATATGCATCCATTTGCGCTGACCAAGCGACTCGTTAGATTTGCGATAATTAGAGCTTTCTTATATTATTTTTTATCTATCCCGGCAGAACTCCAACAAGCGGCAATCAATAAGTATTATCACAAATTGTAAGGAATTATTAATGTCTGCCAAAGATATCTTTCACGAAGCCGTAAAACAGGCACTGCAAAAAGAGCAGTGGATTATTACGCATGATCCCCTAAAGGTAGAGTTTGGAGATGTAAACTTTCAAATCGATTTGGGTGTTCAAAGAGTAATTGCCGCCCAGAAGCAAGATGATAAAATTGCAGTTGAGATAAAAAGTTTTTTGAGATCGTCTGCAATTACTGAATTTTATTCCGCACTGGGACAATTTCTCAGCTATCGGCTGGCGCTAGAAGAAGTCCACCTTAACCGCACCCTATATGTTGCAGTACCGCTAGACATATACAAAACATTTTTTCAGCTTGAGTTTACCCAGGTGGCAATGCGACGTTATCAAGTACTACTGATTGTATACGATCCCGTTGAAAAGGTAATTGTGCAATGGCAAAAATAGAACAGTATCGGCAATTTGTTCAAAGTCTACTTACAAAATATGCTGACAACACATCTAATAGTGATGTGGAGGTTCAACTAATATTTGATACAAAGCGAGATCATTATCAATGGATGAATGTAGGCTGGCGTCAGCTTGACCGGATTTATCGGTGCATCATCCATTTTGACATTAAAGATGGCAAGATTTGGATTCAACAGAACTTAACTGAAGTAGATCTCGCTGAGGAACTCGTGCTTATGGGGGTTCCAACAGAAGACATTGTTCTAGGTCTTATCGCTCCCTATAAGCGGCAATATACTGGATTCAGTATAGCTTGAATGAAGAGTGCTTATAAAAAAGTAGGCTGAAAACCCCAGTCTCGTTTTTGACTGAGGGTATTTTTTCAGATACCTAAAAATCAACCCTCATAGCCTTTAGTAAATACCGACTTCTTGTCCTGCATCTCGCTAAGGTGTGAAATATGTATCCATTTGCGCTGATCAAGCAACTTATGAGATTTGCAGTAAACCATGTAATCCTATTTACCCTTGCTTTTTCCCTAACTATTATCCCCAGGACATTCGCCAAACAACCCCAGATAAATTCACCCGCCGGAACATACACGCAAACTACCAAACCTTCAACCAAAACACCACAGCAACTTGTCTCTCAAGGAGAAGCACTTTATCAATCTGGACGCTTTGCTGAGGCTATAACTGTTCTGCAACAAGCTATCCGTATCTATCAACAACAAGGCGACAACCTCGCACAAGCCGCAGCATCAACAAACCTCTCTCTAGTGTTTGAGCAACTCGGCTCATGGAAAGAAGCGTCAAAAGCTATTAATAACAGCTTAAATCTACTTGGCTGGGACAATACAAATCAAAAGTTAAATGTCAACAATCCCAAGTCAGAATTGCTAGAAGTTCTAGGACAAACTTTAGAGATTCAAAGTGGACTGCAACTATCACAGGGACAGGCAGATATATCTTTGAAAACATCACAGCAAGCAGAGCAAATCTGGAAGCGCTTAGGTAAACAATACAATATGGGAGTGACGCGCAGCCGTATTAATCAAGCACAAGCTCTACGAGTTTCTGGGTTTTACCGCCGTAGCTTAGACATATTGAATGAAGTTTCTCAACAGTTACAAAGCCAACCTGATTCACTGGAAAAAGTCACTGCTTTGCGCTCTCTTGGTAATGTCCATCGACAATTAGGTAACTTAGAACAATCCTGGAAAAATTTAAAACATAGTTTAGAAATTGCCCAACGTCTGCAACTACCTTTAGAGATTAGCCTCACAGAATTTTCTCTTGGTAATACTGTTAGAGATTTAGGTAATATAAAAGACGCGATCGCTCATTATGAAAATGCGGCTTTAATTGCGCCAAACCCGCTCACCAAAGTTCAAGCTCAAATCAATCAACTCAGCTTGCTTGTCGAGAATGAACAAGTAACACAAGCAAAAACAATAATACCTACAATCCAATCTCAACTCGCAACCCTGCCTACCACTCAAGCTGGTATCTACGCACGGATCAATTTTGCTCGCACCATAAGTAAAATTGGTAATAAAAAAGATATTGCAGAGATTCTGGCAAACAGCGTTCAACAAGCCAAAACTATAGGCGATCAGCGTACTCAATCCTATGGACTTGGCAGTTTAGCAGAAGTCTACGAGCAAAACAATCAATGGCAAGATGCACAGAAATTAACGCAGCAAGCATTGTTTCTCGCTCAAAAAATCGATGCGTCAGATATAGCTTATCGTTGGGAGTGGCAGTTAGGACGCTTGCTCAAAGCACAAGGAAATATTGAGGGAGCGATCGCTGCCTATGATACCGCAGTTGCAACTCTTCAGTCTCTTCGTACCGATTTAGTTACGGTAAACCAAGAAGTACAATTTAATTTTCGTGATAGCGTAGAACCTATTTATCGCCAGTCAGTAGAACTGCTTTTACAACAGAAAGGACAAGGAAAACCCGATCTAGATAAAGTCCGCCAGCGAGTTGAAGCCTTGCAACTAGCAGAACTAGACAATTTTTTCCGAGAAGCTTGCTTAAGTAACCAATTTGTGGTATTGGATAAAGTGGTAGACCGCGATCGCCCTAATACTGCCATTTTTTACCCGATTATTCTAGATAACCAATTAGAAATAATCCTCAAACTTCCCAATCAACCTTTGTTACATAAAACTTCTGTGGTGAACCATCAGCAAGTAGAGCAGGCGATCGCCCAAATGCGAGAGACGATAGTCCAACCCGATGCGAATAATAAATTTCAAGTTGTTTCCCAGCAGCTTTATGATTGGTTAATTAAACCAGTTGCAGGTGAACTCAAAAATAGTAAAGTTAATACTCTAGTCTTTATCCCAGACGGGTCACTACGCAATATTCCGATGTCTGCGTTGTCTGATGGCAAAGAGTATTTAGTCCAGAAGTACGCTATAGCCATTAGTCCGGGATTGCAACTATTTACCCCCAAACCTCTAGCACAGAAAAGATTAAACGCTCTGGCTGGAGGACTCTCGCAACCACCCAGCAACGAAAAGTTTGCACCGCTTCCCAATGTCAAAGTCGAACTGAAATTGATTCAGCGATCGGGTATATCGACAACGATATTACTGGATGAAAATTTCAAAAGTACAACTTTAGGAAAAACGATTAATGCCCAACCTTTTAAAATTGTTCACCTGGCAACTCACGGACAATTTAGCTCTAAAGCAAAAGACACTTTTATCTTAGCAGCCGATAAACGCATCTACGTAAATGAATTAGATAGCTTGCTCAAAAGTGTAGAGCAAAAACGAACAGAGCCAGTAGAATTACTTGTTCTGAGTGCTTGCGAAACAGCACAAGGAGATGACCGTGCTGCATTGGGGTTAGCCGGAGTTGCTATTCGAGCCGGGGCGCGGAGTACTCTAGCGTCTCTATGGCAAATTGGGGATGAATCCACTGCTTTGTTTGTGAGTGAATTCTACCATCAGTTAACATTAACAACTAGCAAAACTACAGCAGAAGCTTTACGCGAAGCTCAATTAAAGCTACTGTCTAGTTCGCAATACACTCGTCCTCTTTACTGGGCAACTTACGTGTTAGTTGGTAATTGGTTGTAGAAGAACAGTTGCGACACTGAAGCAGACTAGCTCAGAGTTGGTTTATCAAACGAGTTTCACAATGGAACGCACACACCATGAATTTGAAGTTATTTTGAGTTTTTTTGTTAATGGATCTTGCTAAAATCATAAGCAAGATTTTCTATCTTGCGAGGATCTATGCGGTCAATTGAGCAGATAACAGAAGAACTCCTAAGCTGTTCCATATATAACTTGCATAATTAGGGCGGGCAAGATGCCCACCCCACAAGAGTTTTATTTAATTTGATTATGTAATTTAGATGTTTTTTAGCTTAGCTCTCCCTAGTGTGTCTAGGGCGCTTCTAGCAGAGAAGTTAGTTGAAAGTCTTGAGTTTGATACCGATCCGACTATTCAAGCAGCTTGGGTTACTGAAGCCAAAAAACGACGAGTTCAGATTCGCAACGGTTCTGTACAGCCGATCCCAGGAGAAGAAGCATTGAGCCAGGTGAGACGGTTACTAAATCAATGAAGTATGCCTTTCACCCTGAAGCCCTCACAGAATATGCTGAGTCCGTTCAATACTACATGGAACAGCGGGTTGAGGTAGCACAGGCGTTTATTGATGCTGTCGAGGATGCAATTTACCGAATTAGAGAATCCCCTACACGCTACCTGGCGAGTAGAGTTATGCAATTTAAAAGCGCATCAGCTTATTATTTCACTAGAGGAGCCGTAGCAACATTATCCAAATTGACAGACCTCAATAAACTTTGCCAATCTTCAGCAACAGATGCATCATGAGGATTATTCTGGCGCATTTGTGCCAGCATAGTCAGAGAATCAAACCAAATACCTTCTTGTGCATAGATTGCAACCTTTTGTTGCGGATTAACTGCTGTTTCCAACTGCTGCATCATCCGAGAATCTAAATTAACTCTTTGAATGTCTCCTTCTACATAAATAGGAACACTCGCTGTTTGTTGTTGATTGCAAGGGACTTTTAAATACCAGTGATATGTTTTCCCGACTTGCAAGGATGTATTGGATGGGAGAGAAACACTTATGATACCAGGCTTTGGAGGTAGTGCGATCGCATTTCTATAAATATCGTTTTCTGCACTATCTTGTAAGACAAATTCAGCACTAGTTGTTAATTCCTGAGTGTAAGGAACGTAAAACCAAAAGGTTGGTCGTTGTGAGGTGGTTAGTCCCCCTACAATCGCTGAAATTGGTTTGTCTGTTTTACTAAGCTTTTGTTCCTCTCGCAACGGTACTAAAGCAGTGAGTGCAGTTGTCACCGCAGGACAATTATCTCGGCTACCCATTCCAGTTCTACGCCCAGAGATCGGACTTAACCGAGCAGGTGTTTTTGGCAAAACAAAAACTGGTCGAGAGTTACGCCCTTGAGGTGAAGTCTTACCTTTGGTTGGTTGTACAGGCTGCTTAGTTGCTGGTTGTTTAGTTTGGGCTGTTACCTTTGCTGGATAATAGGTAACGCCGCTCAAAACAAGAGCGATTGTTAGCATCCATTTCATATTTCTAGATGCTACCAATACAAAAGTATAGATACCCCTAGACATTTCACCCTCCTATTAAAAAGGAGATTTGGAATCTCCTATTAAGTATATAAGTATAGCTATCAGCACAATCGACTTATGTTATGCAAAAGCTTTGGATCTGACGGGGTGACAAGGAGTTTGGAAGGACTGGTAAGTAGAACAAGGTGAAAAAACCAAACTGTGTGTAGAACACGGCGTTTTTTGAGTGCAAGATGGTAGCCTAAGTTTTGAGTAAGTGTGGTCTTGGCAACCCCACCACTTTGGTTAAATAGCGCAATGATGCGGGTTTTGCTCACAAGTAATAAATTGTGGTCGTAAATATTGATTGTCCCTAATACGGCAGATTGTAGCGTTGGGTAAGGGATAATACAACTAGGTTGATGGGTGTTTTGGTTTAAGTTGAAATCACAAGTAGGGTGTATGTTTTACACCCTAATTGTGTTGAAAAATCCACCTGGGAGGTACTGCCCCTCCTATGTCTGTGTTATCAGCACAGCGCCTCAATGAGTCGGCTTCAGGTGGAAAGCGGAAGATGGAGGAATCGAACCCCTACAGTTACCTGTACCCTGGTTTTCAAAACCAGTTGCCGACCATTCAGCGGCATCTTCCATTCAAGGGTATCTGACGGGGCTTGAACCCGCTATCGACTGGTTCCACAAACCAGCGCCGCGACCACTTTGGCTTCAGACACCACAGTGGAATCAATGGGAATTGAACCCATGACCTCCTGCTTGCAAGGCAGGCGCTCTAGCCAACTGAGCTATGACCCCATATTTAGTGGATACTGGTCGGAATCGAACCGATATCCTTCTAACAGCCAGTTAGATGCTTTACCAATTAAGCTACAGACCCATAGGCGGGAGTGGTAGGACTCGAACCTACAACTTTCGAGGTAGAAGCTCGAAGCTCTATTCCATTGAGCTACACTCCCAATCATTGGTAGTCCTGGCAGGATTTGAACCCGCAACTTATTGCTTGTAAGGCAATTGCTCTACCGTTGAACTACAGGACTACGCAAGCGAGTGATGGGACTCGAACCCATGCGCTGAGACTGGCAGACTCAGATGCTAGCCATTACATCACACCCGCATTTAAGAACGTTAAGGGTTCAGAGCGATCAACGAGATTTGAACTCGTGTCTCCTGGTTGGAAGTCAGGGGTGTTTACCGCTACACCATGATCGCGTTAGTTAAGCTGGTAACAGGAATTGAACCTGCAACCTACTGATTACAAGTCAGTTGCTCTGCCATGTTGAGCTACACCAGCACTAATTTTGGTGACGGGGGCAGGAGTTGAACCTGCCGATGTTCAGGTTATGAGCCTGACGAGCCACCATTGCTCCATCCCCGCATATTCACCAAATACCCCTGACTGGATTTGAACCAGCAACTTCCAAATTTTAAGTTTGGCACCTCTTCCACTTGGGTTACAGGGGTAAGTTTTGGTGGGTCGCCCAGGGGTTGAACCTGGATAAGTCTGCTTAAAAGGCAGCTGCATATCCGCTCTGCCAACGACCCAAGTTAATACCCTTGGTGGGATTTGAACCCACAAAATCTGGTTTCTAAGACCAGCACGTTTGCCAGTTTCGTCACAAGGGCAAATGGTCGGGATGGTAGGATTTGAACCTACGACTCCTTGTCCCCAAAACAAGGCTTCTAGACCACTGAATTACATCCCGATATTGGTACTCAAACGCGGGAGTTGAACCCGTACACAGACTGTTTTTGAGACAGCCGCCTCTTCCAATTGGGCTACAGGAGTATGTATAGGCTCTTAAGGAAGGAATCGAACCCTCAAACTTCGCATTCAAAGTGCGACGGCTTTGCCTGTTTGCCTACTTCCCAATAAATGGCTGCCCCAGTAGGATTTGAACCTACAACAAAGCGGTTAACAGCCGCTTGCTCTGCCATTGAGCTATAGGGCAATGTGCCAGTCCCCCAGATCCGGATTGAACGGATGACCTTCTGTTTTTCTTTCCAGACGCTACTACTAACTGAGCTACCAGGGGATAAGGCGAGAACGGAAGGACTTGAACCCTCACTCTTCAGTTTCGTAGACTGACGTGTTATCCAGTTACACCACGTTCTCATAAGGCGGAGAGCAGTGGACTCGAACCACAGATGCAATCCCATCTGTTTAGCAAACAGCGCCGATCGCCTGATCGATTTACTCTCCATTGTTGGTAGGTCGAGCAGGAATCGCACCTGCAACGCAAGAAGCGGCTGTTTTACAGACAGTTGCCCACGCTGATAGGCGAGCCGACCCATGAATTTGGTAGTGCAGACGGGACTTGAACCCGCTAATTACACGCTTGAAAGACGTGCCGCTCGGCCACTTCGCTTCTGCACCACGAACGCCAAAGACTTGGATTTGAACCCTGACCAAAGGCTTTGGAGACCAGAAGTGCTGCCGTTACACCATCTGTGCATTTGGTAGCAGTGGTGGGAGTGAGAATCACAAGGCTACTAGGCGGGGATGACGAGACTTGAACTCGCGGCTTCCTGTTCGACAGACAGGCACTCTTAACCTACTGAGCTACACCCCCACGTTGAATGGCAATTATTTAGTTTTCATGGTTCTGATGTGTTTGCTCTGTGCCTTTTTGGGAGGCTGTAGTGCTTTACTACATTTATACTACATAATGTATTATAAAGTGTCAAGGGCATACTACAAACTTTTTTCAGAAATGAGAGGGCAAGGTTATCTAATGGTTGTATTGCTATCTCTGATTAGAGTTGCAGTAAATTACTCAGTTTCACTCAGGCGTTGTGCATTCCAAAACTGTTCGGCAAATGCAACTGCTGGGTGAATTGGAGCTTTAGGCTTGCTTTTCAGTACCATTCCAGCTTTGTGAGGTAAGCGTAGACGCAAAGCGGCTTGTCGTCAGACATCGCTCTTAATTGAATTACACTTGGAACACGCTGTTACAACGTTGTCCCAACTGTGTTGCCCACCTTTGGAGCGGGGGATTACATGGTCAAGGGTTAAACGCTTGGTGCTGCCGCAGTATTGGCAGGTGTGGTTGTCTCGTTTGAGTACTTCTGTAGTATGGGTTTGTCTACATAGTTCTCTTGGATTAGCGATCGCACATAATCGCTTACTTTCTATGCCTGAGCTACTGCAATATCAGCTTAAAGAAAATTCCTTTGTAAAATCACTGGATTAGGATGTTCACAAAGTATTCCAGGTAATCGTCCCCGACCAAGAGGAGCTTATTTTACTTATCAAAACGCTACGCACTATCTTATTTACAAACGTAGCGGGCCTTTAGTTCCTTACACATACTGTTCATTTGTTTTCCCTGCTCAATATCAAATGTATCGAATAGCTTACCCCAGTGAGAGTATAAACGCACCACAGGATATTCAGGAATTGCAGTTTTTAGGAGCTTGCTCAGAACCCTCTGGTATTTCGCTTGGGGCAATGCAACACACTATTCTAAGGGAGATGCTTCTTATTGTACCTTTCCTAATCCAGAAACATATTCAGCCAATGACAATCCTAGTGTTACATTTACATTGACTAGAGATTAGTTATTACCTTGTGCCAATAGCAAATATTATTATAGATCATTCCTAACGGGTGACAAGTTTGGATTAAAACCTTTAGCAAATTAGCTATTGTCATGAGCATTCTGGAGTTTAGACTAGTTCCCGGTGCGAAACTGCCGAAAAAATCAGATATAAAACTTTGTTTCTGTCTGTAGTCACGACTTTTGGCGATGAACCAAAATTTTCTAGATGTTGGGCAAGACTTGGGATTAATTGTTGAGTATCGTGAGGATTACCCTTTAAAATTCGATAATTGCTTACAATTCCACCGTCAACTTCATCTAACCAAACTTTATGTCCAAACTCCACATCTACATTGATTTTACCTCGACATATTATATCTGTATGAGATTCAAATTTAAAAATCAAATCATCCATCTCTCCTATTAATTGAATTAAAATACTAAATTCTTTATCAAATTCAGATTTTTTACGTAACATCGGATATCGATTCAGCCTGCAAAGAAAGTACTACTTAAAAACATACTTAAGAACGATTAACTATTAAAATTTACTCAAAAATAATTGACAAAAATTTATCTTTTCTTGAGATTTATTCATCTTTTTTATCCTCAGAGACTCGAAGAAGAGAAAATCGCGATCGCTAATTTATTTTATAAGAGCGAACGCCGACAAGACCCCAGGGCGATCGCATCCTTGATTGCTCTGAAGAGATATTTAGTTCAAAAGTACTATAAATTAAGAGGTCAAGGTTTTGTTGTATCTTGCGGGTAATCCTCTTCCCATTTCAGGGTTAGTTTCTACCCAACGAATCGCACTCCTGGGCGAAAACCATAGCTGCGAGACTCAAATCGCGCCTCCCAACTTGGTTCTAGGGCATTTTTGACCACCGCTTGTAGCACCCGGTCTTTAATGACTGGGATGCCTAACGGTCTTTTGTTGCCGTTGGCTTTGGGAATATACACCCGTTTGACAGGTTTTACTTGCCAGGGGGTAGCTTCTTTTTGTTCATATCCCAGGCATTACCCTGAGCGTTTGCTTTCTCCAGCATCCTTTACCCGCTGAGTATTCGGTTTTCCTTGCGTATTCACACAGAAATTTAGCTCTTTGTCTAACTAATTTTTTGGTGATATCATTAACCGTCATGATTCAGAAATAATTTTGGCATTGAGCAAGGTAAAAATTCTATCAAGTTCCAATATGCCTGCTAATTCAGCATCTTCTTCTGTTGTTAGCAATCCTGCCTTGTTTTTAAGAGACAATTCTTCCAGTCTAGACTGTAATTCTTCAGTAAATTTAAACAAATATATGTTTCTAACTTGACTGAGTTTGATTCCAGATTCTACCCAGAATGAGGGTTGAACCATCATTTGAGTAATCATAAGCTGTGTGTCCCGTTTGAGTGAGCGGACTGGTCGGTAGAATCGTCAAAGATGTTGTGCAGCGCATTATAGAGCGAACGCAAGTACCCAATACCTACCAACTGGGGGAAGTATGCCAAATCATAGCCAAGGATAACCCGGAACTTAGAGGTAAAGGCGGATGTTGGGCGATTGTCAGCCAAGTAAACGAGTTCAGCTGTACAGTGAGAACCTGGAATGGAGAGTATACTGTTGGCTTGCAGCACCTGAAGTCATGTGAATACCTACCTGCCGAGTGTGAGCAGATGCAGATGATCTGCGATCGCCTCAGTCAGGTGTATTCCAGTTCGCTTATGGTTGGCAAAACAACTGTTGGCGCAGCAGATAACGGGGAAAAGCGAATGTGCGCTCTGCTGTTGTAGAAGTGGAAGCGCCTGTGTTTTCACAAGAGAATGCTGCTTCGAGTTAATTAATCGTGATTAAAACGAGTAAAATTTATTTTTATGTGGAGATAAATTTTATGCGTTATCAAATTTTTGTTCGCAGTCAAGATGAGCATCACTTTATTGCGTCGATTGTAGGAATGCCGAATTTAACTGTTGAAGGCACAACGGAAGCTGAAGCAATATTAAATGCCAAATCTGCCCTTGAAGCACAACTGAAGAGAGGGAAATTCGTCTCGATAGAAGTAAATTCAGAAGTAGAAAAAAGTGAAAATTTGCCACAGATGAAGTATGCGGGAATACTTGCAGATGACCCAACTTTTGATGATTTTATGGATAAGTTAGGTTTAATTCGTCAAGAATCTAATGCTTTGACAGATGAGTGATGACAATTTACGTTTTTGTTGGATTTGGTGAAAGCTAAGGTATTTGAGATACCGACAGATACTCGTCGTACAGGTGGTGTGCTAGAAGGTCGAGGCATTGAGTTCGCCGATGGCTCAGTTGAGATCGAACTGGCTGGCAAAATCGAGGAATCCATCGCGCCGCTGCGAGATCGTCAGAAGTTTAAAGAAGCTGGCTTGAAATATGAAGAGCGAGATTTCAGTCAAAAGCTCAAACCACCGTCTCAAAAAGCAGTAAAAGACATCAGCTTAGAAGACTACGATCGCGCTCATCTGTGGGGGCATGGCTTTGGCGATGAAGCTAGAGCAGGCATCATGTATGCCCCCCAAGAATTTAACCGCATCTGGCAAAATCTCAACCTGGAAACGACGATTAGAGATTCGGCAACCAGAATTCGGGCGGCGGGCGGCGAACTGATTGTCAAGGCTAAGGCCCGCAGCTACGCACCAAGGGACTTGCTCAACAAGCCAGCGACTAACAAAAGTCAACTACTCCGCCGCAAGGATCAGGAATTTTTGCTGAAAGAAATCTCATACGAAATCTTTGTCAAAGCACCCAATGGTTCGATCCAGCGAGTCACTCGGCTTGATTTTGAGATTCCTCTTCCTGGCTCTAAAGATCCGATAAAACCACCGGATATTCAAGGCATAGAGCTGTTGGAGAATCTGGGTATGCTGTAAGTTTCGAGACCTGCATGAGTAACAAGAATCTTGCAGGGTTTATTTAGGATGATTACGAAGACACACCCTATTTATTGGCTAATGCACTGAATCTTTGGTTTAATGGGTGGGGCGGGGATATCACTACCCCTTTCCCCCCGACAAACCGGACAAGCAAGTTACCAAGCATCCGGCTTTAGCAAATCCTAACGCTTACCAAAGACTTAATACCTCACTTTCAGACTCTCGCCCTACTAGAGGTATCGATTCTTGACAATTTAGCACAAATACCTCGCCTTCAGACTGTCGCCCTACTGAGTGTAGTTGTTGGTGACAGTAGTAATGCATCAATTCTAAATTAGCGTAACTATCCAAGCCACCCTTAGAACGAGGAATTTTATGGTGTTTTTGTCATGCAAAGCAATATTTGCAAGCAAAGGAGAAATAATTCCCCCTTGAGGTACACCAGTTTCTATTAGTAGTTTTTGAAGGTTGCGAACCCTCTTGGTGTCACCGTCTTTGGTAGCATTGAAAATTCTTTGTCTAAGTCTCCTGACTACTCGGTTGGCGCTTTTCCAGTTGACGCTATTCCAGTCGGTAGTCCTTTCGGTTACGTTCACAATTTTTGATTGCATCATAACTTTTCCCGAAAAAGTTCGGTTCCTTGTTGCATCGAAGTCAAGGGATTCACTCATTGCACGTCGGCATCCTTTCGGGTTAGTCATTTTGACCTATCTGCCCAGTTATGATTTCCTGTTTACCGTTGGGTATGGCAGCTTTCGCTTCTTGCAGCGTCTTATACCCACCGGGGGATTCAAACTGAATATTTCAATTTCTACTTACAGCATCGTTTCTAGCTGTAAGACTCCGTTGGGGTTCCTTCATCTCACACACAAGAGATACAACCATTCTGGGTTCCTTTTATACACCGGGGGTTATTTGATGTCTTATATTCCGAGGACAGGGCGCAATATCTAACCCCATTTACTGTATCAGCCGTTTTCAGTCATTCCGCTTCCCGATGCCTCTGCAAAGGTTCACTCTCGTTAACCCATGAATGGTTTTACCTTGGCGCTGCGTCCACGTTTCGGCTCGTAGATTTTACGCGTTTCCCTCTAGCTCTGAGACATCGTAGTTACCCACAATGCCCCTTCAGGCAGGTACAGGCTAGGCTGTAAACTTTGTACTCTTTTGCCCATAAGGGTTCATGCAGAAAGTGTGTTGACTATTTTTGTGGAAAAACGGCTGGAACAGCCGTTTTTCCACAAACAAAAAAGAACACGAATAATTTTCCGCAAAATCGCCTAAAAACCAACAAAGTCAACAGCCTAGGTACAGGCTCAGACATTAGCCTGGAGTAGTTCAAAGTTACTCACTCTTGTGAGCGACTGATAGTCGCACCCATCCCCCTTAGAGGAAGTGGTTAGGTAAAGTCCAGGATGTACTTGACATGCAACGAACCCTTGGTTTCCATCCCCGTTAGGGGAAGTGGTTAGGTAAAGTTTTGAAGAGGTAATTAAGATGTCTAACGATCATGAAAGTTTCCATCCCCGTTAGGGGAAGTGGTTAGTCATTGTCGTTGTCTGCTTTATCATCAGCCGAGTAGCGAAAGTCAGCCAGTTGTCTATGAGTCAACAACAACTAGATTACCTTCCTTAAAGGGAGAAATTTGGTCGTTGGCAACTCACCCATTATTTCAAACTACCCTAGCTCAAAGTCGAACTAGTGGCGAAAATAGATCGAAAACTATAGTTATTGCTGATATTAACCAAGACTTAGGCTTGCAATTCTATCCAGATTTAAAAGCGCAATTGACACATTGGCAGATTCGTGACTGCTTGTTGGTGCCAATCAGTTATCAAGATACTTGGTTAGGAATGTTGGAAATACACCAACCAGAGGTTTATATATGGTCAGAAGATGATCTAATTTTAGTCGAAGCGATCGCCACACAAGCCGGAGTAGCATTGATGCAGGCACAAGCTTACACCAACCTAGAAATTCTCAACCGCCAGCTAGTAAACTTGGAGCGTACCCAGAGTAACTTAATAGCTATAATTATCATAGAATTACCACACCATTTACCCTTAATTCAGGTAGACGGAGAAGGACTAATCGAAGTTTTAACCAAGCTACTTGATAATGCCTGTAAATTTACAGACGAAAGTGGACAAGTTACAATTCAAGCCAGCCTCTTAAATTCTGCTTTGGGGAATTCTCAGAAAACTTCTATGTTAAAAATCACGATCGCGGATACAGGTCGAGGCATTGAACCAAATCAACTAGAAGCTATTTTTGAGCGTTTTTACCAAGAAGAAGAATTTCTACAGCGTACTGTAGGTGGAACTGGACTGGGTTTGGCGATTTGTCGTCGAATTATCGATGGGCTAGGAGGAAAAATTTGGGCTGAGTCTTTGGGTAAAGACCAAGGTAGCAAATTTTACTTCACTATCCCAGTTCTAGTACCTATTGCATGAAGAATAAAAGACGCTTTTGCTAGCTTGCTGAAGCGGACATAGTATAATTACAGAATAAAGTATGGTTACTGAGCGTAGCCGAGTATGGAATTCTGTATTAATACCTCTAAGATTTTAGAAACATTTTATATAACCTGTGAGCAAGATTTTCATAGCTGAAAAAAGTCTTGGTCACAAAACTTACTGATTGTCTCTATTAGTCTTGGGGCAAGGTTTTTCAGCATTACTACACATTTGTAGTTGGCTATGGCCGGCCTCAAAAAGTTGCCTCTCAAAGAATTTATTTTTTTTATGCAAAGACTTCCGTAGAAGTATATTATTACTTAATAGAAAACAACACGTAATGACACTGATTATTAAAAACTAATTAATTGTGGAAGAACTTCTCGAAGCTGTAGAGCAAATTTTACAAGACAAGCCTTTTGGTTCGATTCAGCGGTTTGTGCTAAGTCAGTCGTGGCTAAGCAAGACTTATAGCGAAATGGCCAGGGAATCAGGCTATGCCAGGGACTACATCAAGGAAGTTGGCTCTCAGTTGTGGCAAGATCTTTCAGAAGCTCTAGGAAAGCGAGTTACAAAAAAAAACTTACATTTAATTTTTCAGCAATATAAGGACAACGAAATACGCGAGTCAGTGCCCAAAGAAGCATCCAGTCTAGAAAAAGTATTTCCAGATTTAAGTTTGGTAGGCAAGATGGAATTTCCTAGCGGCCCTGTGCCGCTGGATTCTCCTCTTTACATCAACCGTCCACCACTCGAAGAACTAGTCTGTGACGAGATTATGCAGCCTGGTTGCTTGCTGCGGATCAAAGCACCCAGGAAAATGGGAAAAAGTTCACTGCTCAACCGCATGATTGCTCATGCTAAAGAGCAAGGTTGTCAAATCGTCTATTTGGATTTTCGCGAAGCTGATGAAGACGTTTTTGCTTCGTTGGATAAATTTTTGCGCTGGTTCTGTGTCAATGCCAGCAGACAGTTGAACCTCATGCCCAGTTTAGATGATTTTTGGGATGTAGATATGGGCAGCAAGGTGAGTTGCAAAATATATTTTGAGGGATATTTACTACAGTATGTTGGTGATAGCCCCCTAGTTTTGGCCTTGAACGAAGTCCATCAAGTTTTTGAACATCCCAAAATTGCCCAGGATTTTTTACCAATGCTGCGATTTTGGCATGAACAAGCAAAACAAGATCAGATCTGGCAAAAGCTGCGGTTGGTAGTAGTTCATACCACAGAAATTTATATTCAACTCAAGCTCAATCAATCACCTTTTAATGTTGGGGTAACAGTTACTTTACCACCATTTACTCTTAAGCAAGTACAGAATCTAGCACAGTCTTATGGAGTTGATTGGTCAAAAAACTCCCAAGGGGCACAATGTCTCGCTCCCCTACATGCGATGATTGGCGGACATCCCTATCTTGTTAATCTTGCGCTTTATCATTTATGCCAAGGAAAAATGAATTTAGAAGCTTTATTACAGACAGCTTCTACACCATCTGGAATTTATAGTCAGCATTTGAGAGAACTTTTGACTTTATTACAAAAAGAGCCACAATTGATGTTAGCTATGGAGCAAGTGATTGCAGTTGATGAACAAGTTGAACTAGATGCGATCGCAGCTTACAAACTAGAAAGTATGGGTTTAGTACAACTAGATGGCAATCACGCCTGTGTGAGTTGTGAGTTGTATCGTCTTTATTTTAATCAACAAAAGGGAAAACCAAATCGTACTGGTGGAGGTGCAATTGCTTCTCACTTAATTTAGTATTCATTACCAAAACTTTCAGCCTATTAATTTATGATACTTTCCCTTAATTTCTAAAATATTTTGAGCCAATTAAAAAACTTTCAGCTGAAAACTTCTCACAAATGTATAACTATTATCGATATCAAGTTGGCGGCACGCTAACGAGTGATGCTCCTAGTTATGTCGAACGACTTGCAGATGTGGAACTCTACAAAGCTTTACAGCAAGGTGAATTTTGCTATGTCCTTAGCTGTAGGCAAATGGGCAAATCTTCACTGATGGTTAAAACTAAGCATCGCTTACAAAATGAGGGTTTTAGATGCGCCACCATCGATATGACTAACATTGGTTGTGAAAATATCACTTCGGAACAGTGGTATAAAGGAGTTGCTGGCGACTTGTGGCTAGGCTTTAAACTTTTAGGAAAGGTTAACTTTAAGTCATGGTGGCAAGAACAGAGTGATATCTCCTCAGTGCAAAAACTGAGTCGATTTATTTCAGAAATACTGTTACCTAGCTTTCCTGATGAAAAATTGTTTATTTTTATTGATGAAATTGATAGTATTCTGAGTCTTGACTTCCCCATTGATGACTTTTTTGGACTAATTCGTTTTTGCTACAATCAACGGGCAATATCTCCAGAATATCAACGAATTGCGTTTACAATCTTTGGTGTTGCTGCGCCTTCAGATTTAATTGCGTATAAAAATCACGCTACCCCATTCAACATTGGTAAAGCTATAGAAATAGATGGTTTCACATTTGAAGAAGCTAAACCATTAGCTCAAGGACTAGAAATCAGCGGCAATCAACCCCAAAAAGTTTTACAAGAAATATTAAATTGGACAGATGGCCAACCTTTTTTGACACAAAAATTATGTCGGCTGCTTGTAAGTTTATCTCAAGAAGATCTCGGTAGAAAACTCAAAATTCTTCCGGGAACAGAAGCATTTTGGATAGAAAGTGTAGTGCGATCGCGCATTATTGAAAAGTGGGAATCACAAGATGAACCAGAACATTTACGGACGATTCGTGATCGAATTATAAAAAATGAAGAATCTACAGGAAGATTATTAGGAATCTATCAGCAAATTCTCCAAGGAACCAAATTACCAATTGACGATACTAGAGAACAGATAGATCTGTTGCTATCTGGTTTAGTCATTAAAGAGCAGGGTTTTCTGGAAGTAAAAAATCGCATTTATCGAGAAGTTTTTAACCTCAAATGGGTAAAGAAACAATTAGCCTATCTTCGTCCTTATTACCAAGCTTTTAATGTGTGGATAGCTTCCAAGGAAACAGATGAGTCTCGCTTATTGCGAGGACAAGCATTAATCGATGCTCAAACTTGGGCATATGGTAAAAGCTTGAGTAACTTAGATTACCGATTTCTAGTTGCTAGTGAAGAATTAAATCGAAAAGAAATGCAAAAAGCAATGGAGGCGGAACGCGCTAAAGAAGTTGAAGCAAAACTAGCAGAACAACAAAAAAGGCAGGCACAACAAAGAAGAACTACTAAAATAGTAACGCTATTGCTATTAGGTATGACTATTAAATTAGTAATTTCTGTAGTGTGGGGAGTATCACTCTTACGTAAAATTGATGCTTTAGAATCACAAGTGAAATGTAATCAGATTCATAATAATCACAAGAGCAAAACTGCAAATTATGATGCAGATGGATGCTGAAAAGCGAAATGGTATTAATCTTTCTACAACCAATTCCCTACCAACACAAAAGCTGACCAATAAAAAGGATGCTGAAAATCCGCATTTTGTAAAAAAGACAATTGAGTTTGTCGTAATGCTTCTGCTTTACTGATTCCTGGTTGTTTCAGCTGTTTATAAAATTCAACCATAAATTTAGCTGTAGACTCGTCTTTGACTGCCCATAAAGTTGCTAGGGTACTGCGCGCACCAGAACGAACTGCAACTCCAGCTAAACCTAATATGGCTCGATTATCTCCTTTTGCTGTTTGACAGGCGCTAAGAACCAATAATTCCAGAGGTGTAGATTCTAATTCATTTCTAGTTTTGAGAAATTCACTTAATTCGTTAACATTAATCTTTTCGTTCCAACTGAGGACAAAAGTTTCATCTAACTTGCTGCTAAACTGACCGTGAGTAGCCAAATGTAAAACTGAAAATGGAGTTGATTGAATAGCTTGTTGCAGATTAGTATCAGTAAATTTTTCATTCAAAAGTAGTTTTGAAGAAACTTTCGAGGCAATTTCTGTTACTTCTGACTTGACTGCTGGCAAAGCTTTAAACCCTTGGCGTGCTTCACTCAATGCCGCTGTAATCACTTTCAGATTTTCGCTTTTTAGCGATCGCGCTTGCATTAACTGCATTCCTGGTGAAAGTGCTAAACTATATTTCTCTACCAAATACTGTTTGCCATCATGCAAAGTCGCCATTGGTAGGTTTCGCAAGGAGCCATCTAGCACAAAAGCTAAAGTTTTGACTTTGCTGTTAGCTAACTGCGATTCGCTGGGACGAATTAGCCAATCATACAGTTGTTGAGAAAGATGCAACCGTTCATCATTAGAAAAAACTGGGTTGAGAGATTGTCGCATCTGTTTGATAGTTTTTTCTACTTCAGCTTGGGGTAGAGTCGTTCTATAGCTGGAGAGGGGTTTGCCAGGAATAGATAAAATTACTTCCAAGCGATCGCCTAAAATAATTGGATATATAACAGCTGCTTGTTTGTCGATTTGGTCAATTTGCTCTGGTTTGGCATTCAAACAGGCTTCTCGGAAGAAATTGTCTAATTCGGCTAATTGCAGTGCTTCAATTGTCTCCCGTGCTTGCCTTAAGTTTTGTTGAGTAGGCTGAGATTGTAGCAATAAATCAACTAACTCTCGGTAAATTGGTTCGACACTCTCCTGAAAAGAAAACTGAACATCACGATTAATTGCGACTAATTCACCACGTAGAGACTTGAGAGTTTTGACAGAACCATCATAAGCTGCGATCGCCCCTTGATTGTCGCCTTGTTTTTTGAGAATCCGGCCAACTTGCCAAGCAGCTTGATAAGTAATATCAGCAGCATTAATCTCTTGAGCAATTTGTAATGCTTGTTGGCTGAGTTTCAAAGCGTCAGCTAACTGCTGCTTGTCAAAGTATAATTTTCCTAACTCGTTTAAGGCATAAGCTTGAGCGCGTAAATCGCTCAACATTTCTGCCTGGTGTACAGCACGCACTAAAATTCTGGCTGACTCTTTTGATGATATCGCCTCACTTCCATCCAGCTTTGCCAGCTTGGTAAGATTGCGAGCAAAGTTAACTGTTGCATAAACAGACATCCGGCTGGGAGAAAGGCTCTCTAATTGAGATTTAATTTGTGGTAATAAAACCTTAGCTGGCTTAATTTGTGCAGTTTCTACATAAAGGCTGAGTTGGTTTAACTGTGCTTCTACTCGTAGTTGGGGGTTGGTTGTCTGAACTACAATTTGCTGGTAATAATCTAAAGCAACTGGGGTTTGCTGCAAGTCCCTAGCAGTATTTCCTAAGTTAAAAAGAATATCACTGATGTCTGCGGTGGATTTTAAGCGATGCTCCAAAGGAGCCGCTACGCGAACGCTAATCTTTAAGCTTTGGTTTAAAATCTCCTGAGATTGTTGTAAATCTCCTACCAATTGAAAAGCAACACCTAAACTTTGCAATGCTTTCGCCTTCATCAGAGAATCTGGCTGATTTTGCAACCTTTGATTCACATCAACTAATAACTTCTGTCCTCTGCGATATAATCCTAAAGCTTGCATTGCTTGGGCTTGATTAATTTGGCTACCTATCTTGCCAGTTTCATCGCCAGCTGCTAGATAAGCACGTTCCGCTTCTTGCCATGCTTGTAAAGCACTTTCCGCTTGCCCCATTGAAAGTTTGAGGTTTCCTTGAGTATTAAGAGCTACTGCCAAAATAGCAGCGTTTCCTTTTTGGCGTTTGTTGAGACGTTGGAGAATATTTAGACTGTTAATAATAGAACTTTCTGCCTTTTGCCAATCTCCTAATTTCTGATAAGCTAACGACAAATAACTTAAACTCCAAGCTTGATTGATAGCATCACCTTGACGTTCAAAACTCATAGATGCTGCTTCCCAAAGTTTCACCGCCTCAACAAAGCGCCCTGCTTCAAAAATACTTCTACCTTGGTTAAGTAGAGATTTTGGATCTGAGGAATATTGTAAATTAGCTAGCAGATTTGCTTGTGATATTTTGGCTAACTGTGAATTAGTTTGTGCTGGTGTGGAAATGCCAGTTGTTGCTAAAAAAAATGCTATCCATCCCAAGTAGATGCTGTATTTGGTAGATTTTACAGAATACTGATTCTTTTGCATAATCTTTATATATACCTATAATTTTTGATTAGTAAATGTGTTTGTATTCAGGACTTTCGTCCTCGAATATGAAAGCATTAAAGTGCTGAATAAGAATTTATCAAACTTAATGAAACAAAACATTTTATTTCACTGGGATTTCAACTAAAAATTCTGTACCTTCACCTAATACAGAAAAACATTTCATACTACCATTGTGTTTTTCTTCAATAATTTGCCGACTTATAGATAAACCTAAACCAGTTCCTTTACCTCTTGGTTTTGTAGTGAAGAACTGTTCAAATATATGTTCTTGAATCTCTAGCGGTACACCCATAGCATTATCCTTAAAATTTATCGACACTGATTTTTTATCTTCATTAAATCCGGTTGTAATTGTTATTGTATTAATCATATTATTATTATTGAGCTTTCTATCTAATAAATTTTGACTATTTTCATCCAAAGCGTCGATAGCATTAGCAAGAAGATTCATAAAAACTTGGTTAATTTGTTCAGGGTAGCATTCCACAAGTGGCAAATTACTATAATTTTTAATCACTTCGATTTGCGATCGCTGTTGATTATATTTCAGACGATGTGACAGAATTATTAAAGTACTATCGATACCTTCATGAATATCAAAAAGTATTTTATTAGATATATCTATACGAGAAAAAGTACGTAAACTACTGCTAATATTGCTAATTCTTGCTAATCCTGTATTAATCGAAGAGATTATATGTGGAGTATCTTGAATTAATTGTTCTAACTCGATAAAGTTGGCATTTTCGACAATATCTATATTTGGATTAGGATAGTGTTGATGATAAAGTTGTAAATGATTAATTAAAGCAGACAAATAATTGTTAATAAATTCAAAATTACCTACAATAAAGCTCAGAGGATTATTAATTTCGTGAGCTATACCAGCAACTAATTGACCAAGGCTAGACAATTTTTCGCTCTGTATTAGCTGTAGTTGAGATTGCTTTAATTTATTCAACGCTTGAGAAAGTTCTTTTGTACGTTCTTCTACTCGCTGATCGAGATGCCGATTTTGTGCCTCAAGTTGTTTAGTCAGATAGCGTAGTTTTAACTGTACCTGAATTCTGGCTAAAACCTCTTCTACTTGGAAAGGTTTAGTAATGTAATCTACCCCTCCAATTAAAAGACCTTGAACCTTATCAAATTTATCTGAAAGAGCAGTGAGAAAAATAACTGGTATATCTTGAGTAGCAGAGTTATTCTTGAGCTTTTGACAGGTTTGAAAGCCATCAATTCCCGACATCATCACATCTAATAAAATCAAATCTGGTTGGGCATATTGAGCTTGTTCGATAGCACTTTCACCATCAATCGATACTAAAATTTCACATCCTGAATGCGCGATCGCATTCGATAGTACTTTCAAATTTGTTGGGTTATCATCAACAATTAATATAGTTGTATTCTCAAAAAAATCAATATCTTTCTTCATGTTTTAGATTGTAATAATTTGATTAATTCACGAATTTGTTTAAGTTGAAAACAATCAACCAGTTGTCTGACCTGAGTAGTAAAAACTATAAATTTATCATCCAATTTTTCCAGATTGTTCAATACTATTTGAATTTCTTGAGCATTTCCTCTCATTGCTAAATCCAAGAGTTTATCAAGTTCTGCTGCTGGTGGTGCAATCATCAACTGTAGATTTTTGTCTGAAGATTGTGTATTTCCAACCTCTTTTGTTTTGCTACTATCTTCTTCATAAATCCACTCTAGTTCTAAGTAATTTTGCAGCAACTTGAGTAAATCTTCTATTTGTACGGGTTTTGGTAAAAATTCATTTCCTCCCGCTGCTAAACTTCTTGATTTGTCACTTTCAAATACACTAGCAGAGGAAACTATAATTGGCACTTGGTTGAGTTGAGGTAACTTTCTCAAGTTTTGAATCATTTCAAAGCCGTCCATTAGCCGCATTCCTAAGTCAGTTATAATTAAATCGGGCTGATTTTCTTCTGCTTGGTTTAAACCTTCTTGACCATTACTAGCTTCAAAACAGCTAAATCCAATTGATTCTAGAAAATTCAAGATTATAGAACGGTTTTCCCATTGGTCATCTACAATCAAAATTTTTGGCTTCTTATATTTAATCCCAACAATTTCTTTTTTAGGAAGTACATCAGCCGTTTTTAACCAGTTACTAATAACTTCTAAATCTACATCTAGCCAGAATTGGCTACCAGTTCCTAAAGTGCTTTTAACTTTGATTTCACTGCCCATCAACTCAGCAATTTTGCAGCTAATAGCTAGTCCTAATCCTGTACCTTCTGCTTGCTTATATTTATCGCCTACTTGCTCGAAAGGTAAAAAAATCTTTTCTAATTGTTCAGCAGTCATTCCTACTCCAGTATCTTCTACCTGAAACCTAATTTTATTTAAGACATCTCCAGTTTTTAATACCTCTATTTTGAAAGTAACTCCACCGCTATCAGTAAACTTAATCGCATTACCAAGTAAATTAATTAAAACTTGCCGCAAACGTTTTTCATCAGCATGAATTGCTTGAGGAAGCTGGTGGTCTGGTTGGTAAATAAACGAAATCCCTTTTTGTAGGGCACGAATTCGACACATTTCTGCTACTCCGGTTAAGAAATAAGACAAATCAAAATCTGTCTGATCTAGTTCCAGTTTCCGAGCTTCGATTTTAGATAAGTCTAAAATATCGTTGATCAGAGTCAGCAGATGGGAACCACACTGATGAATAATATTAATACCTTCTAGTTCTGAAGGAGCCATCTTTTGAGAGCGTTCTAAGATTTGCGCGTATCCGAGAATCCCATTGAGGGGTGTTCGCAATTCATGACTCATGTTTGCCAAAAACTCGCTTTTGGCTTGGTTGGCGGCATCAGCAGCTATTTTGGCTACTTCTAACTCTTGGGTGCGATCGCGAACTTTTTGTTCTAAGGTGCGAGAATAATTCAGGAGTTGCTGATTAGCTTTTTCTAGTTGCGATTGTTTATAAAAGTTGGTTGTGACAATTGTAGATAAATAAATCGTCAGTAATGGTGAAACTAAAGGAATCCACCAACCAAATATAAAAGCCGCGTAACTACTCCCAAAAACTGCACCTGTACCACCTAAAATCACCAAAATCGACAATCCCGAAAATGGCCGTTGGCGCTGGGAATTTACTTGCAATCCTTGCCAAGTAACACCACTGCTAATCAAAGACCAACAAAAAATCCACAACCACTCTGCTTGGTCAGACCAAACTCGCAGTAATGGTCTACCATCAACAGCAGCACTTAAAATTTGGCTAATTAAATTGGCATGAACCACCACCCCAGCCATCCGTTTATCTTCAGAGCGCAAGTTGCGACTGTAGCCAACACTAAAAAAGTCATTAATGCTCTTAGCTGTAGTTCCAATCAACACAATGCGATCGCGCACTAGCTCCGAGGATACAGGATTATTCAGTATATCTCGCATTTTTATTGTGTCAAAGTTTTCTTCATAACCAAGGTAGTTTAAGACAATTTGGTATCCTCCGACATCGGCTCCTCGATAACTAAATTCTTTACCTGTCAAAGGTATAAATACAGCTTTCCCTAACTGCAAAGAATTCTCACTCTTATCTAATGCTTTTAAGGAAATATTTTTTGGTTCGAGATACATTAAGCTCAAACGAGCCGCTAATCCTAAAAAAATCTTTCCATTGCCATCGCCAGCCGACAGCAAACCTCGCCTAACTTTACCATCCGTATCCAAAACCAAATCAGCCAGAGCAATTTGATCTAACTCAGATAAAGTCTGAGATGGAGCAACTTTATCTCCCACCAATTTTTTCACACCAATCAAATTAGGGGTAGATTTCATCACTCCTACCAATTCTTGATAACCAGGTTCTACTGGTAAATCTCGATAAATATCCAAACCTATAGCTGCTGGTTTTTGAGCTTTAAGTTTGGCTAGCAACTTGGCTAAAACAACATCAGGAATTGGCCATTTACCAACTTGAGTGATGTCTTTTTCATCAATAGTGACGATGAGAATGCGCTTTTCTGGCGGTTCCGAGGAACGCAGAGCAAAAAATCGCTCCATTGCATTCCATTCCAGTAGTTGAAATAATCCCGTCATTCCCCCAGTAATTACACATATCGCTACACCAGGGGCTGCGATCAATACACAGCGCCAATACCCTAAACGCACCACGCTTACACGCCTAAAAATTGCTTTCAAAGATAACCTCATCAGGCTTTTGCTTAAAATTGGCGATTTTGGAATAAGAGAAAAATAAATAAGAGCAGGAAACTTGGAGGTTTATCCTCATTCCCTAGCTCTTGTTTTGTTTAGGATTACTTGATTAATTGATTAGCGGTTCATTAGCGATCGCATTCAATTCAACAGAGTTTAATAATTCTTGCCAGGAAGTAGCTACAGCTGAATTATTAGGTTGCGATCGCTTCAGTTGAGCAAGAGTGGAAAGCGAATCATACCAAATCCCCATCTTAGCCAACTGAGAAACTAACTCTAGAGTAGGTTGATGATTCAAACTAGAATTAGCTTCAACTCGCCGAATCCATCCACTGATCCAAGGACTATCTGGCTCTAATTCTTCAGTGCAAATCATCACTAAAGACCATTGATAATTCTTACCTGTTTTCAATGCTGCAACTGAATGAGGAATTTTTACTTCCATCACACCAGGTTTTTTTGGCAAAGGTAAGATTGTTTGATAATATTGCTTGTTTTGTTCATCTTGCAGGCTAAACAATGCTGTTTTAGCATTAGTTTGAGGAATGTAAATCAATACTGTTGGACGCTCTGCGATCGTCAAACCGATATTATTTTTAGGAAGCAATGGTGTCACAGAGGCTTTGGTAGTTGCTGTCAGATCAGCGCCGCAAGTAGAAACATCTCGTGAAGCTCCTCCGCTTGAGCTTTTTGGAGCTTGTTCTTTTGGGGGATTGAAAGTCACTTGTGCTAGAGTTGGTGTTACTATAAGTAACATCGAAGATAAATAAATTAACAATGCGCTTCCCAACAAACTAGGCTGGCAAAAATATTTATTTTTTATGTTCATCACTAAATTTATACCTTGTGTTGCAAAAACAATTTGAGATAAATAACTGCCTCTAGCCAATAAATCAAATACCATTATCGTAAGGCTATTTTTTGCAGTGAAGCATCAGTAAAATTACTGTTGACCATTTTAAAAATCAGTAGATTAGTAAAAAAAACAGAACTTTTATTTGATTTTTGAACCAGGCTCAGTACACATTTATACTCTATTTACTGTCAACTAAAAACGTAAGTAAATTCCGATATCAAAGCGAATAACTAAACTATTTTTTATTAAAATTCTCCGAGAATTTACATATTAAAACATTAGAGTTTAACAAAATCTTTAATATATATCTTTTTCAAAATAGTGTTTGATGAATATTTTTCATATCAAATTTAAAAAGATATTGTTTATTTAAAAACTTTTTATTATTAACTACATTCAATAAAAATTTAATTTACATGTGCTTGATAAAACAAGTTAAAAATCTTTGTATATTGGCAATTAAACCATTTATTGAAATATTAGCTGGTTGCTATATGCATTGCAAACTATACAAACTTAATTTTCAGTCTCTTGATACCAATACAACAAATAGAAAGCCATTAAAGTTGAGAGCGCTTCGTTTTCTCAAAAGGCTTACACCCATCACACTAGCTAGTTCAGTTTTTATAGGTAGTAGCTCCTCAGCCCAAGCCCTGCAATTTAATTTTACTTATGCACCGGGGACTAGCTTCGAGCAAATGCTCGGCTATGAGATGGCTGGAAAGTATTGGTCTAATTACCTAACTGATGATGTCACCCTCAATATATTTATTGAGACAACGAATATGTTACCCACTAACGTGATTGGTGGCGCAATACCAGGGGTGACTTCAAAAAAGTTGGAAACCGTTTATGAACAAATACAAGCAGATGCTACCTCAGCTGCCGATCAGACATCTCTGGCAAATGTGTACACCAAAGACAAAGGATATGAGGCTTTAACTTCCACTTATAAAAATGGTTCACGCACGACAAATTCTAGTAAGGGAATGAACAATATCAATCTTACCCGTGCTAATGCCAAAGCTTTAGGGCTGATTAACGGTAATGATACTGGTTATGATGGTTACATCCTCATCAGCGATTTAAGTAATCTAAGTAAGCCTCTTTCATGGAATTATTTCTCTGAAACCAATAACAGTAGCACTATTGCTACAGGCACTTTAGACTTTTTCAGTGTGGCAGTACACGAACTGACTCATACTCTAGGCTTTATTAGCGCTATTGATTCACCTGAATATGGAGATCTATTGAATAAAAAGTCATCAATTAGTGGTGGAGAAGCATCTAAATATGCCTATTTGATGGATCTGTTTCGTTTATCTGGAAATAGCTTCACTAACGGGAACAAACCTGATATGTCTATTGGTGTAGATAGCATGTTATCTATTAATGCTGGTACAAGCAAATTAGGTAATATGTCTTCTGGAAGTACTAAATTTGGAGGAGATGGTAATCAAGGCAGTCATTGGAAAAAAGATGCCACCTATGATGGCATTATGGAGGCTAGCCTCGGTGCAGGGGACAATAGAAATCTAGCTACAAATAACGATTTAACTGTGCTAGATGTACTTGGTTGGGATCTACAGCAGAACAATCAAAGCTTACTCACGATATTCAATAGTGCTAAATCTGGACTAGCAAGTAAGATGGGAGTTACTACTAGTTGGATGGATGCGAATTCTACTTTAGCTGCTTTAAGATTGACACCACAATTCATCGATACCAATGGAAATGGCAAAGACGATCGCGGTGAATCATTAAATAAAATGGTTAATGATAGTGGTGCTTACAACTGGGGTTGGAATAACTACTGGTGGGGTTGGAATGGTCGTTGGCAAGGTTGGAATGGCTATTGGCAATCAAGTGCTAACTTAACAGCAGATGGCTTTTGGCAAAATGCTACCTGGGAAACATTGGATGAGTTTGAAGATGGCGAACACAACCATGACCATGACCATGATCATTTAAGCAGCTATTCTCAATCTGTTCCCGAACCTTCATCTACTCTTGGGCTGTTGGGATTAGTTTTATTCGGCATTCGTTCTATGATCAAAGGTCAGGGTAAAAAATAAGGGCGTGCAGAATAGTGGGATGAAATAAGCAAAAACAGAGATTTTATTCATCCCGCAAATATGCAATGCTAAAATCAGCTTCTGGTTTGCATCTATCATAGTCTGCTAGGGTGAATTGTGCGATCGCCTTAAGATCCGACTGCGAATATAATAAAATTCCTTTATGCGTCGAGACTCGATATTTTATAAACTATTCCAACAATCTCCAACTTTACTATTTGAACTATTGACACGGTAGCTGTCAAAGAGCCAAGATTTGAAATCGATGGGGTATTCTTACCACCAGAAAATGCCAATCCAGGAGTTGTATATTTTTGCGAAGTGCAGTTTCAGAGGGACGAACTGCTTTACGAACGGGTATTTGCAGAATCTTCGTTATATTTCTATCGCAACCGTAAAAGATTTAGCGATTGGCAAGCAGTAATCATTTATCCATCGCGCAGTATTGAACAAAATGATATTCATCCCCACCGAAACCAACTTAATGGCGACCAAGTACATCGAGTATATCTAGACGAATTGGGAGATATTCGCTCTTTATCTGTGTGGATAGGTTTAATGGTGTTAACTACGTTGGATGAAGAAAAAGCACCACAAGAAGCTAAGTATCTACTTGAGCGTTCTTCTGTTGAACAGTCCGAAACTGGAAGTCGCGCCATAATGGAGCTAACAATTACGATTATGGTGTACAAATTTGAACGATTAAGTCGAAAGGAGATAGAAATTATGTTAGGAATAACGCTGAAAGAAACGCAAGTATACCGGGAAATTAAAGAAGAAGGAAGAGAGGAAGGATTGCAACAAGGAGAACAAAGAGGACGGGAGGTGGAAGCGCGATCGCTTATTCTTCGTCAACTAAGTAGACGTGTGGGAGAATTACCTCAAGATGTGCATCAACGCATTGAAACTCTATCTTTGGAACAATTAGAAAATCTGGGCGAAGCGCTGCTTGATTTTACTAGTTTTGCTGATTTGCTCTCTTGGTTAGAAGCACTTGGGGGTTAGGCTGAGAAAGCGATCGCTTCTAAGGTGAATTGTGCGATCGCCCATAATCGCACCTGTATTTCCTAGCCTTGTTATCAGTATTTTTACTTACATAAAATTGAAAAGCTAAGAGTATAAAAGCATTAGTATCCAATTAAGTTAGGGAAAAGGTTGCTATATGGTGATACTCTTCAAATGCGGCAATTTTCTGTATGGGTATAGAAAAAAAATCTTGTTAGGTGTTGCTTTTTCCCTAGCTTTGCAAACACCATTTGCAGCATTAGCTCAAACCCAAATTAACCCAGATGGCACTTTACCTACCAATGTCAATAATCTTGGTGGTGGCGTGTATGAAATTACTGGCGGTGCTAGACCTGATAATGGCGCTAACCTTTTCCACAGTTTGAAAAATTTTTCGATTCAATCAGGTGACATTGGCCGTTTCGTTTACGATGCAGGCATCAACAATATTATCACGCGGGTTACGGGGGGGTCAGCTTCCCAAATTAATGGCACTATTCAAACGCTGCTAAACGGCACAGGCAATACAGGTAATGCCAATCTGTTTATCATTAATCCTAGTGGCATCATCTTCGGTGAAAATGCCAAGTTAGATATTGGTGGCTCATTTATTGGCAGTACGGCAGACAGTATCAAATTTGCTGATGGTAAAGAATTTAGTGCCGCTAACCCGACATCTAATCCTCTGCTTACTGTGAGCGTTCCTCTCGGTTTACAATTTGGTTCTCATCCCAACAGCACAATTCAGGTAAAAGGTTCAGGAAACAATCTCATACTCAATCCCGATTTTTCCCTAGATAGCAGCAACCGTCCGCCAGGATTGAGCTACAACACGCCAAATGGTCAGACTTTAGCTCTGGTTGCAGGCAAGGTGGAACTAGATGGAGGAAATATCACCTTACCTCAAGGAAGAGTTGAATTATGGTCTGTGAATAACGGTCAGGTGGCAATAACCAATCCTCATGGACAGCTACAACTGCAACCCGGACAAGGAATTAGTTACGGTAATATTGAACTTCTTAATGCTGCTTCTGTAGATACTAGCGGCAATAGTGGTGGTTTTATCCAGGTGCAAGGACAAAATGTGACTCTCCAAGATGGTTCGGTGATACTCACAGATACCAGAGGTGATGGTTCTGGAGGCACATTGAATATATCTGCATCTGATTCTTTAACAGTTAATGGCTTTGTGTTAAATCCCAACAACCAGGTATTTAGCGGCATACTAGCTGATGTTGGCTCAGGTGCAAGTGGAGTAGGAGGGAAAATCACCATTGCCACGAAAACCTTGCAAGTGAGCAATGGAGGTCAAATATCCAGTGGCACTTTTGGAGATGGGAATGCTGGAGAATTGACCGTAAAAGCCCAGGATGTGCAACTAAGCGGCATTTCTCCCTTCGGCCCTAGTGGTTTATTTGCTCCTGTTGCTCCTGGTGCAACGGGGAAAGGGGGTAACTTAACAGTTCAAACTAATAAATTGCAAGTTGCTGATGGCGCACAGATATATACCACCACCTATGGCTTTGGAGAAGCTGGTGACTTGAAAATTTTTGCTCAAGATGTGGAGGTTACTGGTGGGACAGAATTTGGCCCCAGTATTATCGCATCTTCAACGGAGAAAATCCCAGGTATCCCAGAACCGATCGCAACTTTTTTGGGTGCTGGTTTTGGCACAGGAGGCAATTTAGTGATTGAAACCGGAAACTTACGAGTTACTAATGGCGCTCAGATTGCTGTTAGTACCTCTGGTACTGGCTCGGCTGGCAATATGAATATCATCGCCAACTCAGTAGAATTGACAGGAAATGATGAATACGGTCGTAGTGGTTTATTTGCAAACGCGATTGTCAGTAATGGTCAGGGTGGCGATGTGAACGTCACAGCTAATCGATTAGTTATTAGTGATGGTGCAACAATTAATGTCAGTAATTTCCTCAGTTCAGATCCAGAAAATCTGCGGGGTTTAGCTGGTCAAGGCGCTGCGGGAAATATTTTGATCAATTCTCCTTTTGTCTTACTCAAGGATGGAGGAACAATTACTGCTAATACTAATGCTGGTGATCGGGGTAATATTACTATCCAATCCCAAAACCTCCAAATGCGTCGTGGTAGTCAAATTAGTACTAATGCCCGTAATAGTTCGGTGGGAGGTAATATTAACCTGACAACGGAGACTTTAGTTGCCCTGGAAAATAGCGATATTACTGCTAATGCTCAAAAGGGCTTTGGTGGTAGGGTGGTTATAAATGCTACAGGTATCTTCGGGACTGAGTTTCGCCCCCAACTGACTTCAGAAAGTGACATTACTGCTTCTTCTGATTTGGGTGCAGAGTTTAATGGGACTGTAGAAATTAATACCCCAGATGTCGATCCATCTCAAGGATTAGTCAGTTTACCAACAGATTTTAGCGATCGCTCACGGCAAATAACCAGCGGTTGTGCAGCAGCGCGACAAAATCGTTTTACGATCAGCAATCGGGGAGGATTACCAGCTAATCCGACTGAAACTCTCACAGGTCAGATAGTCTGGCACGATCTGCGAGATTTGTCAAATCGAGTAAGTAACACAAAAACAACTAGCAGCAACTATCAAACCAGAGGCGATCGCCAACAAATTGTAGAAGCTCAAGGTTTAATTGTGAGTGCAGGAACAATAGAGTTAGTAGTAGCCACACCACAGGTAACACCTAAAACTCCTTGGCAGGCGACAGCGCAATGTTCTTCGTTAAAAGGGATTGGCAATAATGGAAAAATACAAACCGTTTTCTTGCCATGAGTCTTTATCCCCAGCAGAAATTGAAACTAGAGGAATACCCCAGTCCAAACGAGCTGTGAGGTAATCTTCTAATTGCAAGCGTAACCCCAGTCCTACAGATACCAAAGTATTTGTATCTAGCTTTGATTCAGAACCCGATCTGCCAGAGTTGTTCCAACCACTGCCAAACTCCACAAAAGGGGCTAACTGTAAAAGGCTATTGCGTTCTGTAAAACGAGCAATGGGAACTCGCACTTCGGCACCAGCAAAAATCCCGTTGTCTGTTAATAGGGCATCTTGACGATAACCCCGCACGCTATCCAAGCCACCGATGCTAAATTGCTCAAATGGGATCATTGGTCGGTCTGCTAGTTGCAAATCACCTCGTAGTAGCAGTAGAGTATCAGGAGCTAATAAGCGTACCCATTGGGCTTGTCCTCTCCAAGCGAAAAAACGACCATCAGGAGAGTTGTTGTTGATAGTGGCATTCAAAGCGTCAAGTCCTACACTCAACTGAGAACGCAGTGCGAATACTTGTCGGCTGCTGCGAGAAGTCCATTCTTGAAAAAAGCGCAACGATGTGATTCGCGTTCTGCCTTGTGGATCTGCACCCGAACTTAGAAAAGGAAGTTCTCCATCTAAAAAGCTAGCTTTGCTCTCTCGATGGCCAGCAGTTAAACCTAAAGCTAATTCGTAAGTAGGCTTTTGGATTATCGGCTGGCGTAGTGTTAGCTCATAGTAATGAGAGTTGGATTGAATATCGAGAACGCTAAAGGGTCTTTCGATTACATGATTGTTGGAAGTGCCATAGCTTAAGGATAGAGTGCCATTGCGGGGATTAATTGGTAAAGTATAGTTGAAGTCATAGGCATTACTACCATCGGTGTTGGTGTAGATAGCGCTAATGCGATCGCCCCAGCCAAGTAGGTTGGCTTCGTTTATCTGTATTTTTCTGCTAAAACTACCAACGGCAGGCGATCGCCCATTATCTAAAGCTATCTGTGTATTAAAAGTATCTGCTTCTTTTACCTGTACTTCTAGCAAACTCTGTCCTGAACTTGTGCCAGCAGATAGTTCTGCTGAGATGTTGGCAATTAAGGGATTTATTTGTAACAATTGCAATGCTTCTAGCAGGCGATCGCGTTTCAGGGGTTTGTTTGTGGCTATAGCCAGCCGACTCCGCACATAGTTGGGATTAAGTCTACGCGTGCCTGTAACTTTTATCTCCTCTAGCTCTCCCTCAACAATCCTAATTTCTACTATGCCATCTTGACGTTTCTGTGGAGGAAGGTATGCGCCGGAGGTAATGTATTCATTTTGGATGTAAAGATTAGTAATTTCCGAACGAATCTGAAATAAATCTTTGAGAGTAATGGGACGGTTGGTATAAGGAGCTGTGATCCTAGCAAAATCTTCCTGACTAAAGACTGTACTACCAGTAACTGCAAATTTTTTGACGATTATAGTTTGGTCAGTTTCCCCAAATGGAATTTGTGCAGGTAAGGGAAAGGTTTCTGAGGGATGCAGTAACTCATTCAATGGCGGTAAATCTGATGGTGGGGACAACTCCGGTAATGGTTGATTTGAAGGTGGTTTTATTCCACGAGGAGTAGGTTGAACAATAGGGGCTTGATTCAGTATCTGCGTTGTTCTGATTTCTTGTGCTTGCACTAACTTTATCGGTACTGTAATGTTAATTGCTACCAATGCTAAGTAAAAACCATATCTATATTGATGTATATTTTTTGTCATAAGACCGATAACGCTCATTCTTAGTAGTGAAATATGGGCTTTTCAAGAGATATCAGTAGCGAACTGATTGCCGATCTATGTATCTGCAACGCTCTGATAAATCTATTCTTTTTAATATTTCCCTGACTGCTCTGAGTTATAACAAGGATTGTTCCGAAGTATGCAAAATTATGATTACCATTGTGAAAAGGGGTGTTTAACTAAGTTGCTGTTGAAATATTTGGGATTTTCGGAAACTTCTTCGCCAATCCAGGTTGGTAGTTCTATCTTTTGTTCTTCATTACTTAGTTCGACTTCTGCTAAGATTAATCCTTTGTTTACACCTTCAAATTCGTCTATTTCCCAAATTAAATCACCTAGTTCTACTGTATATCTAACTTTTTCTATAAAAGGGCGATCGCATAATGTATTAAGCATCTGTTGAGCATCTTCTAAAGGAATCAAATACTCAAACTCCGAGCGAGAATATTTGATACTCGGCCCTTTAATAGTTAAGTAACCTTGATTTCCTACTATGCGAACACGTACAGTGGCGGCCCCAAGTGTGGCAATATATCCCTGACAATAAAAGCTACCCTTGGCTAGTTTTCGCCAATCATCTCCTTGAACTAGAAATTTCCGCTCTATTTCTTTCGCCATTACAGGTTATATCATGTTCGTCTGAAGACTTATCGTTAGAGCTGACGCGGGGACACGGGGACGCGGGGACACGGGGACACGGGGACGCGGGGACGCGGGGACGCTGGGACGCGGGGACACGGAGAAATTTTAATAATAAGTAATTACGCGAACTTGATATTAACCGTTCTTAAACATCCCCTTAATCCTGTTCTCTCTGATAGATAAATTAACTCAACTGTGCAACAAGTTGATTTTCTAGTAATGTGTCACTCGTCAACAAGTCTTCCACAGTAATTCGTAAAAAACGTTGCTCATCCACTTGAAAAAGAATTTTGATGCGATCGCCTCCAGGATATCCCGGTGGTTTTAATTGAGCAATTGTTCTAGCACCTTCTTGATCGTTAAGAGGTTTAACGCTGGTTTCACTACTGCCGAGACGGCGCGTAATTAAGCGATCGCCATCGAAATAAATTTCGGTACTGCCTGTGTCAGCTCCTAATTCTCCCATAATTAATTCAATGCTGGGCTGATTCTCCATAGAAGCCCCTAAAAATAGTTCCACTGGCTGATTCATCGGATATGCTTGTCCAGATCTAATAATCGGATGCCAACTATGACGCTGGTTACGGCGATCCCAATAACGGATACCATAACTATGGTAGAGAAAGTCTTTGATTTCTACGCCTTGTGCCAGTTGCAATGCACCTTGAGCGATCGCTTCAAAAGGATGTTCACAACGGATTTTCTCTGGTGCAAAATACTGCTTGATCCATGTCTGCACTGCTGGTAATTGCACCGTACCACCAACTAACAAAACGGCGTTAATATTTGCAAGTTCTATACCTTGGCGTTTTGCTTGCTGTAGGAGTGAAGCCATTGACTCATCCAGCAGTTGAAAAAATGAGTGTTCTTTGAGGATATTGTCAAAAGTCTCGCGGTTCAGTTCTAATTCGTAGGTTTCAAATGTTTCGTCATCAAAATAAACTTCACTGGCTTGATTTTGCGTAGATAACTGAATTTTTACCCGTTCTGCTAGTCGTGTCGTCAGCGGACTTACTACTAGTTCTTGGGTTTTAGCAAAGTAATCCGCTAACCAGCTATCAATGTCAGTACCACCTAAATTTTGTCCTGCTTTGGCTAGCACACGAGCAGTTTTTACTTTCTGCTTTGAGTCTTCAGCCAAGGACTTGTTACCCCACTTGAGCAAAAATCCGACAGGCTTAGTAGCGGCTTGTATCCCTTTATCCAACTGCACCAGGGATAAATCTAAAGTACCGCCGCCAAAGTCGATTACTAAAAGAGTTTCTTGATCTGCTAAGCCATATCCTAAAGCTGCTGCTGTAGGTTCATCTAACATTCGTACTTGTTCTACGGGGAGTGCTTGGCATACTTTTCCTAACCAGTGGCGATAAGCTTCAAAGCTATCGACTGGTACGGTTAAGATTAGGGAATCTAAACCGCCTTGTGAGGGTGCTAGTTGCTCTATCACTTGAGTGAGAAACCATTGTCCTATTTGCTCAAAGGTGATAATTTGCCCATCTAGTTCGGGTAAGAAACCTTGGATATCTGCACCAATACCCCGTTTAAAGCTGCGAAAGAATCGGGCTTCGCCTTTGAGATCAAAACCCCGATCGCGTACTTGTTGCCCGATTAAAACTTTACCTTGGGTTGCTTGTTCTACGTAAACTAAGCTAGGAATTAAGGGGGGATTGAGGCTTTGTTGCAGCGATAATCCAGGTATGTTTAAGGTTTCTGCCTGTTGGGTGACGGGATTCCAACGGGCAATTACTGTGTTGCTAGTACCAAAATCGATTGCGATCGCCATAGTTTTATGATTGTCTCACGCAGAGGCGCAGAGGCGCAAAGTGCTATTTTCGGTGAGATTATTGTCTCATAGCCACCAAGTATGCAAATGAGCGATTGTTGTTCTTTTTGGGTTTATAGCCCTGTTGATAACTTTTTTATAAAAGCATCTATCTTGAGAGTGATTTTTCATCTATATAAATAAATATTTATATAATTATTGATTAATTTGTAGCAATTAATACATTTTTTCTATGGTTAAGTTCGGAATTTCAAGCATTACAGTCTACTACTAGCTGCAACTCTCTAGGTGAAATGTCAAGATAGGGAGATGTACCTTTGGGTAGTGCTGTCAAGCAAGTGAAATATTTATTAATATAGGTATAAATAAATATCAAAAGTCAAAAAATTCTCTATGACGAGCATTTCTAATCAATCACCAGATTTTTCAGCAACGGAGCAGAAAGTTATGAATGAGCCGCAACCATCGGAATCTAAAGAATTTGTGGGTAATCTCAAAAATGGGATTTGGCTATTTGGTCTTTCATCTTGGGTATTTGGCATCACCGATCGCAGCATTGCTTCGTTTGCAGATGGCTATTTATCTGCATTGGATTTAACGCAACTATTTACAGCAGCTACATTCTTTGTGGCATGGCTATTTTTAAAGCCAGCATCTAGAGTTTGAGGAGACTAACATTTGCAATGGTAGAACCTGATTAAAATTGGTATTTTGAATGACATACATCGAAAATTGATGTCAAATAGAACACTTTTAATAGAATGGGGGTGCGACAAGGAATGCAGTCAATGTTTTTTATGTTTGGAGAGATCGGGGTAATTATGCTATTGCTTAGATAATTGCCCCGATTTTCTAGTTAGTAGTTCATCTCAAGTTCGATAGGTTGAAAACGCGATCGCATACCGATATAATCGGTGCAATCCTAGAAAATTATTTTAGCTGCATATTGCCGCACTTTGTTTAATCTGCGGTCGCTCAGCCTAATATGTAAATCTTGTTGGTTCTTCCGATAATTTTATGGCAAAAATTAAAATAAATTAGATTTTAACAACTACAATTTAATATAAAAAATGGTTAAAGTCTACATATTGTAATAATTTACAAGTTTTCAAATATTATCAAATAGAACTGATGTTACAATATAAATTGTAGCTTACCAAAATTTTAAGCGAACGCTATGAAATTTACTGTAGAAGAAATACTGAATCTTCCCGATATGAAAGTGTTAGATTGTCGGTGAAAGGTCAAGGAAATTATTTAGCAGTATTAGTAGATTTAGACACTCATAAACCCATTGAAATAGTCAATTCCAGAAGAATGGAAGAAATACGGAAAGTTCTTAGAGGCTGGGGAGTTCAGATACTTGAACAAATCGAAGAGGTCAGTATTGAACTCTGGTTGCCCTATAAAAATTTAGTAGAAGAATTAATGCCTAATGCTAATATAACTGCTGACAGATTTCATGTTATGAAACAAGTCAATGATGAATTAGATGCTATGCGTAAAGCTGAAAAGAGAGCAGCAATGTCGCTAGAAAATAAATCAGAGAAAGAGAGAATATTAGAGGGATTAAATAAAAGCAAATATAGCTTCATTAAAAATGAAGATTCTTTAAACGCTCAGCAAAAAGAGAAGTTAAAATCTGCTCAGGAAGTTTCACCGATTTTAGCTAAAATGCACAAACTGAAAGAGGAATTTAGAGACATATTTGAATCAACTATATCTTGGGGAGACAGCATAATTAAGTTATTAGATTGGATGCATGATGCACTTTCATGTTTTCCGAAAAGTATAGGTACAATGGTTAGATGGTTTGGTGAAATAGTAGGCTATTTTGACGGTAGAACCACGAGTGGTACTGTAGAAGGAATTAATCATAAACTTAAGTTAATTAAGAGGCTGTTTGAAAAGTTTTGAAGGGTAAAATTTTATGCAAGTCGCCTCACCATGATCCGAATCATGGCAAGGTAAATAAACGTTTCCGATGTTTCGGGTAATAGCTCATAGTCTCTAACTAAT
>JAESGP010000121.1_pt1 | contig 53855 bp, 56 predicted proteins | sample 9269741 | NCBI WGS metagenome assembly JAESGP01 (sample SAMN15720684, study PRJNA650882) | algae metagenome | isolation source: Desmonostoc vinosum HA7617-LM4 and co-occurring heterotrophs from cave wall | place: USA: Waikapalae cave, Hawaii | collected 2011-05-27 | reverse complement strand
ACGGTGACGCTCTCGCTCAACAGCCGCGGGTTCTGGCTCAGTTGCGCCTACGCCGTCGTCATCACCTTCGGCTGGCCGATGCTGGCGATGATCGCGCTCGGTCTCGCGGACGCGCTCTTTGGCATCCGACAACGCTATCTGCGCGGCAAGCCGCCGCCTCTGCCCGCATCCTGAATCGCCAACCATCCACTTGAAACCGAATACGTACACTCAAAAGGAGAATGAAAATGGAAGTCATTTTGCTGGAACGCGTCGCCAAGCTCGGCCAGATGGGCGAAGTCGTCCGCGTCAAGGACGGTTTTGCCCGCAACTTTCTGCTCAAGCGCGGCAAGGCGCTGCGCGCCACCGCCGACAACCGCGCCAAGTTCGACGGCATGAAGGCCGAACTCGAGGCCAACAACCTCAAGGCCAAGGGTGAAGCCACCAAGGTCGCGGAGAAGATCAACGGCCGCAACGTGATCGTGCTGCGTCAGGCCTCCGAAACCGGCCAGCTGTTCGGCTCGGTGAGCGTGCGCGACATCATCGCCTCGTTCGAGGCCGACGGCGTCACCATCAGCCGCAGCCAGGTTCTGCTGGATGCGCCGATCAAGACCATCGGCAAGCACGAGATCGCCATCGCGGTCCATCCGGAAGTCGAAGTCAGCGTCAGCGTCACCGTGGCGCGCAGTGCCGACGAAGCCGAGCGCATCAACCGCGGCGAGGACATCTCGACCCGCCAGGAAGACCAGGACGCCGCCGCCGAGGCGCTCGCCGCAGCGGGCGAGTTCTTCGATCCGGAAGCCCAGCACGACGAGGAGGCCCCGGCCTCGACCGAGAAGTAAGGCACGCATCGCGACGCGCCATGACGAGTTCAAGCCCGGCCCATCAGGCCGGGCTTGCGATTCTCATCGCTGCCTTCTCGTCGAGCATGGCGATCGAGGCCAGCGCGGTGGCGGTGTGTTTCTCGACGCCATCGGTCACGCAGAACACGTCGGCCGCGACGACGGCGACCTGACGTCCGGGCTTGATCACGCGCGCGCGGCAGATCAGGCGTTCGCCTGTCGCCGGCGACAGCAGGTTCAACTTGTACTCCGCCGTCAGCGCCGATTGACCGCGCGATGCCGCGGCCGCTATCGTGGTTGCGTTGTCGACGAGGAATGCGGTGACGCCGCCGTGGAACAATCCGTTTTGCTGCAGCAACTCGGGCCGCCGGTCCACCGCAAGCGTGCACGTGCCGCGCGTCAGTTCGGACAATTCCGCACCGATATGGGTCATGAAACCCTGGCGGCCGACATTGTCGCGAATCCGGGTCGCGATCGGGGCGAAGTCGGGATCGGCAAGTGCATTCATGAATCTTCTCCCGGTTCGTGGCGCGCATCGGGCGCGACCACCGCGCGGATGGCACATTCAATCAGGATATCGGTCTGGCCTCTTGGATCGGCGCCGTCTCGGCCCGACAGCCATGCGCGGCAGAACATCTGCGCAGGGCCGATGGTCTGGCTGAAGAACACCAACGACGTCATCGGCAGCAATTCGCCGCGCTCGACCAGCGGCGCGCGCCACTGCTCGACCGCGTCCGCAAGCCGCGCGTTTTGGGCGCGTTGCGCACCGCGGATCTCATTGGCCCATTCGCTGCGGGAAATTTCGAAAAGATAGCGCGCCTCGCGCCTGGAATTGACGACCCAGTCCAGGTGCGCGCGGATCAGCCGCGCGACGCCTTCCCGAGCCGTGCGGGAGCCATCGACCGCCATGATGATAGCGGCGTGGTAATTGGCGAGAATTTCCAGAAACAGCGTGCCGGCCAGTTGCTTCTTCGACCCGAAGAAATGGAAGAAGCTGCCGTTGGACGCCCGCGCACGGGTTCGAATGGCCGCCACCGTGGCGCCTTCGAAGCCGTCGCGGTCGAACACGGCCAAGCCTGCCGCCAGCAAATCCTCACGCGCCGTGGTCATTTGCTTGCTCCCGGCTCAGGCATTGGATCTTTACTCTAGAGTATTGCTCTAGTGGTGGTCAAGCGAGCACGTCGAACCCGCGTCGGGAGAGAAAAGCTTACCGTGAAATTGGCGGTACTGGCGGGCCCGGGGGTGTTGCCGGCGGCGATGCAGGCGCGGTGGCGGTCGCCGCGGGTGGTGCCGCGGCGGATGGGCTCACAGCGGGTTCCGGCGAACCGCCGCCCGATGAGGAAGGCGGAGGCGCTGACGTTGCCGACGGTGCCGGGTCGGAGCGAGGAGGCGCAGGCTCGCTGCCGACACTCTCTTTGGCCGCATCGACCTTGGTGGTGTCAGACTTTGCTTCGGCAGCGGGCTTGTTGACCTCGCCAGCTGGTTTGGCGGCTTCGCCGGCGGGCTTGGCCCCGTCGCCGGACGACTTGGCTGTATCTGGTTTGGCGGCGTCAGTCGCGGCATCGCTTTTCGCGGCGTCGGTCTTGGCAGCGTCGGTCTTGGCAGCGTCAGTTTTGGCGGCGTCAGTTTTGGCGGCGTCGGTCTTGGCAGAGTCACTGCCGGGTGTTTCTGTCCTGCTCGCGTCAGGTTTACCGCTGTCAATTTTGGCGGCCTCGCTGGAAGGTTCGTTCTTCCCGGCTTCGCCCCGAGCGGCCTCCTCGGCTTTGGGCGGCTGTTCGGCCGCAGGCTTGCCGCGCTTACTCCGCTGCTGCTTGGTGCCTTGCTTGCTATCGGTCGCAGCCTGCACCGGAGTTTGACCATCTACGGGTCGGTTCGCGTCGGGCGCAGCCGTTGGCCTGGCCTGCCGCCTGCTATCGCGGCCGGGGCGCGCACCCTCACCTTGCGGTCCAGCCCCGTCGGGTTCGGCCCGCGAAGTCCCGGCTGCCGGTGCGGCCGTCGGTTGGCGGCGGCCGAACCGGTCGGGATGATCCGGCCTCGCGTCCTGCCGGGGGTCTTGCCGGGGATCCTGCCGCGCGTCCTTCTGCTTCGACTGATCCTTCGGCTGGTAACGCGGATCCGCAGCGCCGTTGGAGATAAGGTAGCCGGCAAGCAGCGAGGCCATTTCGCTGCCCGTCGTGTAGTGCTGCCGCAGAAAGCCCGGCAACGACGAAGCCGGGACGTTCTTCAACAGGCCCCGCGGACTCTTATGGCAGGCGCTGCAGGTACCCGAGAAGATCTGGGAAGGGCTCTTGCCGCGATCGAGATTTTCCTGTGCCCGCACGCCCACCGCGGTGATGCAGCCGATCAGGATCGTCACCGTCGCTATAATGAGCGCTCGGCTCAACATGCCCCGCTTCTCCAAGTATGGAATCGCTTCCAGTGCCGCGCAGCGCCGTCGGCGGCGTCACCTTTTAACCGATTATGACGCGAATGGAAGCACGCTCATCGCGCATCTGCGTGATCGCCACACTTAAGAATATCCGCTTTGAGTCCAACGCAATAGCGCCACATCATCATCGCAAACATTATGTTGTTGATGGTCGCTGGAACCTTGGTCGGAAACGGCTCGATATCGCCGCAGAAACTGAAAAATGTCCGGATTCAGTTGACGGCGCGCCGGGACATTACGTCGATCGCGCACAACGAGGTGAGGTTGCGCGTGGCGCGAGAATGTGGCGGGAGAGTAATGCGAGCGCGGAAGCCGAGTTCTCAGTTCCGCAGGCTGTAGGACGACGCGTAGGCAATCGTAAGCGAAGCCGGACGGGCCAACTGCTCGCGCAGCGCGGTAATCGCGTGCCGGTCGCAGGGAACGGCACGCCGCTCAGGGCGGGAAATCTCTTCCGCGGTGTCAATCAGCATCGACAGCCACAAGCGCTGGCCGCCTGCCGATCGCCATTCCCTGAGTTGCTGCTGACCCATTGCCTGTCCTTCTGGTTCGTGGCCAAGGCCAATCCCGGAAGCCGTCTTGTCGTTCCCGATTTCTTCAGGCCACGCTGCCGAAAAGAAAATCAGACCGATGTGATCTACTTCACAGAGTCCCTTGGCGGTCCGTCCTAGATCTCCGCCATGGCCGAGAAACCCTACCCAGCGTCGTTCGAGACCGACATCAGGACCGACTACGCCCTGATCGTGATCGGCGTGGCCGCCGCCGTGTGCGCCTTGATCTACCTGATGCTGGTTTGATCAACGCTTAAGAACACGGCTCGAATCGTTCCCAAGCTCGGAATATGTCCGCCGCGGCGGCGACAAGGTTCAGACAATCCTAAAATTTTATATGGCATTTGCGCGGGGTCACGCCCCGCCATCGCCTGCTTTCTGCCGGAACCCCGTCAAGGAGAATGCGCCGCCACATCAGCATCCACATCCCGCATGTGGGAATCGTGCATAAGGCACCTTCACACTTTCACCTCGCCCGCGAGTGGCGCCTTATCGCCCCCCGCTTCCGGAATTCTTTTCCGGAATCCAAAAACGCCAAAAACCGAAGCATATTCCGAGATCATGGCCTTGACTGATTCGAACGTCCTCAAGCTCGCCCCCGACGCGGGAACTCCGGCCTATCGGAGCGCCCCGCACAATATCGAGGCGGAGCAGAGCCTGCTGGGCGCGATCCTGGTCAACAACGACGCGTTTTACCGGGTCTCCGACTTCCTGGAACCGAAGCACTTCTTCGAACCGATCCATCAGACCATCTTTGAGACCGCCGGTAGCCTGATCCGAATGGGCAAGGTGGCCACGCCCGTCACGCTGAAGACGTTCCTGCCCGCCGACACCGACATCGGCGGCATGACGGTTGGCCAATACCTCGCCCGCGTGGCGGCGGAAGCGACCACGATCATCAACGCGCAGGATTACGGCCGCACGATCTACGACATGGCGCTGCGCCGCGACCTGATCCGGATCGGCGAAGACATGGTCAACGTCGCCTTCGACGCGCCGGTGGACTTTGCCCCGCGCGCGCAGATCGAGGACGCCGAGCGCCAGCTTTACGAGCTCGCCGAGTCCGGTCGCTACGAAGGCGGCTTCCAGCGCTTTTCGCAGGCGATGAAGATCGCCCTCGACATGGCCGCCAACGCGTACCAGCGCGACGGCAAGCTGTCGGGCATCTCCACTGGCCTGCGTGATCTCGACTCGAAAATGGGCGGCCTGCAGCGGTCCGACCTGATCATCCTGGCCGGTCGTCCCGGCATGGGCAAAACCTCGCTTGCAACCAACATCGCCTACAATATCGCCAGGGCCTACCAGCCGGAGACCAAGGCCGACGGCACCACGACGGCCGCCAATGGCGGCGTGGTCGGCTTCTACTCCTGCGAAATGTCGGCAGAGCAGCTCGCCACCCGTATTCTCGCGGAGCAAACCCGCATTGCCTCGAGCATGATCCGCCGCGGCGGCATCAACCAGCAGGAGTTCGACAAGATTCGCGACTACACGATCGAGCTGGAGCACCTGCCGCTCTATGTCGACGAAACCGGCGGCCTGTCGATCTCGCAATTGACGGCGCGGGCCCGGCGGCTGAAGCGCCAGAAGGGTCTCGACGTCATTGTGGTGGACTACATCCAGCTGCTCCAGGGCTCGGGCAAGCGCGGCAACGACAACCGCGTCCAGGAAGTCACGGAAATTACCACCAACCTGAAGGCGCTCGCGAAAGAGCTCAACGTTCCGGTCGTCGCGCTTTCACAGCTTTCGCGCCAGGTCGAAAATCGCGACGACAAGCATCCGCAATTGTCGGACCTGCGTGAATCCGGCTCGATCGAGCAGGATGCCGACGTCGTGCTGTTCGTCTATCGCGAGGAATACTATTTGCAGAACAAGGAGCCCAAGATGGGCACGCCCGAGCACGAGAAATGGAAACTCGACATGGAGCTCGCGCACGGCAAGGCCGAGGTCATCATCGCCAAGCAGCGCCACGGACCTACGGGTACGGTCCCGCTGCAATTCGAAGGGCAATACACGCGATTCAGCGATCTCATTGAAGACGACAACCTGCCCTACCGCGCGCCGTAATTCTGACCCTCAGTGCGGTTGAACCGCCGCGTTCCGCCGCCTAAAGTGTGGCATGAACATCGCCCCCGACCCCAAATCCATTCCGCACGGCACCCCGCTTGCGGCTGAAGCGAACCAGGCCGCAACGATCGCAAGCAGCGCGACCGGCGTGCTGACGGTCGATCTCGACGCCATCGTCGCCAACTGGCGCAAGCTCGAGAAGACCGCGGTACCGGCCGAATGCGCCGGCGTCGTCAAGGCGGACGCCTATGGCTGCGGCGCCGCGCAGGTCGCCGGCGCGCTTTCCCGGGCCGGCTGCAAGACGTTTTTCGTGGCGACCCTGGAGGAGGCCCGCGTGGTCCGCGCAGCGGTGCCGGCGGCGGCCGCGATCTATGTCCTCGACGGCTTCTTCCAGAACACCGGCGACGTCTACGCGCAGATCGACTGCAAGCCGGTGATCGGCGATCTCAACGAACTGGCCGAATGGGACGTGTTCTGCCGCCGTTCCGGCTGGTCGGGCGGAGCCGCCATTCATATCGATACCGGCATGAACCGGCTCGGCATGACGGTGACCGAGGCGCAGGGCCTGATCCCGCGCATCAATGCCGGCGATCACGGTATCACGCTTGTCATGAGCCACCTCGCCTCCGCGGAAATGCTCCACAATACGGCCAACGCCAGGCAACTGGCGGCCTTCCGGGAGATCGCGAGCCTGTTCTCCGGCGTGCCGAAGTCGCTTGCGAATTCATCCGGCATTTTCCTTGGCGCCCAGTTCGTGTTCGACCTGGTGCGGCCGGGATGCGCCCTCTACGGCATCAATCCGACGCCGGAGGCAGACAATCCGATGCAGCCGGTCGTCGACCTGAAGGCGCGCGTCGTGCAGATCCGCAATGTCGAGCGTGGCGAGACCGTCGGCTATGGCGGGACCTGGACCGCGCGGCGTCCGACCCGGATAGCACTGGTCTCGGCGGGCTATGCCGACGGATATTTCCGCGCGGCCAGCGCCAATGACGGCACCCGCGGCGCCGAAATCGTCGTCGCCGGCAAGCGCTGCCCGGTTGCGGGCCGTATCTCGATGGACCTCACCGCGGTCGACATCACAGACCTCGACAAGAATGCGGTGCGGCGCGGTCACATGGTGACGCTGATCGGCGAAGGCATCACGGTCGACGAACTCGCCCATCATTTTGGAACGATCGGCTACGAGGTGTTGACCAGCCTCGGCAAGCGCTACGCACGGGTCTACAAGGGCGGCACAACGCCCGCGGCCGAACCGGCTCCGCCTGCTGCGAGCGAGCCTGCTGCATCAGCCGCGAGCGGACCCGCTCCGGCCGCGTCACCTCCGTCGGCCTGAGGCGCTACCGGGCCGTGAAGGTCGCGACCTTCAACATCAACAACATCAACCGGCGTCTGCCGAACCTGTTGCGATGGCTGCGCGCCGCCAGGCCCGACGTCGTCGCCTTGCAGGAACTGAAATCGACCGACGCTGATTTTCCGGCTGCCGCGATCGAGAAGGCCGGCTACGGCGCGGTGTGGCGCGGGCAGAAAACCTGGAACGGCGTCGCCATCCTGGCGCGAAACGGCGAGCCGGTGCTGACGCGGACCGCCCTGCCCGGCGACCGCGAGGATCACGAGGCGCGCTACATCGAGGCCGCCGTCAACGGCATCATCGTCACCAGCATCTATTTGCCGAACGGCAATCCGCAGCCCGGCCCGAAATTCGATTACAAGCTCGACTGGTTCAGGCGGCTGCGGTCGCATGCCGGCAAGCTGCTCAAGCAGGACATCCCCGTGGTGCTGGCCGGCGACTACAACGTCGCACCCACTGAACTCGACATCTACCCGACAAAGTCCTGGGACAAGGACGCGCTGATCCAGCCGAAGAGCCGCGCCGCCTTCAAGGCGCTGGTGGCGCAGGGCTGGACGGACGCGATCCGGACGCTGCATCCGTCAAAACCGATGTTCACGTTCTGGGACTACAAGCGCAACCGCTGGCCGCGCGACGCGGGGTTGCGGCTCGATCACCTGTTGCTGAGCCCGGTGCTGGCGCCGCGGCTGATCAAGGCCGGCGTCGACCGCAAGATACGCGGTGACGAAGGCGCCAGCGATCACGCGCCGGCGTGGATCGTGCTGAAGTAGGTCCCTCGCAGTGCCTAGCCGCCAAATTTCCTGCGCAGCATGACGCCGAGAATGTTTGAATAGTCGTCCGTCCACACAGCGCTTGTCTGGTCCGGATGCAACCGCGTCCAGCTTCCGGCAACGCTTGCGATATCACGGGTCTCGCGCGCCATCGCGACGACCCTGGCATTGGCCGTGAACGTCGTCATCATGCCACCCGCCCTGTCATCTTCGCGGAGGAAAGTCATCAGTCCCTGGGATTGGGCAACGTTCGCCACCACGGGCGCGAGATCGAGGTGACGGTTGGAAATATGCGCGACGATCACGCCGCGGGGCGAGAGTTTCGAAAGATATCCTGCCAGCGCTTCGCGCGTCAGCAGATGCACCGGTATGCTATCGGACGAAAAAGCATCCAGAACGATCAGGTCATAGCGATCGGGCGCAGCTTCCAGCGTCAGGCGCGCATCGCCAACCACCACGGGCGCGTCGGGCGCGCAGTTCGACAGGAACGTGAAGAGGCGCGGATCCTGCGCCATGCGGATCACGACCGGATCGATCTCGAAGAACGTCCAGGCCTCGCCCGCCTTGCGATGGCAGGCCAGCGACCCCGTACCGAGCCCGACGACGGCAACATGCCCGAGGCCACCGTGGGCGGCACGAGTGGCGCCGATCGCTTCGGCCAACGGACCTTCCGGATAATAGTAAGTCAGCGGTGTCGGAGGCCCTTCGACCGGCGTACCGTCGTCGTTGCGCAGCCGCTGCGCGCCGTGGATCGTGGTGCCGTGATAGAGAATGCGCGCCTTGCCGTCGGCAATTTCGGCCACCCTGTGGACGCCGAAAAAACTGCGCGCCGTTTCGATCGGCGCGATCCCGGGACGCCACAAGGCGGTGATCGCAAAGCTCATGACGACCAACCCGAAGAACGGCATCAGCCGCTGCCGCTGAAACAGCATCGCGGCCGCCATCAGCGCCAGCAGAACCTGAAACGGCAGCTCCAGCGTCGCGGGCAATTGCACAGGCATGACGTACCAGACCAGCGCCAGAACCGCCGTCGGCACCAGCCACGGCCAGAGCTCGGTCATCGACCGGCGGAAGCCGCCCGCAAAGATGCCGGGCATGCACAGCAGCGCCAGCGCGATCAGCACGGGATATTCGTAATTGCCGTTGAATATCTGTGGCGCCGCGAGGCCTGCAAACGCTCCGCCAATCACCCCGCCGAACGAGGTGCAAAGGTAGAACTCCGTCAGCCGGTGCGGGGCCGGCCGGCGCGCGTAGAGTTCGCCGTGGCACATCAGCGTCAGCAGCGCAAAGGCTGCGAGATTGAGCACGATCATCGTCACCCAGAACACCTTGTCGCCGCCGATCAGGCTGACCGCGAGCGGCGCGACCGCGAACGGAACAAAGCGGACGACATTGGCATGTGCGATCCACGGTCTCTCGCGGAACACGGCGACGAAGGTGAGCAGATATATCGCCAGCGGAAGCACCCACAGGAACGGCGCGGCAGCGATATCGGTCGTCAGATACGCCGTGACTGCGATGACGAGGCCGGACGGCACCGCGGCAAGCGCCATCCAGCGCATGCGTTCAGCGGTGCTCGATGCAGCCTCCTCCAGCGGAACGCACTCCGCGACGAACTCGGCTGCGCGCGAAGCGAACACGGCAACGATACTCGCAAGCACGGCGAACACCGCAAATCCGACGGACCAGGCCGCGGTCTGCGTCTTAAGTGTCAGGAACGGCTCGATGACGATCGGATAGGCGAACAGCGCGGCAAATGAGCCGAGATTGGACGCCGCATATAGGACGTAAGGGTTGCCCGCCTGCTTGTGGCCGCTCGCGGCAAACCAGGTTTGCAGCAACGGCGCGCTGGCCGACAGCGTAAAGAACGGAAGCCCGATGGATACCGCAAACAGTCCAAACAGCCAGAGCGCGGTCCCGGTCGAGGGTGGAGCCCCCCATCCCGGCGCAATCGCAATCGGCAGCATCACCGCGGTGACGGAGAGCAACACCAGATGAAACATCGCAGCCCGGCGGGGCTGCAGCGCGCGATTCAGCAGATGAGCGTACGCGTAACCCGCCAGCAGCACCGTCTGAAAGAACACCATCGCGACCGACCACACGGCCGGCGCACCGCCGAGCTTCGGCAGGACCATCTTGGCAAACATCGGCTGGATCGAGAACAGAAGCAGCGCCGAGACGAACAGGGTCAACGCGTACAGGAAGGGCAGGAACCTGACGACCGCCGCCTGCCGATCGAGCGCAGGCGATATCCGGTCCGAAGCGTGGAAGAGCGACATCAATATCCCCGGCACCGGCAATTCCCGGCACGGTACCGATCCGCTCCTAAGCAACGCTTAAACGGCGGCCGGGAACAGCGGACGCCCATGGTAAACGTCGTCTTGATCCGGGCAGCACGGCGAAAGGTCAGCCCTTGCGGGTGTGGCCCCAGGTCTCGTCCCAATCATCGCCGGCTGCGTCGATCACACGCCCGTCGGCCTCGAAGAACTTGTTCGGGACCTGGAAGATCGCCAGCATCAGCCCGCCCTGGGGACACCAGGCGACATGGCGGCTGCCCTCCTCGCGCCAGATGAACTCGCCGGCCTTGCATTCAATGCCCTGCGCCGGGCCTTCCTTGTCGACCAGCGAGCCTTCGAGGACATAGGTCTGCTCGATGTTGACGTGCTCGTGGTCCGGCAATACCGCTCCCGGCGCGAACCGCATCAGCGCGGTCATCAGGCCGGTCTTGCGATCGAACAGCAGCGTCTTGGCTTCGCAACCGGGAAAGCGCGTCTTCTGCCATTCCATGGTTTCGGGGCGAACCAGATGGGAATGCGTGTCTGCGGCCTGCGCGCCCTTCGGGGTCACGGCGTCCATGGCGATCCTCCGTCCTGTTGTTTTGACGCGATCCTAGCAGCTTTGGTCTGGTCCGCCAGCCGGCAGGTGTGCGCTGCGGTGGTCCCGTCTTGCTCGCTGCCGGGCGCAAGGGTACGATCGACGCATCTGCCGCGCGTGAATCACGGTTGAAAATGGCAGCCTCTCAACATGCGAAGATCTGCAAGGGGTGCTGGGAGCAGTTGCACGTCCCGGTGCCGCTCCGCGGCGTGATCTCGGCGCCATTCCGCGCCTTCGGCATCCGTCCGAGCCGAATGAACCCCAATACCTGCACGATCTGCGAACTGATGTTTACCAAGGTGATGCGCGCCCGCAAGATCACCATCGACGCGACGATCATGTTTGCCGATCTGCGCGGCTACACCAGCCTGTCGCAGTCGCAATCGCCGGACGCCGTTTCGGGACTGCTCGACGCATTCTATGACGAATGCGCCAATGCGATCTGGGAACATGACGGTCTTCTCAACAAGACCATCGGCGACGCCGTCATGGCGGTCTTCAACTTTCCGCTGCGGCGCGAGGCGCACCCGAGGAACGCCGTGCTCGCCGCGCGTGAAATTCAGGCGATCTGGCGTGAGCGCCGTGCGATGCTGGTCGAAGCACACGGTCTCTCTGCGGCCGAACTGGGAATCGGCATCGGCATCCATACGGGCGAACTGAGTTTTGGCGAGTTCGGCCGATCGCACCGTGACCTCACGGCAATCGGCAACGTCGTCAATACGGCCTCGCGGGCCCAGTCGGTTGCTGCGGCCGACCAGATCCTCGTGACGAAGGCCGTGTTCGACCGCGCCCAACCGGATTTGAAAGACAGCCCGGCGAAGGCATTTCAGCTCAAGGGATTCGATCGCCCGATCGAGCTTTACGCCGCCTAGAGCCCCGTTCCGATTAAACGGGGCTCTAGATTCTAGTCTTCGCGTTTTCTTCACGCGAACCGGTGCCCACTTCGCGGGAAAACGCTCTGGTGTGAAGGTCACCACAGGTTCCGGCCGTCAATGACAGTCACCGGCACCGTATCGAGGTTGAAATCCTCGAACAGACGCGAATTGACGGCAACCTTTGGATTGTCGAAATCGGGTTTGCCGGTCGACCAATCCGGCGATTCCGAGAAGGTTCCGCAGCCGCATCTTTCGCAGAAATGGTGCTTCACGGTGCAACTACCCCAGAGATAGGTCGCGACGTTTTCCGCTGGAGACGTCAGACGAAAGTGCACCGGCGGGTAATAGGCCCAGAGCGCGCCGCGTTTGGCGCACAATGAGCAGGTGCAACGGGTGACGCTCGCCGGAGCCTCGCTCACCTCGAACTGTGTATGGCCGCAATGGCAGCTTCCCTTGATTGGCACGATCGGCTCCTATCCGAGTAATAACAAGACGTCGTAACCCGGGCCTGCTGCCAGCATGGTGTCAGCATCGGGAAACCGCGAAAGACAATCCTTTGGGCTTTCTCTTCGTCCTCGTCGTCGGCCTGCTTGCCGGCACCATTTCGGGCATCGTCGGCACCGGCTCGTCGATCATGCTGATGCCTGTGCTGGTCTATCAATACGGACCGAAGGAAGCCGTGCCGATCATGGCGGTCGCGGCCGTGATGGCAAACCTGTCGCGCATCCTGGCCTGGTGGCGCGAGGTCGACTGGCGCGCCTGCCTCGCCTATTCGGTCACCGGAATTCCGACCGCCGCACTCGGCGCGCGCACGCTGCTCGCGCTGCCCTCGCACGCCGTCGATATCGCGATCGGCCTGTTCCTGATCGCCATGGTGCCGGTGCGGCACTGGCTGGCACGGCATCAATTGAAGGCGCAGCTCTGGCACCTTGCCGTGGGTGGCGCGATCATCGGCTATCTCACCGGCATCGTGGTGTCGACCGGACCACTGAGCGTGCCGCTGTTTCTGTTCTACGGCCTCAACAAGGGCGCGTTCCTCGCGACCGAAGCGGCGAGTTCGCTCGGTCTCTATGTGAGCAAATCGATCACCTTCGAACGCTTCGGCGCGCTGACGTCAGACGTCGCGATCAAGGGCCTCATTGCCGGCTCGTCGCTGATGTTCGGCGCCTTCATCGCCAAGCGCGTCGTGCTGCGTCTCGAACCCGACGTGTTCCGCCTCCTGATGGACGGCATCATGATCGCCGCCGGCCTGTCGATGCTGTGGACGGCATTTTCATGAGAAGCCCCGTCATTCCGGGGCGATGCGGAGCATCGAGCCCGGAATCCATTTAGCGTCCGCTCATGCGGTCCGATGGATTCCGGGCTCGTGCTTCGCACGCCCCGGAATGACACAAGAAGTTGTCAGACGCATTCAAAACGGCTCGGCGGCCTGACCGCTGCCGCGTTTATCGGATATGACATCGCTGGCAATCCGCGCGTTGGCTTGCCATTTGAATGCACGATCTGATTCTCGATCGGGGAGATGTGTCTTGAGCGTGATGGCAGAAGCGGCTGATGTCCCCTATCTGGACGACCGGCGATCCGGACGCAGCGAAGCCCGTCAGGACACCCTGAAATTCGCGGAAGCCGCCCTCACCGAAAGCAAGCGTGAGGGCCTGCTGCTGGCCGTGCGGGCCCGCTGGATCGCGCTGGCAGTCACGGCCGTCACCCTGCCGGTCATCAACCCGAACTGGGACGTCATCTATTACATCCTGATGCTGGGCTTCTTTGCCCTGATCGGCTGGGCCCAGCTCAGGGTCGGCAAGGTCGGCCGTTCGCCGCTCGAGGTTTCTCTCATCATTTGCGACCTGGCGCTGCTCACCTTCCTCACCGTCGTACCCAATCCCTGGGGCAACATGAACTGGCCGATCGGAATGCAATTCCGGTTCGACAGTTTCATCTATTTCTTCATCTTCCTGTCGACCGCCACGCTTGCCTATTCCTGGCGGACGGTGCTCGCGATGGGCATGTGGACCGGAGCACTCTGGGCCATTGCCGTCGGCTGGGCCTATCTGCAACCGGAAACCCATGCCGCGCTTTCGGAGCGTGTCAGGGAGGCGATCGGGGCGGACATTCGCATGTTCAATATCCTCGATCCCTCGTCGATCGGCTTTGGTGAGCGTTTCCAGCAAGTGGTCGTTTTCATCATCGTGGCCGCAATCCTGGCGCTGGCGGTGCGCCGTTCGAATGCGCTTTTGATCAGTCACGCCGGCCTCGAACGCGAGCGTGCCAATCTGGCGCGCTATTTCTCGCCCAACGTCGTCGATGAACTATCCGGCAATGACGAGCCGCTCACGCGGGTCCGCACGCAGGACGTCGCAGTGTTGTTTGCCGACATCGTGGGGTTCACCGCCTATTCCGACGGCCGAGACCCGAAGCAGGTCATCGATACGCTGCGGCAATTCCACGAGCGAATGGAAAGAGAAGTGTTCCGGCACGGCGGCACGCTCGACAAGTATCTCGGCGACGGCCTGATGGCGACCTTCGGTACACCGTTCGCCGGCGATTCCGACGCGCTGAACGCGCTACGCTGTGCGAGGGGCATGATCGCCTCGATCGCCGAGTTGAACAAAGAGCGGAGCGATCGCAACGAGCCGCCGATCCAGGTCAGCGTCGGATTGCATTATGGGCAAGTCGTGCTGGGCGACATCGGCCTCAACCGGCTCGAATTCGCGGTGATCGGCACCACCGTCAATGCTGCCAGCCGCCTCGAGGCGCTGACCCGCGAATTCGGCTGCGCCATCGTCGTCAGCGACGCCCTGGTGCAGCAGGCCCGCGCCGAACCGAATCACGCGAGCACTGACTTCGCAGCCCTGGTCGAGCGGCCTGCTCAGACGATTCGCGGCCTCGAGCAACCGGTCGGCATCTGGACGTGTGCCAGCGTCGGGCCCTGAAGCTTGCGGTGGATGCATCGGCACCCATCGCCCTTCACAGCTTCTATTCGTGCTAAGAACTCCTCGCCCGTTCCACCCGAGACCGCTATTTCCCTCTCATGGCCAAATCCACCCTCTCCTTCGTCTGCCAGAACTGCGGCGCGGCGTATAATCGCTGGCAGGGCAAGTGCGATTCCTGCGGCGAGTGGAATACGCTGAGCGAGGAGGACACCACCGGCGCGACCTCGATGCCGGTCTCGGTCCGCTCGAAGCGCAAGGGGCGGACGTTTGCGCTGGAATCGCTGACCGGCAAGAGCAACGACGCGCCGCGCCTGCCTTCCGGCATGGCCGAACTCGATCGCGTCACCGGCGGCGGATTTGTGCGCGGCTCGGTGTTGCTGGTCGGCGGCGATCCCGGCATCGGCAAATCGACGCTGCTCACGCAAGCCACCAGCATGCTGGCGCGCGCGGGCCACCTGGCGGTCTACATTTCGGGCGAAGAGGCCGTGGCGCAGGTGCGGCTGCGTGCCGAGCGGCTGGGCCTCGCCGATGCACCAGTGCAGCTGGCCTCTGAAACCTCGGTCGAGGACATCGTCTCCACGCTGTCAGAGGGCGCGACACCGCGCCTGATCGTGATCGATTCGATCCAGACGATGTGGACCGACACGGTGGAATCGGCGCCGGGAACGGTGACGCAGGTCCGCGCCTCCGCGCAGGCGCTGATTCGCTTCGCCAAGAAGACGGGTGCCGCGATCATCCTGGTCGGGCACGTCACGAAGGACGGCCAGATCGCAGGTCCCCGCGTGGTCGAGCACATGGTCGACGCGGTGCTGTCGTTCGAAGGCGAAGGCTCGCAGCATTTCCGCATTCTGCGCGCGATGAAAAACCGCTTTGGTCCGACCGATGAAATCGGCGTGTTCGAGATGACGGGTCTCGGCCTTCGCGAGGTCTCCAACCCCTCCGAGCTGTTCCTCTCTGAACGGGATCTGGGCAGCCCGGGCACGGCCGTTTTCGCCGGCATCGAGGGCACCCGCCCGGTGCTGGTGGAATTGCAGGCGCTGGTGGCCCCGACGACGCTCGGCACCCCCAGGCGGGCGGTGGTGGGCTGGGATACGAGCCGGCTGGCCATGGTGCTGGCCGTGCTCGAGGCCCACTGTGGCGTGAAACTGTCCGGCTATGACGTGTATTTGAACGTCGCCGGAGGCCTGCGGATTCAGGAACCTGCGGCCGACCTCGCGGCAGCGGCCGCGCTGGTGTCATCGCTGGTGAACGCGCCGTTGCCCACGGATGCAGTCTATTTCGGCGAGATTTCGCTCTCGGGCGCGGTCCGGCCGGTGGCGCAAACCTCGGCCCGGCTGAAAGAAGCCGCCAAACTCGGCTTTGGGCGCGCGGTTTTGCCTGAATCGGCCCGCGGCGAGGTCGGCTCCGATGGCGGCCTTATGCTGAATAGCGTCGGCGGATTGACCAGTTTGGTCGCCGAAATCGCCGCGCGGGGCACGCCAAGGAACGCCGGGAACGGCAATCGGGAGGCCGGCACCGGAACATCTGAGAAAAATGCCACACCGTCGCGATTCCGTCGTGAGAACGGGTAATGCGGCGTGACGCGCCCGGCCCTCGCCGCTATACAACCCGCGCGAAAGGCGAGCGGGAAGACGCGATATCCAGCCTTGCGGGATGTGCCGTCTGGCCCTCACTTGGGGTTGCCCCGAACAGCCGATTCGCTGCTTGAGGACTTACGAGCGGACCTGACCAGCCGATGCCGATAACGATACTCGATCTCGTCCTGCTCGCGGTAATGCTGATCTCGGGCCTGCTCGCCATGGTGCGCGGCTTCATGCGGGAGATCCTGTCGATCGCCGCCTGGGGCGCCGCCGCGCTGGTCACGCTTTATGCTTTCTCGAAGCTGCTCCCGACCGCGAAGACTTACTTCAATAACGATACAGTTGCGGCGATCGTGGTGGTCGCCGGCACCTTCATCGGCACCCTGATCGTGGTGTCGGTCGTCACGGTGCGAATCTCGGACATGATCCTGGATTCGCGAATCGGCGCGCTCGACCGCACGCTGGGCTTCCTCTTCGGGTTGGGTCGCGGGCTTTTGATCGTTGTGGTCGCTTTCCTGTTCTTCACCTGGCTGGTACCGGACAAGCAGCGGCCGGACTGGGTCACGGGCGCGAAGTCCCGGCTGGTTCTGCAGGGAACCGGGGATTGGTTAATGTCGCTCTTGCCGGATGATCCCGAGAACACCATCTTAAAGAGATTCAAGAAGAATAAACCTGAGGACGAGCAAACTGACGCCGACCAGGCCACCCCTGCGTCTGGCGATGGCTACAATAAATCTGCCCGCGACGGCCTTAAAAAGCTGATCGAGAAACCCGCGGGCCGCTAATTCTGGCCAAATAGAGAGGCGATGGACGCGATGCAAAACCCTTCCGATCCCTCCGACCAACTCGATCCGAATCCTGACCTGAATCCAGGCATCGAGCTGCAGGACGATCTAGAAGGCGACACGCTACGCGAGGAATGCGGAGTGTTCGGCATCTTCGGCCACCCCGAGGCCGCCGCCATCACGGCGCTGGGACTGCACGCCCTCCAGCACCGCGGCCAGGAAGCCGCCGGCATCGTCTCCTTCGACGGCAGCCGCTTCCATTCCGAGCGCCGCCTCGGCCTCGTCGGCGATGCTTTCTCCCGCCGCGAAGTGATCGAGCGACTGCCCGGCAATATGGCCGTCGGCCATGTCCGCTACTCCACCACCGGCGGGACCATCCTGCGCAACGTGCAGCCGCTGTTCGCCGAGCTCAGCGCCGGCGGTTTTGCCGTCGGCCACAACGGCAATCTCACCAACGGGCTCACGCTCCGCCGCGAACTGGTGAAGGGCGGCGCGATGATGCAATCGACCACCGACACCGAGGTGATCCTGCATCTGGTCGCGCAGTCCAAGCGCAGCCGCTTCGTCGACCGTTTCATCGAGTCGCTGCGCGCGATCGAAGGCGCCTACGCGCTGGTCGCGCTGACCAACAAGAAGCTGATCGGCGCACGCGATCCGCTCGGCATTCGTCCGCTGGTGCTCGGCGATCTCGACGGCCGCCCTATCCTGACTTCGGAGACCTGCGCGCTCGACATGATCGGCGCCAAATACGTCCGCGACATCGAGCCCGGCGAGATCATCGTGTTCGATGAGGCCGGCGCGAACAGCCACAAGCCGTTCCCGCCGAAACCGCCGCGGCCCTGCATCTTCGAATACATCTATTTCGCGCGGCCGGACTCCATCGTCGGCGGCCGCTCGGTCTATGACGTTCGAAAAGCCTTCGGCGCGCAGCTGGCGCGCGAGAGCCATCCCGATGTCGACGTCGTGGTGCCGGTGCCGGACTCCGGCGTGCCCGCCGCGGTCGGCTACAGCCAGTTCTCCGGCGTGCCGTTCGAACTCGGCATCATCCGCAACCATTACGTCGGCCGCACCTTCATCCAGCCGACGCAGAGCGTGCGCGAACTCGGCGTGCGCATGAAGCATTCGGCCAACCGCGCCGCGATCGAAGGCAAGCGCATCATCCTGATCGACGACTCGCTGGTGCGCGGCACCACGTCGAAGAAGATCGTTCGCATGATGCGCGACGCCGGCGCCCGCGAAGTGCATTTCCGCCTCGCCTCGCCGCCGATCCTGTATCCCGACTATTACGGCATCGACCTGCCCGACCGCGGCGGCCTTCTCGCCGCGACGCATTCGCTCGAAGAGATGCGCGAGATCATCGGCGCGGATTCGCTGGCGTTCCTGTCGATCGACGGCATGTACCGCGCCATGGGCGAACCCGGCCGCGATCCAGCGAACCCGAAGTTCTCCGACCACTGCTTCACCGGCGCCTATCCGACCCACCTCACCGACCAGACCCAGGTCGAACAGCAGCCCCGGCAATTGTCGCTGCTGGCGGAAGCGAGCTGAGGCGTCATTTCGGGGCGATGCGCAGCATCGAACCCGGAATCCCGCAGTAGTATCTCATCCATCAGCTCCAGATTCCGGGTCTGGCCCTTCGGGCCATCCCGGAATGACGTCGATTTCCGTCATGGCCGGGCTTGTCCCGGCCATCCACGTCTGTAAAACCCGCCGCAAAGACGTGGACGGAACTGCACCATGACCAAACCCCTCGCCTCCCGTATCGCGCTCGTCACCGGCGCCTCGCGCGGCATCGGCTATGCCACCGCGCGCGCCCTCGCCCGCGCCGGCGCGCATATCGTCGCCATCGCGCGCACGCAGGGCGGCCTGGAAGAACTCGACGACGAGATCCGCAAAGACGGCGGCAGCGCGACGCTGGTGCCGCTCAACCTCACTGACTTCGACGGTATCGCCCGGCTGGGCGCAGCGCTGCATGAGCGCCATGGCAAGCTCGACATCCTCGTCGGCAATGCCGGCATTGCAGGTCCCTCCTCGCCGCTCGGCCATATCGAGCTGAAGCCGTGGAACGACGTGATGGCGATCAACGTCACCGCCAACTTCCAGCTGATCCGCTGCATGGATCCGCTGCTCAGGGTCTCCGACGCCGGCCGCGCCGTGTTCGTGACCTCGGGCACGGCCAGCAAGGCGAGCGCCTACCAGGGCCCCTACGCCGCCTCGAAGGCCGCGCTGGACACGCTGGCGCGCTCCTGGGCCAACGAGACCGTGAGCACGAAGCTGCGCGTCAACCTGTTCAGCCCCGGCCCGATCCGCACCCGCATGCGCGCCAGCGTATTTCCCGGCGAAGATCCGATGACGCTGGATACGCCGGAACAGGCCGCCGAATTCATCGTGCCGATGTGCGCGCCTGACTGGACCGAGACCGGCAAGCTCTACGACTACAGGACGCGCACGCTGATGAATTTTCAGCCACCGGCGTGAGTTCCCGTTTCGGGACACCCAATGGTGCCTTGGTAAGGCGTTCCGGGCAGAGCGCGGTGACGTGCTGCCGTCTGACGCGCGACGATAGGCGGATTGCCGGACCCACCGGGAAGCACTAACAGAGATGCAGTTTGCGCGATCAGCCGGGGCAAACGGCGCCGGAACGAGGTTGTGTGACAATTCATATGCCGGGCATAGCCCCCAGAAGAAGGCTGCCCGGCAATCTTAAATGGAGGAAGTAAGTGAGAACACCCACCACGCGGCGCCTTGCCGCGATGATCAGCGTTGCCGGCATCTGTTTCGCCGCGCCTGCCTACGCCCAGGAAAAGACCGTCAAGATCGGCGTGCTGAATGACATGTCGAGCCTCTATGCCGACATCGGCGGCCCCAACTCCGTGGTCGCGATCAAGATGGCGGTCGAGGATTCCGGCCTATTGAAGAAGGGCTGGAAGATCGAGGTCGTCAGCGGCGACCACCAGAACAAGCCCGATATCGGCGTCAACATTGCGCGGCAATGGATCGACAACGACAAGGTCGATGCGATCGCCGACACGCCGAACTCGGGCGTCGCGCTCGCGGTCAACAACCTCGTCAAGGAAAAGAACAAGGTACTGCTCAATTCGGGCGCCGCGACTGCCGACCTCACCGGCAAGGCCTGCACGCCGAACACGGTCTCGTTCACCTATGACACCTATATGCTTGCCAACGGCACCGGCAAGGCGCTGACCAAGGCCGGCGGCGACAGCTGGTTCTTCCTGACCGCCGACTACGCGTTCGGTCATGCGCTCGAGCGTGACACCTCGGCGGTCGTGACCGCCAATGGCGGCAAGGTACTCGGCGGCGTCAAGGCGCCGATCAACACGGCCGATTTCTCGTCCTTCCTGCTGCAGGCACAGGCCTCCAAGGCGAAGGTCATCGGGCTTGCCAACGCAGGCGGCGACACCACGAACTCGATCAAGCAGGCGGCGGAATTCGGCATCGTCGGGGGCGGCCAGAAGCTTGCTGCGCTGCTGCTGTTCATCAACGACGTGCATTCGCTGGGGCTGAAGACCGCGCAGGGCCTGACGTTCACGGAATCGTTCTACTGGGACATGAACGACGCGACGCGCGCCTGGTCGAAGCGGTTCGCCGCGCTGGCCACCAAGGGGCAGATGCCGTCGATGACCCAGGCCGGCAACTACGCCATGGTGCTGCATTATCTCAAGGCCATGGAAGCGCTCGGCGGCAATCCGAACGACGGCGCCAAGGTCGTCGCCAAGATGAAGGAACTGCCGACCGACGATACGCTGTTCGGCAAGGGACCGCTGCGTGCCGACGGCCGCCGTCTGATCCCGGCCTATCTGTTCGAGGTGAAGAAGCCCGAGGAGTCGAAGGGTCCGTGGGACTACTACAAGCAGATCGCCACGATCGCTCCCGAGGACGCCGCAAAGCCCCTCGCAACCAGCGACTGTCCGCTGCTGAAGAAGTAACGGCCGAAGACCGTCATCCCGGAATGGTGCGCTAGCACCATATCCGGGATCTCGAGATTCCGGGTTCGCGCTTCGCGCGCCCCGGAATGACAAAGCACAAACAAAGGGTGGGTTACGCCTCCGGCTAACCCACCCTACTTTTTCAGCGTCCGCCATGCGATCGCGAGCGCAAGTCCCAACAACACAGCGGCCAGCAGGAACGGCGCACCCGGCAATTTGAACGGCGCCTGGTCGCTGATGAAATACGCAAACGTCAGCGTGAACAGGAACGGGCCCAGCATCTGCGCGATGCTGTTGACGCTGTTGGTCGCCCCTTGCAATTGACCCTGCTGATGCGGCGCAACGAGTTGCGTCGTCAGCGCCTGAACCGCCGCCCCCGCCACGCCCCACAGCGCCATCACGGGAATGCCGAGCCAGAACAGCGGCCCGGTCGGCGCGGCGCCGTAGATGAAGAAGCCGAGCCCGCCGCAGGCGAGCCCAAGCAGCAGCGCCCGGCGTTCGCCGAGCAGTTTCACGATCGGCCCGACGCCCGCACCCTGCACCACCATGGCCGCGAGGCCGACCAGCGCCAGCGTCAGGCCGACTGTGGTGGTGTCCCAGCCATAGCGGAAGGTCGCGTAGAGCACGAAGGTGGACGGCAGCACCACATGCGCGACCTGCCCGAAGAAATTCGCCAGCGAAAGCCCGGCCAGAATCCTGTTGGAACGCAGCAAGTGCAGCGCGCCGAGCGGACTGGCGGCCTTCCATCGGAACGGCGCACGGCGCTCCGGCGGCAGCGACTCCGGCAGGATCAGCCAACCGTAGAGCGTGTTCGCAAAGCTGAGACCCGCCGCGATCCAGAACGGCAGCCGCGGGTCCATGCCGCCGAGCAGGCCGCCGATGGCAGGGCCAAGAATGAAGCCTGCGCCGAACGCCGCGCCAATCCTGCCGAACACGGCGGCGCGCCGTTCCGGCGGCGTCACGTCGGCGATGTAGGCAAAGGCTGTGGAGATGCTGGCCGAGGTGATGCCTGAAATCACCCGGCCGATGAACAGCCAGAGCAGCGTCGGCGCCAGCGCCATCAGCACATAGTCCAGCGCCAATCCGAAATTCGACAGCAGCACCACCGGCCGCCGGCCGAACCGGTCCGAGAGCGCGCCGAGGATCGGCGAGAACAGGAACTGCATCAGCGCCCAGGCGGTGCCGAACAGACCGAAGATCCGCGCTGCGGTGGCGGTATCGTTGTCGACGAAACTCTCCACCAGCTTGGGCAGGATCGGCAGGATCAGGCCGAGCGCGAGCATGTCGAGCAGGATGGTGACGAAGATAAAGGCCGCCGCCCCGCTACGCACCGGCTTCGTGTCGGCGATGCGCGCAGAGGCCTCTTCGCTCACGATGGCCGCTTGCGCTTGTGGGCGAACGGGTTGGCCTTCTCGCGCAGCGTGATGCGGATCGGCGTGCCCGGAAGGTCGAAGGCCTCGCGCAGGCTGTTGGTGAGGTAGCGCAGGTAGGATTGCGGCACGGCATCGGCGCGCGAGCAGAACAGCACGAAACTCGGCGGGCGCGCCTTGGTCTGCGTGATGTAGTTCAGCTTCAGCCGGCGGCCGGAAACTGCGGGCGGCGGATTGGCGTCGACCGCCTGCTCGAACCAGCGATTGAGGGCTGCCGTCGGCACGCGCTTGTTCCAGACCGCATAGGCTTCCTGGATCGCGGTCATCAGCCGATCGATGCCCTCACCCATCAGGCCGGACACCGCGACAACAGGCGCGCCCTTGACCTGCGGTAGCCAGTGATCGGCATCGCTGCGCAGCGCGGAAATGAGATGCGGCTTGCGCTCCATCAAATCCCACTTGTTGACCGCCAGCACGATCGCCCGCCCCTCGCGCTCGATCAGGTCGGCAATGCGCAGGTCCTGCTCCTCGAACCGGTTCTGCGCGTCCATCATCATCACGACGACTTCGGCGAAGCGCACCGCGCGCAACGCATCCGCCACCGACAGCTTTTCCAGCTTCTCCTCGATCCGCGACCGGCGCCGCAGGCCCGCGGTATCGAACACCCGAAAGTCGCGGCCCTTCCAGTTGATCTCGACGGAAATCGAATCGCGCGTCGTGCCGGCCTCGGCGCTGGTCAACAGCCGCTCTTCACCGAGCAGATGATTGATAAGCGTCGACTTGCCGGCATTGGGGCGGCCGACGATGGCGACGCGGATCGGACGCTGCGCGATCTCCTCATCGGTCTCGATGATATCGTCGTCGTCGAACTCTTCAGCCTCTTCCACCGGTTCCGGCATCAGGGCGGCGAGCGCATCGTAGAGATCGCTCAAGCCCTCGCCATGCTCGGCGGAAATCTGGATGGGGTCGCCAAGGCCCAGCGCGTAGGACTCCATCGCCCCGAGTTCGCCGTGCTTGCCCTCGCTCTTGTTGGCGACCAGCACCACCGGCTTGTTGGCGCGGCGCGCAAAATCGGCAAACGCGCGATCGGTCGGCGTGAGCCCCGCACGCGCGTCGATCACGAACATCAGCGCGTCCGCGAGTTCGATCGCGGTTTCGGTCTGCTCCTGCATACGCGCGGTGAGCGAGCCCTTGGCGCCTTCGTCCAGGCCGGCGGTATCGATGACGGTGAATTCGAGGTCGCCGAGGCGCGCATTGCCCTCGCGGCGGTCACGCGTCACGCCGGGCTCGTCATCCACCAGCGCGAGCTTCTGCCCGACCAGCCGGTTGAACAGCGTCGACTTCCCGACATTGGGCCGGCCGATAATGGCAATCGTAAAGGACATAAATGATCCAAACGCCCTTTTTGGAGGGCGTGTCAATCGAGCGAAACGAAAGAAATCAACGCGTGAATGAGCCGCTCGGCATCGGCGCCGGGAACGGCGAGGCGGATTGCTGCTGAGCCGGTGCGGGTGCCGCCGGTTGATCGGGCGGCGGCGCGGTGGTGCGTTTGCGCACGATCTTCTGGGGCTTGGGCGCCGGCGGGGCCGCGGCCGTGCTGCCTTCCTCCTCGGGCGCAGCGTCGGGGTCGACGGCGGCCTGAGCACCCTTCGTGCCGCGCTTAGACCTGGGCTCTGCCGGCGGCGGGGCCGCGGCCGCGGCGGCCTGCGCGTTCTGCTCGTCGAGCTGCTGCTGGCGGGCGCCTTTGTAGAGATCCTTGGGCACGCCCTGGTCGAGACCCGGGACGCCATCGGGGAAGACCGGCTTTCGCTCGCCCGGCAGCTTCTTCTTGGTATCGAGGAAGTCGAGCATGTCGGTGGGATCAAAATTGCCGATGCCGCCACCGCCACAGCCGGCCAACGCACCGGAAAGTGCGACGAGAACGGCGGCTGCGATCAGACGTTGCGGGCGACGCATGGTTGTTTTCCCACTCACTCGTTTTCCGTCAGCTCTTTGCGACCGGCGGAAGCAGGGCCTGCAGCGCTTCCGCGCGCGAGCGCATGCTCGGCGGCGTCTGGCCGTCGTTGGCGATCATATCGAGCCATTGCCGTGCCGCGGTCATGTCGTTGGCGCGCCATGCCGACAGGGCCAGCAATTCGCGCGCGCTATGGCGAAAGGTCGCTCCGGGCGCGGCCGATGCTTCGAGGCGCTGTTTCATGTCGGGATAGCCGATGGTTTCCAGCAGCAGTTGCGCGGCGCGAATTCGCGCCAGATCCTGATCGGCCGCCCCCACGCTGCGGTCGGCAGCGATCTCGTCGAACATCTTGGCCGCGGCCTGCGGATCGCGGTTGGCTATCTCGGCAGCCAGCCGCAACCGCGACAGCGTGCGATATCCGAACGGCGCCTTTGCCACCAGTTCGGCGAAGGCCGCTTCGGCTTCCTTGTGCTTGCTGGCGTCCGAAAGCTCCACAGCCTTGTCGAATGCAGCCCCGGCCTCGGCCGCCTTCTTGGCTTCCAGATACTGGTAACCACGCCAGCCGCCCACCGCGGCGATGATCAAAATCGCGGCGGCGACGATGACGATAGAATACTTTTCCCACAGCTTCTTGAGCTGATCGCGACGGACATCCTCGTCGACTTCATCAAATAATTCAGACACTTAAGGTAATCCCATCTCCGGGGAACCGCGTTCTGGGCAGCAGCGTACCGCGCCCGATCCCCGCATGGCCGGGGCGTACCTTAACGATATGGCGGTGGCAAGGCAAAGTGAGGTGGATCAAAGCGTTAACAGTGGACGCGGCAGCCGGCAATATTGACACCGCCGTTCAAAATTTGGCGTAATCCGCCCAATCCCATTTCCGGCTTCGCGCTCCGTTTTTCAGGTGATTCATGCTTCCCCGCGCCCTGGTTTCAATGCTTGCCATGGGGCTGGCATCTCTTCCCGCTGCGTCCCTGGCCGAGGATATCAGGCCGAAGACCCCAGAAACCGCGTTCACGGGGAAGCTAAAGCCGGACATTCTGGGCATCTCGGCGGAGTCGACCGCCGAATCCGCGCGCGCCGTCTTCGATTCGCTGTTCAAGGGCCGCACCGACACCAAGACCGACATCCAGCAGCAGAAGTTCGGCCATGGCGGCACGAGCTTCGTCGCGGCGATGAATTTCAGCCTCCCCGCCGGCCCCAAACAGAACGGCGAGATGCTCTCGACCAGTTTTTCGTCGCCGGCCAGCGCAAACCGCGCCTATTTCGTCGCCCGCAACCTGACGTTCGCGCAGGACCAGCAGCCTTCGAAGTCGGACATGATCAAGGAGGTGATGGGCAAATACGGCGTTCCCACCATCGTCGGCGATCAGCATTTGTATTACATCTATCGCAAGGGCTCGATCGTATCCGTGGGCGGCAAGTACAAGGAGAAGACCGCTCTGGAAGCGATCGACAAGCCACTCGATCCGAGAGCCGCCGTCAAACTCAATGGCGATACCGTCCGCGGCAGCTGCGTCGCCGTCGTCAAGCGCGCGCAGGCCAGGGCGAAGGAGCTGGGCGCCATGCTGCCGGAGGCCAAGGGCGCCAACTGCGAGGGCGTGCTGAGCGTGCAACTCGTCCCGGGCACGTCGGCGGATCGCGTCAGCATCGCGCAATTCACGCTACTGGATGTCAAACGCGTCATCAGCGCCGCGGCGATCGACGGTGCTGCGGCCGCGGCCGACCAGCATTCGATGCCGACCGGCAGCACACCCAAGCTATAGCGCGGTTTGTAATCTAACCTTGCGCCGCCGCCCAGGCCTCGCGCAACTGCCGCTTCATCACCTTGCCATTGGCATTGCGCGGCAGCGGATCGTTGCGCACATCCATGGTTTCCGGCACCTTGTAATCCGACAGCCGCTCCGCGCACCAGGCGCGCAGCACCTCGCCGCCGACCGCGTTGCGGGTCACGACCACGGCATGGACGCGCTCGCCGAGCACCGGACAGGGTTTTGCGATGATCGCACTCTCGATCACGTCGGGATGGCCAGCGAGCACTGACTCGACCTCGGCCGAATAGATCTTCAGGCCGCCGCGGTTGATCATGTCCTTCTGGCGATCGAACACGCGGACGAAATTCTGCGCGTCGACGGAGCCGAGATCTCCCGAATGCCAAAAGCCGGCCGTGAAGCTCTCGGCGGTGGCCTTCGGGTTGTTCCAGTAGCCTTTGATGACAGAGGCGCCATGAATCCAGATTTCGCCAATCTCGCCGCGCGGCAGTTCACGGCCATCGGCATCCATGGCCACGATCTGCGCGCCCGGACACGGCAGGCCGACACTGTCGATGTGGCTCGCGGTCAGTTCGCCGGGCATCATGGTCGAGGGCGACGTGGTCTCGGTCGCGCCGTAGCAATTGGCGAGCTTCAGACCGGGAATCTTGGCGTCGAGCTTTTCGATGGTGGCGATCGGCATCGGCGCTCCGCCGAAGCCGCCGATCCGCCAGCTCGACAGATCGTAGCTGTCGAAATCCGGCTGCAACAGGCAGAGATTGTACATCGCCGGCACCATCACGGTGTAGGTGACGCGCTCGCGCGCCGCCATCTTCAGATATTCCGCAGCCTTGAATTCCACCATGATGATCAGCGCGCCGGCGCAGCGGACCATCGTCATGATGTTGGCAACCACGCCGGTGACATGTCCGAGCGGCACCGCGGCGATGGAGCGATCCGCGGCGGTCAGGTTCAGGCACGATGCGAACACCATCGCGGAATGAATGATGTTGCAGTGGGCCAGCATGGCGCCCTTCGGCCGCCCCGTGGTGCCCGAGGTGTAGAGGATCATCGCGGTGTCCTCTTCGCCGACCTCGACGGGTGCAGCGAGCGGCGCGTGTTCCGCAAGTTCCGAGAAGCGCGAAATCCGTACGTCATCGTCGACGGGAATCCGGTGCGCCACATCGGGAACATCGCGTGCGTCGGGCACGCGGTCGGCAAGCGCCGCCTCGTGGATCAAGAGCCGCGCGCCGCAATCCGTCAGCACATAGGCGATCTCCGGCTTCTGCTGACGGGTCGATAGCAGCACCGTCACCAGGCCTGCATGCGCCGCACCCAGCATCGTCAGCACGAATTCGATGCGGTTGCCGAGCAGCACGGCGACGCGGTCGCCGCGCGCAAGACCAAGCTTCTGAAAACCCGCGGCGATCTGCGCCGACTGCCGCGCGACCTCGCGCCAGGTCATTCGCCTGTCGCCGCAAACCAGCGCCTCGCCGTCGGGATTGGTTGCGACCGCATCGGCCACCATGGCAGAGATGCTTTTGGGCCGCTCGCAAAACGCCGGCACCACGCGATCGCCGAACCGGGGTTCGAGCCGCATCGGCGGAATGGCGTGCTGCGACCAGTCCATGGCGTCCTCTTCCCTGCCCCGTCAGCTCTTCTTCATTTCGTAGACGTGTTCGGGTCCAGGAAATGCACGCGAGCGCACGTCAGTGGCGTAACCCTCGATCGCCGCCTCGATCGCGGGGCCGAGATTGCCGTAACGACGCACGAATTTCGGCGTCCGCGGCGACAGTCCCAGCATGTCCTCCAGCACCAGTACCTGGCCGTCGCAGGCCGCGCTGGCGCCGATGCCGATGGTCGGGATGGCGATGGTCTCGGTGATCTTCCGCGCCAGCGGTTCGGCGACCGCCTCGACCACGACCGAAAACGCGCCGGCCTCCGAGATCGCCTTGGCGTCGTTCAGGATCGGGTCCCAGCTGCCCTCGTCGCGGCCCTGGGCACGAAACGACCCGAGCGTGTTGATCGACTGCGGCGTCAGCCCGATATGGCCCATAACGGGGACGCCGCGTTCGGAAAGGAACGCCACCGTCTCGGCCATCCGCACGCCGCCCTCGAGCTTCACCGCGCCGCAATGGGTCTCCTTCAGGATCCGCACCGCGGAATGAAACGCCTGTTCCTTGGAGGCTTCGTAGGAGCCGAACGGCATGTCCACCACGACCAGTGCACGCTCCGAACCGCGCATCACGGCGCGGCCCTGCAGGATCATCATCTCCAGCGTCACCGGCACCGTGGTCTCGAGGCCATGCATGACGTTGCCGAGGGAGTCGCCGACCAGGATGGCGTCGCAATAGCGATCCACCAGCGCGGCGGTGTGTGCATGATACGAGGTGAGCATCACGATCGGCTCGCCGTTCTTGCGCGCACGAATATCCGGCGCCGTCTTGCGCTTGATGGCCGACTGAACTGACATGCTAGACTCCAACCACGGGGACGCCGATCACGACCGGGTGGAACGCGAATGCGAGCGCCAGATAGGCGACGATTCCGACCGCGATCGCGATCAGGTCATTGCCGGGACCACCGACGGGGATCGGCGGTGCGCCGGCGTCGGTACGATGTTTAAGCGAGACGCGGTCGAACACCGCCCATGCGAGAAACGAACCGAAAAGAAGGATCGAGCCGAGATCGCCGTTGGCGAGCAGATGCGCCACGGCCCACAGCTTGATGCCGGCCAGCATCGGGTGCTTCAGCGTCGTATAGATCCGTCCGCGGATGTAGGAGGCGACCACCATGATGACCGCAGGCAGCATCAGCGCCACTGCGATGTGCCTGAGCGCCGTCGGCGGGTTCCAGACGTTGATCCAGCCGGTCGCGCGGTAGACGCCGAAGCCCCAGATGATCAGCGCGAGGCCGACAAAAGAAGCCAGCGTATAGCCGATCTTGTAGCCCGCCTCGCCGGTCGCGGCGATGACCCGCGCGCGCAGCTTGCGCTGTGTGGTGAGCGTATGGACGCCCAGGAACAGGATCAGCCCCAGGATCAACACCAGCAATCCCACGATGTCCTCCCTTGGTTGGCCGGCTTTTCCGATCAACCGCGTAACATCTAAAGGCCGCGGAGCGCAATGCGCGACGCGGCTGCCGACATCACGGCTTTCGTTACGGCTTTCCTGCCTGCCGGCCGAGATCGCGGTTGTCGACGTAGCGGATGGCGATCGGCCTTCCTGCGAGCGCACCGCCGAGCCCGCCGGTGAATTTCAGCGGCATGCAGGCGGTCAGCGATGCGTTGATCGCCTTGAGGTAGGTGGCGCGGGTATCGGCCGGGACGCCCGCGGTGGCGTAGGTTACCTGCGGCGTGGCGATGATTTCACCGGTTTTCCTGAAGCTGAATCGCACCGACATCTGCATGCCCTCGCGCGCGGCGTCGGCCGGCGGCGGGGCCCAGCAGGACCGCAGCGCCGCAAACAGGTCGCCGATGGTATCGAGATCGTGGTCCGGCTTACGGTATTTTTCCGCCTGATCCTGCGGCGGGACGCTCTGGATCGTGAGCTGGAGATTCTGGCCGTAGGGGTAGAAAATTTCGGGAATGCACGGGCCGTCGTTGAACACGCTGCAGAACGTCGGCGTGCACGGCTGGCCGTCGAGCACGCTGCAGGGCGCATGCGCGAACGGCGTGGCATCGATCTGGCGCCGCTGCTGGGCGGTGGCGGAAACTGGCCCGACGACGACCAAAACAGTCAGACAGACAATGAAGCGCCGGAGCATGTGGCGATCCCTCGGATTTACCGCCCAACCAACTTGATGTCCGCTTTGGACGGTATCAAGGCGGCCTGCGTTCACTTCCCCGCGTTCATGGTTGATCGGCGTGGGCCGATTCTCACTGTCGTCACCCGCGCAGGCGGGTGACCCAGTATTCCAGAGACAGAAGTAGTCAGCGGAGAAGCCGCGGCTACTGGGTCCCCCGCTTTCGCGGAGGACGACGGCAGAGGGGGTCGCAAAAGCACCCGCCCCTACCCCTTCTTCTTCACGTCCTTGACGTTGGAGAAGGTGATCCCTTCGGCCCGCTCGCGGGTGTAGCCGAGATAGAACTCGTTCTTGGCCATGAACACCGGGTCGCCGTCGACGTCGTCGGCGATGCCGGAGCCGTTGGCGGCGATGAAGGCGTCGAGTTTCTTGCGGTCGTCGGACGAGACCCAGCGCGCGAGCTGGAATTCCGAGACCTCGAACTCGACCGGCAGCGAATACTCCGCATCGAGCCGGGCCTTGAGCACATCGAGCTGCAGCGGACCGACGACGCCGACCAGTGCCGGCGCGCCGTCGCGCGGCCGGAACACCTGCACCACGCCCTCCTCCGACATCTGCTGCAGGGCTTCCTTCAGCTTCTTGGCCTTCATCGCATCCGTCAGGCGCACGCGGCGGACGATTTCCGGGGCAAAGCTCGGAACGCCGACGAAGGTGAGATCCTCACCCTCGGTCAGCGTATCGCCGATCCGCAGCGTCCCGTGGTTGGGGATGCCGACCACGTCGCCGGCAAACGCCTCGTCCGCCACCGAGCGATCCTGGGCGAAGAAGAACTGCGGCGCCGACAGCGACATGTTCTTGCCGGTACGTACCAGCTTGGCCTTCATGCCGCGGCTGAGCTTGCCCGAGCACAACCGGGCGAACGCGATGCGGTCGCGGTGGTTCGGGTCCATATTGGCCTGGATCTTGAACACGAAAGCGCTCATGCGCGGCTCGGCCGCCTCGACCTTGCGCAGGTTGCTGTCCTGCGCGCGGGGCGCCGGCGCAAACTTGCCGAGGCCCTCGAGCAGATCGCCGACGCCGAAATTGCGCAGCGCGCTGCCGAAATAGACCGGCGTCAGATGGCCCTCGCGAAACGCCTCCAGCTCGAACGGCTTGCAGGCTTCCGAGACCAGCGCGAGTTCGTCCTTGACCTCGGCGACGTCCAGATTGGGGTTGCGGCCGGCGAGATCGGCGATATCGATCTGCTCGGTGGCGCCCGTCTTGGCGCCGCCGCCTTCGAGCAACCGCACGCCGCCGTTGACGACGTCATAGGTGCCGAGGAAGTCGCGGCCACGGCCGACCGGCCAGGTCATCGGCGTGGTATCGAGCGCCAGCGTCTTTTCGATCTCGTCCAGCAACTCGAAGGTATCGCGGCTCTCGCGGTCCATCTTGTTGATGAAGGTGATGATCGGAATGTCGCGCAGCCGGCACACCTCGAAGAGTTTCCGCGTGCGCGCCTCGATGCCCTTGGCGGCGTCGATCACCATGACGGCGGAATCGACCGCGGTCAGGGTGCGGTAGGTATCTTCGGAAAAGTCCTCGTGGCCCGGCGTGTCCAGCAGGTTGAAGACGAGGCCCTCGAACTCGAATGTCATCACGGACGTGACGACCGAGATGCCGCGCTCGCGCTCGATCTTCATCCAGTCGGAACGGGTGTTGCGCCGTTCGCCCTTGGCCTTGACCTGCCCCGCCAGATTGATGGCGCCGCCGAACAGCAGCAGCTTTTCGGTCAGCGTGGTCTTGCCGGCGTCCGGGTGGGAAATGATGGCAAAGGTCCGCCGCCGCGCCACTTCAACTGATAGCGGCGACCGGGACGGCGATTCGGAACTAACGGCGATGTCGGACATGAGGTGTGAGCGTTTGGCAGGGAAAGTTGGGCTAATCAAGCCTGATTTGGTGATTGTGGAACCCGATCACCAGCCCCATATCTGACCAGGAAGGACGACCTTCCGATTCCACAGCATTTTTGGCGGGGACGACCCTGCATGGTTCGGAGGGTTGTCATGGCTTGGCTTGTGCTGTTCGTTGCGGGTTTATTGGAAATCGGCTGGGCGATCGGCCTCAAATACACCGAAGGTTTTACACGGCTGGTCCCGTCGGTTCTGACGCTTGGGGCAATGGCCGGCAGCATCATCCTGCTCGGGCTGGCGCTGAAGACGCTGCCGATCGGGACGGCCTACGCGGTCTGGACCGGGATCGGCGCCGTTGGAACCGCTATTCTCGGAATCGCATTGTTCGGCGAACCCGCAACCGCGGCCCGCCTCGCCAGCATCGGGCTGATCGTGTCCGGGATTGTCGGGCTCAAGCTCGTCACCTGATCAGCGCAGCAGCACCACCGCCCAGTAGGTCAGCGCCGCCACGATCCCGGACGCCGGGATCGTGATGACCCAGGCATAGACGATCGAACTCGCCACATTCCAGCGTACCGCCGAGACCCGGCGCGCTGCGCCGACGCCGACGATCGCGCCGGTAATGGTGTGCGTCGTGGACACGGGAACTCCGAGATACGTCGCCATGAACAGCGTCGCCGCCCCGCCGGTCTCGGCGCAGAAGCCCTGCATCGGCGTCAGCTTGGTGATGCGCAGGCCCATGGTGCGGACGATGCGCCAGCCGCCCATCAGCGTCCCCAGCGCCATCGCCGCCTGGCAGGACAGCACCACCCAGAACGGGATCGAGAACTCGGTGCCGAGGTGGCCCTGCGAATAGAGCAGCACCGCGATGATGCCCATGGTCTTCTGCGCATCGTTGCCGCCGTGGCCGAGCGAGTACAGCGACGCCGAGACGAACTGCAGGACGCGAAAGGCGCGATCGACCGCAAACGGCGTCGAGCGCACCGACAGCCAGGACACGATCGCGACCAGCGCCAGCGCCAGCAGGAACCCGACCAGCGGCGACACCACGATCGCCAGCAGCGTCTTGGTCAGGCCGCTCCAGACGGTTGCCGAAATGCCGGCTTTGGCGATCCCCGCGCCGACCAGCCCGCCGATCAGCGCGTGCGAACTGGACGAGGGAATTCCGAGCCCCCAGGTGATCAGGTTCCAGACGATGGCGCCCACCAGTGCGGCGAAGATCACGGTGGCATCGACGACGCTCGGCTCGATGATGCCGGTGCCGATGGTGTTGGCGACGTGCAGCCCGAACACCAGGAAGGCGATGAAATTGAAGAACGCGGCCCAGAACACCGCATATTGCGGACGCAGCACCCGCGTCGACACGATGGTGGCGATCGAATTGGCGGCGTCGTGCAGGCCGTTGAGAAAGTCGAACAGCAGCGCGACCGCGATCAGGAAGACCAGGATCGGAAGACCGAGGGTGGCGTCCACGAGATGGTCCTGCCCTATACCTGTTCGATCACGATCGAATTGATCTCGTTGGCGACGTCGTCGAAGCGATCTGAAACTTTCTCGAGATGCTTGTAGATCTCGGCGCCGACGATGAAATCCATCGAATTGCCGTCGCGGTGCTTGAGGTACAGTTCCTTCAATCCGATGTCGTGGAGGTCGTCGATGCGGCCCTCCAGCTTGCCGATCTCCTCGGTGATGGCGCTCAGCATCGCGACGTTGCTTCCGATCGACTGCATCAATGGCAGCGCGCGGCCGACCAGGTTGGCGCATTCGACCAGCAGCGTCCCGATTTCGCGCATCGGCGGCTCGAAGGTTCGGACCTCGAACAGCACCACCGCCTTGGCGGTCTGCTGCATCTGGTCGATGGCGTCGTCCATCGCCGTGATCAGGTTCTTGATGTCGCCGCGGTCGAACGGAGTGATGAAGGTGCGGCGGACGGCGGTCAGCACCTCGCGGGTGACACCATCGGCGTCGTGTTCGAACTGGTTAACGCGCTGGCAGAACACCGGCGTCTCGTCGCCGCCGCGCAGCATGTCCTGGAGCGCCAGCGCCCCCTGCACGACCGTCTGGGCGTGCTGGGCAAACAAGTCAAAAAACCGCTCCTCCTTCGGCAAGAAGGCGCGAAACCAGCGAAGCATGGGCATTTCCATCGTCCCGGAATGGGCCGCAGGACGGCCCGTCACAAAACTGTCATAGACCATTCAAAGGGAAAGCGCGCAACGGCATGACCCGGGGAATCGGGTCATCCACCGCTTTGTAGGGCCGCAAAAGGCGCGAAATCAGCCTCTCTACAGCGATCGCCGCAAATAATGTGCGATCTCGCCGATGATGCCGCGTCGGAAGGTCAGCACGCAGGCGACGAAAATGACGCCTTGGATCACCGTCACCCACTGACCAAACCCGGCCAGATACTGCTGCATGGCGATGATGACGAAGGCGCCGACCACGGGACCGAACACCGTTCCGAGACCGCCGACGAGCGTCATCAGCACGATTTCGCCGGACATCGTCCAGTGCACGTCGGTGAGCGAGGCGTTCTGCGCCACGAACACTTTCAGCGACCCGGCGAAGCCCGCGATCGTCCCAGACAGGATAAAGGCGAGAAGCTTGTACTGGTCGGTCTTGTAACCCAGCGAAATCGCCCGCTGCTCGTTCTCGCGGATCGATTTCAGCACCTCGCCGAACGGCGAGTTGATGGTGCGGTAGATCAGAAGGAAGCCGCCGAGGAACCCAGCCAGCACGACGTAATAAAGCACCGTCGGCTTGGCGAGATTGAAGATGCCGAACAGATAACCTTGCGGAATGCCCTGGATGCCGTCTTCGCCGTGGGTGAACGGCGCCTGCAGATAGATGAAGAACAGCAGCTGCGACAGCGCCAGCGTGATCATCGAGAAGTAGATGCCCTGCCGGCGGATCGAGATAAATCCGGTGACCACGGAGAGCGCAGCGGAGGCAGCGACTCCGACCACGATACCGAGTTCAGGCGACAGCCCCCACACCTTGAGTGCATGCGCCGAACAGTAGCCCGCCGTTCCCAGGAACATCGCATGGCCGAACGACAGCAGGCCGCCATAGCCGATCAGCAGATTGAAGGCGCAGGCGAGCAGCGCGAAGCATAGCGCCTGCATCACGAAGAACGGGTAGATGCCGGTCAAGGGCACCAGGCTCAGCAGCACCGCCATGGCCGCAAAGACGATCATCTCGTCGCGCATGGCGCGCGGTGTTACCGGCAGTGTGTCGTCAGTCATCGCGCTCATATCAGGCCGCCCGTCCCGTCAGTCCCGTTGGTTTCACCAGCAACACCAGCACCATCAGGACGAACACCACGGTGTTGGAAGCTTCGGGATAGAAATACTTCGTCAGTCCCTCGATCACGCCGAGCGCAAAGCCGGTGATGATCGATCCCATGATCGACCCCATGCCGCCGATCACCACCACCGCGAAGACGACGATGATCAGGTCGGCGCCCATCAGCGGCCGCACCTGGTTGATCGGCGCCGACAACACGCCGGCGAGCGCCGCAAGGCCGACGCCGAGCCCGTAGGTGAGTGTGATCATCCGGGGCACGTTGATGCCGAACGCGCGCACGAGCGTCGGGTTTTCAGTGGCGGCGCGCAGATAGGCGCCAAGCTGCGTCTTTTCGATCAGGTACCAGGTGGCGATGCACACCACGAGCGAGAAAATGACCACCCAGCCGCGGTAGATCGGCAGGAACATGAAGCCGAGATTGATGCCGCCCCTCAGTTCATCGGGGATTGCGTAAGGCAGACCGGACGAGCCGAAATAATTCTGGAACACGCCCTGCACGATCAGCGCAATGCCGAAGGTCAGAAGCAGTCCGTAAAGATGGTCGAGGCCGGTCAGCCATTGCAGCATGGTCCGTTCGAGAATCATGCCGAAGATGCCGACCACGATGGGGGCGATGATCAGCGCCGGCCAGTAGCCGATGCCGGCAATGTTCAACAGGAAGTACGCGCAGAACGCACCCATCATGTAGAGCGCGCCATGGGCGAAATTGATGATGTTGAGCATGCCGAAGATCACGGCGAGCCCGAGACTGAGCAGCGCGTAAAACGATCCGTTGATCAACCCCACCAGGAGCTGGGCGTATAGAGCTTGCATCGGTTTCGCACTCAATCTCGTTTGTGGCGCAATCGCCTGGTGACGCCTGAGGAAGCCCGCCGGCGCGTGGCCGGCGGGCCATCGTTGTTACTTCTTTACCAGCGGACAGGCGCTTTCCGAAAGCGGCCTGAACGCCTGGTCCGCCGGGGTCGTGCCGATCAGCGTGTAATAATCCCACGGCCCCTTGGATTCGGAAGGCTTCTTGACTTCGAACAGATAGGCCGGGTGGATCTTGCGGCCGTCCGCGCGGATCGATCCCTTGCCGAACAGCGCATCGTCGGTCGGGGCTTCCTTCATCTTCGCCACCACCTTGGCGCCGTCATGCGGATTGCCGCCCATCGCGTCCAGCGTCTTGAAATAGTGGACCAGACCCGAATAGACGCCGGCCTGCACCATCGAGGGCTGCGCCTTGTTCTTCATGCGCTCGGAGAAGCGCTTGGAGAACGCGCGGGTGCCGTCGTTGAGGTCCCAGTAGAAGGTTTCGGTGAAGCTCAGCCCCTGCGCCACCTTCAAACCGAGCGAGTGCACGTCGGTGATGAAAAGCAGCAGCCCGGCCAGTTTCTGGCCGCCGGCAACGATGCCGAATTCGGACGCCTGCTTGATCGTATTGGTGGTGTCGCCGCCGGCATTGGCCATGCCGACGATCTTGGCCTTGGAGGCCTGCGCCTGCAGCAGGAACGAGGAGAAGTCCGACGAATTCAGGGGATGCTTGACGGTGCCGATGACCTTGCCGCCCGACTTCACCACAACCGCCGTCGTGTCGCGCTCGAGCGCGTGACCGAAGGCGTAGTCCGCCGTCAGGAAGTACCAGGAATCGCCGCCGGCCTTCACCAGCGCCTGCCCGGTGCTGTTGGCCAGCATGTAGGTGTCGTAGACCCAGTGAATGGTGTTGGGCGAGCACTGGGCGTTGGTGAGATCCGACGTCGCCGCGCCGGTATTGATCATGATGGCGTTCTTTTCCTTCACCAGATTGTTGACCGCCAGCGCGACGCCGGAGTTCAACACATCCATGAAGATGTCGACCTTCTCGACGTCGATCCACTGCCGCGCAATGGTGGTGGCGATGTCGGGCTTGTTCTGGTGGTCGGCGGAGACCAGGTCGATCTTCCAGCCCTTGGCCGCCAGCCCCGAATCCTCGATTGCCATCTGCGCCGCCAGCGTCGAGCCGGCGCCGCCGAGATCTGAGTAAAGTCCGGAATTGTCGGTGAGGACACCGATCTTGATGTTCTTGTCCTGCGCCAGGGCGCTGCCGGTGGCGACTGTGAGAGCGGCGCCGAGAAAGAGAGCCGAAATACGCTGTTTCATACTGACTACTCCATTAAACCTGGTTGAAACCGTAGTAACAATCAGACACCGAGATAGGTGTGGAGCTTGTCCATATTGGCCGACAGCTCCGAATTCGCAAAACCGTCAATGACCTTGCCGTGCTCGACGATGTAGTAGCGGTCGGCCACCGTCGAGGCGAAGCGGAAATTCTGCTCGACCAGCAGGATGGTGAACCCTTCCGACTTCAGCCGCGCAATGGTGTGGCCGATCTGCTGGATGATGACGGGCGCCAGACCTTCGGTCGGTTCATCCAGCATCAGGAAGCGCGCACCGGTGCGCAGGATCCTGGCGATCGCGAGCATTTGCTGCTCGCCGCCCGAAAGCTTGGTGCCCTGGCTGCCGAGCCGTTCCTTCAGGTTCGGAAACAGATCGAAGATCTGGTCGAGCGACAGCCCGCCGGGCCGCACGATCGGCGGCAGCAGCAGGTTTTCGCGCACATCGAGGCTGGCGAAAATGCCCCGCTCCTCCGGGCAGAAGGCGACGCCCATCCGTGCGATCCGGTCGGACGAGGCGCGCGTGATGTCCTGGTCGTTGAAACGGATCGAACCGGTACGCTTGCCGATGATTCCCATCACCGATTTCAGCGTCGTGGTCTTGCCGGCGCCGTTGCGGCCGAGCAGCGTGACCACCTCGCCGGCCTTCACGTTGAAGTTGATGCCATGAAGAATGTGGGATTCGCCGTACCAGGCCTGCAGGTCGGAAACGGAGAGAACCTGAGCATCCGCCGGTCTGGCGGCGGCCGCGGCCATTTTCGGATTAGCCATGACCGGCCCCCAGATAGGCTTCCTTGACGCGCTCGTCCTTTGACAGTTCGGCATAATTGCCTTCCGCCAGCACCTGCCCGCGCGTCAGCACCGTGATGATGTCGGACAGGTTGGCCACGACGGAAAGGTTATGTTCGACCATCAGGATGGTGTACTTCGCCGAAATACGCTTGATCAGCGCGGCGATCTTCTCGATGTCTTCATGGCCCATGCCGGCCATCGGCTCGTCGAGCAGCATCATTTCGGGATCGAGCGCCAGCGTCGTCGCAATTTCGAGCGCGCGCTTGCGCCCATAGGGCATCTCGACCGCCGGCGTGCTGGCGAACTCGCTCAAGCCGACATCGTTCAGCAGTTCGAGCGCGCGGCCGTTATATTGGTCGAGCACGCTCTTGGAGCGCCAGAAATCGAACGAGCTTCCGTGCTGGCGCTGCAGCGCGACGCGGACGTTTTCCAGTGCCGTTAGGTGCGGAAACACCGCCGAAATCTGGAATGAACGCACCAGCCCGAGACGGGCGACGTCGGCCGGCGCCATCGCGGTGATGTCCTGTCCCTTGTAAAGAATCTGGCCCGCGGAGGGCTTCAGAAACTTGGTCAGGAGGTTGAAGCACGTCGTCTTGCCGGCGCCGTTGGGCCCGATCAACGCATGAATGCTACCGCGGCGCACCTTGAGAGCGACATCGCGAACCGCGAAGAAACCCGCAAACTCCTTGGTAAGCCCGTGGGTTTCGAGAATGAACTCATCAGCCAAACAAATTTCCCCCATCAGCCATCTACGCAACGTCCGTCGCGCGTGACCAATTTATCCCGATACGGCTGGTTCTCCCGGACGTCCCTGAAAATCCGTCCGGAGCCTGCCGCCTCCGGGCCGGAATATGCCGTCAATGGCGGGGGTTAGGCAAGGCGGAAAGCTGAAGCGGGGAAACACATACCGCAGTTCCGGATGCGCCATAAGTCGCAGGCCCCGGCACCTGCCTTGCCGGTCAACCCGGCCGGCCGCGCCGACAAGCCGTCGTTAACGGTGTTTTGCTGCGATCGGGCGCTTTCATACAATATTTCCCCTTCGGGATGCATGATCGCGCGATTTGGATAGCCTGGAATTGCCGCCTTGGAATTTGAAAGTGCCTCGCCATCGATCGTCAAATCGATCAAGCAGCGCGACCTCTTGAATACGTGGCTGCGGCTATACGCCCGCCACCAGTCGATCCCGCGCCTGTCGGAATATCAGCCGGAACGGATCGCGGATGAACTCCCCGACCTCGTCTTCTACAGCGTGGATGCCGGCGTGCAGCCGCCCTTCCTGACGATCGAAAGCGAAGGCACGCGCATGTCGCGAGCCTATGGGAATACCGGCAAAGGCCGCCATCTCGACGAGTATCTTGGTACGAAGCTCGCTCCAATTGTTATGCCGGTCTATTATGAGTGTATCGCCCGCCGGCTTCCCACCTACACCATCGCCACGATCGATGATGTCTACGGGCGCATCGTCGCCTATGAGCGGCTGCTGTTGCCGTTCTCCGAAGGCGATGGCGTTACCGACATCGTCGCGTCGCTGAAGACCATCAGCGAGGATGGCGGCTTCGAGATCAGAAACCTGATGCGCGGAAACGACAAGCTGCCGGTGCCCGTGCTGCGCACCATCATCGACCGCGATCTCTTTCATCGCGCACCCGGCCGCATTCCGGCCGGCGACGTGATCGATTTCGACTAGGCCTTGCGACCGGACGATTTCGACGCCACCTCGCTGGCGTAGATATCAGGCTTGAATCCCACCAGCAGTTTGCCGCCGAGGTCGAGCACCGGACGCTTGATCATCGACGGCTGCGCAGCCATCAGCGCGATCGCCTTGCGTTCGTTGAGGCCCTCCTTGTCGTCATCGGGCAGTTTCTTGAAGGTCGTGCCGGCACGGTTGAGCAGCGTTTCCCAGCCGACATCATCCGACCATTGCTTGAGCTTTTCCTTGGCGATGCCGGCAAGCTTGTAGTCGTGAAAGTCGTAAGCAACGCCATGGTCATCGAGCCAGGCGCGCGCCTTCTTCATGGTGTCGCAATTCTTGATGCCGTAGATGGTGATGGTCATCGTCGGAAATACCCCCAGTTCAACTCCGCTCCGGAATTTCGCGCCCGCGCTGCACCGCCGGTCGTGCGAGCCCGCGCTCCGAGATCAATCTTTGCTTGGTTTCCGTGGCGCGGCTAATGTACGACGGATGCCTCGCATGACAAGGCCTGCCGCGATCCATGACTGACGATCCCTCATCGGCGAAGCTCGGCCTGACTGACGCAGAGCTCGCGATACACCCGACCGTCTTTGCAGACGGTGCATTCAAGGACCAGGTCGTCGTCGTATCGGGCGGAGCCGGCGGCATCGGGCGCGCCATCGCCTGGCTGTTCGCGCGGCTGGGCGCACATGTCGTGCTGGTCGGACGCGACCAGGGCAAGCTCGATGCGATGGTGGGCCAATTGACCGGCCACGGTTTGAAGGCCTCCGCGCACGCCGCCGATATCCGGGAGCCCGAGGCGGTCGGCGCCCTGTTCGACACGATCTGGAACGAACAAGGCCGCATCGACAGCCTGGTCAACAGCGCCGGCGGACAGTTTCCGCAAGCCGCCATCGATTTTTCGGTGAAGGGCTGGAACGCCGTCATCAACACCAACCTCAACGGCACCTGGTACATGATGCAGGCCGCCGCGCAACGCTGGCGCGACCACAACCATCCAGGCAGCATCGTCAACATCGTCGTCATCACCACCCACGGCCTCTACGGCATCGCGCACAGCATCGCCGCGCGAAGCGGCGTGATCGGGCTGTCGCGCGCGGTTGCGGTCGAATGGGCGCCGCTGAACATCCGGGTCAACTGCGTGGCGCCAGGCGCGATCGAGACCGAGGGCTGGAACGTCTATTCGCCGGAAGCGCGCGCCGCCTACCCGCGCTCGAACCCGATGATGCGCCCGGGTTCGCCGTGGGACGTCGCGGAGGCGAGCGTCTTCCTCGCCGGCCCCTCGGCCAGGTTCGTCACCGGCGAGACACTCACGGTAGATGGCGGCGGGCAGCTCTGGGGCGAGACCTGGACCACGGGGAAGCCGGCGTATTTTCGCGGCGATGGCGAATGATTCGCTGAAGGCCATTTCCCGATGACCCACTATCGCCTCGCCATTTTCGATTTCGACGGCACGCTGGCCGACTCGCTTCCGTGGTTTCGTACCTCGTTCCAGGAAACAATTGCGCGGTTCGATCTCGCGCCGGTCAGTCCCGAGGAGCTGGAGGCCATGCGCGGGCTCTCGGCGCGGGAGATCATGGCGCGGCTCAAGGTCTCGATGTGGCAACTGCCGGCCATCGTCAGCGACATGCGCAGGCGCAAGCTCGCGGCGGCAAGCGAGACGCCGCTGTTCGCCGGCATCCCGGCGATGCTGAAGAACCTGCAGCGCCTCGGCATCCGGACCGCGATCGTCAGTTCCGATAGCGAGGCATCCGTGAGACTCGTGCTCGGCCCGACCGCGAACTCGATCACCTGCTTCGACTGCGGTGCGGCGGTGTTCGGCAAGCACTGGAAGTTTCGCCGCGTCGCCCGAAGGCTCGGATCGAAGCCGTCGGAGACAATCTGCATCGGCGACGAACTCCGCGACATTGACGCCGCTCGCGCTGCCGGCATGGATTCTGGCGCCGTGGCCTGGGGCTACGCGCTCCCCGCCGCGCTGCAGGCTGCGGGGCCTACGCATTTCTTCAATGCAATCGACGAGATCACGCAGCGGCTTGCCTCAACTCACAACACGCATCCGTAATGCGCCGACGACACCAGCCGGATGTACTTGTCATGCACCGATCCCGGCCGCACCGCGGCGACGGACGCAGGCGCCCGCCAGTCGGCCATGCGCCGGGCGATCTCTTCCGCTGATACTTCGAGGTTCACCGTACGGGCGGTTGGATCGATCACGATGGTATCGCCATCGCGTACCGCTGCGATCGGGCCGCCGCGTGCCGCTTCCGGCGACACGTGGCCGATCAGGATGCCGTGCGAGACGCCGGAGAAGCGGCCGTCGGTGATCAGGGCGACGTCTTCGCCGAGCCCCCGCCCCTGCAACTGGATCGTCAGCATCACCATCTCGGGCATGCCGGGCCCGCCGACCGGGCCGACATTGCGCACCACGATCACGTTGCCGGGCACGATGTCGCCGGCGCGGATCGCCGCCATCGTCTCGGCCTCGGACTCGAACACGCGCGCCGTGCCGCGGAACTGGCCTTTCTCGAGCGTCTTGCCGGACAGTTTCAGCAGGCAGCTCTCCGGCGCCAGATTGCCCTTCAGGACGCTGATGTGATTATTTGCCGGCGCGATCGGTTTCGACACCGGGAGAACGATCTCCTGCCGGTCCATCTCCTCCAATGACGGCACGTCAGCGAGATTTTCCGCCAGCGTCTTGCCGCTCACCGTCATGACATCGCCATGCAGCAGCCCGGCGCGCAGCAATTCCTTCATCACGACCGGCACGCCGCCGATCGCATGCAGGCTGCCCATCGCGAACGGGCCATGCGGCTGCAGATTGGCGAGCAACGGGACGCGCTCGCCGATCGCCTGAATGCGCTCGATGGTGATCGGCACCTGCGCCTCGCGCGCAACGGCCAGCAGATGCAGATACATGTTGGTCGATCCGCCCATGGCGTAGACGGTCGTGATCGCGTTCTCGAACGCCCTTTCGGTCATGATGTCGCGCGGCCGGATGCCGGCCTCCATCAGCCGATACAGCGCATCGACCGAGGCGCGCGCCTGCGCGCGGACGTCGGCGTGGATATCGCTGGTCGCATTGTAATCGGCGGGGTGCGAAGCGCCGCGCGGCAGCATCATGCCGATGGACTCCGCAATCGTGCTCATGGTGTTGGCGGTGAACATCGCGCCGCAGGTGCCGCTGCCGGGCATCACGTTGCGCTCGACTTCCAGCAACTCCTCGCCGGACAACCGGCCGGATTCGTTCGCGGCGCGCGCTTCGGCATAATCCAGGATCGTGAGGTTGTTGCCCTTGGCGGCCCACGCCCCGAACGAGACGCTTCCCGGCGTGCTGGTGCCGGGATAGAGCACCAGCCCGAAGGCATTGGTCCGCGCCAGCGGCATCAGCGCGGCGGCGCCGGTCTTGTCGCAGCCGGAAATCACGATCATCGCATCGCCGTGATGGGCGTAGTGGCCGATCTCGAAGCAATCGGCGACGACGTCGCGGGAGGCGAGGCTGTAACCCGCCGTCGGCGTTCCCTGCGTGAGCGCATCCGAGACCGCCGGCGCGCCGACGATCAGTCCCTGCCCGCCACGCTCCGCCAGCAGTTCCACCAGCAGATCGCCGATGGTGAGCACGCGGTTGTTGCAGCGGTGCGCGTTGGTGTAGGCGCTGGCGATCGTCACCACCGCACTCGATTTTGCGGCGCGGTCCGGATCGAAGCCGGCCGCGCGCAATTCGACCCGCCCGCGCTTCCAGTAGGTGCTGCTGTCCTTCGTCGTCATGAGGTGCTCCAGGTCTTCTGATTGAGTGCGCGGACTTCCTGTCCGGCCTGATTGGCACTGATGGGTTCTAGCCGGTCTTGCCGTCGTCGAAGCTGACGATCACGGCGGCGTTCGCGATGATGATGGAATCGCTTCCGCTCTCGGCCGGCACTTCCAGCCCGCCCTTGACTGCCGTCACGTTCACGGTGCCATACGGCAGTTCCTTGGCAACAGCAGCAGTATCGACCCCGCTGGGGTCCGGCACCGCGACGGTGACCTCGACGAACATGTCGTTGGCGGTCTTCCCCAGCATCCGGAAGAAGCCGAGGCTGGAGTGGCGGATGGCGTCCGAGACGGCGCGCCTGGCGGCCTTGGTGCCGTCGCGTCCGTGAACGTCGACGCCCATGCCCATTTCGGTAATACAGCGCACCCGTGCCATGGAATTTCCTCTTGTTGTTGGCCTGGACTGTTATCCGGCAGGATCCTCCTCTTTCCATCGTCGCTTGCGGCGGCCGCGTCAAGTCAGGCGCGGCCGCCGATCAGCTTCAACCAGGGGCCTGAATGGAAGGCGCTCATCAACAGGTACATCGGGACCATGCCGCCGAGGTGCAATGAAGTGCCCGCCGAACACAGCGCATCCATCGGGGCACCGCCGAAATGCGTCAGCAGCGCCATAACCGCGAAGGTCGGCGCCGCCGCGAGCGACAGCCAGCCGGCTACGCCTGACGCGGCTCCGCCGGTGCAGGCCTCGCTCATGGCTTCGCGCTCGAGCTCTCTTTCCGGAACGCGGCCTCGCCGGCGTCCGATATCTCGACCCATCGCTGGTCCGGCGCGGCGCCCTCGACGTAGCTGTCGTGCCAGTTCCACCACTTGTAGGTCTGGGTCTGCGGATAACCCTCCGGCGAGTCCTCCCACACCTCCTGCCGGCCGAGCGGCGTGATGTCGAGGTAGTTCCAGGTGCCTCCCATCTGCTCGTCGCCGCGGTTGTTGATGAAGTAGGTGCGATAGATCCTGCCGCCGTCGTGAATGAACACGTTGGTGCCGTGCCACTCGCCGACGCCGAAATCGGCATCGAAACTGTCGGTGACGGTGTACCAGGGGATCATCTGCCATCCCATGCGCGCCTTCAGCCTTGCGATATCCGCCTGCGGCGCGCGCGAGACGAAGGCAAGCGTGGTGTCGCGGGCGTTGAGATGGGCGACGTGGGCGACCTGGTCGGCCACCATCGAGCAGCCGCGGCAGCCATGATCGGGCCAGCCGAACACGCCGGGTTCATAGAACGCGCGATAGACGATCAGTTGACGGCGGCCGTCGAACAGGTCGAGCAGGCTCGCCTTGCCGGCGGGTCCGTCGAACACGTACTCTTTCTCCACGGCCATCCACGGCATCCGCCGTCGCTCGGCAGCCAGCGCGTCGCGTGCGCGCGTCATGGCCTTCTCCTTCACCAGCATCTGCTGGCGCGCGGCTTCCCACTCTGTGGCTGAAACGATGTTGGTCTTCATGGCTAACTCCTGTCTTGTGCGATGGTTGTTGTAGTGCTTCGACGTGCCGGCTCAGGCCGGTAGCCGCCGGTCGTACTCTTTGTGCAGCCGGCTCCAGCCGTCCCAGAACGATTCCGGCTCCTCGCCATTGGCGCGGGCCACCAGGACATCGAGATGCATGTGCCAGCCGGCGCTGACCTTGAGCATGGTCGAGCGATCGGGCAGCCGGCGATGGATCACGGTGAGCAGCACGCCCTTGCCTTTGGGCTCCAGTTCGAACGTGACGTCGCCGCTTCCGTTCCAGCCGATCGAAAGCCTGCGCATCGGTTCGAGCTCGGTGATGCGGCTCTGCATCCGGTTCTCTTCGGAGAATCCTTCCGGCCGTTTGCCGGGCGGATCGTTGAGTTCTGAATTGCGCCAGACCAGTTCGACGGGCGAGCCGACCTTCATCTCCATGGTACCAGCCGCCAGCCATTTCCGGCGCAACTCGCTGTCGGTGAGATAGGCCCAGACGCGCTCGATCGGACCCGGCAGCAGCCGCTGGATCTTCAGCGTCGTCGGCTCGATCAACGCGCCATAGGCGTCGGGCTTGGTTGTTGCGTCCATCGTTCGCTCCATCACTTTGCTTGCTTTTTCTTTGCCTTCGCTTCGTCCTCGGCGCGCAGCAACGATTCCAGCGCATCGAGATTTACGTTCCAGAAGCGCTCGTAGCGCCGCAGCCACGCATCGGCCTCCGCCAGCCGCGCCGCTTCGAGGCGGCATAGATGCGTGCGGCCGCGGATCGTGCGCGTGACAAGCCCGGCCTTCTCCAGCACCCGCAGGTGTTTCGAGGCTCCCGCGAAACTCATGCGGAACGGCGTCGCCAGTTCCCCGATCGTGCGTTCACGGCCCGCCAGATGACCAAGCATCGCCCGGCGCGTTGGATCCGCGAGGGCATGAAAGATTGCGTCGAGATGGGCCGAATGCTCAACCATTTGGTTTAGTATAGATGCGCAACACGGATAGTCAACCGCTTGGTTTAACGTCTTCGTGATCGACGGATGACCGTCATCCCCGCGCAGGCGGGGAACCAGTACGCTGCGGTCTCTCGATTCAATCACTGGCATCTCTGGAATACTGGGTCCGCGCCTGCGCGGGGATGACGATTGAATGTGACGCGACTTCGCGATCTCGCGGCGTCATCCGCCCGAGGTTTGCATCTTTGTTTGCTCCCTCACGATAGAGGGCGCAGGGAAGACCGGGTGCGCGCTGCACCCGCGGTCTCGCGTGCAATATGCGCAAAGCAAAAGCGCACACGAGCATACAGGTTCAGCGGAAACACTCCGGCCTTCCCTGCGCAGTGGCTTTACGGCTTATAACGTGATCTCCCCGGAGAACGGCTCTTTTGCCTCCGTCGCCCCAAAGAAGCTTCGCTTCTCGAGAACTTGACGCCAGCACCGCGACGTCAGGACCACACGACTTCGCCGTACGCTCGACGCGCGCTCGTCCTTGCCCGCGCTTCGCGTCCACCGCATCCCACCGCGCGTTCGTGACGTGCGCACGCCCCTCTCATCGGGTGGGACGCGCCGATTCAATCACTGATTTGCCCGACGGCACGAGCGGAATGTTTTTGCGCAAAGGGATGGACAGGCTTTGACTGATTTGCCCGTCGGGTTGATATGTCGCACGGAACGAAGCACATTGGCCGTTGCGCGCGAGGCGAAGCAGTCCGTAGCCGCTGCACTCACAACGTTGATCCAATGACCGTTCGCCCCATCGTCCGCTTTCCCGATCCGCGGCTGGCCCTTCCCGCGCAGCCGGTGACGGTGTTCGACGGTGCGCTGCGCGAACTGGCCGACGATTTGCTGGAGACCATGCATGCCGCGCCGGGGATCGGGATCACCGCGCCGCATATCGGGATTTCGCTGCGGGTCGTGGTGCTGGATCTCGACCCGGTCAATGGCGCACGGACCTACGTCAATCCGGAGATCGTCTGGGCTTCGCCCGAGATGATCGTGCATCAGGAAGGCAGCGTCTCGATGCCCGGGGTCAATGACGACATCCAGCGGCATGCGCGCATCCGGATCAGCTATCAGGATCTCGACGGCAACATGCAGACCGAGGAATCGCAGGGCCTGCGCGCGGTGTGCCACCAGCACGAGATCGACCAGCTCAATGGGATGTTCTGGATCCAGCGGCTGTCACGCCTGAAGCGCGAGCGGCTGATCAAGCGGTTTGAAAAGGTCTCGCGGAGATGACTCCGTCATTCTCCGATGTGCAATTGCACATCGTAGGCGATGGGAAGCATCGAACCCGGAATCCATCTGGCAGCACGTTCCGCGGTGAAATGGATTCCGGGTTCGCGCCAAGGGGCGCGCCCCGGAATGACTACGGAGGGATTCACGCCGGCGCTGGCGCCGTCCTTCCCACCGGCACCGGGCGGAACGTCATCATGATCAGGAACGCGCCGAGGCCCATGATCCACGAGCCGATGTAGAGCCAGGCGTAGCTGGCGAACGTGTCGTAGATCAGACCTCCGGCCAGCGGTCCCATCGCCATGCCGAGACTTCCGGCCATGGCGGTGCCGCCGATGACGGTGCCCATCATCCGCAGCGGGAAGTTTTCGCGCGCCAGAACGGCATACAGCGGCATGGTGCCGGCATAGATGAAGCCGAACAGTGCCGCTACCGCGTAGAACGCAGCCAGATCGCGCACGAAGACATAACCCAGCGCGCCGAACGCCTGTGCCAGCAGGCCGAGAACGAGCACGCGCTTGGCGCCAAAACGATCGCCGAGCAGGCCAAAGGCGATGCGGCCACCCATGCCGGCGAGGCCCTCGACGCTGTAGATGGTGACCGCCGCAATCAGCGGAATGCCGCAACTGACGGCATAGCTCACAGTATGGATGATCGGGCCGGAATGCGTGGCGCAGCAGAAGAAGTTCGTCAGCAGCAGGATGATGAATTGCGGCGAGCGGAGCGCCTGTGCCATTGACATCTCCTGCCCCGCCTCACCCGCCGGGACAGATCCCCCGCTCTCGAGCGCCGGCGCGCGCCGCACCAGCAGCGAGACCGGGATCATGATCGCGCCGATAACGAGCGCCACGATCTGCATCGAGGTGCGCCAGTCATGGTTCGAAACCAGCCAGGCGGCGAGCGGCGACATGGTCATCGGCGCCATGCCCATCCCGGCCGAAACCAGCGACACCGCGAGGCTGCGATGGGTATCGAACCAGCCGGTGACGCACGCCATCATCGGCGCAAAGATCGCAGCGGTCGCAGCTCCCACCAGCAGCCCGAACATGAACTGGAAAGCGACCAGCGATGTCGCGAGGCTGGCCAGCCCCAGACTTGCCGCCAGCACGACCGACCCGGTTAGCACCACCGGCAACGGCCCGAAGCGGTCGGACAAGGTGCCCCAGATCATGCTGGTGCAGGCCATCGCGAGGAAGCCGATGGTCATGGCGCTGGATATGCCGGTCACGGACCAGCCGGTTTCCCGCGCAATCGGCTGCAGGAACACCGGCAGCGAGAACATGCCGCCGATGGCGACGCAGCCGAGCAGGCCACCGGCGGCGACGATCACCCAGCGATACCTGGAATTTTCCATATCCGATCTCCACCACAGTTTCTTTCTGGGTGGAAGACGAAGGGGATCGGCCTGGAACCGACAGTCTAGCGGCGAATTATTTTATTTGGGCGCGCGGGTCGGCAGGCCTGTGGGGCCACGACGATCGACCAGCGCCTGCCAGTTGTGCTTCGAGGCAAGCACCAGGGCGATGAGAACCAGCCAGCAGTCGCCGCGCCATTGCGCGATGGTAGAGATCGAAAGCGTGCGAAAGACCCGCTCGTCGATATCAAGAAAGCCGTCGGACGCGGAGCCCGATCCGTTCGCCCACTTCATCGAGGCTTGCCGCGGAACAAGGAGTTCGGCATTCCGGAGCGCCTTCGCGAAAGCTTCCGCCCGCTGACAGTCGTCGCGATAGTCCTGGCAGATCTGCATCGCCTTGCGTGCAGTATCCGTCGGCCGTCCCTCGTCATCGAAGAACCTGCTCGCGCCTTCCGCCTGATCGATATTCCCGACGAAGCGGTCCGAAGCGGTGTCGATCGCGAGCATCGGCTCAACGCAATCCGGCATCGTCGTCAGGGCGAAAGGGTAGCGGCGAATGTATCCGGGCACATAGTGACCGGGCCGCCATGTGCCGTCGGGTTCGACGAAATGATTCGCGCCCCCTTCGCCAAGCACGACGACCGGGGCGAGCTCGGCGGCGGCGAACACGATCGGATAGTGCCGGGCCGCGAGCGGAAATTCGCTGACGCCGATTGGAACGGTGACCGCGCCTCTCGCGAAGTCGTAGCCCTTCGAGCCCGTCAGACCGCTCCGGACGTTCGGCCCCGACCGCAACAGGACCGGGTTTTGGTAGAACAGCGGCGGCGCCGGCGACTTGGTCGCTCTTGCCAGCCTCATTTCACGGTTCACTTGCATCGAGACTCAGGCCTCAGAGCCAAATCGCCGTTGGTGCGAGCAGTCTGATCGATGAGGCTGGAGCCAAACTGACCGCCGTAGGCGGCCGCCGGGGCTGCTCAAAGGCCCGGACGCGCACCGGTGGCGCAGGCCTGCTCGACGCAGCGGCTGGCGCGAAAAATGCTCTGCTCGGCGAACATCGGACCCACGATCTGCAACCCGATCGGCAGGCCTTCGACAAACCCTGATGGCACCGAGGCTGCGGGCTGGCGGGTGAGATTGAACGGCCATGTCAGCGGCGTCCAATCGTACCATTGCGGGAAGCGCGCGGCGTCCGGCGTATCGACGCCGGCGGCGAAGGCGGTGATAGGAACGGTGGGCGTCAGCAAGAGATCGTAGTCGCGGTGAAATGCGTGCATGGTCTGGCTAAGCGCGCGCAGGTCGGCGTAGGCCGCCTGCAATTCGACCGCGGAAATGGTCTGGGCCGATATGACCAGCCGCAGCAGGCCGGGATCGAGCGCCGCCAGTTGCGCGCCATCGAAATCGCGCACCAGCGCGGCATGCGATGCGCCCCAGATCGCTTCCAGCGCCGGCCGCGCGCCGGAAAGATCGAGCGCAACGCGCTGCACGTCGGCGCCGGCATTCGCCAGCGCATCGATGGCCGGCTGCATGCCGGCGACGACGGCGGGGTCGGTGACCGGGAAGCCGAGATCGGGCGACCATGCGATCCGCAGACCCGCCACGCCTCCGTCGAGGCCGTCGAGAAAATCGACCCCGCGGTATGGAATGGCAAAGGAATCGCGCGCGTCCGGCTGAGTCAGCACGTTCAGCAGCAACGCGCTGTCGGCGACATTGCGTGACAGGCCGCCATAGACCGCGAGCGGGCCCATCGGGCCCAGAAAGTTCGGCACCACACCATAGCTCGCCTTCAAGCCGAACACGCCGCTGAACGCCGCCGGAATCCGGATCGAGCCGCCGCCATCGCCGCCGGTCGCGAGCGGCACCACGCCCGCCGCCACCAGTGCGGCCGAGCCGCCGCTGGAGCCGCCGGGTGTGCGCGAAACATCCCAGGGATTGCGCGTGATGCCGGTCAGCGGACCATGGGTGATGCCCTTCCAGCCGAATTCGGGCGTCGTCGTCTTGCAGAAGAACACCGCACCGGCCTCGCGCAGGCGGGCGACGCCGGGCGTATCCTCTGTACTCGGCGACGTCGGCGTCGAATGCGAACCGATGCGCGTCGGCCAGCCGGCGACGTGCGCGGTGTCCTTGATCGCAACGGGCACGCCGTCGAGCGGCCCGCGCGGCGCACCGCTGCGCCAGCGTTCCGCCGACTCGGCGGCCATCCGCCGGCCCTGCGCTTCATCCAGCAGGCAGATGGCATTGAGCGCCGGATTGACCGCGTGCAGCCGCGCCAGCGTGGCTTCCAGCACATCGACCGGCGACAGGCTGCCCTTAGCGTAGCGCCGCACCATCTCGCGGGCGGAAAGCCAGTTCAAATCGTCAGCCATCGCGTCTTCTATTCCTTCTCGTCATGCGCAACGCGGAGCAAGTCAGGCGCGCTTCGCCAACGCCGCCGGGGAATACAGCGCTTCCTGTTCCTTCCGGATGCGAACGCCTGGCAGCGTCTCGTCGATCGCGACATCCGCCCAGGTGATGCAGGCGTCCTTGGCGACCGGCCGGATCAGTCGCACGTCATGCGCGAGGCCCAACGGCAGATATCCCTGCCTCAGCGACGTGCCTGATGGCGTCAGCTTGCCGAAAACGGTGTAGCCTCCCTCCCCGTCGAGCGCATCTCCTACCCGCAAATCCTTTTTGGCGGTCGCAGCCACGTCGGCGTTGAAGCAGGTTGCAACGCCGGTCGGCTCGCCGCGAAGCGCTATGGCCGCGACCGAAATTCCGAGTTCCAGACCGATCAGGTGCCATTTCTTGTAGGAGCTCATGTAACGGCCGGACGGGTCGGTCACGACGTTGTACTCCTGGAAGCAATTCCGGATGTATTCGCTGTCGCCCTCGAAGCAGACCCAGACGCCTTTCCGGATATCGTTCGGGATCTGAACTCCGTCCGCCGTGAGGCAGGACACGACCTCGACTTGCCCCTTGGCTTCGAGAATTCCTCCTTCCGAACGTGGACGCATGAGCGTGGGAATGTCGTTCACCGATCCCGGAGGGAATGCGAGGCCCTGCGACGGCGCCTCCAGGCCGGTCGCATTGGCGATCGCAGCCGACTCGATCGCCGGCTTCGATCCGTCGAGGAACGCATTGAACATCTTCGGGTTCATGCCGCCGCGTGCAGCCTGCTCCGCCGTCAGCCCCCAGTGATCCCAGACGGTTTCGGGCGTCGATTCCCGATATTGCGGCAGCCATTTGTGCCCGCGACCGGCCGCGACCACCGGAAAACCGCACGCCCTCGCCCAATCGACGAGATCGCAGGCCAACGCCGGCTGGTCGCCATAGGCAAGGCTGTAGATCACATCCGCCTGCCTTGCCTTATGGGCCAGAATCGGTCCGCAGAATGCGTCAGCCTCGACGGTCACGTTGATGACCGGCTTTCGGGAAGAAAACGCCGCCAGGCAATGTTCGACGGCGGCCGCCGGATTGCCGGTGCACTCGGCAATCACGTCGATGCCATGGAATTTGACCAGCGCTTCCCAATTGTCGCTCAGATGCGTCGTGCCATTCCCGAGCGCATCATCGAGGGAAGCCGCGCCATACCGCGCATCAGTCCACCCGACACGCTTCAGGTTCTCGATCGCACGGGATGGCGATAGATCGGCGATGCCGACGATGTGCACACCGGGCGTGCGCGGCGCCTGATGCAGGTACATCGCGCCGAACTTTCCGGCGCCGATCAAGCCAACCCTGATGGGGCGCCGCTCTGCTTCGCGTGCGAGGAGTTTTGCATAGAGGTTCAAGAAATCTCTCCTGGTCCGCGCAGCTACGTTCGCGCAAGGTTGATGGCATGACATTGTGCCATCGCCGAGGACGATCTCAACCCGTCTCGATAGAATAAGCCCGCCGGGATGACCGGGGTCGCGGAGCCTGTCATCGGGCGCGCATTCGCGCGGCCCGTTGGCTCGCCCGGGCTACGGGGCTGTGTCTATGCCCTTTTCCCCGTACGTTTGGATAGTGGCGCGTTACGCCGTGCGCGTTTGCCGCGCGCGATCTCGGTGGCGAGCGCGTCGAGCTTCGGCTCCCAGAAATTCCTGAAACGGCCGATCCACGCATCGACCGCCTGAAGCCCGGCGGCATCCACCGAATAGAGCCGCCGTTGCGCGTCGGCGCGGACTTTTGCAAAGCCGCTCTCGCGCAGCACCTTGAGATGCTGCGATACGGCGGCCTGCGTGATGCCGAACTCGGCGCCGATCGCCTCCACCACCTCGCCCGACGCCATCTCGCCCGTCCCCAGCAGTTCGAGGATGCGGCGACGCACGGGATCGGCGAGGACTTCGAAGGCGTGCATCAGCTTCCTGTGCCGGGATGTGCCATGTCGGGCGGAATCTCGCCGCGGAAGAAAGCGATGGTACGGTCCGAGCGCTCTTTCGCAGAGGCCGGATCGACGCCGCTCGCAACATGCGCCGCGCGCCAGAATTCACCGCTCTCACCCATGAACGCCTTGCCCTCCGGAGAGACCATCCACGCCTCGGCGGTTTCGTGGTCGACGGACGCTCCCGTCGCAAGGTAGCGCTCGAGCCCTGCGATGGCGAGATCCCAGCCGATGCCCACCGCACCCGGACCGAACTGGTTCCAGTGATCCTCCATGATCGCCGTGTGCTCCAGCGTCAGGCGCGCCTGATCGCGTTCGGCCGCCAGCTTGACGTCGATCCAGCTGATCCCGCCCCCGAATTCCCACGTCGCGGCAAAGTGCCGGGGCGGCGTACACGCCGTGATGGTCCCGCCGGCATTGCCCTTGAGCTGGTACTTGCCGCCCACCTCGAGATCGCCCTCGACCGGCAGGAACCAGCGCGGAATGCGCTCCCTGCTGGTCAGCGCGTCCCAGAGGTCGTCGACGCTGGTGTCGTACAGCCGCGTCAGCGTCACCGCGCTCGCGGGCTTGCCGTCCTTCTCGAAATTGCGCACCGCGCGCGTGACCAGCCCCAACACTCTGGCGACGTCGATATCCATCCTGGATCTCCCTGCATTTTCCAGCGGAGTAATATCGGCAACAACTTATATAAGTCAATACTTACAATAAGAGCCGCAACGGACGACCCGGCTGCCGCTGAAGATACTCCGCTGCAGCTTGACCGATTGGCCGCTCATGTAATATCAATAGTTACATGAGAAGAGATACGCGATTATCGGGCGTGCTGCACGTCCTGCTGCACATGGCCGAGCAGAAGGCGCCGCTGACGTCAGAGGCGCTCGCGAAGGCCATGGAAACCAACGCGGTGGTGATACGGCGGATGATGTCCGGGCTGCGCGATCACGGCCTTGTGCGATCCGAGAAAGGCCATGGCGGCGGCTGGACCCTCGCGCGCGACCTCGCGACGATTTCGCTGCGCGACGTCTACGAGGCGCTCGGCCAGCCCTCGCTGTTCGCGGTGGGAAACCGGGCGGAATCGCCCAAATGTCTTGTCGAGCAG